>Ga0154020_10002424_pt1 | contig 22774 bp, 13 predicted proteins | sample Klosneuvirus_201_FD_109709 | JGI IMG/M metagenome (GOLD analysis project Ga0154020, IMG submission 109709) | Active sludge microbial communities from wastewater, Klosterneuburg, Austria - Klosneuvirus_20160825_MG | ecosystem: Engineered > WWTP > Aerobic digester > Activated sludge | place...
CAGGATCTCGACCCAGCTCTCGACGTCGTCGGCGCGATTCACCGGCGAGAGCTGAGTGGCGATGTCCACCGCCTCCGCGGCGGCGGAATGGATGCCGTCGTTGACGGTGCGAGGGTTGAGGCTGCGCTCGACCGCGAGCCGCTCGTCGAGATCGGCGCCTGATTCCGCGGGGGCCTTGCCCGTCAGCACGAAATACGCGACCGCGCCCAGGCTGAACATGTCGGACACTGGCGAGCGCCGCGAGGGATCTTCGCGCAACTCCGGCGCTTGGTACGCGGAGAAGCTCTTGGTTGCGAGCAAAGAAACATGGACCGTCGCGCTCAGATCCGCGCCCGCCCCGAGCTGGAAATTGTAGACGCGGGTCTCGAGCTCACCCGAGTCAGGCCGGCGCCGCACCAGCACGGACTCGGGGCTCAGCGCCCCGTGAACGATCTGCTTCTTGTGACAGAACGCGAGCGCCCGCCCGATCTGGGCGATCAAGCTGATGCGCTCCGCAGAGGGCAGGTCGGGATTCTGGCGCATGAACGCATCGAGCGGCAGTGCGTCCGGCAGCTCGTCGAAGAGCACGGTCGGCCCGAGCGGCGCGTCGGTGACGTAGTCGGCGAAGCGCAAGATCCCCGGGTGCTCGCGCAGCTCGTACAGGAGCTGCGCCTCGCGATCGGCCGCGCGGAGCAGGGCCTGGCGGCGTTCGACGCTGGTCTGCTGCGGCACCAGGTAGATGCGCGCGCGCCGGCGAATGCTCGTCCGGTCGCGGTGCTGCGCGACGCGATCCTGATACGCGGTCCCGTCTTCGAGCACTTCCCCGAGCTCGTACGGCCCCACGTAAGCACGGCCCTTGCGCGGCCGAATGCCGAGCTCGCCAATGGCCCGCACGACGTCTCGCGCGGTCGGACGATCGATGGGGCGCAACGCGCGCTCGCGCTCCGAACCGGGAAACTCGTGGTGGGTCAGTGCGCGGATCACGTCTCGCCGGGTGACCACCCCCACGCGACCTTCCGCAGTGAGGTCGAGCTCGACGCCCTCCGCGCTCAGGAAGACGAGCGCCTGGATCCACGGGATGCGCCGTTCCCCGAGCTTGTGCGCGAGGCGGCTCTTCAAGACCTTCGACTTGTGGTTGGTCAGGGACAGCGGCGGGTCCATGTACCGAGACGGCTGGCCCGGCTCGGCGCGCGACCAGTCGTTGGCGTTGCCCGCGTACTTGCCGGGACCGCCCTTGAGCTCGACCAAGTAGAGCGCGGCGTACCCCATCACCAGAAGGTCGATCTCGTAGAGTCGCCCGCTCGTCGGGTCGATCAGCTCGAAGAGCTCCCAGACGTGGAACGGATCGCGGTCCGGCAGGTTCTGCTCGACGAAGCTCAGCCCCTCGCGCTCGTGCGCGTGGACGGTCGTCCCGGACAGCAGGATTCGGGCCTGGCTCAGCACCGCGCTGCCTCGAGATCCGCCGGCGCCGAGTCGTCCGACACGAGCGCGCGCCGATCTTTCCCCGGCCCGAACGCCGTGGCCTTCGTGCTGTTGAGGAGAGCCGCGCCGAGGGCCGCAAGCTGCCGGTGTGCGGGCGGCGTCGCGACGCACACGACCTGGTCCGCCCAGTCGAGGGCCGGTGTGCTGGCGAAGGTGCGAATGCACGCCGCAATCGCGCTCGGCCCCGCGACCACGAGCTGATCGCTGGCGTTCACGGGGCCCACGTCGAACGGCGAGAGGGTCAGGCCCCAGGCATCGGCGGCGGCAGAGAGAGCGTCCTCGATGCCCCGTGGTGACGGGAGCGCGCGCCAGAGCTCTTCGGCGTCCACGGGATCGAGAGGGCGCCAGTTCGCGCCGAAGGCTTCGTCCTCGGCTGTGCCGTGCAGGTCGAAGACCGTCCGCGCCCCGAACGCGCCCGGCCACTGCGCGTCGGCGTCGCGGAGCATCAGGTCGATGCGATCCGCGGTGGTCAGGTCCCCCTGGAACGCTCGCCAGCGCGCGTCCGCGTCGGCCCCGAAGCGCCGCGTGGTCGGCGTGCGCTGCTCGACGAACCGGAGGCCGGCGAGGGCGGCGCGGTAGTAGGAGCGCTGGTCGGAGACGAGCATGGGGGAGGTGAGAGTATCAAGCGGGGGCGGGGGGAGGAACGGGATCGCTGGCAAGTGCCACGGGCGCCCTGACCGGGGGACGCGACGTTCAAGCGCCTCGTAGTGGTTCGGTCGATTCTTCGAGGCCAAATGCGCTGCGCAGAGCCGCGACCACCGAGGCGAGATCATATCGCTTGCGTGCCCCCCAGTCGCCCGCGGCGATGCTGTCCGCGTGCGTGAGGAACTGGATGAGGCGTGCCGCAACTGCGCTCTCGGGCTCCTCACGGTGCGCGGCGAGCCAGCGGACGTACGCTTCTGGTCGCGGCACAGTGACGTCGCGCTCCTTCAGAACGAAGGGATTTGCCATTTGGCGGTCCACGAAGGCGTCCGGCCGGTTCCACCAGCCGGACGCGCGGTCCGGAATTGCGAGGCTGGCGAATCGGGCAGGACACATGAGGGTCCCGCGACACCCAATGCCCCGGATCCGGTCATCCAGGAGCTCGTAGCGGAGCCCGAGATCCGTCACCTCCTCGAGCTGGGCTCCCTTCTCAAGCCGATAGTGCCGTCCGCCAGTGCTAGCGGAGCCACCCACGAAGGTTCGACCCGCAAAGTGGGCCCGCACAAAATCGCTCAGCCATCCGGAACCCGTGCGGTCGGAGTTGACATCAACCAGTTCGATGCCGTTCCCAGCGCGTGCCACGCGCAGGGGTGGTCGGGAGGCCGTCCGCGCTGACCCCGGGCTAAAGTGGAGGTCGAGAGTCTGCGCGTCCGCGATATCGCCGAGCGTGATCGCCTGGTCTTTGCACTCCAGTTCGAGACTGCGCCACTCCAACCCCGCGATCTGCTCGTGGCCGAACAGCGCCGCGTAGAGCGAGAGCACGGGAAGGTAATCCTTGTCGCCATCGGCCGACCGAAAGTTCTTCAGCCACATCGGCACGCACGTCTTGAGAGCCAGATCGATTCTTTCCTCCAGGATCTCGTTCCCTCGCCGCGTCAGTTCCTTCCGCGAAAGCTCGAGGAGGTCGCGCGCATCTCCTGCGTGCAGGTTGCAGTCGAGCCCCAGGAGCGGCCAGCGCCGCTTGTTGTCGACCTCCGCGCCGCGGAAGCGAGTGTCCACCGGGAAGAGTGCCAGCGACACGCTTCTGAGGCGCAGTTCGACGCCGGCGTCCTGCACGAACGAGGCACCCTCACCGATCGCCGTGCTCGGCACTACAGCATGCGAAGATGGACCGGTCAGCTCGACGGGGCACAACGACATCCGCGCAAGGTCGCCGATCGTGTCGCGGATCTTGGCTGGATGGTACGGCAGGTCGCCATCGTTGACGAAGTCGTACTCGTTGACGACGCGGTCCGCCTCTCGTTGTGAGCGGCTGCCCCAGCTCACGCGGGTTGGGATCCGGTCGAACTCGAATTCTGCCTCGATGCGAGTCCCCGGCGGAGGCGGGTAGTCAGTCTGCTCCCGCTTCCTGACCACCACTGTTGGCTCCTTCCCTTCGTGCCGGACCTCGAACGTGACCCCGAGACCTTCGGCGTCGGTCGGGTGGCGGGTTGTCAGGTCTACTTTGCGGCAGTACTCGAACAAGCTGTGAAACCCGATTCCGAACGTGCCGGACGGGCGGGCCCACTCGGGAAGCCAGGACGCGAGCTCCCGTCGGTCATGGTTCCGCCCCGACGATCCGAGGCGCAGTAGATGTCCCACGTCCGCCACCCGCAGACCGATTCCCTGGTCGTGAACCTGCACCAGCCAGCGAGTCACGTCTGGATCGCTGGGTTGGGTGGGCGCCTTCTCCACGGCAACTCGGATCGGCATCCGTCGGAGGTCTTCACGTAAGGCTTCCAGCGACTCCGGCGCGCTCCGCCCCGCGCATCGGCAGTCGTAGGCATACCGAAAGAGAGTCGCGTCGATGGCATTCTGGAGTACCTCGCGCACGGCGTCTTGGGGGCCCTCGTACAGGTTCGCGCCCCTCACCAGATCGAGGACCTTGTCGCGGTCGACGTCGAACCTTGGCCTGGAGGTGGGCGCGAGCACGACCTGCCCCTCGAGGCGAGCCTGCACGTCGCCCAGGCTGGGCAGCGGGGCGAAATCAGGCGAGGGCGCAATCTGGTCCCACGACACGAGCTGGTCGCGCAGCTCGTCCCGGAGCCAGCTGAACCAGCGTTCGGCCTCCAGGTAGGCGTCGACGTCCGTGTAGGTTGCCACCACAGAGACTCGTTGGGGGCTCACAAGAAGGTGCCGAACGCCCTCGTGCTTGCGGCTGTGCGCCTCGGACGACTCGGGCAGTCGGGGCACCATGGCGTTGATAGCGGGGCAGAAGCGTCCACTATCGAGATCGAGAAGGTCTCCAAGCCGGAGCATGCAAGCGACGAAGCGCGGGTGGAGAAGCTCACCGCCCATTCCGCTTTCCTCGCGCGGAAGGCTCATCACGAATTCGCGGTCCTCCCCGTGGGCGCGGCAAATCTGCCCAAGTAGATGCCAGAACCGGCCTGGTAGCAGCGGCGTCCGCGGCGAGGCGATTGCGAGGTGGCGAAGCGGGTCGATCGCGAACTCGGCCGCTCGCTGCGGATGGCGCGCCCGCACGAACTCTGCGTACACGAGCAGCAGGTCGAAGTTGCCCTCGAGGATCTCCCCTGGCGCCGAGCGCGGCACCTTCGTCCGGAGCCTTTCAGCGGCCCTCGCGAGGTCCGAGTTTTCTGCGCGCGCGCACCGCTCGACGTGTCGCGCGAAGTCCTCGGACTTCACGTCGTCGGACTTTCTGGCGTAGCTGGCAACCATGCCGGCGTCGTGGAAGTACGCGGCTTCGAGCAGGAACCACAGATCGGCGCCGCTGAGTTTCAAGAGGCTTTCCTCCCCGAGCAGCGCAGCGATGCGCTCGAGGATGGTGCGCGAGTGGCTCGCATCATGTTGGCTGTAGTGCGGGAACAGATGGCCCACGGCGCCAAGCGCCTGCTCGAGCAGACGCTGGTCGTACTCCCACTGAGCCAGAAGGAGGCCGATCTCACGGTTCTCCGCGCACTTGCGTCGTAGCTCGGCGTCGATCGAAGTGGCCATCCCGGCTTCCTATGACGGCTCTCGAGCTACGCCAAGGTCATCGATGCGGTCTGGGACCGACGCGACCGGTTGTTTCTCCGTGAGCCCGGACCACCGTCCGCTCAAGGAAGCGGAGGGTTCGCGAACTCGGCGAGCGGGTCTGGAGCGCAATTCTGCACAGAGCGTTCGGGAGCCTCGGACTGGGGCACTCGGCCGCGGGACTTGCGCAGGCTACTTTCGGCTCTGCTGACACCTGCGCGGCGCGTATTCATAACTTGTCGGACCTCTCATCAAGAGCAGCGACCACGGCCGGCCACGGTGCCGGCTCCCATTTCGGCACCACAACCGACAGAAGCCACTCCAGGGCTTCCGCAGGACCAATGTTGGGGAGCGGGACGCGGACCTGTGGCTGAACTTCCAGACTCCGGCCGACGTGGCAGTGAAGCGCGGCGTGCCCGCAAGCTCCCGAACCCTTCCGATCATGGGCGGGCGGCGCACGGTCGTCTTCGAGGTGAACTGCCACGACCCAGGTCGCGTCATCCGCCCCGTGTCCTTCGAGCATGGCGGTGAATTGGTGCACGTGGTGAGTGCGCGAATCAGCCAACGCCAGCACGGTGAGGAAAGCGTGCTTCATGCCCGGAAGAGCGAGCGGCTCCCTCCCGGTGTCGCTCGCGATGTACCACTCCCTCAGGCGTCCCGACTTTCGATTGGTGAATCGCCCCTGGATGGACGCGGCACAGATTCCTTGATCGGCGAGTCGAACGAGGGCATTTCGAAGGCTCGATCCCAGAGCCTCGCCGGCATTGCCGCGTCTCGCGCGGTGCTGCTTGTAGAGCGCTATCCAGTCCTTCATGCACGCTCCGCGCCTTCAAGCAGCATCGCGAAGTAAGCGAGCGCATACTTGTCGCCGGTACGCGGTATCCCGCCCGCGCGCCACGCGGCGAGCCATGCGTCGGGCGTCTGACCGGTCCGCTCAGCGAAGCGCTGCCGTTCAGCTTGAATATCGATGTTAGCGATGTCCTCTGGGTCCGCATCGCTTCCGCCGATCCAGCTCGACAGGCTCGGCGCTTTCTCGGCGAGTGCCCGGGCGCCGTCACCATTCCGGACCAGAAAGAGGACAAGCGGATACTTCCGCATGCGCGACTCCGCGATGACCTTGTCACGGCTCCCATCCAGGTCGAGCACAGCCTCCGTCTCATCGATCGGAACGAGCAGCGCCATGCGATCCTCGGCGGCGATTGCCTCCGCCACGGAATCCGTTCGCAGCGGGCGCGCCCCGGTGGGGGCAAGGCTGTCCACCTCGCTGACGAGCCAGTCTCGTAGGCCAAGATCCGGGCACCAGACGACGGCGATCCCGCCGTCGTCGCGTTGGAGCGCGCTCTGCAAGACCTCGGTCGCCTCGCGCATGGTCTACGCGTCCTCCACGGCTGCACGCGCCAGCGGATGGATCTCGAGTTCGGGCCTCCGGTTGCGCATTCGCTCAAGAAGAATGCCGTGCGCCATCAGGCGGACCTTACGCTCTAGCCCAAGCTCGCGCCCGTCGGTTTGGGCGGCTTGCCTGATGGCCGCTGCGTCTCCGGGCAGCAGAAGCCGCCGAAGAGTGTCTGCTTGGTCGGCGCAGGCGTCGTTCAGATCCTCGACGATCGGCCAGTCGCCGCCACGCCGAAGTCGCGCGTACGTTGCGGCATCGGCCATCAATTGAAGGAACATTCGGGGTAGACCGCCGCTCAGATGCACTGCGTCCATGACAAGGTTGCGCCTTGCGGCAACGAGCGCGCGTTCCTCTGTCAGACTTCTCGAGAACGCCTGGATCACGGCCGTCGGGTCGAGCGCCTCTCCAGGCAGGTGAAGACGCTGCAAGAGGACGTCGCGAAGGAATTCCCGCGCCGCGGAGCCCGCCTCACCCTCTACATCGAGTGCGCGCACCGCGACGAACCTTTCGCCAGGACGAACGATCGTCTCTGCCTGTGGTCCGAAGGCAGCGTGCCAGGGAACTACGGTTACGATCTCGACCTCCTCTGGCAACTCGCCAAGGGCATCGAATAGCTCGAGCGACCCGGGTCCTTGCGGGACCTTCTCCAGTCCATCGAGTAGGAGTGTCACTCGACCTTGCGCCGCGCGGCGAGCAACCTCTGTGAGTGCGAGACGGGCTAGTGCGGCTGGAGTTGCCTCATAGCTCCCCTTGACTTCGTTCTCGATGCCACTGAGCACGTCCGCTTGCGCGAGCGCTGCGAGGAGTTCCGAAGACAGTTGGAGATGGAAGTTCTCTTTGGCCAAAAAAGCGACACGCCCGGCAATGCGGAGAAGGAGTTGGTCGGCTGTAATCCGCCGCATGTTCTCGAACCGATCGAGCGGAACGAGACATGCGACGCGGTCCTTTTGGAGGAGCCTTGCAGCTCGGGCCAGCTCCGTGCTCTTCCCGACGCCCGTGGGACCTCCGACGAGCACGGGCCAACGATCAGCGAGGATCCAGTTCGCGATCTCATCGCCTGCGGAGTCAGGCCGCGAAACGTATTCGTCGGCCCCGGGATGTAGCGGAACATGAGGCGCAAGCGCCTTCCAGTTCAGGTTCATGTCGCGCCCTCGGGTATTCGATACCTCACACGGCGGAAGATCGCGTTTCCAAGACCCACGGGGTTTGGAGCGTACGCGCTTGCCGAGCTCGGGTCGAGCACGGTGCCGCACCAGTCCTCGCCAGTAGCCCCGCCGGCGCTCGACTGGATTGCCAGGGCGGCCATCGAGCCCGGTGCGTGTGCGCCGGGACGAGCCATTGCAAGCACTCGCGGCGCATCCGAGCTTCGTGGCGGCGGGTGATGTTCATGGGGCCATCGGCGCATCGGGGCCAAGTGTGGGACGGGCTGGATCAAGGGCGTCCCCTATACGCCCTCTCCACCCCATCCGGATCGTTCCCGCCGACCCACTTCGTCTGCTTGCTCGGCTGCACCACGCGCGTTGCCGGGATCCCATTCCGCATGGTAGGCGGCATCTCGGAAATCAGCCTGCCCTCGGCGGAGCTCATCGCGTTCTTGTCGTCCATGTCGATGAACACGAACGGGACGCCGCGCGAGCGGAGCGAGCCTTGTAGCTGCCTGCACGGCGTGCACCAGTCCGCGCCGTAGACAATCACCCGGCTCGTCTCTCGGCGCTCCGCGGGCGGCGGCGCTGGCGGCGGGGTCGGAGGCGGCGGCGCGGCGGTGGGGGCGGCCGGAAAGGTCGGAATGGGAGGCAAGACGATCGACACGGGGAAGGGCATGGCGGAGAGCCCAGTGGGCTGCGCTGCTTTCGGCGCGCGGGCTCGGGGCCGGGCTGCCGGTGCTGGGGCCGCGGGTTCGACCGTCAGCGGAGTCGGCGGCCGTTTCGCCGCGGGCGGGTCGGTCAGCGGGAGCGGCGCCCGGTCGTTGTTGCAGGCGGTTGCGGAGACGAGTGACAGGACGAACACCGTGACGACGACGTGGTTGCTGCGAGGCATGCCTGGCTTCCTTCCTATTTTCCTGCGTAGAGCCAACGTTCGAGCGAGCTCGAGCCCGCCGCCATGCATGCGGGGAGCACGCCCGCTGCGCACCGCGATGTCAGCGCGGCGCACGCCGTTGCGGACCCGCTGCGGCACTGCAGATCACATGCCGCGAGGTCGCCGCTCGCGCACGCATCGACGGGCACGGGAGCGGGTGTCGCGACGGGCTGCGCGATTGGCTGCGCGGCACGTGGTAGGGGGACGACCTCGAAGTCCACGAGCGCGCTGCAGTCGACCGGAGGGCCTTCGACGACGCGCGTCTCGCAGGCCTCGAGCTTGCCCACGCGGCGGCCGCTCTGCGCCCACTGCTGCGCGCCCGCGTGGGCGCCGTAGAGGCTGACGCCCGCCGACTTGCGATGACCGCCTTCGATCTGAAAGGCACCCGCGGAGTAGTGCGCGAGAACGTGGGTTGCGCCGCCGCAGTTGCCCTGAAGCTCGGTGGTGGTCGGGACCCGGTCGAGGGCGAAGGCGCCGGCGATGGCGACGTCGTGCACGGCTCCGCTGGACCGCTCGACGCCGGGGCCGCTCGAAACGCCCATGCCCATCTCGCTGCCCGAGTCGCGCCGGTCGCGGCGCAGCGGCTGGGCGCGGTAGGCGTACTTCGAGGGGACGCTGCATCCGCGCAGGACGGTCCATCCGCACCCCTCCGCGCGAACGACCACTGCGCCTTCGCGAACCTGAGCCTCGAGCTCTTGCCGCGCGGGCTCGTCCCAGCCGAGCGCGCTGACTCGGAACGAGCCTTGGCTCGGGACGCATGCCTGCGCCGGCCTGTCGTCAGCGGCCGTCTTGCTGCTGAACTGGAACGAGCCCGAGCAACCGCCGAGGGCCACCGCGAGCGCGGCCAACGCGAATCCCTGCGTCTCCATCTTCGCCATGTTCCGTCTCCCGACCGAGCCCATCGCAAGGCGTGTGCCACCAGCGATCAGGCGCGATCAGGCGTATTTCTTCGGGTGTGGGACGCCCCACCGATGGACCGATCAACCGTCGCGCTGATCGCGATCAGGTGAACGGCTCGCGGGGCGGGTGGTCGTTGCGGAGCGACCAGCGGGGTTCGTATGCTCCTCGCTGATGGGGCGCGCGCCAGGGTCGGGAGGAACAGAGGAGCACCCAGGTCCAGATCTGGGTGACGCTCCCAGGGGTGCTCCCGCGCTGCTCGTCGCTTTCCCCGGTCCTGTCGTGCTGGACCTGCCCCGGTGCGGTGAGCCGGTCGGGCGTGACTGGTTCGAGCGCCACGGACTCGCGGACAACCGGATCTCGACGGCACACTTGTTGTTCACGCGGGCGGGCGGCGCGGTGTCCGTAGAGGACGCGGGTTCGCGGAACGGGACCTGGCTCGACGGGCAACGGCTCGGCTCAGGCGAGCGCGCGCGGCTGACCGACGGTGCAATGTTGCGGGTGGGCCGCACCATCATCGTCTACCGCGACGAGCTGCTCGGGGCGCGTATGCCCATGCCGCCGCGCGGGCCGCTCGTGGGGCCGTTCGGGCTGCGCGCTGTCAGCGAGACGCTCGACGGCCTGGCGCGGAGACCGCCGCGGTGCGTGCTCATCGAGGGCGAAACCGGCACCGGCAAGGAGCTCGTGGCGAGTGCGATTGCCGAGGCCGTTCGGCCTGGTCGACCGTACGTCGCCGTGAATGTCGCTGGCATTCCGGCAGGTGTGTTCGAGTCGCAGCTCTTCGGCCACGTCGCAGGTGCGTACTCCGGTGCGGGGAAAGGCGCGCGCGGCATCATCGCGGCCCACGACGGCGGCGTGGTGTTCTTCGACGAGATCGGCGAGCTGCCGCCGGAGCTCCAGCCCAAGCTCCTGCGTTTCCTCGAGAATGGCGAGCTCTTCCCCGTCGGCGCTGATCGCCCGTCACGAGCGGACGTGGTGGTCGTCGCCGCGACGAACCGCTCGGTCGATCGAATGGTGGCGGAAGGGGCGTTTCGTCGGGACCTCTACGCTCGGCTCGCCGTCGCGACGCTCGAGCTGCCGCCGCTCCGCGAGCGAAGGGAAGACCTGTTCGCCATCGCCTGCGCCTTCGCCCTTCGGCGCGGCGAGAAATACGACGTCGCCGCGGTCGACGTCGAAGCAGTCGAGCGGCTCATGGTGCACGACTTCCCGAACAACATGCGCGAGCTCTACGCGGTGCTCGAACGAGTCGCAGCCGCCGAACCGCCACCGGCGCTGCGGATGGCCGCGGTTTCGCGCGTCCTTGGCGCCCCCGCCTCCCAGCGGCGCGAGCCACTCACGCGGGACCGCGTCGATGCTGCGCTTCGCGCGAACCACGGCAACCAGAGTCAGGCCGCGCGGGAGCTTGGCGTGTCGCGCGGGCAGCTACTCCGCTATCTGAAGTCGGTCGAGTAGCCGAATGGAGGTTTCGCCTGGCGCCAGAATCGACCGGTATCTCCTGGTCGAGCCGCTCGGGGAGGGCGGGCAGGGCACCGTCTGGAAAGCGATGGACGCACTCGATGCCTCCCGAGTCGTCGCGCTGAAGCTCGTCTCGATCGTGCAGACCAAGCCGATCCACCTCGAGCGCGTGCGACGAGAAGCCCGTGCCCTCGCGAAGCTGGAACATCCGAGCCTGGTTCGCTGCCACGGACTCTTCGAAGACTTCAAGGCGTCCGTGCTGGGCCTGGTGCTCGAGCTGGTGGATGGCAAGAGCCTGGCGGATGCCTTGGACGACGCTCGATTCACGCCCGCGCTTCGCTGGGTTGTCCTGCAACACGTAGCGCATGCGCTCGCGCATCTGCACGAACGGCACATCATCCACCGCGATCTCAAGCCCGAGAACATCGTGCTCGCGGCGCAGTTCTGGACCACTCCGAACGATCCGAACACGGTGAAGATCATCGACTTCGGCATCGCAGCGGAGGAGGGCAACCCGAATCCCCTCACGGCGTACGGCAACGTCATCGGCACGCCCGCGTACATGGCGCCCGAGCTCATCGACGCGACGTACTTCGCCGGCGGGCGCCCCACGCCCGCGATCGACGTGTTCGCGTTCGGAGTCGTGGCGTGGATCCTGCTCGTCGGCGGGCATCCGACCGGCCTTTCCTCGGAGAGCACGCTGGTCGACTACGCGATGGAGTACCGCAAGGTCGTGACGGGGGAGCGGAGCTGGGCGACGACGGGCGGCCCGCCATTCGTCGCGCAGTGTCTGGAGCCGAGACCGGAGCGCAGATTGCAGAGTGGGGCGGACGTGATCCGGGCGATGGAGGGTGGCACCAGCGCGCCCGCACCAACCGCCGTGGAAAAGCCTACGGTGGCCATCGGCGGACGCGACGCGACCCGAGAGACCGCGCCTGCCCCAGAGCTTTTCCGGCCGCGCGTACCCCCGACCGCGAATATGTCGCCCGCGCCAGAGCTCGTGCCGCGGTCGAAGGGCGGAGGCGCCGCCGGCGTCATCGTGGCGGTGGTGGTCCTTGCGGGTGGAGCCGGGCTCATCGTCGCGTTGCTCGTTGCCTGGCACGTGCTGGCGCCGGACGACCCGCCCGCCGCGGCGCCGACAACGGTGACACCTCGCGCAACCGTCCCGCCCAAATCAACGGCACCCGCCGCCGGGCCAGTGGTTCCGACCGCGGAGCAGCCGCGAATCGCGACACGCCCCGCCGGCTGCTCAGACGGCGTGCCGTTGTGCGAGTGCTGCCCCAAGGCGTGCTGCCCGTCCGGTCGCGACTGTGGTGGCGCGTGCAAGGACACCATCCCTCCGACGGAGGCGTTCAACATTCGCCTGGCCGGCATTGCCCACCGGCCGGAAGGCGCCGAGAAGGCGACCGACCTGTTCAAGGCCTACCCCGGCGCGCGAGCCTGCTTCCGCCTCACCGGGAGCTCTGACGTCCGCGACTGCACCGCTCTGAAGGACATTCGGGGCTTTGACGCCCCCGAGGAGTATCTCCAGGTCAGGGCGCGCGACCTGACCGACAAGGGTCTGGACATCGACATCCTCGACGGCGCGGAGGTCCTGGCGCGTGGCGTGGCGATTCGAACCAGGTCGCCCGAGCGGAGCGCCATCTGCAAGGGGCTGATCGTCACCGGTGCGTTCGAAGGCACGGTGCAGATCAGCTGGGTGAGCTGGTTTCTCGACGATCCCGCGGAGGCGACGCCCAAGCGATGCGTGAAGGCGAAGGATTGAGCCAGGAGGAACAGTGCGCTGCTAGGTTTCGCAGCTCAGTGCCCCCACGCGCACCAGCCCAGGAATTTCGGGAACAAGAGCCCGCCGTCTGTGTCAGCACGCCCATGACCACGATCGACCAACTCCGCCGACTGCTCAAAGCAGTGAACGACTTGCCCGCCCCCAGTGCTAGTCGGGGATGGACAGGTGCTGGGGTCGAAATCAAGTCGGAGGCCGATGCCGCGCCGGCCAGCGGCTGGTTTCCCGATCGTATCCAGGTCGTGACGGCTCACGCGCTACAGTTGTCTTGGCTCTTCGAATCCCTGCGGGACGCGTTCTACGCGGAGGGAAGACTGGACGGCTCCTCGAAACACGATTTCTTCGGACGATTGGCGACTGCCGCCAACCATGCCCTGTTGCTCGATGACCGGACCGCACGAGGCGTCTGTGCCGCGACCTTGCGCCAGGCGTTTGCGATCTACCGTGAGATGGAAGAAGGCAGGTTCGAAGCCAGTTGCGTCGGTCCGATCAATGACGCGAGTGCGATCCTTCACTAGCCGCCAAGTCGCGAAGAATCCGGTTCGAAAAGGTCGGTTGCCAGCTCCGCGTCCGCCCAGCCTCGTTGCTGCATCTCGCTCCGCACCGCGGTCTGTACCTGCGCGGGCGTGTTGACCACGTACTCCTTGGCGCGCACGTAGGCATCAGTACCTGGCCGAAGCCCGGTCAAGTACCCCACCGCCGCCGCCACTGGGTCGTCACGCTGAAGGTTCCCGAGCAGCCCGGTCCAAATCGCCGCATCGATGTCGGCGTGAGTCTCGAGCCATTCACGCACGGATCTGGCGATGTCGTCGACGTCAGCGGGGCTGGTACTGGTCACGGAACGGATCGCGCTCTTTGACGATCCCTCCCGCTCCGCAAGATTGCTGCAAGCCGCCCCGAGAGTGGGTAGCCCCGACCGGATCCAGTACGTCGCCTGGGCCGCCAAGCCTGGGTGGATTACCAGCGTCAGCCGGCCACCCGACGACTTGCGTAGGTACTCGATGGGAAGGCGTGGTCCGTTCCGGTGCCACCGACCGCTCATCGCCAGCTGCCGTGGGCTCCAAATGAGTGAGCCCCATGCGATCACTGCGACGTTCATTCGACCCCCGGATCGCTCGCTGCCGTCCACCTCTTGATCTCGCGGACGACCTTGCCCCAGACGACGTACTTCTGGCCCTCTCCGCGCCACTCGTAACGCTCGCGGTAGACGCCGAGCTGCACTTGGGAGCTGTCACGTTTTGTGCGCTGACCGACTCCGTCGCACTCGAAATGGCCGGCGGTGCCGTCTATCTCGACATCGCATCGCGTGAATCGCACGTCTTGGGCGGGGAATTCCTTCAGCCAGTACTCCATCCCTCTCTTCAACTCGGCATGGGTTTGGCTCTTGTGGTAGGCCCACGTCGGATCGGCAACCAGCGCGAGAATTCGTGTCGACTCGTGCGAGTTGGAAGCGGACTCGACGAGCTGCGCGTAGGTGTGTCCGGAGCGCAGCACCGGGACCTGTGGCTGAGTGGACGCCATCGACGCGGCTCGATCGCAGCACAGTCCGGTGCGCTTCGGGGCGACCTGGGTTGGGTGCGCCTGCGCTCGTGAGGAGCAGCCGCCTCCTCCTCGCACGACCCACTCGAACCCCGACGCGAACGAAACTGTCCAACTCTCCGCCGCGCCGACGCTCGAGTCCGTGCGGCACGCTGCGTCCCACTGCTCATCGGAGCACAGGTCCATGCTTGTGCCGGCGCAGCTCGCGCGGGCTTCGATCAGGTTCGCACCGGCGGCCCGGTTCGGCATGCCGAACTTGAACGGAGGCAGCCATCTCGAATGCGCGGGGTTCCAGCCTCCAGCGAATTCGCCATCAGGGATCTTCGGGCTCGGTGGTGTAGGGACGGTGGGCTGCACCGGGGGCGGTGGCGCCGGAGCGCCTGACGGCGCGGCCGTCGTCGACGCTGTCGTGAGCGTGATGCCCAGAGCTCCCAGGCCCAGCAACGCGACGGCGGCCACAGCTGCGATGACCGCGGGCATGAGCCAAGATCTCTGGGCGAGCGTGGCCGTCTCGCGCGCCGACGGCTGAAGGAACACGGGCGGCGGGCCGCCGAGCGGCATCGTGTCCTGGCGCGGTGCGGACTGAAGGGTCGAGCCCGAGAGCGCGACGCCGGACGTGGTCGTCGCGGCACCGGGTTGGTCCGTGATGGTCGGTGGGACTGGCTTTGCCGCTGGCCCTCCGTAGGAGGCCACCTGGCAATGTGACACCAAGGTCTTCCCGTCGGGAATGCGGTTCGCCTGCGCCGGCGCGAGGCACTGGAGCAGGAGCGCGCCCCAAGCGTCGGGTGAGCTCCGCGTGCTCCATGGCGGCTGCTCCACCACCGCCCGTCGATACTCGACCGCGTAGTCCACCACCGAGCTCTCGGGCGGGAGTCCGGTAGGATGTCCTCCGATCAGCAGGGCCCAGCCGACTACGCCGAAAGCAAACACGTCCGCGGCTGGAGTTACCGGTCCGGCACCGAAGTGTTTGGGGTCGAGCAGCTCCGGCGCCATGTACGCCGGCGTTCCGACGATGTGCCCGACCGCGGTCAGCCGATTCGGGTTTCCGATTGTCGCCGCGATTCCGAAGTCCACCAACTTGACGCTTCCTGCATCGTCGGGCCGGGACCAGAACGCATTGTCGATCAGGATGTTGTCGAGCTTGAGGTCGCGGTGCACGACAGCCTCGCCGTGGAGATAGGCGAGGGCGCGCGCGACGTGCGTCAGCACGCTGCACCGAAGGGCGCGGTCGAAGCCGGCGTCGTCGAGAGCGTCGGCGAGCGAACGCCCGGACACGAGATCGATGACCAGTCCGAGGGTCTCCGTGCTCAGATCTTCGAACAACCCGTGACACTTCACCAGCGACGGGTGTGAGAGTCGGGCTAGGGCGCGCGCCTCACGACGGACGCGCTCCAGATGTGCCGACGCGGCTCCGGTCATCGGCACGACCTTCAGCGCGACGCGCCGTGCGGGGTCGAGGGGATCCTCGGCGCGCCAGACACTTCCCTGGCCACCTTCCCCGAGTTGCTCGAGCAGGCGAAAGCGATCGACCTTGGTCCCCGCCTCCAAGGGCATGCCGGCATGGTAGCCCACCGCTTGGTCCGGCGCGCGCACTCATTTCCGGTAGATCAGCCTGTTGCCGAGCTCGCGTCGAGCGCATGCTTGGTCCGTGTTGGTCTGGATGCTGCGCGCCGTTTCGGCCGGCGTGGGTCCCCGTCGCGATGGCGGCACCCGTCGCCGCCTGCACGAGCTCGACGCCCGACGTAGTCAGCGACACCCGAACACCTGAACTAACTTCTCGTCGTCCAGCAGCACGCACTGTGCCGCCTCGTCGAACTGGATGACCTCATACTGATCCACGTTCAAGTGCTCGCTGAGCATGCGAGCGCGCCCGCCCCCTCGGAATGCTGGCTGCTGCACGCGCTGCGCGATATCCGCGAAGGTTGCCCGACCGTTCGAGGCGAGCAGAAGATCGACGAGATCCAGCACCCAGGCACGGTGCGGCTCCGGCACATGGTGGTTGAACGCCACGCTCCGCCGGAGCTGCTCCACGACCTGCATCGAGCGCTGGCTTGGGCCCTGCGGGGTGCGCGGTGCATTCGTTCCTTGCGGCGCCGGCGTGCTCGCCGCGGGCGCGACCTTGGGTTCCAATCGCGGGTTGGCGCTCGGCGCGACGCGGCCATTTTCGAGTCGACACTGCCCGGACCGCACGAGATGCTCGAGCCCAACGCCCAGCCGCTCGGCGATTGGGGCGCGAACCCGCGACGAGCCGAAGAGGCGGCCGGTGGCGCGTATCAAGTCGTCACGCTCCAGCGCTCCGTTCTGCTCGAGCACGAACAGCATCGCGCTGGCGATTTCCTCGGTGGCTACGAGTGGCGGATCGCGTGCCACCCCATTGGGGCCGGCAGGTCTGAACGTGGAGTGGGTCGCCTGTTGGTCGGATGACTTCCACAGGAACTGCTGAGCCTGGAAGAGCTCGCCGTTGCGCTCGAGCATGCTCACGACCTGCGCTATACGCGAGCTGACGCGTGCCGTGCACCGTTCGATGCCCCAGCAGGCGGCAACTCTCTTGGCGACTTCCGAGATGTGAACCGGCGCTTCGGCCGCGACCATCCGGAGGATTCGACTCTGGAGCGTCAACGTGGCGCTGGGGCCGAAGAACTCGTCCCGCCCGCCCCATGCAGAGGGCAGGACCGCGGCGGAATAGAGCTGACCGACGCCTTCCGCGGTGTTGATCGACGGTGGGGCGATGGACCCAGTCGCGGTCGGCGGGCCGGGAGTGAGAGCGTCGCCCGGAAGCTCGTCCAGGTCGGCGTCAGACGCCGGGTGGTTCTCGGGCCCGTCTATCAGCACGAGGTCGTCATCGTCGAGAACCGACTCGGCGTCGGCTATCGCGCGCTGCACCTCGCTCGAGAGCTTCTTCCTCGCTGTGTCTCGGTCCCGGTACCAGTCGAGCGACCAGACCCGATGCAGACGCCAACCCAACCTCTGGAGCACTTCGGCGCGCAGTCGATCGCGATCACAGGCCGTGTGGGCCGACGCGTAGGTCGCGCCATCGAGCTCGACCCCGAGCGCGTAGCGCCCAGGCTGCGAGGGCGAGACGATGGCGAAGTCCAGGCGGTATTGCCCGCACCCCACCCTGGTGTGCACTTGGTACCCTTCGCGCGTCAGGAAATCGTAGACCTCGCCTTCGAAGCCGGATTCGGCGTCGGGTCTCGCAGCGACGCTTACCCCCTCGCCGCCGCGTTCCGCCGCGAAGCGAAGGAACTCTCGGAGGTGCAACGCACCCCTCGCGTGCGTCCTGCTCGCGTCGATGGCGTCATGAGTCAGCGTGGAGAACACGCGCAGCTGTGCTCGTGCTCGAGTGATGGCGACGTTGAGGCGTCGCTCGCCTCCCGAGTTGCTGAGCGGGCCGAAGTGATGGCGGAGCTTGCCGCGCTCGTCGGGGGCGTAGCCCACGCTGAACAGGATCTCGTCGCGCTCGTCACCCTGGACGTTCTCCAGGTTCTTCACGAAGACCTTTTCGGGGCCGGAGAAATGACGTTCCAGCGCGGGGAGCACTTTCCGCTTTGCGTCCAGCAAGTCGAGCACTCGATCCCGCTGGGTCATGCTGAAGGTGACGACCCCGAAGGTGCGATCCTCGGGTCGGTGACGCAACAGCGCGCTCACCAAGTAGTCCACGAGCACCTCGGCCTCACGCGGGTTCGTCCGAGCGTGCTCCCCGCCGCCGCTGTGGTACACGCCGTCTGCGACACGGTGCCACACCACGCCGAGGTCGGCTGCTCGCCGGTTCGCTGCGGGGAACACCTGCAGCTCGTCGCCATAATACTCGCGGTTGCTGAACTCGATCAGCGCATCGTGCTTGCTCCGATAGTGCCATCCCAGCGAGCGCTGGGGGATCCCCTTCGCAGCAGCCTCGTCGAGGATGCTCTCCAGGTCTTCGACGTCGTTTTCGTTGGGAAGGGCGTCCTCGTCGTCCACTTTGCGGGAGAAGAAGCGCGTCGGAGGAAGCTGTTTGGAGTCGCCAACGACCACGACCTGGCTTCCACGAGCGATGGCTCCGATGGCGTCGTGGGTCTCGATCTGCGAGGCCTCATCGAAGACGACCAGGTCGAACGCCGCATCCGGTGGGAGGTACTGGGCGACCGAGAGCGGGCTCATCAGGAAGCAAGGCTTGAGTCGTTTTCGAAGTGCCGTGGTCTGGGCGAGCAGCTTGCGGATGGCCAGGTGCCGAGTCTTCTTTCGAGTTTCCCGGAGCAGCGTTTCCAGCTCGGAACCTTTCGCCGCCAAGTCCAGGCGCGGAAGCGCTGCTTCCAATCGTGTCAGGACGTACTGTTGACTGAGGGCTTGCTGTGCCCGGTCCAAAACGCGGAACTGCTCGATGTCGTGGCGGTGGAAGTCGCCGCTGAAGTCGCGGAGAATCGGCGCATGGTCCAGCCACGCCGTCCGCCATTGCTCCAGTGCGGAACGCTCGAACGCATCAGCGAGAGTCGGGCGAGCGAGCTGGCCGGTCTCGTGCTCGGTGACCAGCGTGGCGAGACCCAGCTCCAACAATCGGGAGCGCGTGGCCAAGAACTGACACCACGGACGGAATACGCGCACGTTGTCCCGCCACCGCGACAGCAGGGGGATGAACGCGGTCGCAATCGACTGGTCGCCGAGAGACCGCAGCGAAGAGTCGGCCCCGGTGACTCGCCCAACGTGTCCCACCAGCGCTTCCGCCGACACCATCGAATCTTCGAGCTGCTGTGACTTCGCCTGGAGCGCGGCCAGAACCTGCGGCCAAGCGTCGGGCGGCGCGGTCTGCAGCGCTTGCCACCCCGGTTCCGCCTGGAGAGAGCGGTACGCGGTGTGCACTCGAGCCGCTCGCTCGGTCACGTTGCCGATCAACTCGGGGTGCTTCACGAAGGTGTCCGCGAAGTCTGCAAACCGAGTCGCCAGCGTCGCCTCGAGCTCTGCGAGCTCCGCGCGGTCGACACCGAGCCGGCGCACCGCAGCCAGGTCCCGCGCGATTTCGACATTCGAGGGAAGGCGCGGCGTTCGCGAGGCCAGGAGTAGCTGACGACGTGCCCCAAACAGAAAGATCCACGCGAAAAGGAAGAACGCCGTGGCCCAGCGAACGAAACGGTTGTGCAACGCGTCGAGGTCGAGCTCGTACAGCATCTCGTTCCAACGAGCGGCCAATCGGGCTTGCTTCTCCGTGACCTCGGCGCGGCGCCCCGCGTAGCGGCGCGCTGCCTCGCATGCCGGCGCCCAGTCGGTGACGTCGAAAGCGATCGCCGGGACGGGTCCGGACTCGAGTGCGCTGCAGAGCTCCCAGAGCGGTGCGGTGACTGCTCGCGCCCGCAGGAGCATCCTCTTGGCCTCGGTGGCGGAGGCTGGAGGCGGTACATGAAGGACCGCTGCCAGGCCGTTGGCCGCGGCGGTCAGGCTCGCCAGCGCGGACAAGGCACCCGCCAGTGACTTGGGCAGCTCGACTTCGTCTGACGCGCGCCATTCTGGTGGCTGGCAGCCACGCCATGGGTGTTCCGCGACGGGATCGACGGAGTGCGCTGCCAGGGAGAACGCTCGAACCGCGGCCTTCAGCTCGGCAAGTCCGGACGCACTCAGGTCTCCTGCGCGCTCCAAGCGAAGGTTGGTATCTGGCGCGCCGGCGAGGTCCAGGATGCGCGCCGAAGCCTCGTAGAAAGACAGCCCGAGTGGCGTTTGCCGGTGAACCTCGTGTACCAGAGCGTTCAGGTGAGAACGAAGCCTTTGTAGCTCCTGGGATCGCTCCGACCAATCTCGGAGTTGCGTGCGCCGGCCCCGCTCCAGGGACTTCCGGAACGCTTCGACGACCTCCTTCTTGTTCGCCTTGTGGCTGTGCAGCTCCAGGCAGAAGTCTCCCAATCCCACCTGCACCAGGCGCCGGTGGACCACTTCGAGGGCCGCCATCTTCTCCGACACGAACAGGACTGTCTTGCCTCTCGCGGCGGCGGCCGCGATGAGGTTGGTGATGGTCTGCGACTTGCCGGTCCCTGGCGGGCCTTGGAGGATTAGCCCCGGGGATTCAAGCGCCGTGGCGACCGCAGCGGCTTGCGTGGAGTCGGCGTCGACGACGAGCGGTAGGTCTGCAGGAGCGAACCGCTCGTCCAAGGCCTCCGGTTCGACCGTAGTGGCCTCGTTGCCAGCCTCGAACCCACTCGAGCGCGCGATGTGCCCCACCACGGGATTTCTCAGAAGCACATCGGCGTTGTCGTTCAGATCCTTCCACATCAGGAACTTCGTGAAGGTGAAGTGGCCGAGGTGGGCTCCATCGAGCACCTTCCAGTGCGGGACGCGCTGAATCGCCTCGCGGAACTTGCGCAGGAGAAGTGGTACGTCGATGCCACTCTCATCCGGCTCCAGATGCGCGAGCCCCGAGACGTCGATGTCGTAATCCCGGCGCAGCTTCTCGAGGAGCGTCTGATTGATCACCGCGTCTTCGTCGAGCTTTCGGAAACGAACTCGTCGCAATTGACGGTCGAAGCGCAGCTCGATGGGGTAGAGCAACAGCGGTGCGAGGCGGCGGTTCTGCTCGACGTCGATCCAGCTGAGGAGCCCAATGCTCGCGAACAGCGTTGAGGCTCCGCCTTCCTCCAGATCGGTCCGCGCCGTGCGTTCCAAGTGCGTTGCGGTCTTCCACAGCTCGTCGGGAGGTAGCGGGGTGTGGACGATGCCGCGCCCGAGCTCTTCGAGTCGTCGGAGCGCCTGGGCGTTTGCGGGCTCTCTCGATGACAGGAGCTGGGTGTCGCGCGGATCTACCTCTGTGAGCTGCGGCTCGGGCGCGATCTCGAAGGACTTGTTCGCCGCCAACAAGTCCTCGAACCTGGCGATGTCGGGGACCGCGAGTGGAAGCGCTCCGCGCGCGTCGAGCCGGAAGTTGAGGAGCTTGTTGCGCAGGGTCAGATCGAGCAGGCGCTCTTTCCAGCGGACGAAGCGTGACGCGACCGGTGAAGTGACCGAGGGCGCCGCTTGGCGGTCTTGGTGGCGCTGCCCGACGCCCGCAACCGACACATCGGTCACGATGTCATCGTCGTCGATCGCTTCGACCGGTGCCGACTCCCCATTCTCAGAGCGCAGGGGCAGAGGAAGGAACTTGGCGTCACGGAGCACGTGCACGTCGAGCGCGGCGACGAAGGATCGTCCCTCAGCCAATCGCCGACGCGCTGCGCTCTCGGCAGCAGCGAACTGAGCGGACGGGTTCTGGAGGGCCAGCGTCGGGTCGAAGGCCACCAGATGCCCCAGCTCGATGAGCGTCGAGAGCCGCTCTGGATCCTCGACCACGCCCTCCGGGAACCGCTCTTCGATCAGCCACACGCCGGTGTAGGCGTGCCCCTCCTGCAATATGAGCAGCGGGCGCAGTCCGATCTGTTCGAGCAACCCGGCGACAACAAGCGATGCATCGAGGCAATTGGCCAGCCGGTCGCGAAGGATGTCGTTCGCGAAACGGACCTTTTGCCCCGTGCGCTCGAAGCTGGCGAGGCCCTGAGCGTAGCCGAGCCCGAGCTTTCGAAAAGCGTCGTAGGCCGCAGTGGTTTGCGCCCGTGCACGGGCAGTGGAACGAGCCTGGTACCCGTCGAGCGAGCCGTCGCCGCTCGCGGTGGCGAGCTCCGCGCGAATCGCGCCGAGAAGCCGTCGTACCTCCGGTGCGTTCGGTGTCACGAAGCATGCGAGCAGCTCCAGGGGCCCCTGGGTGCCCGGCCATTCGTTGAACGCCAGGATGTCGAGCCTTCGCGCGAGCCGCGCCACCTCCTTCCCGTCGGCCGACACGTGAAGGCGCAGTTCGACCCGCTCGCGCTCGGCCACGGTTCGCATCCGCCCCGGCTCGAAGCGGAGGTCCACCACGTCGATCTCTACCTCTTGGTCAGGTCCAAGATCGTCCAGCGCGAGAGTCTGCACCCCACCGAGCTGCGGAAGGATCTCCGTGTGCAGCAGAAGGTTCGACATCCGCTCGCCGGAGCCGTTTCTGATCACGACGTCGCGGAGCACCGGAATCCCCGCGTGCTCCATCGCGAAACAGAGGACGGCCGGGGCCTGGCAGTCGATGGTGACTCCGTCCGGAGCTGGTGCGACAGGTTGCGTGACCACGCGCGGGTCCGGACCGTATCACGGAGGCAGCAGGCCTGGAACGAGCACGGGTCCGACAGAAGCTGTCGCTGCATGGACTTGATGGCGTTCACGTGCGACCCGCCGGCTGGTGCGCGCAACACGCTCGGCGTCCTGCTGTTCCCGTGGGAAGACCCCGCTAATCGGGAAGCGTTCCCGTTTGCCCTGATGGGACTGCACGGCAGTACGCGCGCGATCGGGTCTCGAGGCCGCGCGCCCTCTGCCCTGCCGCTCACGGCCCTTCCATCTTCTGCAGCTCTTCCTTCTCGCCGGTGGGCACGTCCACCGCGAGCACCAGGCCCACGTTCGGGCAGTACGTCTTCTGCTCGTTCACCTCGGGATCGAGCGGCGTGTAGTCGTGCGTCTTCAGGCACCCGGTGTACGACCCGGTGGGGACGGTCACCGCCTCGTTC
>Ga0154020_10002425_pt1 | contig 22772 bp, 19 predicted proteins | sample Klosneuvirus_201_FD_109709 | JGI IMG/M metagenome (GOLD analysis project Ga0154020, IMG submission 109709) | Active sludge microbial communities from wastewater, Klosterneuburg, Austria - Klosneuvirus_20160825_MG | ecosystem: Engineered > WWTP > Aerobic digester > Activated sludge | place...
CGTGGACAGGGTGGTGAGGGCTTCCTGCAGCCGTTCCCGGATGAGCTGCGTCTCCTGCAGCCGCGCCGCAGCCTTGGCCTCGTGATCGGATGCTGCAGCCTGGGCCGCGGCCAGTTCCTCGCGCAACCGCGCCGTCTCGTCGGTGGCGCGGGAGAGTTCGGCCCGCGTTTCCGCAAGCTGCGCTTCGGTGTCCACCAGCTGCTGGGAGGCGCGCTGGAGGCCCTCATTGCGGCGCGCCATGTCCTCTTCCAACATCGCACTGGCGGATTCTCGGGAACGCGCCTCGGCGCGCAATGCCGAAAGTTCCCCTTCCACCGCCGCGCGCGCCGCCTCGGCGGCCTCGGCGCGCGCCGCCGCCTGTTCGGCCATCATCACCGCGCCGGCCAGCTCACCCTGACGGTGGCCCAGCTGCTCCTGCAGGCTGCCGGCTTCCTTGGCCCGCTCCAACATCTTCTCGCGAATGCTCGACGCGCGGCCTTCGGCTTCCACCAGCTGCGCTTCCAACGCCGCCAGCCGCGCGCGCTGTTCGTCCCGCTCGTGTTCGGCGTTGTGCACCTGCCCGGTGGCTGTCTCCAGCATGGCCAACATCTGCGCGGCGCGTTGTTCGGCGTCCTTGAGCTGCCGCTGCAGGGTGACCCGCTGTTCCGCCACATCCGCCAGGGCGCGCTGGGCTTCATCCCGCGCCTCGGTGGCGGCCAGTTTTTCCGCCGCCACGGCATCAAGCCGCCCGCGCGCGCGGTCCAGCTCCTCGTTGACCGCGGCCCAGGCTTCCGGCGTGATGCGGCTTTCCTGCTCGCGCAGCAGGCGTTCCACTTCTTTGTTGGCGCGTGAAAGGTCACTCTCCGCCGTGTCCAGCCGGGCGCGCACGCGCGCCAGATCCTGCAGCGCCTTCTGGTGGTCATTGTGCAGGGACTGCAACCCGGACTGGCGTTCCTCCACGCTGCGCGCGTGGTCCAGTTGCTGCTCCAACAGCTGGTTGACCTCGTGCTCCAGTGTCTTCACGCGCGTCTGCGCAGCGTGGCGTTCGGCGGTCTCCGCCGCCACCTGGTCGCGCATGCGCGTCAGCTCATCGGTGGCGCGGCTGGCTTCGGCGCGCGCCTGGCTCACCGCCGCGTGCGAACTGGCCAGGTCCACCGCCAGGTCCGCCGCGCGCTGGTTGGCCGCCTCGGACCCGCGCAACAGCTCGGTGACCTGCGCGCCAAGCCCCGCGCGCAGCTGCTGGGCCGCACGCAGTTCGGCCAGCGTGCCGTCCAGCTCACCCTGCAGGCGGCCGCGCAGCGTCTGGCTCTCCGTCAGATCCTCGCGCAGCCGCTCCAGCTGCGCCTGCAGCCCGCCGGCGCGCGTCTCCGCCATTTCATGCGCCAGGCGCGCCAGCTCCAGGTCACTGCGCGTGGCCTGCAGCTCGGTCTGGATGCGGCGTTGTTCCTCGCGTTCGGTGATGAGCGCGTTGGCGCGTGCGCGTTCATCTTCCAGCAACCGGTCCAGCTCGGTCAGGCGCGCCTGTTTTCCGGCAAGCTCCGTTTGCAGCGAATGCACCCGGGCCTCCGTTTCCTCCTGGCCCACGCGCGCACGTTCGGTGGCTTCCGCCTGCAAGAGGATTTCCGCGCGCAGTTTGGGCAGCCGCTCGGCAATGGTGGCCAGGGCCCGGTCACGTTCTTCCAGCGCGGCCTTGGTGCGTTGAAGTTCGCGTATCGCCTCGCGCTCGGTGTCCAGCGCGCGGTCCTGCATGGAACCCAGGCGCTGCAACAACAGCTGCGAAAATGCGCCAAACGGCAGCTGCACCAGCGTGAGGTCCTGCGCGGGGGGCAGCGTGACGCCGGAAATGAACAGGTAGTGGGAGACCGCTTCCGGCGTGTCTCCCATCAGCCCGGTGTCCAACGCCACCGCGGGGTCCGCCGCCTCGGCGGAAAACGCCATGAACGAGAAGCCCAGAAGCGGGCTCTGCCCGTACACCGCCACCTGCGGGAAGGTGTCCTGCAGCGCCTTGACCACGCTGGCGTAGCTGGCCGCCGGTTGGACGGCCGCGCCAGGCTCCAGCACCGTGGCGGGTCCACTGCCTTCCGGGTTGGGCACGCTGGAGATCACAAACCCGTGATCCCCGACGATGCGGGCGTATTCGGTGAGCCGCCAATCCTCGCCGGCGTGCAGCGCGTGGGACAGACCAAAGTCCACCACCACGTCAAACGCGCCATCATCCGCGGGAATGCGCTGATCCGTGAAGCCGCGAAAGTCCACCTTGCGGCCCCGCGCACTGGCCCGCGCGCGCGCCACCTTGTCCGGGTCACGGTCCACGCCCACCACGCGGGACGTGCCCATCTCAGACAACACGTGCACCAGCTCGCCGTCACCGGCGCCCACCACCAGCACACGTTTGCCCTCCAGCGCCGGCTCAAGGAACAGGAGCCGGGGGAGCACGTCTGCAAGGGTGGCATCTGGAGCAAAAAGGCGGTCCATACGGTCCTTGGCAACAAGCGGGCTTGATCCGCCACTTCAATCACGGCGTCCAAGAGCTTTGGCGGGCACGCTATTGCCCCCTCCCAGCCGGTTCAACTTTCCCACCTCCATGGCGCCGCCTGCCTCCGGTCACCACCGGCCGCCTACACCTACCCCGGGGCCCTTTGCGCTTTGCGTTCCGGCAAACCACGCTTGTGCGCATGCGGTCATGTTCCTCGGCGCTGTGGTTGTTGGCCTTGGGGGTGCTGTTGGCGGCCATTCTGCGCTGTTCCTGCCAGGACAGCTGTTTTGTCGCCGGGACGCTGGTGGAAACCCCAGACGGCCCGCGCGCCATTGAAACACTGGTGGCCGGTGATGCCGTGATTTCTGTGCGCGTGGCGGATGGTGCACGTTTCACCCGGCGGGTGGACGCCATCACCACCGGTGTTGGGTATGAATTCCACACGCTCACCGCGGACGGCGTCACCACCCACCAGATGACGGCAACCCATCCGGTGTTTGATGCGCGGCATGGCGCGTTTGTATCCGCCGCGGACCTTGCCGACGACGCGCAGTTGCTCAACGCGCGCGGCAACGCAGTGTCGATCACGGGCCGAACCACGGAGACGCGCTGGTTGATTCCGCAGCGGGTGTTCAATCTGTCCGTGGAAGGGCCTGACCATACGTTCATTGCGGACGGCGTTGTGGTGCACAACAAATCGCAAATCATTGCCAGCGGCGAGGTCCAGGACCAGGCCCTTTGTGGGTGCGTCGTCCAGCAATTGGGCGGCTCTGAGTGTGGTCTGCCTTCCCAAGGCGCGGATGCAGCTGGGTTGGATGCCGCGCCTGTGGCGGTCTGCTGCTCCTTCACCGTGGCCCCTTGGCCCCAGGAGTTCCGGTGTCCCAACCGTGGCGTACGCAACGTGGGAGAAATTGGTGCCGCGGGAGCGGCATTGTTGGACCTCTCCGGGAACCAGATTGCGAATGTTTCCCAGTTGGGCAGCTACGCCAACGCTCCCCGCAGCATCAACCTGGCAAACAATCCCATTGCGGACATCCGGGATTTTTCGCTTTCATTTGGATGGTGCGGTTCAGCGCCAACCATTGACCTGCGGGGAACGCTGCTGGACCAGCCGGACTTGCCTGACGTGGAACGCCTGCGCATGGCGGGATGCGTGGTGGAGACGTCCATCCCTTAATTGTGCAGCGTAAACGGTGAAAAATTCGTCTTCCAATCGTAGTAGTCCTCATGCTCGGACCGCTTGAGCCACGCCACCACGCGGTAGGTGATGGGCGTCATGACGGCTTCCCATGCACACTTGAGCACGTAGTTGGTGAGCATCACCTCAAACACCAGGGACGCCTCCCAGACGCCCAGAAATGCCAGCGGGTAGAAAATGACGCTGTCCACGGCTTCGCCCACCAACGTGGAGCCAATGGTGCGCAGCCACAGCAGCTTCCCCTGCGTCATGAGTTTCATCTTGGCCAGCACAAATGAATTGGTGAATTCCCCAAATGAATACGCAATGAGGCTGGCCATCACCACGCGCGGGGTGTTCCCAAACACGCTTTGCACCGCTTCCTGGCCCTTGAAGTCCGGCGCCGGCGGCAGCTCCACAATCACCCAGCACATCAACGCCGAAAAAAACAACGCGCCAAAACCGCTCCACACCACCCGCCGGCTGGCGGCGTAGCCGTACACCTCGGTGAGGATGTCCCCAAACACGTACGAGAGCGGGAAGAACAGGATGGCCGCGCCAAACGTGTACCCGCCCAGGGTGGCCACCTTGGTGGTGCCAATGAGGTTGGAGCACAACAGCAGCGTCACAAACGCCACCGTGATGAAGTCCAGGTGTTTGTACGCGCGGGGGGCTGCTGGCGGCGGGGAGATGGCTTCAGGACTGGCGGACACGTTGGGGCGCTCCGGGACGGGGGACGGGGACCCAACACCAGTCCCAGGCCACGGTTATGTACCGGCGGGGTGTCCGGTGTCAGGTGACATGCCCAGGGCCCCCCCCTGTGCGCTATCAGGGAGGGATGGGCATTCGAATCCTCATTGCGGACGACGAAGCCAACATCCGCAAGGTGCTTTCCAAGACGCTGGAACGCCAGGGCTATGACGTGGTGGCGGTGCGGGACGGGCAGGAGGCGCTGGAGGTCATCCAGCACCGTGACGTGGAAAATGAGCCCATTGGCGTGGTGGTGAGTGACCTGCGCATGCCGCGGCTGGACGGGATGAGCCTGTTGGCCAAGCTCAAGGAGCTGGCGCCGGACATCCCAGTCATCCTCATCACCGCGCACGGGACGGTGGACACGGCGGTCACCGCGCTCAAGCAGGGCGCGTTTGACTACGTCACCAAGCCGTTTGACCAGGTGGAACTGCTGCAGGTGATACGCAAGGCCGCCACCAGCCGTGAGCTGGGCATGGGGGACGCGCGCGCCAGCAAGAGCGGGCCGTTGGGCCGCCACCGCCTGGTGGGTGAGAGCGGCGTCATTCGCCAGGTGCTGGCGGTGGTGGACAAGGTGGCAGACAGCCCGTCCACGGTGCTGGTGACGGGGGAAAGTGGCACCGGCAAGGAGCTGGTTGCGCGCGCGCTGCATGACGGGTCCAACCGCAAGGACCGGCCGTTCATCACCATCAACTGCGCGGCCATCCCCAAAGACCTCATGGAGAGCGAGTTGTTTGGCCATGAGAAGGGTGCCTTCACCGGCGCCACCACCAGCAAGCCGGGGCGGTTTGAGCTGGCGGACACCGGGACGTTGTTCCTGGATGAGATTGGGGAAATCCCCCCGGAGATGCAGGTCAAGCTGCTGCGCGTGCTGCAGGAGAGCGAATTTGAACGCGTGGGCGGCATCAAGACCATCCACGTCGACGTTCGCCTAATTGCGGCCACCAACCGGGACCTGCGGCAGGCCATTGCCGAGGGACGGTTCCGCGAGGACCTCTTCTACCGGCTCAACGTGGTGCCGGTGGCGCTGCCCCCGCTGCGGGAACGTCTGGACGATATTGAACCGCTGGTGGAGCACTTCATCCACAAATACAACGCGCGGCTCAACCGCGCGGTGAAGGGCATCTCCAAGGAGGCCCTAGAACGGCTGAGGGATTATCCGTGGCCGGGCAACATCCGGGAGCTGGAGAACATTGTGGAGCGCAGCGTGTTGTTTGCCGAGATGGACACGCTCACCGAGAAGGACCTCCCCCCGGAGCTGGCGGCGCGCACCCGCGCGTTGAAGATGCGCGCGGATGATCCCAGCGGCCCGGAGCCCACCGACGGGCTGGCCCACGGCGGAGCGTTGGACATGAAAGAGGTGGTGAAGCAGGCCACCATTGAGCTGGAGAAGGATCTCATCCAGCGCGCGCTGCAGGAGACCGGGGGCAACGTGACCCACGCCGCGCGGCGCCTGAAAATCAGCCGCAAGAGCCTGCAGAACAAGATGAAGGAACTGGGCCTGCGGGAAGAACAGCAGCCGGACGCGCCAGAGCCCGTCCACGGCGACGAATAGGAGCCACCATGTTGGAGCTGTTGGAGTCTGTCCTGGATGACGTGGGGTACCTGGAGCTGCGCTTCCAGGAACGCCGCGCGCTCAAGATCCACGTGGAAGAAGGGCGCGTGGATGCCGCCAACAGCACGCACTACGCGGGGGTGGGTGTCCGGGCGTTGGTGGACGGGGCGTGGGGTTTTGCCAGCACGTCCACGCTCACGCGGGCCGCGGTGGCCAATGCCGTGGCGCAAGCCCGTCAAGCCGCGCGGGCCGCGGCACCGCACCGCAAGCAGAAGGTGGGGGCGTTGGCCCGCGGTGGGCTGGCGGCCGGGAGTTTTTGTACGCCCACGCGCAACCCCGTGACGGCCATCCCGGTGGAGGAAAAAATCCGCCTGGCGGTGAAGACGTGGGAGCAGGTGCGCAACGCCCACGCGCACATCAAGGGCGCAGAGACCGGGTACCTGGAGCTGCGTGACGAAAAATGGATTGTCACCAACGACGGCGGGCGGGCGCACCTGTTGGATGTGAAGCCGGAGTTCCGCGTGACGGCGGTGGCCGGCTTTGAAGGCGAGCTGCAGACCGCCAGTGAGGCCGTGGGCAAGACCGGTGGCCTGGTGGAGCTTTTTTTGGAAGGTGGCCCGGAGGTGCTGGCGGACAAGGCCGCGCGCACCGCGGTGGACCTGCTGCGCGCGGGCTACCCGGAACCGGGAAAGAAGACGGTGGTGCTGGCGCCGGACGTGGTGGGCCTGCTCATCCACGAGGCCATTGGCCACAGCGTGGAAGCGGATTTTGTGCTCAGTGGCTCGGCGGCGGCGGGGAAACTTGGGCAACTTGTGGCCAGCCCGCTCATCACCCTGGCGGACACCGGGGACAGCCCCTACCAGGCGGGTGCCGGCGGCATGGTGGACGTGGATGATGAAGGGGTGTTGGCCCGCCGGGCGGACATCATCAAGAATGGAAAACTGGTGGGCTACCTGCACAACAAGGAGACCGCCGCGCGGTTTGACGTGGCGCCCACCGGCAATGCACGCGCGTATGAGTTTGATGATGCGCCGTTGATACGCATGCGCAACACGTTTGTGGAGGCCGGCAGCACGCCGCTGGAGGAGATGTTGGCCGGCGTGGAGGACGGCTACCTCATGGTGGGCGCCAAGAACGGCCAGGCGGACGCCAACGCCGAGTTCATGTTTGCGGTGCAGGAGGCCTATCCCATCCACAAAGGCAAGCTGGGCACGCTGTTGCGCGGGTGCACCATGACCGGCAACGCGTTTGACGTCCTCAAGAGCGTGGACGCTGTGGGGGATCAGTTTGCCTGGCGGCTGGGCAGCGGCTTTTGCGGCAAGGGCCAGCCGGCCAAGGTGGACGCAGGTGGCCCGCACCTTCGCACCCGCGTCATGTTGGGTGGGCGGGAATAGGGCCGTCCGCCTGACTTCAGCGCCCTCCGTCCGTCAGCCTGCCGCCACGGCGGCGGCGGCCCGCTGGTTGGCCAGCGCCAGCACCTGTTCGCGGGTGAACGGTTTTTCCAGCACCCTTCCGTGAAACTGATCCAATGCGCGGCCCAACGTGGGGCCCATGACCCCGCCGGTCATGAACACCACCCGCGCGGCAAGGCCGGGGTCCTTGGCGTTGAGCTGATCATGGAACTCCACGCCGGTCATGCCCGGCATCATGACGTCACACAGGATGAGGTCCTGGGACGGGTCCCGCTCCAGCATCTGGAGGGCCTCGGCGCCACCGGACGTGGGCGTGACCTGCATGCCTGCCAGCAGCCGCGGCACCATGGTGCGGAACGCCAGCTCATCATCCACCACCAACACCCGCCATGGCGGGGTTGGGGACTGGGTGGCTGGTTGCGGGGTGGGCGCTGCATCGCCCTTGGTGGGCGGCAGGCGGAGGGTGAACGTGGTGCCTGCGCCCAGGCGGGACCGCACGGTGAGGCTTCCCCCCATGGCGGTCACAATCCCATGGCAGATGGAGAGCCCCAGACCCGTGCCTTCGCCCACCGGCTTGGTGGTGAAGAACGGGTCAAAGATGCGCGGAAGCGCCTCGGCGGGGATGCCGGTACCGTTGTCCTCCACCTCCACCATCACGTGGTCCCCATCCATGCGGCAGCGCACCGCCACGGTGTGCGTGTTGGGGTGGCCATCCAGGCAGGCGTGGGTGGCGTTCATGAGCAGGTTCACCATGACCTGACCCAGCCGCGCGGCGTTGCCGTCCACCATGGTGCACGGCTGGAGGTCCGTTTTGACGCGCGCGTGGTGGCGTATGTTGGCCTGCGTCATCTTGAGCGCGCTGCCAATGACCTCACCCACGTCCAGGGGGCCCATGGTGGCTTCGTCCGGGCGCGAGAAGGTCTTGAGGTCCCCCACAATGGTCTTGACCCGGTGGAGGCCCTCAAAAATGTCTGCCATGTACTCGCTGAGCGTGACGTCACCCGGCACTTCCCATTGCAGCGCGCCGCGTCGGTCCAGTTCCACGTTGAGGGCCTCCATGTTGCCCCACACAAAGGCCAGCGGGTTGTTGATCTCATGGGCCACGCCGGCGGCCAGCGTGCCCATGGAGGCCAGCCGGTCGGTGGTGATGAGGTGCGCCTGCAGCGCCTTGCGCTCGGTGACGTCACGAAGGATGGCCACATTGGCCGGTTGTCCCTCCAGCTCAGCCTGGACGGTCTGGGCTTCCAGCACCACGGGGTGGCCGTTGGCGCGGCGCCACTCCAGCTCGGTGGGTGAGCCCGGCGGCGCCTGCAGCCAGGCCAGCGTGCCGGCGGGGTCCCCCACTGGGATGAGGTCTTCCACCGGGCGGCCCGCCACCGTGTCCTCTTTGACGTCCAACAGGCGCCGCGCGGCGCGGTTGAGCAGCACCACGCGGCCTTCGCGGTGGACCACCACGGCGTCCGGGAGCTGCTCCAGCAATTGGCGCACGCGTTGTTCCTGGCGTTCCAGGGCGTGCCGGGCGTCCTCGCTGGTGGCCAGTGCGCCTTCCAGCTGGGTGTTGGCCGCGTGCAGCTCACGGGTGCGCGCGTGCACCTCGGAGGCCAGCTGGTAGCGCAGGCGGTTGTACCGGGTGGTGATGAGGAACGTGATGCCCAGCCCCAACGTCAGGGTCATGTAATCCGTCAGGTGGACGGTGCGTATGAGGCGCGCCAGCAAGAGCGTGTCATTGACGGTGAGCGCCACGGTCAGAAGGATCCCCACCGCCATGGCGGCGCGGTCCGCCGTGGGCGTGCTCTTGCTGCTCCAGACCCAGCGCACACCGGTGCCCAGCGCCAGCACGCCGTAGAGGGTGGTCAACGCCAGGCCCTGGCCGGGGCGCATGGCCAGGTAGGTGGTCCCATCTGCTTCCACGCGCTGGTAGGCCTCATGGGAGATGAAGATGGGCGTGGTCCAGTGAAGCAACGTAAGCAGCGCGGTGAACGCCCACAGCGCGTTCCAGGCCCGTTGGGTCACCGGCCGGCCGGCCACGTCCGAACACAGGGCCAGCGCCACCAGGATGTCCACAAACGCCAGGGAGATGATGGTCCGCGTGCACAACTCAGCCACCGCGGGGTCGGCCGTGGCACGTTGGATGAGACGGCAGCACATGTACGTGACGCTGACGGTGTACCAGGCCAGCCCGTAGAGATGCAGGCGGTCATCCCGTTTGCCCAGCCACAACACGCCGTGAAGCAGCAACAGGCACACGCTGGCGCCCAGGGCGCCCAGCAGCAAGGCCACGTTGGCTGGAAGTGTTGTCCCGTCCACCAGTCACCCCAAGCCGTTGAAATCATGCGCGGCGTTGGGCGCAGTGTGGATCAATCCTTGGCGCGGCGCAGCCCCCACTCACCCAGCTTGCGCCGGATGGTGTGCTCGCTCAGACCCGTCTTGTCCGCCAGGTCCTTGTTGCTCTGCTGCTGGAAGTGTTTCTTGATGTAGGTGTTGGCTTCATCCGGCGCCATGGGACCCTTGCCCTTGGCCGGCGCGGGCAACGCGGATTTTCCGGCGGCCTTGTGGGGCACCTGCGTCTTGGACGGCGGAGGCACCGTCTTGCCCTTGGCGGCGGGGACCAGCGTCTTGCCGCTGGCCGCTTTCTGCGGAACCGCGGATTTTCCGGCGGGGACCTGCGTCTTGCCGCCGGCCTTTTGCGGAATGCTGGACTTGATGTCCTTGCCGCGCGGCGGGAGGGACCCCAGCGCGTCTGCCGGGGCGGGCAGCTTGCTCTTGCCCCCCGCGGACTTGGGCGTGGAGGACTTGCGGCCGCCAAAGTCCTCTTCCATGCCCGGGATGACGTCCTTGCCCGCCTTGGTGGTGGGCTTCTTGTGGGACTTGTCCTTGTGATCCTCGTTGGGGTTCTCCATCCCGGGGATGGAGTCCACCCGCACCAGACCCAGGCGGTTGAGATGCCCCTGCACCTCGGTCTCCGTCAGGCCCAGCTGGGTGGCCAGCTCCGCGGCGGACTTTCCGCGGTGGTTCTCCCGCAGGTACTGCTCCACGTCGGGGCGGCGGCCATATTCGCGTTCACCACCGCGCAAAAAGTGGATGCACAGGTAGCCCGGCACGCTGCGCTTGACGCGGCCAAACTTGCCCTCGGCCGGCTCAAACAAGAGCGTCCCAATTTCGTAGACCTTGTTGGGATCCACCGGGCGGCCCTTGGCGCGCTTCACCCGGCTGTAGCCTTCCTCCAGGGCGGCGCGCCGCCACTCCATGGAGGGTTCGGCCTGGACTTCCTCTTCGTCATCATCCTGCTGGTCATCATAGAGACCCGTGCTGTCTGCCAGGCTCTCCAGTTCTTCCAGCTGTTTGTTGAAGACGGTGGTGTTCACGTCAACCACGGGGACCTCCAAAGGCGGGTGCGCCAGAAAAACCCACGCAGGCGTAAAGCCGCGTGGCACAAGGACTTTTTGGGCGGTGGGAAGGACCCGCGCCAGGGGAACGGCGGGTTACCGGGCCGGCTTTGACCCGTCAAGCGTTCAGGGTGTCACCACGTAGTTGAAGGACACCTCACCCTGCTGGCCCAGCCGGTCCACGCCGGTGACCGTGGCCGTGTACGTGCCCGCAGCCTGGTAGACGTGGGTGGTCTCAAACCGCGTGCCGTCTCCCGGGTAGGCCGGGAACACGCCGTTGGACATGTCCCCCCAGTCCACAATGAACGTGATGGGCGGCTCGCCATACGCGCGAATGGACAGGATGGCCGTGGCCGGCGCCTGGCTGTCATTGCCCTGGAACGCGGGGCGCCGCTGCATGTTGTTGAGCGGCAACATCTGGTCCAGCTCAACTTCCACCACGGGAATGCTGTTGATCACCACGTTCTTGGAGAACGAGTCCAGGCTGGAGATGCTGTCCGACGCCACCACGGTCACCGAGTACGTTTCGGCGTTGGCAAAGTCATGGGACACCACCTCACCCTCCAGCGGCATGCTGTTGTCACCAAAATTCCAGCGGTACCGGATGGCGTTGATGCCGCCCTCGCTGCGCGCGCGGAACGTGACGGTGGGCGTGTCAAACGTGCAGTCCGCCACCACGGTGCAGGCGCCGCTGTTGTCACAGGTGACACACTCAAAGGAGACGTTGGCCAGGGGGCGGGCCACGGTGGCGGTCACCGTGGTGGAGCCTTCGGCGTTGAGGCCGGCCTTGGCGTTCACCGTCACCGCGTAGGTTCCCGCGTTGGCAAAGCTGTGTTTGCTGTTGAACCGGCCGGATGAATCCAGCGTCAGATCCGCTTCGGCGCTGCCGTCTCCCCAGTTCACCGTGGCGGTCAAGGCTGCCGTCACGCGCGTGGGCAGGCTCACCTGGCCCACCAGGGTTGCCGCTGCGGGGGCGTAGGGCTCCATGAGCTCCACGCGGGCCTCGCGGATTTCAATTTCCTGCGTGGCGCAGGCCTGCGCCGCCACAACACCCATCAACACCGCAACAACTCTGGAGACACGCAACATCATGGGCTGCTCACGCTTTTGGCCGGGGCTCCCGCGTTGGCGGGCCGGTCATCTAAAGGGGGCCGCGCCTATACCACCAAACCTCCCAGGGGGAAGCCCTCCAAAGGTCTGACGGCCTTTGAGCTTGGGCCAAGGTGTCTGCTAGACGCCGCGCCCCTTGCTTCTCCACGGTGATGCGCCCGCGAGAAGCCCAAGGGTTCACCCAGAAAAAAACGCGGAGACAAGCATGGTGGCCATTGATTTGACGGGGAAACACGCGCTGGTGACCGGCGTGGCGGATGACGTGGGCTTTGGCTGGCACATTGCCAAGGCGCTCAAGGCCGCCGGGGCCAAGGTCTACCTGGGCTCCCATCCCCGGGTGGTTTCCATTGTGGAGAAGTTCCTCAAGCGGCCCGCCAGCGCCATGGGCCGGATCCTGCCCTACGGCGTGCCCGGTGAGTTCCAGCCGGACGCCATCATCCCCTGTGACGTGGAGTTTGACACCGAGGAGGACATTGTCCCCGAACGCCGCGTGGTCAAAGGGTACGAAGGGGATGTCTCCATTGCCGGCTGCTTCAAGAAGCTCAAGGAACTCACCTTGCAGCTGGACATTGTCATCCACGCCGTGGCTTTTTCGCCGGAGATTTCCCACAGCCACATGGACACGTCCCGCAAGGCGTACCTGCAGGCCATGAGCATCTCCAGCTACAGCCTGGTGGCGCTCACCCGCGCCGCGCTGCCCATGATGGAGGGCCGGGCCGGCAGCGTGGTGGGACTGAGCTACATTGCCGCCGAACGCGTGGTCCCGTTCTACGGCGGCGGCATGGCGGCGGCCAAGGCGGCGTTGGAGCTGGACGCCCGGCAGATTGCGTTTTTTGCCGGCGGGTCCGGCCACCGGGTCAACATCATCAGCGCGGGGCCCTACGCCTCACGCGCGGCCAAGAGCATTGGGGACATTGATACCGCCATCAACCACGTGGCCGAGCGCAGCCCGCTCAAGCGCCCCATCACCGCGCAGGATGTGGCGGACACCACGCTGTTTTTGTGCAGCCCGTTGTCCAGCGCCATCACCGGCGAGGTGATCCACGTGGACGCCGGCTACCACGCCATGGCCATCTGAGCTGGGACCTGCCGCACCCCCCGCGCACGCGGTTGATAGGGGGCGGTGTCCCACCAGCTTTGGGGCTTGACCCGGCGGTGCGTGCGCCCGTTAGGATGCCCCCCACTTGGTACACCGGTCACAACGACATCCGGGGTGAAGACAGCGCCATGGGTAACCACAGCATTGTACAAATTTTCGAAGAGGGTGGCTTCTTCATGTACGTCACGCTGCTCTCCAGCGTGGTGGCCGTGGCGTTCATGATTGAGCGCAGTTACAGCCTGTTGTGGCAGTTCCGGATCAAACCGGCGCCGCTCAAGCAGGCCATCAAGGAGGCCATTGCGGAGATGAACATCTCCCGGGCCCTCCAGGTGTGCGCGCTCAATCCGGAGCACCCGTTGTTTGTGGTCATCAAGGCCGGCCTGATGAAGGCCAACCGCCCGGAGAAGGAGGTCCACCGCGCCATGGAAGAAGCGGCGCTGGAAGTGGCCCCCCGCATCACCCGGCTGACCAACTACCTCAACATGCTGGGAAACATGGGTACCCTGCTGGGCTTGCTGGGTACGGTGTTTGGCATGATCAGCGCGTTTGGTGGCTTGGGCACGGCGGACGCCAGCGCCAAGCAGGAGATTCTGGCCAAGGGCATTGCCGAGGCCATGTACAACACGGGCTTTGGGCTGATTGTGGCCATCCCGTGTACGGTGGCCGGCGTGTTCTTCACCAACCGCCAGGAGCGCCTGCTGCAAATCATTGATGAGTTCACCATTGCCGTGGTGGCCGGCCTGTCCGCCGCCAACCGGGACGCCGCCACCAAGGGCGCCGCCCCGGCCCCCCAGCCTGGCCGCCGCTGAGCCGCACCGTACCGTGCACACGACGTTGCAAGGATGGACCCGTGACGCCGGGGGACAACACCCATGAGCAAGCGCAAACCAGCCAACACCGAACAGCCGCTCAACGTCACGCCGCTCATTGATATCTTGAGCAACATTGTCTTTTTTCTGATGTTGTCCATCTCCTTTGTGCATCTTCGCATGGTCAGCGCGTCCATCACCCAGCAGTCAGACAGCAATGACCTGGATACGGAGACGGCACTCACCGTCACCGTGATGATGGGTGAATACGGCTACAAGGCCACCGCCCGGGACCCGTCCAAGAAGCCCACCGAAGGTGGCGAGGAGAAGAAGGAGTTCCCGCGCAAAGGGGAGTTGTATGACAATGATGGCCTGCAGTTGTGGTTGCGTGGCATCAAGCTCAAGGCTCCCAAGTCTGACAGCGTCATCATGACCCCGGAGGCCAACGTCCCGTTGTCCCGCGTGGTGCTGGCCATGGATGCGTGCCGTGAAGCGCCTGCCACCAGCGGCGGCGGAATGATCCCCACCTTCCCCAAGGTGGTTCTCTCCAGTCTGGTGAAGTGAGGCGCGCATGAGTGGAGACAGCGGACTCAAAAAGAAGCGCCACAAAAAACACCATGTGGAAGAACTCAACATCATTCCGCTTATTGACATCACCGCCAACCTGCTGTTCTTCCTCATGGTGGGCATGGACCTCCAGGAGAAGGCGCAAAGCGGGGACAAGATTGAGCTGCCGCTGAGCGCCTCCAAGAGCTCCGAGGAGCTGTCCATGGTGAAGCTGAGCGTCTCCAAGGATGAGCTGCAGCTGGAAGGCGTCAAGCAGGCCACCCTGGAAGGCGGCAAGGTGGTGAAAAATGAGGTCAAGGACGGCTTCATCCAGAAGCTCAAGATGGAACTGGAGAAGCGCCGCAAGGCCATTGAGTCCAGCGGCCTGGACATGACCTTGGATAAGAACAAACCGGTGGTCTACCTGCTGGCGGACAAGACGCTGGAATATGAAACGGTGGAGCTGGTGATGCGCACCGCCGGCAGCGCAGGGTTCCCGCGGTTCCGTTTTGGCGTGTTGTCCCACTGAGCGCACGGCCCCGCGGCGCCGCGCGGCCCGGGTATCGCGGGCTGCTGCCCACAGGCGCCCACTTCCCCCTGAACAGTGCTAAGACGCCAACCCGCCTGGAGCCGCGGCGCCCCCCGCCGTGGCCACAGCACCGGGAGTCCCATGGCTGACGTGGAAGAGATTGAGGCGGTGGCAGAGCTCATCACCCTGGCCCTGCGTGAAGACGTGGGCGGCGGAGATGTGACCACCGAGGCGTGCGTGCCACCGGGAACCCGGGCCAGCGCGCGGCTGGTGGCCAAGCAGCAGCCCGGGCTGGTGGTGGGCGGGCTGGGGGTGTTCCGCGAGGTGTTCCGGCGGGTGGATGAGACGGTGTGGGTGGAAGCCCGGGTCAAGGACGGAGAGATGGTCACCCCCGGCACCGTGGTGGCCGAGGTCAACGGACCGGCGCGCGCCATCCTCACCGCCGAACGCACCGCGCTGAATTTTGTCATGCGCCTCAGCGGCGTGGCCACGTTGACCCGCTCCATGCGGGCGGCGTTGCGGGATCATCCCAGCGTCAAGCTGTTGGACACCCGCAAGACCACCCCGGGCATGCGCACGCTGGAAAAACAGGCGGTGAAGGCCGGGGGCGGCACCAACCACCGCGTGGGGCTGTTTGACGGCGTGCTCATCAAGGACAACCACATTGCGGTGGCCGGCGGAATCCGCCCCGCCATCCAACGCGCGCGCGCGCAGGTGCACCACCTGCTGCGCGTGGAGTGTGAGGTGACCACCCTGGAAGGCGTCACCGACGCGCTGGAAGCCGGCGCGGATGTGATCCTGTTGGACAACATGGACACGCCCACCATGCGCGAAGCGGTGAAGCTGGTGCGCGCGCAGGCCCGGCCGGTGTTTGTGGAGGCCAGCGGGAACATGACCATCAAGCGCCTGCCGGAAGTGGCGGACACCGGCGTGGACGGCATCAGCGTGGGGGCGCTGACGCACAGTGCGGCGGCGGTGGACTATTCGTTGGAGTTCCACGCGGCGCCGCTGGAAGAAGGCTGAAGCACCACACGCACGCAGCAGGGCAGTGGAGGAAGTGTGTCCAGACGCATCCTGGTGGTGGGAGGGGGCGGCCGCGAACACGCGCTGCTGTGGCGGTTTGCCCAGGATGACCCCAAGGCCGTGCTGCACGTGGCGCCGGGAAACGCCGGAATGCGTGCGCTGGCGGTGGTCCATGACATCCCGGCGGATGACACCCCGGCCCTGTTGCGCCTGGCGTTGGAGATCCGCCCGGATCTGGTGGTGGCCGGGCCAGAAGCGGCGCTGGCAGCGGGCCTGGCGGACCTCATGACGCCGCAGGGGATTGTGGTGTTTGGCCCGGTGATGGCCGCCGCGCGCCTGGAGACGTCCAAGCTGTTTGCCAAGGAGATGATGGCGCTGGCCGGGGTACCCACCGCGCGCCATTGGCGTGTGGAGGATGAGGGTTCGCTGCTGGCTGCCGCGCGCGCGGGCGCACGGGTGGTGAAGGCGGATGGCCTGGCCAGTGGCAAGGGTGTGGTGGTGGCGGCTGATGAAGCGTCCACCGTGGCGGCGGGGCGGGAGCTGTTGGCGGCATACGGCGCGCCCCTGCTGGCCGAAGAACGCATGGACGGCGTGGAAGTGAGTGTCCTGGCCCTGTGTGACGGGACGCGCGCGGTGATGTTGCCCAGCGCGCAGGATCACAAACGTGTGGGGGACGGGGACACCGGACCCAACACCGGGGGCATGGGCACGGTGAGCCCGGGAACGCACCACCACCGGCTGGGGATGGATGAACACACGCTGCTTTCCCGGGTGCGGGAAATGGTGATCCTCCCGGTGCTGGCCGCCATGCGGCAACGCGGAACGCCGTTTGTGGGTGTGTTGTTTGCGGGGCTCATGGTGGACCCGGCCACGGCCAATTTCAGCGTGCTGGAGTTCAACGCGCGGTTTGGGGACCCGGAGACGCAGGTGATTGTCCGCCGGTTGGGTGGGGACCTGGCCGGCGCCATGGAGGCCTGCGCGCAAGGCAACGTCACGCGCGTGCCGTTGACGGTGATGGATCACGCGGCGGTGTGTGTGGTGATGGCGGCGCAGGGGTATCCGGGGAAGCTGCGCGGCGGGGATGTGGTGGAAGGATTGGGCGCCGCGGCACAGGTGCCAGGTGCGGTGGTGTTCCAGGCGGGGACGGCGCTCAAGGAAGGGGCCGTGGTGACCTCGGGCGGCCGCGTGTTGGGCGTGAGTGCAAGCGGCCTCACCGTGGCCCACGCGGCAGACAGGGCGTACAGCGCCGCAGCGCTCATCCACTGGCCGGGCGTGGTGATGCGCCGGGACATTGGCAAGAACACGCCGTGAACCTGCGCGTGCTGCTTGTGGGCGTAGGGCTGGCGTTGGTGGTGGTGGCCGGATGGTTTGCCACCGTGGGGGCTGGCGCGCTGGGGCTTGTGGCGGGGTTGTTGGGCCTCTGGCGTGGCCAGGCCGCGGGAGCGCGGCTGGTGGTGTTGTGGGCCGCCCTGGTGATGCTGGCCGGGTTGATGGTGGTGCCGGGCTGGCCGCAGGCGCTGGGGGTGGCGGGCGTGCTGGCGCTGTGGCGGGGTGCGCCGGCGGCGGGTGCGGAGCACGGCGGGCGCATTCCGTGGGGCGTCCCGTTGGTGGTGGGGCTGGTGGCGCTGGCCTGGAGCGTGGTGCCGGCGTGGTTGCCGGTGCAGCAGGTGGTCCACGCAAGGTCCTGGGTGGACACGTTGCCGGTGGGGGCCGCGCTGGCCCTGGGCGCGCTGGGTCTTGGCGCGCTGGGCACCCGGCGGCTTCCCAACGCAACGGCGTGGGCGCTGTTGGCCTCCGGTGCGGTGGCGTTGGGACACGGGGGCATGGTGCTGGTGGGCGGGGAGGGCGGAGACGGCGCCACCGTGGTGGACCGCGCGGAAACAGCCCGCGCGTTGGGGATGCGCGCCACGCAGCGGGAGCTGCTGGCGGCGTTGATGGAGCGGGAAGCCGCGGCGGGGCACCCGGACAAGGTGGTTGCGTTGTGGGAGGCCGCTTCGGCGGAGGACGAAGCGGTGCGGCGGGACAGCCGGCTGTTGTGGCGTGCGGCGTGGGGGCTGGAGGTGCTGGGTGGCCCGCCGTCAGACGTGGACGCGCTGTTGCGCCGGGCGCTGCGGTGGGCCCCCGCCGCCAACGTGGTGGATTGGAACGTGTGGCCGGGGCCGGACCGCGTGAAACCCGCCGCCATGCGCGCGCGGGCACGCGTGGCGCCAGACCTGGGCGCGCCCGCACCGTTGCCCAGGGACGGCGTGACGGACTGTTACGCGGGCACCTGGTGCCTCCACGGCATCACGCTGCCGCCCATGCGCGGGGGTGATCGCGTGGGCCAGGTGGAAGTGCGGTGGACCCAGGTGGCGCCGGCGGCGGTGGATGTCCTGCTGGAGCTGCAGCTGGGCTGGGGTGGGTGGCGGGCCACGTCCATCCTCACGGCAAGTGCGCATGCGGTGGGTGAGTCTTTTGTGGTGGAGGTCCCGGTGGACCTCCAGACGCCACCGGACACCGCGCAGGAAGTGTGGCTGCGGTTGTTCCCCACCGACGGTGGCGCGCCGCTGCACCTGGAGCGCAAGCCCGGACCCTCGCTGCGGGTGGCGGTGTGGAACCCTCAGGATGCCGCAGACGCCGTCAGTCCGGACACAACACGTTGACCTGCTCAAAACCCGGGCGCTTGACCGCCACGGCGGTAAACCGTGCCTCGGCGTCCACTTCCACATTGGCGTTGCACAGGTTGCGGCCAGAATCCAACGGGCTGTCCTGGTAGCGCGTGTAGAGCACGCAGCTTTCGGGGATGGCGGTGAAGACAAGTTCGTGCCCGCCGGAGGGGACGTCCTCCAGGGTGAGGGTGCGTCCCGGGCGGACTTCCCGCGCGGCTGCGCCGTCCATCACAAACTGGACCGCGCAAACGTCATGGCGGTTCACAAACACCAGCGTGCCGTAACCTTGTGGCGTGCTGCCGCACGCGCTCAAGAACAGCGGCAACAACAGCAGGGCGCAGGGACGCAAGGACATGACGGTGGCGGATTTACGCGCCGCCATGTCAGCCGTCAAACCGCGCGTGGATGGCATGGCTTGCCGCGCGCACCGTGTTGCTGCCATGACGGCGTGGTTCATCTGCAACACCGACAACCCCACAACGGCAAGGACGGGACACCATGGGAGCGCTCAAGGACAAACTGCTGGCACCAGGCGTGCGGGCCAACGTGCTGGCGGATTGTGTGCAGGTCATTGAGGAGGAAGTTGCCGGCAAGGGTGGCATCACCGGGCTGGCCATCAAGGGCGCCTACAAGATGGTCAAGGCCGTGGGCCCCAACATTGTGCGCGAGGCCATGGACGGCCTGCTCAATGACTTCACCAGCCGCCTGGAGCCGTTTTTTGAGGAGTGGCAACAAAAGGGCGCGGGCACGCCGTTGGGCAGCTACCTGTCCAGCCGCTCAGGCCAGGTGGCCAACGCGTTGTTGGGCATCACGGATGACCGCGCCAAACGCGCGTCCGGCACGCTCAAAAAGGCGTATGAAACGTTGCGTCCCACCGGGCAGAAACACGTGGAAGAGGCCGTGCCGCGTATTGCCCGCGTGCTGGAGAAACACGCCGGCAAGTGAACGGCGCCAGCCAACGTCCCGCGCTCATTCCCGCAGCAGTGTCAGCGGGGAGGGCAGCCCGGGCTTGGGGCGCGCCGGGAACATCTGGGTGAGCCGATAGTGGGCGTGGCGCTTGTCATGCGGCGGGAACACCGCGCGTCCATACGCGGCCAGGTACGTCACCGCGTCCCACAACAGGCGCAGCAACGCCATGGAGCGCAAGGTCACCTCTGAGGATGGCGAGCCGATGGGTGGCAGTTTCCAGCTGCGCTCCAGGGCCAGCGCGTTGCGCTCCAGGGTACTGAACAGCGTGTTGGCGTAGTCGGGGTCATCCCACTTTTCGGCGCGCCGGCGGCCGGCCTGCACCACGTGAAGCAGCTGGGTCACAAAACCGCTCATGCTCCACGGCGCACGGGAGAGCTCAAACAGGCGCAGGGGACGGCCGCAGGCTTCGGCGCGGGCCATGACCACGCCCAGGCTGTCCATGGCGGTGACCAGCGCGGCCTTGGCCTTGGGACCGTTGGGCGGCCGTGCAGGCTCCTTGAGTTCTGCCAGCGGGGGCGCTTCTTCCACCATGCGCAACAAGACCGCCAGGTAGTCAAACGCGCTGCCTTTGATGGGGGTGCGCGCTGCAATAAAGGCCTCAAGGTCACCACGGCGTTCCAGCAACGCTTCGGCGGCGGCCACCAGACGCGTCTGGGAGAGACGTGCGTAATCCGCCGCAAGTTTGGGGCGCGCCACCCATTGACCCACCAGGCGCTCCACGGCGTCTTGACCAATGGAACCCACCGGCGGTGAGCCAGCACGGGTGGCCTTGGTGGACTTGGTGGACTTGCGGGACTTCTTGCGGGCGGACATGGGTGGACTCCGTCAGAAACGTGGTGCGTGAGGTTGCACCATGGTGTGGGGCAGGCGCCAGCGGGTGGATGGTGCATGGCCCCAGGGCGTGGGACACACTGCTCCTCATGGGCCAAAGATCCAAGGAGACGGCCAGGTGAAATCGGTACAGGCACACGTGAGGAACACAAACACGGCAGGGGTGCTGGCGCTTCTGCTGGTGCTGGGTGCGTGCAGCACCACGGCAACCACCGGCGGCGAAACGCCAGACGCCGGAGACCAGGCCAGCAGTTCCAGCAGCGGCGGCGGCGGAGCCTCGTCTTCATCGTCGTCCTCATCCGGCGGTGCATCCATGGCGTTCCCGGCGGTGCCGGTGGATGCCCTGCACATCCAACCACGGGACGGAAGTGCGTTTTTGGTGACCGCCATTGGCGCGGCCACGGCCAGCGTGGACCTGGCCAGCTACATCCTCACGGACAATTCGGTGGAGCAGGCGCTGGGGAATGCCGTGGGCCGTGGCGTCACCGTCCGCGTGATGCTGGATCCGGACCAGACCGTCAACAACAGCGCGCGCACCTACCTCATGGGACGCGGCGTGCAGGTACGCAGCGGGCCGGCGGGATTCACCAACTTCCACCAGAAGACCGTGATGGTGGATGCCGCGCGCGCGTACATCATGACCCTCAACCCCAGCGCATCAGCGTTCACCAGCAACCGGGAATATGCCGTGCTGGTCACCCGCGCCGCCGAGGTCACCGAGCTCAAGACACTCTTTGACGCAGACTGGGCCGGCCAGACCAACCCGCGGGTGGACAGCAACCTCATGGTGAGCCCCAACAACAGCCGGCTGAGGCTCATCACGCTCATCAACCGCGCCACCACAAAACTCCTGGTGCAGGTGGAGACGTTTTCAGATGAGGGCATGCGCAGCCTCCTCAAGCAGAAGCTGGATGCGGGGGTGGACGTTCGCATCCTCATGGCCCACCCCACCGACGTGGACCAGAACGCCGCCGACGCGCTGACCCTGCGCAACCGTGGTTTCCCCGTGCGCTTTTTGCGCGCGCCCACCATGCACGCCAAGATGGTGGTGGTGGATGGCGCGTTGGCCTACGTGGGCAGCATCAACTTCACGCGCCCCAGCATGGACCAGAACCGGGAGATTGGTGTGCTGTTGGATGATGCGCCCACCGCCGCAGCGCTGGACACCCAGGCCGAAGCGGATTGGGCCGCAGGCGTGGTCAACTAGCGGGCTTTTTTCCCTCGCTGCGGGGGGCCGGGCTGTCCGCGCGCAACCACGCGCGGGACAGGTCTGACACCGGGACACCCGCGCGGCCAAATTGCACTTCGCAGGTGGGGCACGCCGTCACCACGCGTTGGCTGCCGGTGTGGGCCAGCTCATCCACCTCATGGGCCACACGCCGCCGCGCGGCAGCCACCGCCATCTCCGGCGCATTGTGCGGGTACAACCCGCCGCCACCGGAACATTCCGCCGTCTCACCGCGCCAGGTGAACTCTTCTGGCGGCGCCCCGTGCGCCCGCGCCAGCGCTGCCCGTGGCGCCTCATACACGCCCTGGTGGCGTCCCAGGTAACACGGGTCATGGTAGAGCACGCGCGGCGCAGCGGCGCTGCTGCGGGGCGCCTGTGACGACGAGGCAAGCACTTCGGACACATGCCGCACGGGATGTTCCAACGGCGCACCCACCGCGGGATACAACACGTTGAACGTCCACGAACACCCCGGGTCCGACGTCACCAGTGGGCCCCGGTCTTTGACGTGCGCCGATACGCGCCGGGCCAGCGCCGTAAACGCATCACGCATGCCCGCCGCCCACAACGGGTAACCACAACACGCGGCCGCCGGGTTCACCGGAACCACCGCAATGTTCTGGTCCAACGCCGTCTCCACCGCACGCAGCACATCACCAGCGTGGTCCGGCAACCGCTTGAGCGCCGTACATCCCGGCCACAGCGTCAGGCTTCCGCGTTCGGCCCGGGCCGGTACCCGCTCCCGTTGCAGGGCCTCCAGGTTGGCGCCGCTGGGATTTCCGCTTTGCGCCAGGCGCGCTTCCATCCGGCGGGCCACGGCACTCACGCCGGCCTGCGCCAGCGGCTGGCGCGCGGTGAACAGGGACTGCGCCACGTTGTTGCCCAACAGGCAGAACTGGCTGCACCCACCACAGCCGGTGCACGCGCCCACCGTTTGCGCCAGGGATTCGTCCAGCGGAAGCGACCCGCGGCGGGCCAGGTCCACCGCCGTCATCTTGAGCCCCGGCGTCACGGTCTCCCGCAGCTCGGTGTTGGAGACCGGGCAAACATGACGGCACATCTTGGGACAGCCGGTGCACAGGCTGGTCTGGTCCGCAATGACCTCAAACATGCCGGCCTTCCTCTCCGGGTGAAAACGCTGCCCGCACCGCGGCGGGCAGGGCCAGCGCAACCGTGGGCCACGGGGCCTCTGGTGCAATGCAGGACAACGCCACGCGGTGGCTGTCCAGCACACTCAGTTGAAGC
>Ga0154020_10002426_pt1 | contig 22755 bp, 17 predicted proteins | sample Klosneuvirus_201_FD_109709 | JGI IMG/M metagenome (GOLD analysis project Ga0154020, IMG submission 109709) | Active sludge microbial communities from wastewater, Klosterneuburg, Austria - Klosneuvirus_20160825_MG | ecosystem: Engineered > WWTP > Aerobic digester > Activated sludge | place...
TCAATCTTCTCATGTTTTTCAAGATGTTCAGCCAACTTCTGAGCATTTTCATTTTGTCGCAAAACTCTTAACTCCAGAGTTTGAATACCCCTCAATAACATGTAGGCAGTATTTGCATGTAAGCTGGCACCGTTGATTTCCCGATAATGATATAATTTTTGTATTAAATTTTTAGCACCGCAGACTACTCCCCCCATGGCATCGGAATGTCCGCCCAGATATTTTGTAGCGCTATGCAAAACAATATCAGCGCCAAGCTCCAGAGGCTGTTGATTGATTGGACTAGCAAATGTATTGTCTACAACAACCAATGCTCCTACTTCGTGGGCACACTTAATGAGCCTTTTTAAATCCAATATTTTTAAAGTGGGATTTGTAGGCGTTTCCAGGTAAAGCATTTTACAGCCTTTCTTTACTTCTAATTCAATTTCTTCATGATTAGAGGTATCACAAAGGGTTACCTCAATTCCATGTTTAGGAAGAAATTCTAAAAATATAATACTCGTGCCACCATAGGTGTCTTTGATAGAAACAACTCTGTCTCCTTGGGATAAAAAAGCTGAGAAGGTGTTACTTATCCCTGCCATTCCTGTTGAAAAGCTAGTAGCAGCTTCGGCATTTTCGAGAATTCTTACTTTTTCTTCGAAAACTGCTACTGTTGGATTGGTGTTTCTACTGTAGATATGGCCTTCTTTTTTTCCAATAGCCACATCAAACCAATCATCCACATTGTCATATCCAAAGGTTACGCTATTTACAATAGGAACCTGGGTTGCTCCTTGATAAAACAATTCGGTTTGTCCTGCCCACACCGCTTTTGTTCCTTGTTTCTTACCTTTCATTTTACTGTTTTCCATACTTTTATTTTGAGTGGTGGGTTAATATACTCTCAATTATTCCTTTAAACATATTCATTCCGGTTTCTATTATTTCATCAGGGAAGTCATAGTCGGCTTGATGTAGCGCAGGGGATTGTAACCCGGCCCCAATGCCAAACATAGCGGCCTTGTATTTTTCAGAAAACCAGCCAAAATCTTCTCCAAATCTAAAAGGTATGTTTTTGCTAATTATATCATAATTGTAGGCTTTCGCTGCCTCGGTAATAACTTGGTTACAGAACCCGTCATTAACAACGGCAGGAAAATATTCAAACCATTTTGCTGTGTGAGGCAATTTGTGTTTCGGACAAACTTCGGATAGAATACGGTCAACGTCCTTCTTAAGTCTTTCCATTTTCTCTATACTTTTGGTCCTTAACGTATAATGGATTTCGCCAAACCCGGCAGAAATGCCATAAGATTTAACTCCCATGCTGGAATAAATTGGGACACATAGCCTGAAATCTTCTTTCGCAGGGTCGTTATTATTTAACCCATTAAATCTTTCTATAAGTTCTGCCATGCACAGTGCCGGATTTACTCCATGTTCGGGTTCAGCTGAATGCGACTCTTTACCTTTCAGTTCGATAGAAACACTTTGCACAGTAGAAGAAAAATTACCGTTAAGGGTTATAATAGAATGAATTGGCTGGTGGGGAATATTATGTAATGCAAATATATAATCCGGATTTAATTCACTAAACCTATTATCGTTTAAAACATTAGGGGCACCCTCACCGGTTTCTTCGGCAGGTTGAAAAAGCGATATGACTTTTCCATTCTTAAAATCCTGTTGGTCTAACCAAGAAACCAGCCCAGCCACAATAGCCATATGACCATCGTGCCCACATTTGTGGGATATGCCTTTATTAACAGAGTGGTACTCAAAATCATTTACTTCTTCAATAGGAAGCGCATCCAATTCGCAACGAATGACAATAGTGGGACCGCTATTTGAAAACTCAGTAATAACGACTAATCCATTCCCTCCAATATTTTCAATGATTTTGGTATTGTAACATTTTTCTATTGATTTCTTAATACGTCCAGCCGTTTCTGTCTCTTGCCCCGACAGCTCAGGATATCTGTGGAGTTCTTTTCTGAGTAATTTTATTTTTTCAAGATTCATCTATTTTACTTTTTCGGCACGCTACTCAAATTTTTGAAAGCGCCTACTGATGATCCGGGACAACACCAGTATTTATTTGTATTACTGAATTTTACTCTTGGTATTTTTTACTTCTGTATTATTTCAGAAGCCCAACCAATGATTGTCGCGGTGGATTAACTTTTTTATAACAACGAATTTTTGTGTTGTCATAACCAAACATTATAATATTATCGGTTCACTTCAAAACTTTCTGCGGCAGCGCGCTTTAAATATTCTTCATAATCAAAGGGCACATCGCCACCATCCAGTAAGCAACCATCGGGTATAGTGGGGTAAATCTCTTCGTAGGTTTTTACCAAATTCATAAATACCCGTCTGTACACATGCGTGCGATTTATTTGATCCGGATGATTGATACCTCCCGCGCCAATCAATTCAACAAAACTCTCTACGGTATTTCTATGATAGTTGGCTACGCGCACCGTTTTGTCTTCCACGCCAAGCCCTTTCATTAAGTAAGGATCTTGAGTGGCTACCCCGGTGGGGCATGTGTTCTTGTTACATTCCAACGCCTGGATGCAACCCAAGGCCATCATCATAGCCCGGGCACTGTTGCAGACATCGGCACCTAATGCCATAGCACGTACCATATGAAAACCCGTAAGGATATGCCCCGAGGCAATCAGTTTCATTTCGTTGCGAATGCCAAAGCCACGCAGCGCATCGTCAACAAAAGCCAGCGCATCGAGTAAGGGCATACCGACTGAGTTTGTAAATTCTGCAGGCGCAGCACCTGTGCCTCCTTCGCCACCATCAACCGTAATAAAATCAGGATAGGTGTTAAGTTGCACCATGGCTTTGCAGATAGAAAGAAATTCTGTTTTACGACCAATGCATAACTTAAAACCGGTTGGCTTACCGCCTGATAAGTCGCGCAAGCGTTTAACAAATAAAATTAATTCAATGGGTGTACCGAATGCACTGTGGAAGGGTGGCGAGAACACCGTGGTGCCGGGTTCTACCAACCGGATGGCAGCAATCTCGGGCGTATTTTTTTTGCCGGGTAAAATTCCACCATGCCCGGGCTTAGCGCCCTGACTGAGTTTTACCTCAATCATTTTTACGCTAGGTTTTGTTGCGTTGGCCCGAAAGGCTTCCTCCGAAAAATTTCCATCCTTCGATCGTGCACCAAAATATCCCGTACCAATTTGCCAAACAATATCACCCCCCGGTTGCAGATGATACGGACTCAATCCGCCCTCGCCCGTGTTGTGCGCAAAGCCACCCATCTTGGCACCCCCGTTTAAAGCGAGCACCGCATTTTTGCTTAACGAACCAAAACTCATAGCGCTTACATTAAGCACACTCATTGTGTAGGGCTGCTTACATTCTTTGCCACCCATTACCACGCGAGGATGATGATCCATTTTATGAAAATCTTTCGGCACAATGGAATGGGTTATCCATTCATAGCCTTCGGCATATACATTCAGTTGCGTACCAAAGGGAACCGTATCGGTTTGTTTTTTTGCACGCTGATAAATAACCGAGCGCTCGTTACGATTAATAGGCGCACCATCCGTATCGCTCTCCACAAAGTATTGTTGAATCTTGGGTCGCAAAGCTTCAAACACATAGCGCAACCGCCCCAATACCGGAAAGTTTTTGCGTATGGATTGCTTGTTTTGTGTTACATCTTGAATGCCCATAATAATAATTGGGCCAACGATCAGAAACAGGAGCAGAACATCAATCCAGAAATAGGCCCAAACCAGAATTACAATAACAGAGACGATTGAAAGGAGATAAAATAAAGAGCGTTTCATGTGCAGTAGAGATTAAAGGTCGGATAAATTAGCAATTCATTCTTTAAACACAAAGTACAAACTTTTTTTAACCGCAGAGGACGCAGAACGCTTTGAGGGGATTACAGTATTCCTCACAGGAGTTTCATTCACTCAGGGCCTTTTTGGATAACAGATCCACGAATAGAATCCATAATGACCTTAATTTCTTAATTATCTTAATGGTTAATTTTTTTTGAGACAGCTCTGCGTTTAGCAGTTTCACAAATCAAGCAACTCTCATTTCTACTATCCCTCGGTTCTTATGAATCTTAACTTCAAAATGTTTGAGCACAAAATGATTCATGCGGTTTTCGGCCAGGTGAGCGTGCCGGTTGTCGGGCAAAAAAACGGTAAGGTCTAATACAGCTTGTAAGAATAGCTCGTGCGCACAAAATTGTTCGGTCCAGGTAGTAAATGCCTGAATCCACTCTTCTTTATAGAGCTGGCTATGGTCGCGGCCATCCCACACAAAGCCCAGTTGGTTTTCGCCAAATTTATACCGGTATACTCCCGCCAGGTTTTGGTAGAAGTTATGTAAGGGCTTTCGGTTTTTGGATTTATACGCTTTAAGTCGCTGGGTAAACGAGTCGTCTAGGCCTAATGGATTATGTAGGACCTGGTGGTGAATCTTTACTCTTTCTACGAGTTGGTCGAGCAGTGCATCCTGCAAAGCAAGCTGAACTTCTTCGAGAAGATAATTTTTGTCTAGCGGAAAAAATTTTCGGATCACGCTGGGACTGAAGGTTTTGCAAAAGTAAGGAGTAATTGACAATTGACAAGGGTTACCCCCAATATTGTCCATTGTCAATTATAGTCAGGCGAGATCGATTTGAGCCCGGAGCGGAAACGCGGATGCCAACAGGAATAAGGCTGGAGTAAATAACCTTTTGATAGGTATAATGATATTAAAAGGCTTTAAACAATTAGGTTTTCACTCAAAGTACAACGGATAAAGTATAAGTGGTTTAGCGGGTTATGAAATTGTTAATAAAATGTTTGAAAGATTTAAAATGGACTCTGGCTATTTAATGGCTTAAAAGGATATTTTTGCGACCAGAGTATGACACACTTAAACTAAATATTATGAGGAAAATTTTACTGTTTTTAATCTTTGTATTCGCGGTCTCCGGGGCTGCGTTTGCGCAGGTAACAACATCATCCATTACTGGGCTTGTAACAGACCAGGATGGTGCAGGATTGCCAGGCGCTAACGTAACAGCAACTCACACACCGTCAGGTACTGTTTATGGAGCGTCCACGCGGGCAGATGGCCGATATACCATTCCGGGTATGCGTATAGGTGGACCCTATACGGTAAAAATCAGCTTTGTTGGTTTCAAAGAGAAAGAAGTCCAGGAAGTTTTCCTGAGTCTTGGTGTGGCGGCAAACGTAAACGCCAAATTAGATCCTGCGACTACAGAATTAGATGAGATTGTCGTATCGGGCGTAACGAACGATATTTTTAGTTCTGACCGCACGGGTGCGGCTGCTTCGTATGGCAAATCAACCATTAATAGCTTGCCAACCATTGGCAGAACTGTAGATGATATTGTGAAGTATAATGCCTACGGTAACGGCCGGTCATTTGCCGGACAGGATAGTCGTTTCAATAATTTTACCATTGATGGATCCGTATTCAATAATGGTTTTGGTTTAGGTAGTTCGTCACAAGCCGGTGGACGTACCGGAACAACACCTGTTTCGTTAGATGCGTTTGATGAAATTCAGCTTAACGTGGCACCTTTTGACGTGCGCCAGTCAGGCTTTGCAGGTGCTGGTATTAATGCCGTTACCCGCTCTGGAACAAACGAAGTATCGGGTTCGGTTTATTATATAACCCGTACCAATGGTCTTACCGGTAATACAGTAGAAGGTAAAGACTTAACCGGAATCAATATCGATGAGAAAACAATGGGTTTTCGGGTTGGTGCTCCTATTATTAAAAACAAACTTTTCATCTTTTTAAATGCTGAGCAGTTTGAAAGCTCAACCCCGGCTCTTAACTGGCAGACAGACCGCGGTACAGGTGGAACGAACGTTGCACGTACTACCGCCAGTGATCTGAATGCGCTGAATAGCTATATGGCAACAAAATTCGGCTGGAATGGTGGAGCGATAGACAACTATAACAATGACATTATCAGTAAGAAATTCCTTGCCCGATTGGATTATAACATCAATACCAATCATAAGTTATCCTTACGCTACTCTCAACATGACTCAGAATCAGGAGTAATTATAAGCAATAGTAACAGTAGTAACACAGCCGGTTTTGGTAACCGAAACAATCTGAGCACGGCCGTATCCATGGAAAATACAGGGTATAAAATACAGGATAACACGAAATCTGTAGCCCTTGAATTGAACTCAAACTTTGCAAGCAAGTTTTCGAACAAGGCTATCCTTACCTACAACTACCAAAATGAAGATAGAAAGTATAGAACGGATTTGTTCCCAACGGTAGAGATACAAGATCTGGGTACCGCTTCAACCTATACAACGGTAGGGTTTGATCCTTTTACTCCGGATAACAAGCTGCATTACTCTACCTTTAACTTTACAGATAACTTAACGTATTATGCGGATCAGCACACCATTACAGCAGGTGTAGCCTATGAGCATTTCACATCCGATAACTTGTTTTTCCCAAGCTCTAACGGGGTGTATGTGTATAAGTCATTAACGGATTTTTATGCAGCGATGGATGACTACAAATTAAATCCAACTGCTCCTACTTCACCAGCAGGAGTAAACGTAAGTCGTTACAACTTGCGGGTTTCTTTGTTACCGGCCGGAGAAAAGCCTTGGCAGACATTGAAGACATCCACGTACAGTTTCTATGTTCAGGATGAATTCCAGGTAAATGAAAAGTTTAAACTGACAGCTGGTTTACGTGGCGATGTTTATGCGTATGACAATTCAACCACAGAAGCATATGATAACCCAATTGTATCCGGGTTGACTTTCAAAGATGATTATCAACAACCTTATAAAGTTACAACAGGTGCTTTCCCAACCACTAAGTTATTAATGTCCCCTCGCGTTGGAATTAACTACGATGTATTGGGAGACCAAACACTTCAGGTGCGTGGTGGTTCGGGAATTTTTGTTTCCCGCATTCCTCAGGTACTGATTTCAAACCAGTTGGGTAATAATGGTGTAAACACAGCGGTTGTTACGCTAAGCAATAGCAATATTCCTTTCCGTCCCAATCCTGCCGATTTGCCTGCAGGGTTTATCAACCCTACGGCACCTACCGGCTTTGCCGTTAATGCCTCTGATTCTGATCTAAAGAATCCAATGGTATTAAAGACTAACCTGGCTATTGATAAAAAACTACCCTATGGTCTTATTGCCACGTTGGAAGGAATTCATAACAAAAACATCCAGGCCTTGCGCTACATTGATGCCAACCTGAATGCGCCAGTTGCAAATTTCACAGGCTCTGATACCCGCGACAGATTTAATACTGCGGGCAATCCTCGCTTCATCAACACGCAGGTAAGCAATACGTTTGTTTTAAAGAATACTTCAAAAGGATATTCTTATACACTAACAGCCAAACTTGAAAAACCTGCCACTCATGGTATAGGCGGAATGTTAGCATACACGTATGGGTATGCGCGCGATCTGCAGTCTGTAGGAAGTACCGTTCAGGCCAATATGCCAAGCACGGTTGGTCAGAATTACCTGCCAACTTCGTATGCGGATAATGACCTTCGTCATCGCATTGTTGGCTATGTAAACTATCGTAAAGAATATGGCGGCCAGTATGGTGGTGCAACAACCATTACGCTTGGAACAACAGCGACCAGCGGATACAAAGTTTCCTATATCTATAGCAACGACATGAATGGTGATGGTCAGAACAACGACCTTATTTATGTTCCTAAAGACAATACAGAACTTACGTTTTCTACGCTTACGGTAGGTACAGCTCCCAATACTAAAACATTTACTGCCGCTGAGCAACAAGCTGCTTTCAACGAGTGGGTTGATGGGGATGAGTATTTATCAAGTCGCAGAGGTCAGTATGCAGAAAGAAATGGACAAGCCCTTCCTTGGTTAACGCGCTTTGATTTAACTATCGCGCAGGACTTCTTTGTTAAAGTAGGCCCGAAGGCTAAGAAGAATGCATTCCAGGTAAGATTTGATATCCTCAACTTTGGCAACCTGTTGAACGATAAATGGGGTGTAGGTTATCAAACCGTTACAACTTCTCCTTTAACGTTGGCAAGTACCAGTGGTACCGGTGTTCCTTCTTACAGAATGGCCACCCAAACCATTACTTTACCTGACGGAACCAATTCTGTTGTGTTAGCGCAGGATCGTTTTGTACGTGGTATTACCTTAGGTAACACCTGGCAGAGCCAGTTAACGCTACGCTATACTTTTAATTAATAAATCAAGATTTCTTTTACAAAAAGAGGCCCTTCGGGGCCTTTTTTTGTTTTGCTCTAAAACCGTATCTTCATTTTATGACTCAAAGATGCGGATGGCTTATCTCGCTTCTTTTCGCATTATCTTGTCTCACGAGTTGTCAGAAATCGACTGATCAGGACGAGTTTGCGAAAGAACCAAAAGTTGACCTTGATCTGGAAGCTATACGCAAACGTGGCTATCTGGTCGCGCTAATCGACAATAATTCCGTCAGTTACTTTATTTATAAGGGCCGCCCTATGGGTTATGAATATGAACTGATTAAACGGCTGGCCAGTAATCTCAAGGTTGAATTAAAGGTAAAATTGATTGCCGGTATTGAGCAAGCTATTGATCTTCTCAATAAAGGCGAAGGAGATATTCTGGCCTTTCCACTCACTATTACTCAGGAGCGGACTCAATACATGGCCTTTACCGATGCGTTCTTTAACACCCATCAGGTGCTGGTACAAAAGAAACCCGCTAATTGGCGCTTGCAACCTCCACAGGTGATTGAGAAAAAACTAATTCGCAATCCGGTAAAACTAATTGGTGAGGAAGTGCATGTTTTAAAAGGCTCTGCTTTCAAAGAGCGCATGGTTAATCTTTCGAATGAAGTGGGTGGCGAAATAAAAATTGTAGAAGACAGCGCACTGGCCGAAACGGAATCCCTAATCCGGCAGGTAGCTACGGGTGAAATAAAGTATACCGTAACGGATCAGACACTCGCCATGGTTAATTCATTTTACTATCCCAACCTGGATATCTCCACCGTATTAAGTTTACCACAACAAATTGCCTGGGCAGTGCGAACAAATTCACCGGATTTACTAAAAGCTACCAATACCTGGTTGAAAGAATCTAAACGAAGTGGCGTTTTTAAAGTCATCTATGATAAATACTTCAATAGTTCGAGATTGACTGAAGCACGAATATCCAGCGAATATTCGTCCATGATAAGCAACCGATTATCACCGTTTGATGAACAGTTAAAAGCAGGCGCAGAACAGATTGGCTGGGATTGGCGATTGATCGCTTCGGTGGCCTATCAGGAATCGAACTTTGATCCGCAAGTAAAATCATGGGCGGGTGCTATTGGGCTGATGCAGGTAATGCCCGCGACCGGTGATTTTTTTAAAGTAACCAACCTGTTGGATCCTACTCAGAATATTAAAGTAGGGGTCAAGTTTTTAAAGTACCTCGATACGCGCCTGGCTAAGACAGTGCCTGATCCGAAAGAACGAATAAAATTTGTGCTTGCTGCTTATAATGTAGGACTAACCCACATTACCGATGCACAAAAGTTAACCCAAAAATACGGCAAAGACCCAACCATGTGGGATGATAATGTAGAATACTTTCTGTCGAAAAAAGCGGATCCAAAATATTTTCGCGATCCTGTGGTTGCGGTTGGCTATTGTCGTTGTGTTGAACCTGTAAAGTATGTAAAGGAGGTATTGCAGCGCTATGACGAATATAAATTAAGGATTGCTGTGTAAGTGCCCAGCGTATGTTAATTTAGGCATCGATTAGAGGTGCTTAAATTAAGTTCATGGAAGAAATAAAGTTAACGCAGTTTTCGCATGGAGCTGGCTGTGGTTGTAAAATCGCCCCAGCCGTATTAGATAAAATCCTTCACACCAGTTTACCGAAAGCAAATTTTCCCAAGTTGTTGGTTGGCAACGAATCGAAAGATGATGCGGCTGTCTATGAGTTAAACGATGGTAGTTGCATCATCAGTACCACCGATTTTTTTATGCCTATCGTGGATGACGCCTTTACCTTTGGTTCCATTGCTTCGGTCAACGCGATCAGCGATGTGTATGCGATGGGCGGCAAACCCACGATGGCATTGGCGATTCTTGGTTGGCCGATCAGTAAGTTACCAGAAGAGTTGGCGCAAAAGGTTTTGGATGGAAGTCGGGACGTGTGTGCGAAGGCTGGAATTCCCTTGGCGGGAGGCCATAGTATCGATAGCCCCGAACCCATTTTTGGTTTAGCCGTAACCGGCACAGTCGAAAAGAAAAATCTTAAAAAAAATAATTCCGCGCAAGCGGGCGATGTGTTGTATCTCACCAAGCCGATTGGAGTTGGTATCATAACTACAGCACAAAAGCGTGGTTTAGCCGAGGCTGATGATCTGGCAGAAGCCGTACGAGTGATGACAGAGTTAAATATACTGGGCGCGGATTTTGGAAAGCTCGATTATGTAAATGCCATGACTGACATTACGGGGTTTGGATTGCTTGGTCACTTAATTGAGGTGTGCGAAGGCAGTGGCTGTTCGGCTGAGCTCGATTACGCAAAGGTTCCGCTAATCAAAAATCTTGGACACTATTTATCTAAAATGATTTACCCCGACAATACGATGCGCAACTGGCAGAGTTATGATAAAAAGGTAAACGGAATTGGCGCTGAGTCTTTGCTTACGTTGTGCGACCCACAAACAAGTGGCGGATTATTGGTAACCATTCCAAAAGCTAAATCAACAGACTTTGAAAAACTCTGTAATGCAAAAGGACTTAACATCGGGCCAATCGGAAGGATTGTGAAAAAGAATGACCATGTTGTAACCATATTTTAAAATCTTGATCGAAGACGATATCATACAACAACTATGGCGGGCATCGGAGGATAAGCATTTATGTCGCATATTGCTAGAAGGCGAGCCACTTACCCGAACCATTGAACCGTACGGAGTTGTTCGAACAACCAAAGATCAAATTGTTTTGGTTTGCTGGCAATCGATTGGATTTACGAAAGCCGGTGGAAAGGCAGGCTATCGAAATTTAGTACTCGATCGCATTATTGAATTGGAAATTCTTGAGCCCCATTTTCAAAAACGTACTGATTTTAATCCTGTGGACGGCCAGTACAAAGAATGGGTCTATCATATTTAATACAAACTATTTTTAATCATGAATCGATTTCTATTCTTATTTTTTTTCCTGAGTTTATTAACGACTGGTGTTTGGGCTCAGAAATTTGAAAACAATCTTTTTAAAAATTTGAAAATCCGAAATGTGGGACCAGCCAACATGAGCGGGCGCATTACGGCCATCGATGTGGTACAGGGCAATCCCAAAATCATGTACGTGGGTGCGGCTTCGGGCGGGGTGTGGAAATCAGAGAATGGGGGTAGTGCATGGACCAGTATTTTTGATGATAACCCAACCGTAAACATTGGCGCGCTCGCGATTCAACAGAGTAATCCAAGTGTTGTTTGGGTGGGCACTGGCGAAGGCAATCCACGAAACTCAATGAACCTTGGGTTGGGATTATTCAAAAGCCTGGATGCCGGAAAAACCTGGAAGCGCGTAGGTCTTGAAAATTCAAAGACGATTCATCGGATTCTAATTGATCCTACTAATTCCAATGTAGTGTATGTGGGTGTAATGGGCGATCCGTTTACACCGGATGCAAATCGGGGTGTTTATAAAACGACTGATGGGGGCGCAACATGGTCAAAGATTTTATTCACGAACAATCAATCAGGCGTGGGCGATATGGTTATGGACCCTTTTAATCCCAATAAAATATTTGCAGCGATGTATGAACATCGCAGAACACCTTACAGCTTTACATCGGGCGGACCCGGCTCTGGATTATTTGTTACCTATGACGGTGGTGTGAACTGGAAAAAATTGAGCGAAGCCAACGGATTGCCAACTGGTGAGTTAGGAAGAATTGGTATCGCCATCGCGCGAAGCAATACAAACCGGGTGTATGCAAAAGTGGAGGCAACAAAGAATGCACTTTATCGAAGTGACGATGGGGGCAACTCATGGGCGTTGATTAATGACAACCCCCGCTTTACGAACAACCGGCCTTTTTATTTTCAAGACATTGTGGTGGATACAAAAGATGAAAATAGACTCTATAATATTTATCAACCTTTATCAGTAAGTGAAGATGGTGGGAAAACATTTGATCCTACTCCGATTATTCCGGCTGATGAGACAAAGGGGATTCATGCTGACTTTCATGCATTTTGGATTGATGCAAACGATCCTGACTTTTATATTATTGGTGGTGATGGGGGTATTGGCATAACACACGACAAAGGCAAGAGTTGGTATTTTCCGGAATCCATTCCAGTAGGTCAGTTTTATCATATCAATGTAGATAATGACGTGCCGTACAATGTGTATGGAGGCTTGCAGGATAATGGCAATTGGTTTGGGCCTGGGTATGTGTGGAAGCGCGGAGGCATTCGTACTTTGTATTGGCAATACTTAGTAGGTGGCGATGGATTTTATATTTCACCCGACTCCACAAATTCGCGTTTTGGTTATGGCACTTCACAAAATGGAGATCTTTATCGCTACGATAAAATCACGGGCTACTATCAAAGTATTAGTCCGCCTGCGCCCGACTTAAAAACCAGACTTCGCTTTAATTGGAACGCAGGCTTTGCGCAAGATCCCACTAATAACTCTATTGCGTACTATGGCAGTCAGTTTCTTCACAAAACGATTGATAAGGGTGCAACGTGGCAAATTATTTCTTCAGACTTAACTACAAATAATCCGGAACACCAGAAGCAAGATTATGGTGGGTTAACGATTGATGCCTCGGGTGCCGAAATCTATAATTCTATTCTGAGCATCGCGCCAAGCAAATTAGATAATCAGATTATTTGGGTAGGTACCGATGATGGCAATGTACAGCTAACCCAAAATGGTGGTAAATCCTGGACAAATGTTACACTCAATATTAAAGAGTTGCCCAAGCAAAGTTGGATTGCACAAATCAAGGCTTCGCGTTATAACAAAGCAGAAGCATGGTTAGTAGCCAATCACTATCGCAAAGGCGATTTCAATCCGTATATTTTTCGAACTAAAGATTTTGGAAAAACGTGGGAACGTGTGGTCGATGCAACGAAAGTAAAGGGGTATGCCCTTACAGTGATGCAAGATACAGTCGAACCGAAATTGGTTTTTGCCGGAACCGAAAATGGTTTGTGGATTAGCGTTGATGAAGGAAGGAGCTGGGTACAAATGAAAAATGGATTTCCATCGGTCTCCACCATGGACTTAACAATTCAGGAACGTGAGTCAGCGTTGATCATCGGAACCTTTGGTCGTTCGATCTGGATTTTAGATGATTTGCTTACGCTGCGAAAAATTGCGCGAGGCGGATTGCCAAAAAGCTTTCAGGTCTTTACGGTTAATGATGCAGTGCAAGTGAAAGGAATTTTTATTGCGCCTCCCGGCAACATCTGGACAGGATTCCATACAACTTTTGAAGGAGAGAACCGCGCGTTTGGCGAGGCAACCATTCCGTTTTATGTTACAGCTAAAACAGATAATGAAGTAACAGGTCAGGTTTTTAATGATAGGAATGAACTGATCCAAACAATCCAAATATCAAAACCGGATTCGGGTTTGAATTATATTTCGTGGCGATTGGATGAAGCAGTAACAAGACGTGCAGGCGGGTGGGATGATCCGGAAGCAAAAGGAATTCTGGCCTTGCCGGGAAAGTATAAAGTTGTGTTGCAGTATGGCGGAAAAAAGGATTCTACTGATGTAACTGTAATTCCAGATCCGCGCTTTGAATACAAAGTTGATGTTGAAATAGCTCATCATGATGCACTAAAACGACTAGATAAAACGGCTGCGAAACTGGCCACCGCTTTAAATAAATTGAAAGAAAGCAATGAAGTAATTGATAAGATTTTGCTCCAGCTTGATAAAAATCAATTAAAAGAATTGGAAGACCTTCGTAAAGAATGCACAACCATTAAGACTTCAATAAAAAATCTAACAGAATCAGCAACCGGATCGCGACCGGCCAAGCAAGTTGGTGCATGGAGTTCATTTCAAGTTACCGTGCAATCAAAAGTATCGGAAGCGCAACACGCTTTGCGTGCTCGGTTGTATAAGCCCTCGGAGCAGGATATACAACGTATTGAAGTAGCTGAGCAATTAACAGAAGAATTCGCTAAACAGGTAGATGCATTTTATGCGAAAGAGTGGACTGCCTATCGCTCAAAAGTTGAAGCGGCCCGGTTAAGCTGGTTTAAATAATGCTGAAATAGTTTGAACCTAAAGTTGGTTCGGGTGTACAGGGTATTAAAAATCTATCGTAATGAAACGAATTCTCATAATTCACCTGATGCTCATCGGATTTTCTGCCACAGCAATTCCAGAAAAGATTTACCCGAAAACAAGTATTTTAAAACCTGTTGGTTGGTATTCCGAACAAATGTCGGAATGGCGCAATTACTTACAGGCTAATTCTGCAGATGCTGACGGTTGGCTGAATTATTATGCTGCGGCCCGATTCGCGCAATCCAGTGATCAAAAATTGGAGGGAATTGTTGCCGAGATAAAAAATACAATCCCGAATACATTTGAGTACTACCTTATTCAAGGCTGGCAGGAAGGATACACTTCGTCAGGATTTGAAAATTTAAAACAAGCCTACGCGTTGAATCCAACTCACTCAGGCACGTACGGACTTTTGATGTTGGCCAACGAATTTAATTTTGATAAACAATCCCGCAAGGAATATGCAAAAAAACTGCATACGGCCGGAGTACTCTCCACCTCATTGCTCAGTTATAGTTATAACGTCCTGATGTCGGTGAGTACAAATTCCGTATTAATTACCGAAGGCGAGAACACCACCTTGCCTTTGCTCGCCCTGCAGGATCTTTGGAATGTAAGAACGGATGTTGCCATCCTTAACCTAGACATGTTAAAGTATGCTGATTACCGACAAGCGAAACTAAAGTCGGCTGGTCTCGTACTTACTTCAATTTCGGATTCAGATACTGACTTCCGACAGCAGGTGTGTTCCATTTTGCCTGCTGAGAATGCCGGACATAAATTTTATTATGCCCTTACCTTGGCGAAGGAAAACATAGCCACCCTTAAGGACCAACTTTATGTAGTCGGGCTCGCATCGCAGCATAGTGCAACACGCATCGATAATCTTGCACTCATTAAACAGAATCTTGAAAAGGAATTTTTACTGGATTACTTAACTGTTGATTTCAATGGAACTAATCCATACGATGCGGGCAAAGTTTTAAGCGCCAATTATCTGGTTCCTATGTTGCTGTTATATGAAGACTATGCAAAAAACAACGATAAAGAAAGGCAGGACGAGCTGGGTGCGTTGGTGCACAGGATTGCAGCGAATACAGATAAAGAAGATTTGGTTAATAATTTTCTGAATCGAAATAGCAGTTCTGAAATCCCTTATTTTCCAGGAACATTTAACGCAAAATCAACAGAAGGACACTTTCGTCCTATTAACGATAAAATTTTTGCGGAAGAGGCAGAAGTAAGAAACGAACAGTACAATGAATTTTTAGCATATCTGACCCAGCACGGGCTAAAGGATCTCTATGATAAATATAAGTTCGACTTTAGCCGGTATGAGGAGCCTGCGCTGGCTTTTATGACAACCTATTCTTTACCGCGTCCGGATAGTAAGAAGAACAGACACTATAATCATTATCCGGCAGTTAATATTTCTTTCGAAGCGGCTAACGCTTATTGTGATTGGCTCACACAACAATATAACAATGTCACTGAACGAAAGTATAAGAAAGTAAAATTCAGATTGCCTACCTTAGATGAATGGCAAATTGCAGCTGCTTCCATAAAAAATCCAACCTCGTGGAAATTGAACGAACAGGAAGCGGAGGTTAAGATAACGCCTCAAGGATCTGAGTTTGATAAGAATGCAGAAATAAAAAAAGTAACGTTGGATGATCCGGAGATCTTATATCCCTGGTTTCGGTATTATGGCTTGAGAAATTCACCGCTTAACAATAGGGATTGCTATTTAGGCAATTTTAAGTCAGAGCCCTGCGGTTGCCCGGGATCAAAAGGCCAACAACCGACTCATGGCGATGGCTTTGCCATGATGAGTCCAACCAAGTCATATTTCCCTAACGACATTGGATTGTATGATGTAGTAGGTAATGTGGCTGAGATGATTAACGAAAAAGGAAAAGCATGTGGTGGGAGCTGGAACCAATCGCCTAGTGAATCAACGATGAGAAGTGTGAGTATCTATGAGAATCCTGATCCAGCAGTTGGCTTTAGAGTTTTTATGGAAATTATTGAGCAATAAAGTTTCGGATGTTTTTTAGAAAGCGACTCGCTCAGGTAAGCGATGAGGAGTTAATGCGAAAAGTACAGTCGGGTAACGAAGCTGCGCTGACAGAAATTTATCAGCGTTATAGCGTTGCCTTGTTACGCTATTTTACACGCATGCTTTGGCAGGATGCAGAACTAGCACAGGATTTTTTACAGGATTTATTTCTGAAGGTACTTGATAATCCCAGTCGATTTGATTCATCGCGGAACTTTTCAACCTGGATATTCTCGTGTGCCCATAACATGTGCAAGAATGAATATAGAAACAGAACCAATAGAGAATCGGCTGTTATTCCAATTGAGCGGCAGAACCACACAGACCTACATAAATTAATTGACGAACGGGACTTTAAAGATAGACTCGATTTATTACTTGAAACATTAGATGAGGAAAGCAAGACGCTCTTTTTGCTTCGGTATGAGCAGGAACTTGAACTGACCAAGATCAGCGCTATTCTTGCGATACCTATTGGAACTATTAAGTCGCGGCTCTTTTATTTGCGGAAGGGGTTGAGTCAGGAGTTGAATGAATATAAAATTATTTTAAAAGAAGGGATGCTATGATACACGCTGATGAGTTGGAAAAATTGGAAAGCCTATTGCAAAGTAAGTCCTACGATGCTTTGACTTCCGAAGAAAAAATCTGGGTAGGTCAATGGATTGCATCGGAGGGAGTGTATAACAATCTGCGTAAAGCAGAAGGAGAAATACAATCCTATTTCAAAGGTGCAAGCTCGTTGACTCCCGCTCCGGAAACACTGCTTCATTTAAAAGCGCAACTACATGCGAGGCAATCAAGTTTGCCATTGCATTGGTGGCAAGTCGCTACACCGAGATGGAGTGCCATATTACTTACCATCACATTTGGAATTGCAGGTTGGTGGATTGGTTCATCTCAAAAAAAATCAGATCCCATTCAGGCTTCTTTGCCAGTAATTGTGCGCGATACAGTTTATCTGGCAATCAAGCCCGATACGGTTTTTGTACAACAGGTTATTTATAGAGAAAGATCCGTGCTTGCTAAAACGGTAAAACAATTAGAACCATTGTCTAGTGAAGCTCCTGCGAGGGGAATTAATATGAAGGAAAAGGAGGAGTTAGAAAATTTGCTTGTTTCCGGATCGATGTAATTAGTTGTCAGTTCTACTTGTATTCTCTATTTCGTGAATCAAATCTGCCCCATAGGCCATGGCGGGAGTTTGATACCCCAGCTTAAAATTCCCAGTAAGAATTTTTTCTGCAATCAGGACTGCTGTTTTTGCCGTGAGCGTGTAACCACTTACTGTTTCTAATCTGCTTTCAGCCGTGTTACTTTTTTCATCCCAAACTTTTCCCCATAAAAAGCTGCGGCCACTTTCTCTTTTTTCATCACTGGGTCCGGGCTTTTGTTTATCGATTTTCTTCAACATAAATCTTTTCACCCAACCCATGCGCAACAACCAATTGATATATTTTGTGCGTTTCGCATTTTTAATCATGCTTTCTGTAGCGCCAGTATAAACTTCAATATTTGGAATTCCCGTGCTGCGCCACGCGGTGGAGATATCACCCCACGGAATACATAGTGTAGGCGTTTTAAATGAGCCAAAATCAACCTCCATACTTTTTGCCCCTAATGCCAGGTGTTGCAGTTTTCCATTCACTCTAATTTGCCCACCATCGCCCATGCCTTCGGTCATGCTTTTCTTGGTTCCGCGCGACAAGCCACCTTTCGACATGGTAAATGCGAGCTGTAAATGCGTTGCTGAGGGCAAACGATTTTTAAGATGCAGTGCCAGGCAATCGGAGGGTACAACATCGAAGCCAGTACCGGGCATAATCATGATGTTGGCTGCCTTTGCTTTTTGATCGTAGCCAGCCAGCAGTTCAAACACCTGATACTCTCCCGTAATATCGGTGTAATGCGTTTTAGTTTCCAGGCAGGCATCGGCCATCGCTTTGGCAGTGTGTCGGAAAGGTCCACCACAATGAATAACTAATTTTGCTTTGCTCAGCAACGTTTTAAGAGAAGCCGTATTAGAAACATCAACAACCTCAAAGGGAAATCCTGTTTCTGTACTTTGTTTTTGAAGAGCTTCTTTATTGCGACCAGCCAGAATTACATTCAGGTTTTTTGATTGACATTCTTTTGCAATCAGTTTGCCCGTGTAGCCGTAGGAGCCGTAGAGAATTATAGTCGTATCCTTCATTGCTGCTTTCCACTTGCGCGTTCAACTTTTTCAACGAAATATTTTGTGTCTCCCCGCCAAGGGAAAGTGAGATATCGTTTTACAAAATGAAGATTTACGCGATCGCCTTCAAGGGCTACTGTCTGCAAATCGTTAATTACTTCTTCTGCGCTATTCTCAACGGAGAAATCCCGTGTTTCTGCAATTGGGCTGGTTCCTTTTAAAGCACCAAAGGACTCCATAGATATTTTACCTTCATGTGTTTTGAAAAGCATTCCTTTTTCAGAAACGCTCAACACTTTCCCGGCCCATACGCCACGCTCATAAACACCCCAGTACATAAATGCCAAAACTCCAATTCCAAGAGCCAAGGCAATCAACAGCATTTTTTTAATGATCCTCATCGTACTGCGGGCGGTTTTTTTAATAAAGCTTTCGGATTCCATACTCATTTCTTTTGGTTGAGCAATTTACTCTTTCTATTCAATCTTATATAGAAATAGCCAGCAATTGAAATAACCACCAATGCGATAAATTGCGAATTGGATAGGATGTTTTTGATTAGAAAGCCCCGCTGGATGTCGCCCCGGAATAACTCAAGCACGCTGCGACCGGCCGCGTAGGCGATCAGATAGAGCAAAAAGACCTGGCCATCAAATTTCTTTCGCGATTTCAGAATGAGGAGAAATAACATTAATCCAAAAATGAAGGTTGCCTCATACAACTGCGTTGGATGTAAAGGTGTGTTTAAGGGTTCGGCCTGGCAAACCGGGCTTGTAAAAGTAACGCCCAAAAAACTTTCGGTAGGAATGCCGTAGCAACAACCCGCAAGGAAACAACCAATCCGGCCAAAGCCATGAACCAGACAAGTTACAATGGCCATTACATCGAGCATCCCCAAAACCGGTGCTTTGATTTTTTTGAAATACCAAAGCATGATTGGGATGGCCGTCAACAACGAACCATAAAAGACAAAGCCACTGCCTGATACTAATTTTTTGGGTTGTGATAAGTAGAGAGAAGGATCTTCAAAAATGAGGAAAAGTTTGCCCCCGACTACACCCGCTACCACAAGTAGGATGAACAGGTTATTGCTTTGATCGAAGGTAAGGCCAAACTCTTTTTTACCCTGCCCATACATGTAAGCAAAGCCTGCCAGCGCGCCTACCGCAATGCAAAAGCCATAACTGTAGATAGTAAAAGACCCGACTTCAAAGAGAATGGGATGCATGGCTAGTGGATAATTGATAATTTAATAATTGATGATAGTCGATCAGATCTCCTTATTATCAATTGTTCATTATCCATCGTCAATTATACCGTCATAATCTCAGCTTCCTTCTTTTTAAGAAGTCCATCAATCCTGAGACTATAATCGTCTGTGAATTTTTGAACCGTTTCTTCGGCATTCTTTACATCATCTTCCGAAACGCCTTTTATTTTCTTGAGTTGCTCATTCGTGTCTTTGCGAATGCTACGGATACTTACTTTTCCCTGCTCACATTCCTGGCTGGCTTGTTTCACCAGTTGCTTTCTCCTTTCTTCAGTAAGCATCGGTATGTTGATGATCACCTGATTGCCATCGTTCTGAGGGGTAAGACCGATATTAGCCATCATAATCGCTTTTTCAATTTCCTGAATCAAACCTTTCTCCCAGGGTTTAATAAATAATGTGCGCGCGTCTTGCGAGGTGATCGATGAAATCTGATTAAGCGGACTCATGGCTCCATAGTAAGAAACCTGAATACCATCTAACATGGCAGGATTAGCTTTACCAGCCCGAATTTTAGCAAGTTCAATTCCGACATGTGTCAGGGTTTTACCCATTTGCTCCTGGGCTTCTTCCAGATATAATTCAATCTCTTCCATAACTTTTTATTTTACGTCCCGATAGCTATCGGGAGAAGATTTTATATTTATGATTTATGATACCCTTTAGCTTATAAGGGTTCCGGCTTCCTCACCCTTGGCTATTTTTAATAAGTTGCCTTTTTTGTTCATATCGAAAACAATAATGGGGAGTTTATTTTCCTGACAAAGCGTAAAGGCCGTCATGTCCATTATGTTTAATTTCTTTTGATAGGCTTCCTGAAAGCTGAGGTTGCTGTAGCGAACAGCATCCGAAAATTTCTCAGGATCTTTATCATACACACCATCCACCCGGGTGCCTTTCAAAACCACATCTGCTTGTAATTCAATAGCCCGCAAACTCGCTGTAGAATCTGTAGTGAAATAAGGATTGCCAATACCCGCACCAAAAATAACAATCCGTCCTTTTTCCAGGTGACGAATCGCTCTGCGCCTGATAAAGGGCTCACATACCTGTTCCATTTTTATTCCAGACATTAAACGGGTGTACATGCCGTGCCGTTCCAACGCGCTTTGTAATGCCATAGCATTAATAACGGTTGCCAACATCCCCATGTAATCTCCTTGTACGCGATCAATACCTAAAGCCTCAGCCTGGCCACCTCTAAAAATATTTCCGCCTCCAATTACGATGGCTACTTCGGTTCCGGCTTCTTTCACGGCTTTTATTTCTTCCGAATATTGTTCAAGAACAGCCGGATCGATATGGCTGTTTTTAGAGCCCATGAGGGCCTCACCACTGAGTTTTAGGAGAATGCGTTTGTACTTCATGTGTTTAGTTTGGCGATCACAAATATATTTCTTTTAACGTGTACAAGCACCGCTAATTGGCAAAATGAACTTTTAATTTTCTCATTTCAAAAAATATTTCCACCCCAAACAAAATCTTTGAATTGATGATGGGCGTAGCGGCTTATTAAGGTAAATTCCTTCAACTTTATAGACTCAGTTCTCTGTTTTAAAACAAAGAGGTCCTGTTCAATGGCAGTCTCTTTAACCTCTATGCCCTTTCTTTCATCGATAATGAAATCAATCTCTTGTCCGGTTTTGCGTTGATAGTAGTTTAGATTATCCACCAGGGGTATGAGTTGAGCAGCTATAGCATTTTCAAACAGCTGGCCGCTGGATAGTTGATTGCCAGCCAATTCATTTAATATTCCATTATCCGAAAAAAACAATTTAGGTTGTTGGGAAATAGCCTGGTCTATATTTTTTGAGTAAGGAATTAGCAAGTAAACGAAATAGGTGTGTTCAAAAAGATCAAGATAATTTTTTAGTTTTAGTCGGTTTATACCGGCTATACTTCCCAGTTTGCTATAATCAATTTTATTTCCTGCGCGAGCGGCTAATAACTTGGCTATTTTATAAAGGTCTTCGCTGATTGAAAAATCAGAAAGTAATTTTACGTCTAATTCGATGTACGAATTGATGATGTCGCGCAGTAATTCTTGCTTGTTTTTCTTGTTTTTTTGCAGGACTACTTCCGGAAATCCACCATAGCGAAGATACTCTTCGTATAATTTGTGACAGCGCTCGTACCATGGCTTGCTGTAGGGTTTCCAGGCATAGGTTGCAATATTTTTAATTCCACTTTCTTTGAAGTCAAGAAATTCTTCAAAGGTTAATGGATACATTTCAAATATTCGCTTACGACCCGCAAGACTCTCTGAAAACCTATTTTTAATATAATATGAACTAGAGCCACTAACGATAAATTTCGCTCCATACGTATCGTAAACATATTTAATAAAGCTAGGCAAGGTTTCTACCAACTGAATCTCATCAAGGGCAATAACGCAAGGGCTTGAAAAATTGAGCCCCTGAAGTTGTAGATGCTCGACAATACTTTCGTAGTGAGGTGTGTTAAAGAGAACCCGAATTTCAACCCGCTCGCAATCCAGTAAAATCTTATTAGTGTGCTCAACCTTATCTAACAAATATTGAATGGCCATGCTTTTGCCTACTCTGCGCATGCCTGTAATCACCGTCACTTGTCGTTGAGTAAGGTGGGCACTTAATTCGGCAAAGCATTTTCGAATCTTCATGCTTACAAAAGTAAACCAATAATTGTACTTTAAGATATTAAAAAATACAAATAGTTATACTTTATGCTAAAAAATTTGTCAATTAGGCGGCTATTTCTACGCTGTGCTACCTGATTTAGGTTTATGACCTCTTTGCGTCACTGCGCCATAGCGGTTGGAAATTGGCACTCGTATCATCAAAACTCAACCAATACCTGTCCCTTCTCCACGCTATCGCCTTTCTTTACTTTTACATTTTTTACCACACCTTCGCCTGGTGATTTTAAAATATTCTCCATCTTCATGGCCTCCAGAATCA
>Ga0154020_10002427_pt1 | contig 22754 bp, 21 predicted proteins | sample Klosneuvirus_201_FD_109709 | JGI IMG/M metagenome (GOLD analysis project Ga0154020, IMG submission 109709) | Active sludge microbial communities from wastewater, Klosterneuburg, Austria - Klosneuvirus_20160825_MG | ecosystem: Engineered > WWTP > Aerobic digester > Activated sludge | place...
CCCATTCATTGGGAAGGTCAACTGAGGATTATTGATTGGACCATTTGGATCACCGGCGTTTGAACCAAATACCGAGAAAATTGGATAACAGGAGCCGATAATAGGATCCACAAAACCGGTGGGCGCATCAATAAGCTGGGATTCAACAGGATTTAAAGGACAGCAACCACTGAGGTTACAGGCATTGTTGTTTCCCTGCACATCACCTCTTGTTACTGTCCAGCCAGCAATTTGGTTTTGTGCAGTAACTGAACCTGCGGTTGAAGCTTCAAAATCCTCGTTGGTACAGCCGGGAACCACCGTTAATTTAGAACCAGCATTGAGGTCAAACGTTGCGGGTTTCACCGGTTTGGCCCAAATGTTGTACTTGTTGTTAATGTAAGAGCGTTTTGCCCAATACATTTTCACTTTATACTCCTGACCAAAATATTGCTCGGAAAGAAGAGCAGCGCGTGCAGCCTCCTCATCAAAACCATTAAGGGAATCGGTGTCAAAAATGTGCGAGTACGTTGGACTCAACTTGTAGTTTTCCTGAGAGAAAACGGAAGAAATGCTTGCAAAAAGAAGCAAGAACATGATAATCAGGCTTTTGTTAATTGTTTTCATGGTGCTTATGACTAGAGTGTGAATAAAAATGCGTAGTTAATAGTAGCTGCGGTGTTAATACAAACACTATGCCAAAAATGAAAATTTGTTAAAAGCACATCAAAAACAATCCAAACTTTTTAAGGTATATTTGACCCGATAACCCCCATTTTATGCAACTATTATCAAAAAAAGTGGCCCTTATTACCGGTGCCACCCGCGGAATTGGTAAAGGCATTGCCCTCAACTTCGCAAAAAACGGTGCCAACATCGCCTTTACTTATGTAAGTTCAGATGAAAAAGCCCGAGCCCTGGAACAAGAGTTACAGGCATTAGGCGTTAAGGCAAAAGGGTATAAAAGCGATGCCGGCGATTTTAAAGCTGCCGACGAGTTGGTGAATCAGGTGGTTGCCGAATTCGGAACCATAGATGTTTTGGTGAACAATGCCGGCATTACCCGCGATACCTTATTGATGCGCATGAGTGAACAACAGTGGGACGAGGTGATGGCAGCCAATCTGAAATCGGTGTTTAACATGGTGAAAGCCGTGCAACGCCCTATGTTAAAAGCCAAAAGCGGCTCCATCATTAACATGAGTTCGGTTGTTGGTGTTAAAGGCAATGCCGGTCAAAGCAATTACGCTGCTTCCAAAGCAGGCATCATCGGCTTTACTAAATCCATCGCCCTTGAACTGGGCTCACGAAACATCCGCAGCAACGCCATTGCACCGGGCTTTATTGAAACCGAAATGACCGGAGCCCTGGATGAAAAAGTGGTACAAGGCTGGAGAGACAGCATTCCCCTGAAACGGGGCGGAAGCGCCGAAGATGTGGCTAACCTGGCGCTTTTTTTAGCCAGCGACATGAGTACCTACATCACCGGACAATGCATTAATGTATGCGGTGGTATGCTCACTTGAAACCGATTCTAAACGTCAGATCTTCTTTAATCCCTTCATGACCCAGTTTATTTCACATAGTCCCTGGTATGTGTATGTATTATGCCTTCTGGCAGCTTTGGGTGTTACGGCAGTGCTGTATTTCAGAAACTCAAGAAATAAAGAACTTCCTAAAATTCTGCTTGTTTTACTTCAAGTTACCCGCTTCATAAGCGTATTTCTCCTGCTCCTCCTGCTCTGCGATTTTTTCTTTAAAACCATTAAACGGCAGAACGAAAGGCCTCTGCTGCTTATTGCCATTGATAATTCATTATCTATGTTAGCCGGCAAAGACAGTAGTCGTATACTCACTTTTGTCTCTAAAGAACTACAGGAGATTAAAACAAGTCTTGGCGAAAGCTTTGAGGTGAGTTCCGTGTTATTTGGGGAGCAATTCCAAACCTCAGCATCACCAAAGTTCAGCGACAAAGAAAGTGATTTTGAACTGTTGTTTCAGGAACTCGAAAGCCGATATGCTAACCGAAATGTAGGTGCCCTTATAGTATTAAGCGATGGCATTCAAACAAAAGGGGCGGTTCCACTTGCTTTTGCTGAGCGTGCAGGTTTTCCTGTCTATTCAATAGCTGTTGGCGACACCACCGAATTTCGCGACTTAAAAGTCAGTAAGGTCAGCCATAACCAAATAGCCTATCTGGGCAATGTGTTTCCGGTAGATGTTTTTATTCAGGCTTCCAAACTCAAGGGAAAAACCGCCCTTCTCAGGCTGATGCAAAACGGGAAGGAAAAAGCAAGAACTACGTTCACCATTAGCAGTGAGCAATTTTCCAGCACCATTGGCTTTACCCTGAACGCAGAGGCCACAGGCATTAACCTGTATACAACTCAGCTCGATGTCCTTAAGGAAGAAAAAAACACATTAAACAATACTAAGGAGTTTGTAGTTGAAGTTCAGGACAAAAGGCAAAAAATCCTTCTACTGTGTCAGGCACCACATCCTGATATAAATGCCCTAAAAGAAAGTTTGCTAAGCAATTCTGCTTACGAATTGGAAACTGTATTCAGCGATCAGTTTTCCGGAAACCTAAAGGCTTACAGTTTACTTATCCTTCATGGAGCCGGACCCTCCCAAAAACCACTAATCGAACTTTGCCAGGAACAAGGCATTCCGTTTTGGGTCATTCGTCCGGGCAGCAGCGATGTGTTTCCTGGCTTGCGCCTGAACGGGAACAGCAACCGTTTCAACGACTCAGAGCCCTTGGTGAACACTAACTTTGGATTGTTTACACTAAGAACTGAGCTTCAGAATTTCATTGGGATCTGCCCTGCCGTAAAATGCGCGTTCGGAAAACATCTGCTTAGCTCTAACTCTTCCTCCCTGCTTTACCAAAAGATTGGGAGTGTAGAAACCACCGAACCTCTGTTTCTATTCAATGAAAGTTCGGGTGTAAAAAGCGCTTGCTTTAATGGAGATGGTTTATGGACCTGGAAAATGAGGGATTTTGCAGAACACGACAATCACCTTTTATTTAACGAGTTGATTTTTGCCACGGTGCATTACCTTTCTGTAAAAAACGACAAAAGCCAATTCAGACTGCGTTATCCTAAAATTATAAATGAAAATGAGGTTGTTGAACTGGAAGCTGATGTATACAACAAAAGCTATGAGGCTATTCATACCTCAGAAGTTAACCTGGTACTCAGAAATTCAAAAAATGAATCCTTTAAATACAGCTTCTCATCCAACGGACGATATTATCAGGCTAATTTAGGGCAACTGCCAGCTGATGTGTATGAGTTTACGGCCAGCTCAAAAGCAGGAGAGGACTTTCAACAAAAAAGCGGAAAACTGGTGGTTAAGGAAATGAATGCAGAAAAAATGGATATGGTGGCCAACCACCGTCTGCTTTACCAACTGGCAAACCGCAGTGGGGGCAAGCTGTTTTCCATGGATCAACACCAGGCCTTAATCAATGAATTGCTCAACAAAAAAGAGATCAAAACCATTACCTACTCAATCAGCAGTCTCAATCGCTTAATGGATTGGCCATTGGTATTTTTTATATTAGTGCTCACGTTTGGCTTTGAATGGGTTATACGCAAACGTTATCTGAGTATATGAGACGTTTTAGGTATATGACCCTTTTTTATACAGGTTTAATCTTTTGTTCGTGCCGTTTGGCTGAACTCAAAAAAGAAGCCCCGGAGATCAATTTCCTTAAGGCAGGAGAAAAATTCAGAATTACTTTGCCTGAAGACCATAACAAAGGTGAAACCTGGCAGCTGAAAAGGGATGAGAATTATCAGGCTTTTGAAGATTTGGGAACCGTATGGCATGGGGTGGAAAAAGGAGTCGATATAAATCTAAAGGCCTTATCATCAGGACAATACACTCTGAATCTTATAAAAACCAGCTATAAAAACAAGCAGGACTTTAAGCAGTATATTGTTAATATCGAGGACTAGGCACTGGCTTTCCTGAACATTTTTGACTAGCTTTACCTTTTTACAACTAACACCTATAAATGGAAAACACAAACATCGTAAGGTTTAATAATTCGAACCGGACATTTTACAACGAATTAAAAAAACGAGTAGATAACTACTTCAAAGAAAACAAATTAGAAAAAAACGGTAACCTCAACATGTACATCAAAACGGTGTTTATGTTCACCATGTACCTTACGCCTTATATTCTTATTACCCTTGGGGTATTTGAAAGCAAAGTGGTTTGGTTACTGCTTTCTATTTTGATGGGCTTGGGCATGGCCGGCATAGGTTTGTCAGTAATGCACGACGCCAACCACGGCAGCTACAGCAAAAACACTAAATTCAATAAATTCCTGGGCTATCTTTCCATGAATATTGTTGGTGGCTTCTCACTGAACTGGAGAATACAGCACAATGTGATTCACCACACTTACACCAACATTCATAACCACGATGAGGACATTGCGCCTCCAGGCCTGTTGCGTTTTGAGCCCCATGCCGAAAAGAAAAAGATTCATAAATTTCAGTTCATTTACGCCTGGTTCTTTTACTGCCTGATGACGCTTATGTGGAGTACTACCAAGGATTTTAATCAATTGTTTCGTTTCAACAAGCAAGGTTACCTCAAAACAGCGAACACTACATTCCGTCGTGAGTTACTGATGCTTTTGGTTTCTAAAATCGGGTACTACGGGTTTGTTCTTCTGCCTTACTTCCTGGTGAAAGAAATGACCTTTTTGAACTGGTTATCGGGCTTTTTAATTATTAATGCTGTGGCCAGTTTATGGCTTACCATGATTTTCCAATCGGCACACGTTGTTGAAGAAACCGAATTTCCTCTACCCGATGAAAAAGGCAACCTTGAAAACCACTGGGCCATCCACCAATTGAGAACCACCATGAATTTTGCAACCCGTAACCCCATATTAACCTGGTTAGTTGGAGGTTTGAACCATCAGGTGGAGCACCACCTCTTCCCAAGCATTTGCCACATTCATTACCCTGAAATTTCAAAGATTGTTGAACAAACAGCACAGGAATTCAACGTACCCTACAAAAGTGCTACTACATTTGCAGGCGCACTTTGGTCTCACGAAAAAATGCTCTGGAAACTAGGAAGATAATACCGATTGTGTTTTTTGATTTTCTAAACCCCGTTAAATGCGGGGTTTTTTTATTCGCAGACAATTCTTGCGTTTCAAAATAATTCTCATACCTTCATATTAAGGTTTAATCTTTCTTCCTTTCGGAGGTTTTCCTGTTCCTCCCCTTCCTACCCGAGGATTAAATTAATTAAGATCTCTTTATTAACCATTAATTAAAAAAACATGAAAACAACACAGTTATGTTTGTTGCTTCTGCTATGCTCAGCAACCCAAAGTACACGGGCTCAACAATTTTATGCCGGGCTCGGTGGAGGTTATGGCTTCCCGGCCGCGAAACAAAGCATCTTAAATGATGAAAAAACCTCGTATAACAATTCAAGCGGTGGGTCGTATGAAGCCACAGCCCGGCCCATTTCTATGGGTAGCGGCATCAATGCAGGTTTGTTTTTTGGTTATATGATGAATTCCAATCTGGGTTTTGAGCTTGGTGTCTCTTACCTCTTGGGAAACAAATACAAGTTTGTGAATGAATATTCCGAATCGTACAATAACTATTATGAAACAGAAACATACAACTATCTGCTTCAGGGCAACATGATACGTCTGGTTCCCGCCATGCGCTTTGTTTTGGGGGATAAAAAAATCCGGCCTTACATGAAAGCAGGTATGCTTATTGGCCTTGGCGCCAATTTTACCATGGAGATGAACGACAATTACACTTCCCCATATGGAAGTAGCACATCTGAACGGCTTATTGAGTATTCAGGGGGCCTTAGTCTTGGTTTTCATGGTGGTGTGGGCATCAATTACCAAGCGAGTAGTCGACTTATAGTATTCGCTGAATGTGCGGTTAATTACCAAAACTGGGCGCCATTAAAGGGTGAAGTTACAAAGTACACTGAGGATGGGGTTGACCAACTTCCTTTAATGGATAAATATGAAAAAGAAACTGAGTATCTTAACAGTTATACCTATACTTCCAGCTCAAGCCCTGACCCTAATGCACCCAATAAAGCACTTAAATTCTACATGCCTTTTAGTTCCATAGGTTTGAACGTAGGTGTAGTGATCAACTTCGGGAAAAAAGGCGAATAAATTCTTCCAAAATAAAAAAGCCCGGAGGGTTCCGGGCTTTTCATTTATACATCAAAGAAATTTTATTTCATGTGTTCTGCTCTCACATGAGAATAGACCGGAAAATTAGTGTGGTGCCAGTTCGCGATAACTTTACCTTCCTTCACCAGCATTAAGCCGGGGTTGCTTCTAATCATGGTTTTGAGAACAATGCCATCTACTGTTGCGAAATCATACAAGGCATTGTGTTTGTGTTTATAGGCATCCACATCGTTAGCTGAACTTGCTGTGAAAGCAATAAAATTTAATTTGTCGTTAGTGGCCAACTTATAAAAATCATTGATCTGCGCCATCAGTTCAGCATTGTCTTCTGTAGCACTCAAATCATAAACAACTAACCAAAAGGAATAGTTTTTATCATTCAACACTGCATCTGTTATATTCTCGCCATTGGCTCCTGTTACATTAAAGTCGCTGATCTTTGGCGGGTTTACAGCCTCTTTCACCACCACATTTTCTGTTGCAAACCACTTCCAGTTCAATGTATCCTGCCATGGGTAGTTTTGTGAAGTGAAGTGTTCTTTGGCCCCGGTTTTTAAATTTTCATAAACGAAACCCGTTTCATATACAGCCGGCGCGTAATTTTCAGGGAATTTCATGTTCTCTTTGATGTCCATGCCGGGTGCATAGGCTCTGAAATCAAGTGGAGGTAAATTACGGTAAGCGTATACCGGAAAACCAAAAGAGAATAACAATCCAATAATAAACAGGGCCTGAGTAACCAGGGTGTGCAATACAGGGTTGATGTTAGTTTTTCCTGCAAACAAAAGGGTGATCAGTATCATCAGGGCCACGTCCTTCCAGAAACTTTCCCAGGGTTTAAGCGGAAGAAAATCGCCAAAACACCCACAGTGCGTTACCTTATTATAACATGCGGAATAGAATGTAAGGAAGGTGAAAAAAGCGATTTGCGCGAATAAAAGCCATAAGGTGAGTTCGCGTTTAATGCCCAATAACAACATCACACCTAAAATTATCTCACTGGCACAAATGATCACTGCCAGTGGTAAGGCAATGTGCGCAAACCAGCCAAAAAAGGCCATGCCACTGTCGTTTTGAAATACTTCAAAATACTCCTGAAGTTTATAGCTAAAACCAAGGGGATCGTTGGCCTTAATAAAGCCGGAGAAAATAAAAAGCCCTCCCACCAATACCCTCGCCACATGCGTAATTACCGGCATTTTTGAAATATATGCAGAGGTGTTGACAAGCACTAATAGTATGACTAATATATTACCCAAAGTGGTTTTACTAAAACAGGGCGGACAAATGAAATACAGTACCAGGGCCAATGCAGCTGACCAAATAAAACGAAAAACGGATGAGGTTAGGAATTTTTTCATAGTGAAGATCTTATTGAGAAATTAAAGTTAGAACAGGAGCTGTGTATGTGAAACCACCTTAATTATTTTTAACGTTTACTTCGGAAAGGCGAATCAAAGCAAAAACGGAATAGTTAATCATGTCCATGTAATTGGCATCAACACCTTCCGAAATAACGGTTTTACCTTCATTGTCCTCAATCTGTTTTACTCTGAAAATTTTCATGAGGATCAAATCCGTAAGCGAAGACACACGCATGTCCCTCCAGGCCTCACCATAATCGTGGTTTTTGTCTTCCATCAGTTGTTTGGTGGCATTAAGGTATTTGTTGTAAAGAAATTCCACTTCCGCAGGAGGCAGGTCCATGCGTTTATCATTGATGAGCTCCAACTGAATCAGCGCAATCAAACAATAATTAATGATGCCAATGTATTCTCCCCGAATGTCGTCGCTTACCTTTTGACTGCCCTTTTCTTCAATGCTTTTTATTCTTTGTGCTTTAATAAAGATCTGGTCTGTGAGGGAGGCCAAACGGAGGTTTCTCCAGGCAGTGCCATAGTCGCGCATCTTCTTTAAAAAGATATCTTTGCATGCGGCAGTGGCCTTATCGTATTGGCTTGAAGTGGTAGACATAAACTATGACAAATAAAAGTAACGAAAATACAGCATTTGCTTCAGAGGCCGGAGATAAATTACTAACTTTTGATAAGCCCCTTGTGATGGGCATTATCAACCTAACCCCGGATAGTTTCTACGACGGTGGGCGCTATGGTAACCTGAAAGCCGTGATGCAGGATGTGGAAGAGAAAATTCGTCAAGGTGTGGATATACTTGACCTGGGGGCAAGTTCCTCGCGCCCGGGTGCAGTCGAAATTTCTGAAATAGACGAATGGAAACGTCTGGAGCCGGCATTAATGGAGATCCGCAAGCAGTTTCCGCTGTGCACAATAAGTATAGATACCTATAGGGCAAAGATCGCCGAAAAAAGTGCCGCCTCAGGTGCGAATATGATAAACGATATTAGTGGGGGCAATGCGGATGCCGAGATGTTTAAAACCATGGCCAAGCTACAACTGCCCTATGTTTTAATGCACATGCAGGGCACACCAAAAACCATGCAGCTCAATCCTTCCTACCCTAACGTTATTGAAGAAATTCGTTCATTCTTTAAAGAAAAAAGTGAAGCATTAAACAGCCTTGGTTTTAACAAACTTATACTTGATCCCGGTTTCGGATTCGGAAAAACGCTGGAACACAATTACCAGCTGCTGAAGCACCTTAAGGACTTTGCTTCTTTCGGCTATCCGCTAATGGCAGGGCTTTCGCGAAAAAGCATGATCAACAACGTGATTGGCACCAATCCTGTAACTGCACTTAACGGCACCACCGTTCTAAACAGCATTGCCCTCCTGAATGGAGCTTCTATTCTCAGGGTACACGATGTTCAGGAAGCCAGACAGGCCATTGAACTCATTTCGTATTATGAAAAGTTGTAAATTTAAGGGTGCGCATACTTTCTCTTATTCCAAAAAAAATTCTCTGGCTTAGCCTTCTGGTTCTCGTCGCCTTCAGGCAAGGGCCCCAGGCATACAAAATTGCCGTTTTAAAATACAATGGCGGCGGTGACTGGTACGCTAACCTAGATACCTCATTACCCAATTTGATACGGTTCTGTAACGATCAACTCAAAACCGGAATCCATCCGGAGCAAGCCGTAGTTGAAGCAAGCAGTCCTGAACTGTTCAATTATCCTTTTATTCACATGACCGGCCACGGTAATGTTATTTTTTCAAACCAGGAAGCCGAGAATTTAAGGAAATACCTTATGGCCGGGGGCTTTTTGCACATCAGCGACAATTACGGCATGAACGATTTTATTCGACCCCAACTCAAAAAAATATTTCCTGAACTAGACCTGGTTGAACTTCCCTTCACTCATCCGGTGTACCACCAGAAATTTGATTTTCCAAACGGTTTGCCAAAAGTACACGAACACGATAACAAAGCGCCACAGGGTTTTGGTTTAATCTACATGGGTCGCGTGGTTTGTTTTTACGATTTTGAATGTGATCTTGGCGATGGCTGGGAAAGTCCGGAAGTGCATAACGATAGTCCTGAAGCCAGACAAAAGGCTCTAAGAATGGGGGCGAATTTAATTTCTTACGCATTTACGGGGTATGAAAAAAAGTAGAATACAACTTTTGTTCGGGCTGCTTTTGATTTTGCCCTGCATTCTAAAAGCACAGGACAGTTCCTTTGTCCCTATCAAAAAAGCCTTAGGATTTGAATACACCCTGGTATTTACGCCAGCTTTGTTCGTTTCCAATCTGGCGGGAATAAGTTTCGAATACCACAACTTCCTCTTAGGCGCCGGATATTGTTTGGCTGTAAACACCAATCCATCAGAACAGGATGTAGAAAATTATTCATCTTATAGCAACTATCAGGGCGTTTATCTGAATATTGGCTATTTGTTCCGAAGCAAACACCGCATCCGTTTTGCTCCATACTTGTTAAACCAATACACAGAGGGTAACGGTGTGGTCTCCACTCAATCGTATACCAAATGGGGAAGCTCTGCAAGTTTTACTCAAATCGATAATAACCGTTTTGATTTGTATGCAGGCATGAAATTTGACTTTAGGGTAAACAAACGAATGAGCTTTAATATGGGTTTGCTTTTTAGGTATTGTTCAATCGTAAAAACACGAACAGATTATACCTGGCACGCTCCCTCTGTACTAAGCAATCCGGATTCCGGAGCAGGTTCAACAGAAACAAACGAAACCAAATGGCTTGATTTTGATACCTTCTATGAAGCGATTAGTCCAAATTTCGGATTGAGGTACTACTTTTTTGTGAGATGATATTGACACCTTTATCCCGACTTAATGTAATGAGTGAATGGCCTCGATTTTCAAACGTATGAGGTGTGGTGTTTTTTTTCTGATTCTATTCACCTTAAGTCTCCATTCACAAAACTTTCTCATCAACGGAAAAGTAAGTGGCAAAAACGAAAATCTGCCTTTTGCTTCCATCACCATCAAAGGAAAAAACACCGGCACCAGCAGTAATCAGGAAGGGCAGTACAGTCTGAAATTGAGCAAAGGCACTTATACTTTGGTGTTTCAATACATTGGTTACCGTAGCAAAGAAATACAGGTGGAGCTTGAAAAAAACACCACTTTGGATGTTGAACTTCAACTTGACGGCATTTCGCTTAATGAAATTACGGTAGTGGCCGGCGAAGACCCCGCCTACCCCATTATGCGCGAAGCCATAAAAAAAAGGGAGTATTATTTGAGCCAGGTAAAAACGTACAGTTGCCAAACTTATGTGAAAGGCATTCAAAGATTAAAAAGTATTCCGGAGCAACTCAAAAAACTGATTCAAATGCAGAGTGGGGAAAAGATTGATTCTAGTATGCTAGGTATACTTTACCTGAGCGAAAGTGAAAGCCGGTATTATTTCTCTTATCCCAATAAACAAAAAGAGATTCTGTTCAGCAGCAAAATGAGCGGAGCCAGCCAGGGCTTTAGTTTTAATCAGTTTAATCAAATGCGTTTTGAATTCAATGAAAACCTGGTGAACATCAAAGGGCTTTCTGAGCGCCCCATCGTTTCTCCCCTCCACAACAATGCCACCTGGTATTATAAATTCCGTTTGCTTGGCAGCTTTGAAGAAAGCGGCAAACTCACACACAAGATCTACATCAAACCAAAACAATCCACCAATCCTTGTTTTGAAGGCGTTATTTACATACAGGACCAAAACTGGCGTCTCAGCGGCCTCGACCTGATGCTTACCAAAACTCAAAAAATCAAATTTTTAGACACCCTGCACATGCGTCAGATCTTTGCGCCTGTTTCAGGCGACAGTGTTTGGTTGCCGGTGAGTCATAACATTGAATTTAATTTTAGGTTCATGGGTATTGTTGGTGACGGGTACGGACATGCCAGTGTGAAAGACTTTGAGCTGAATCCCGAATTGGGTTCAAACTTTTTCGGAAACGAATTGCTTAAAATTGAAGACGAGGCCAATAAAAAAGATTCCGCGTATTGGACCAAACACAGAAGCATACCTTTAACCGAAGAGGAAACAAAAGACTATAGAAAAAAAGACAGCCTGGAGAGTATTAGTTCAAGTGCGCAATACAAGGATTCAGTAGACAGGGTGAGAAACCGGTTTCGTTTTGCTAATCTGTTCTTCGGTTACACCTACCAATCTTCAAAAAACAAACTCACCATTAACAGTCCCGGCATCATCAGCAGCGGCATACAATACAATACGGTTGAAGGCGTGAATTTGAACTACGATTTTAGCGTAAACAAACATTACGAAGATGAACGCATTAAACGTTTGAACGGAAAATTGCGTTATGGCTTCAGCAATGCACTCTGGGGCGGTGAACTGGGGTACAACTATTTTTACAACCCTAAAAAATTCTCACGTTACGGTTTTAAGGTAAAGTCCATTGTTGAACAATTTAACATGGCCGAGCCCATTACTCCCATTGTCAATTCATTTTACACCTTGTTTATGAATGAAAATTATATGAAACTTTTTAAGGAAAGTGCATTGGAGGGAAGTTATTTTTCGGAACTGAGCAATGGTGTGTTTTTTAATGCGGTGGTAAAATATGTGCAAAGAGATCCCTTGAAAAACACAGCTAATTATTTATGGATAGATGATAAAAATAAATTGTTTACAAGCAATAACCCCCAGCAGCCTTCTTCTGACGATTCCGCATTTGTAAGCAACAGGGCGTTCACCACAGAATTCTCCTTTTCCATCCGTTTCAAACAAAAATACATTTCCCGGCCTAATCAAAAGGTGATCATGGGCAGTAAATACCCACGCCTCAACATAAGTTACAAAAAAGCCATTCCAACGTTTCAAACACAAACCAATTACGATTTATTAAGCCTGATGGTTTATGATGATGTTAGTCTTGGCTTATTTGGCAAACTGGGTTACCGTTTAAGGGGAGGTGGATTCCTTAATAGAAAAAACATGTTCTTCATGGACTTCAAACATTTTTTAGGTAACCAAACCGTTTTTAATACGAACGATTACCTGAACAGTTACCGTCTATTGCCATATTATGAATTCAGTGCTGATCAATGGTATGCTGAAGCGCACGCAGAGCACCATTTTAACGGGTTCATCTTTAATGCTATTCCACTCATCAAAAAACTGAAAGCCCAAGAGGTGGTAGGCGCACATTTTCTCTTCAACAATACACTTGATCAGTATTACGAAATCAACTTTGCCCTTGAAAACATTTTCGGTTTTATGCGCATTGATTATGTGCTGGCCTATGGCCTGAACAATAAGGTGCGTTCAGGATTCACCATTGGAATAAACTCAAGCCTTTAATTTTTCGTCTGAGCAACTCAACTATTTGCTCCGGCAAGTGGTCCATTGAACCACATACTTTATCAGATCGCCTACTTGCCGATTTTTTGTAAATTAGTTCATGCGTTTTAAAATCTGCTTTGGCTGCTGTTTGCTTTTTATATGTTTGTTTTCTTATGGCCAAAAATCAAGTACCGACCCTGAGTTTGAAGCCCAGGCCTTTGGTGGTAAGCCTTATGTTGAGCAGGTCTTACAAACTCAATTGAATCTGCCTAAACAAATGGTGAATGGAGGATTTAAATGCGACTTTATCACCTATTTCGACCTGGATTCCTCCGGAAGGGCTCAGAACATTAAATTCGATGGACAGGTTCCTCTTGCTTTAAACAGGGAGATTACCCGACTTTTTCAGTTTTATAAATTTAAACTTACTTTAAACCTTCCCAATGAGTCGAGGCCCTATTTTTTAAGATTTTCCCTGAGCTCAGACAAGTACAAAAACTACATTAAACAAAAAAGTAAGTTTAATCTCAAAACTGCAGAGCCTGCTGACAGCAGTTTTCTGGTTTTTGGACGCGCCGACAGATCCCCAGAGTTCTACAAGAATGGCGATGAAGGATTTAATGACTATGTGTTATCCGAAATAGAATATCCCCGCCTGGCCATTGAAAAATCTATTGAAGGCACTGTGATTATTGAGTTTATTGTTGAAACCAATGGATTTGTTACCGGTATCGATATCAAAAAAGGGGTGAACGGAGGCTGCTCTGAGGAGGCCATTCGCCTTATTCAAAACACGCGTTGGAAGCCGGCTCTGCTCAATAAAAAACTGGTGCGTTACAAAATGACAGCGCCCATCACCTTCAGCTTGAGGAATGTCAACAAAAGCTATGAATCTTCCAATTCTACTTTTGGTCAATAAACCAAGGCACTAATTAAAAAGTTGAACAAAAAGCCTGAGTGCTTTATTTTCCTTTGCCCTCATTCTTTTAATGTCTTCCGGCTCCTTGTCTTTATAACCACAAAGGTGCAGCACGCCGTGGACCATCACCCTTTTTAATTCTTCCTCAAAGGGAATACTCAATTTTGAAGCGTTTTCTTTCACCCGGTCAACGCTGATGAGGATGTCGCCGTTCAAGCAGGTTCCTTCGTTATTGTGAAACGTAATGATATCGGTGTAGGTGTTGTGTTTTAGAAAACGTTTGTTTTGATCAAACACAAACTCATCGGAGGCAAACATAAAATTAATGGCACCCACTCTTTTTTTCTCAGCCAGAACCACCTGTTCAAGCCATTGTTTAATCTGCGTTTTTTGTTTGAGAACAAAGTTAATCTCCAGACTTTGAAAGGTAAATGCCATTTAAAAGTTCTCCTTTTGTTTAACAAGAGCTGGGAGTTCGCCCTTGTTTTGATTTCGAATCAACGTTTCTGTTAAAGGTAATACCTGCTTAAACTCCTGCATTGCGGTATAGAATTTTTTTTGCTGGTCAAACATCACAGCACTCAACTCCGCGCTCGCTTTTCTCTCTTTTTCCAGAGCAACAAGCAGCTCAGTTTCGGAAATCAGAACTTTGGTGACATCGTGACGTAATCGTGTCAGCTGTAAATGCATAAGGGTTGTCCGATCAAGGAGCAGGTCTCTGTTTTTAGAATAGGCCTCAAGCATCTTACCACTTTGAAAAAAGCGTCTTATAAGTTCAGCTTCCTCCGGCAACAAGGTGTCGTTGACGGTGGCCTTTATATATAAACGATACGTTGAAAAGTATTCTATTGCCTTTTGAAGTTGTACCGTGTCGGTGTTCTGCATTTCCCTTGAAATGAGTCCCATGGCCCCATCTAAACTAGCAAGGCTTTTTGCTCCTTTTTCGTATACCTCAGTATTTGAACAGGACACCACAAGACCTGCAAACATAAGCACAGAAAAATATCCGAGCAGTTTAGTCATTAATTAATGGTATCAAAACCACAATAAGGCACCAATACTTTAGGAATTCGAATGCCGTTTTCAGTTTGGTTGTTTTCGAGCAGTGCGGCAACGATACGCGGAAGGGCCAGGGCGCTTCCGTTTAAACTATGGGCCAATTGTGTTTTTCCCTTATCATTGCGGTACCGGCATTTTAAACGGTTGGTTTGAAAGGTTTCGAAATTGCTCACGCTGCTCACTTCAAGCCAGCGTTGCTGAGCTGCACTGTACACTTCCATATCGTAAGTAAGTGCACTGGCAAAACTCATGTCGCCTCCGCATAGTTTTAAAGTTCTGAATGGCAGTTCAAGTTCAGTTAGCAGAGTAGCCACATAATTTCTCATGTCTTCCAGCACGTCATAACTTTTGTCGGGGTGAGCAATTTGTACAATCTCTACTTTATCAAACTGGTGCAAACGGTTTAGCCCGCGTACATCCTTACCATAACTTCCTGCTTCGCGGCGGAAACAAGGGGTGTACCCGCAATTTTTTATGGGCAGCTCCTCTTCTTTTAAAATCACATCACGGTATATATTAGTGATAGGCACCTCAGCAGTTGGAATGAGATAGAGGTTGTCCACACCAACATGGTACATCTGTCCCTCTTTATCCGGCAGTTGACCGGTACCGTAACCACTATCTTCATTAACTACAATCGGGGGTTGAATTTCGCGGTAACCTGCTGCAGTAGCGCGGTCGAGGAAAAAATTAATTAAGGCGCGTTGCAGTCTGGCTCCTTTGCCTTTGTAAACCGGAAAACCGGCCCCGCTTAATTTTACACCAAGTTCAAAATCGATGATGTCGTATTTTGACGTGAGTTCCCAGTGTGGAAGGGATTTGTCGTGAAGTTTAGGTATGTTGCCGTGTTCAAATACCACGGCATTATCATTTGGGGATGTGCCGGGTGGTACAGAAAGATGGGGTGTGTTCGGTAAAGTCACCAGGAGATTATAAATTTCTTTTTCGATGCTCAGTTGCAGTTCATCAAGTTCTTTTTCGCGATTTTTTAGTTCGCTGGTTTTTGCTTTCAGTACTTCTGCTTCTGATTTTTTACCGGCCTTCATGAGCTCGCCGATTTGGCGGGCGGTGGCATTAGCTTCTGCCTTGGTATCGTCGCCGGATTTTTGCGCGGCTTTTCTCTGATCATCCAATTGAAGCACTTGTTCAATTAGTGCAGGAGCATTTTTTACATTTTTTAGTTCCAGGCGTTTTACAACGTCCTCTTTATTTTCTCTGATGGTGGTAATTTGCAGCATAAACGGATGTGGTTTTTGAGGGCCTAAAGTTAGCTTTACTAAGTGGGTTTACAAGTTTTGGAAGAACCTTTAAAAACAGGAAAAGCCCGCCGTTTTCACGGAGGGCTTTTTATCCATTGAAAACTCTATTACGCTTCAACAGGAACAACCGATACGTACGAACGGTCGTTTCTTTTTTTCTTGAACTCCACTTTACCGGCTACAAGAGCGAAAAGGGTATGGTCTTTGCCCATGCCTACGTTCTCACCGGGATTGTGTTTGGTTCCGCGTTGACGTACAATGATGTTTCCGGCGATGCAGGTTTGACCGCCAAAAATTTTGATGCCTAAACGTTTACTGTGCGAGTCGCGACCGTTGTCGGATGAACCCGCGCCTTTTTTGTGTGCCATTGTTGTTTATTTTAAGAACCTTTTGGGTTCGGTATTAATCTTCTTTTTTCTTGGTGGTTTTTTTCGCAGCGGCTTTTTTAGGAGCAGCTTTTTTGGCAGCGGCTTTTTTAGGAGCAGCTTTTTTCACCGGCGTTTCTGCTACTTCAGCTGAAGCAGTTTCAACTACAGGTTTGCCGGCTTTCACACGCTCTTTTTTCACATAAACCAACTCATCTTTCAAGGTCTCGCCCTTAGGCAACACCCCTTGAATAAGGATTTGTGTGAAACTTTGGCGGTGGTTGTTCCATTTCTGGTAGCCTTTGCGTCTTTTTTTCTTAAATACAATCACCTTATCTCCTTTAAGGTGGTTGATTACTGTGGCGGCCACGCGGGCTCCTTCCACTGTAGGGTTTCCAACTGAAACTTTCTCGCCGTTCCCGATCAGGAGAACTTTGTCGAATTCCAGTTTTGTACCCTCATTAGCCTCCAGGCGGTGAACGTATACTTTGTTTCCACGTTCCACTTTGAATTGTTGCCCGGCTATTTCTACGATTGCGTACATTGAACTTGGGTTTTAGTGTTAATAAATTCCTTTAAAAAGGGAGGCAAATATAGGTATAAATTGGTAAAACACAAAAATTAATCCCGGTTCAGAAGATATACGCTGAAAATCAGTGCCAGAACACAGGCCATTTGTGAGAAATTAACGCTCTCCCCGTCCAGCAGGCCCCAAAACAGGGCCACAATGGGGATAAGGTAGGTGCAAGAGGAGGCAAAAACAGTACCCGCCCTATTTATAAGATAGTTGTAGGCGATAACAGATAAAGCTGAGCCTACTACCCCTAAAATACTGGTGTAAATCAATGAGGATGAGGCCTGTGGGTGTTCTGCCAAATGCAATCTAAAGTCGGTGAAAAACAAGAGGTAAACCAAGGCAATCGGACCAATGATGGCAAACGCCCAAGCAGTGGTGCCCAAGGGTTTTAATCCTGACAAATATTTGCGAATCACGTTAACACTAATAGCATAACACACTGTGGCCAGTATTACCAAAGCTCCAAACTGGAGGTTATTAAACATGTCGGGCACATCGTCGAAAAGAATAAGTGCCACAGCAGCCAGTAAACCGCTAACCAGTCCAAGAACCTGATGGCGCGATACAGAAATCTTAAGCCAAACTATTGAAAGAAGGATGGTAAACACAGGCGTTAATGCATTTAGCATACCTGCCAAAGCACTGCTGATGCGTGTTTCTGCCATAGTGAATAAAAAGGCCGGAATCAGGCTCCCAAATACGCCGGTTAGCATAAGTCCTTTGAACTGCCTGATGTATTCCTTGGTGAGGTTTTTAATAAATACCGGCAAAAGAACCAAAAATGCCATGGAAATACGAATGGCCGCAACTTCATCGCTGCTAAAGGCTTCCAGTCCTCTTTTCATGAGAATAAAGGAACTTCCCCAGGTGAGGGACAAGGCCAATAAAAGTCCCCAGGCCAGGGGCGTTTTTTTCACGTGGTCAAAAATACAGTTTAGAGCTGTTCGCTTCACACCCCGATAAAACAAGTTTGTCGTTTTTTTGAAAAGAAATCAAAAACAAGTGCTGTGGTATTTCTAACTTTGAGGCAAAAAAATGAAAATTGCAGTGGTTGGCGCTACCGGACTGGTGGGCACAAAAATTTTGGAAGTGTTGGAGGAAAGGAACTTCCCGGTATCGGAACTGATTCCGGTGGCTTCAGAACGATCAGTAGGAAAAGAGATCAGCTTCAAGGGAAAAACCTATAAGGTGTATTGCATGAACGATGCCATTGCTGCAAAACCTCAAATCGCTTTATTTTCAGCAGGCGGCGGCACCTCTACCGAGTGGGCCCCTAAATTTGCTGAAGCAGGAATTACCGTTATTGATAATTCCTCGGCCTGGAGAATGGATCCGAACAAAAAGCTGGTAGTGCCTGAGGTGAATGCGGCTGTTTTAAAAGCCACCGATAAAATCATCGCCAACCCCAATTGTTCAACAATTCAAATGGTGGTGGTTTTACAACCCCTTCACCAAAAATACAAGATCAGACGTGTGGTGGTTTCTACCTACCAAAGCGTTACAGGCACTGGCGTTAAAGCCGTTAATCAACTCATGAATGAGCGAAAAGACGGGTACAGCGCTGAAATGGCGTATAAGTACAAAATTGATTTGAACGTTATTCCACAAATTGATGTGTTTTTGGATAATGGTTACACCAAGGAAGAAATGAAAATGGTGAATGAAACCAAAAAGATTATGGGTGATGAAAGCATTGCCCTTACGGCTACCACTGTTCGCATTCCCGTAATGGGCGGTCACAGCGAAAGTGTGAACATAGAATTTGAAAGGGATTTTGACGTAACAGAAATTAAAAATCTGTTGAGCCATTCCCCCGGTATTGTGGTGCAGGACGATCTCCAAAACCAGTTATATCCTATGCCTATGAACGCCCACAATAAGGATGAGGTTTTTGTTGGTCGAATCCGCCGGGATGAGTCTCAGGCCAATACCCTCAACCTTTGGATTGTTTCAGATAATCTTCGCAAAGGGGCTGCCACAAATGCTGTTCAAATTGCGGAATACCTGCTTAAAAACAAGTTAGTGTAATTAAAATTAGCCACGAATTACACCAATTTACACGAATTTTTACTGCCCACACATTTCACGAATTGAAGGTTGAACGTTCTTTGCCGATAGTGGAAAGCCACAAATAGCACTAATTACAGGTGAAGTGGAAAGTACAATTGTGTGGTATACCCTTAATTACACCTCTTCACGTGTTATTTTATATTATACTTCTTTGTAGATTCTTACAACTCTTGGTGTTAATTCGTGCAATTCGTGGCTGTTTTTGGCAACTCCTTGAATTTTCGTTTTCAGGTTTTTAATTTTAACTTGGTGGCATGGTAACACGTCCCTTTAATTTTAAAAAATGGATAGACGAAAACCGTCATCTGTTAAAACCCCCTGTAAACAACAAGGTGGTGTATCAGGACACTGAATTTATTGTGATGGTTGTGGGAGGACCCAACTCCCGAAAAGACTACCATTATAACGAAAGTGAAGAATTTTTTTATCAGCTGGAAGGTGATGTTATTGTTCAGATTCAGGAGAACGGAAAAGCTGTTGAAGTGCCAATAAAAGAAGGTGATATTTTCCTTTTACCCCCAAAGGTTCCACACAATCCCCGTCGTTTTGTCAATACCATAGGTTTGGTTATGGAAAGAAAACGCAAGCCAAATGAAAAGGACGGTTTGCTTTGGTTTTGCGAAAAGTGCAACCACAAACTCCATGAAGTTTACTTCAATTTGGAGAACATTCAAACCCAATTTCAGACCGAATTCAAGAAGTTTTATGGGGACGAAAAGCTAAGAACCTGCAAGTCCTGCGGAGCCGTTATGGAGCCTCCACCTGTGGTTTCTTAGACAATTTTTGTCAGATGGCAGAATGAGTGAGTAAAAGAGGGTATTGGGTGATTTAAAACACCTTGTTCTTTAGCACTGTTTTTCTATATTTGTTTGCTAAGCAAAAGGTATGCGTCATTTCCAATTTTTACCCCTCTTTTTTGTCTTGTTGAGTTCGTCCGTTTTTTCACAGGTGAACAGTCTGGAGATTAATCCGGTAAAAGAAAAAATGTATACGCCTTATATGCTTTGGAGGCATCAAGGGGTGGAAGGCCTGGAGGAATTCAAAAAAAACCAGCCCCACGACTACCTAAAAGAGCTATGGTACTATTCTGAATCGTTTTACATCAAACGAAATCATTTGAATACAGGCGAAGTGCTTGACCCGTCTATCATAGATGTAAGCCGTTTTGAACACCTGAGGAAACAGGACCAAGAAAGCATTGTTGAGCTTCCGGGGTTTAAAGATGTTATAGTGCTGTTACCAATAAACAAACTGATCTACAAGCCATAAAGTGATTTCAAAATTTTATCATACCCTTATTATTGCTTTGCTCTTTACGCTTCGTGTAGATGCGTTTTTTGCCCAAAACAATCCAAATCCTGCGCCTTATTGCAATGGCGGCTACACCAGTGGAAACTGTCTTCAGGGCGGTCCTACCAATTCTCCGGGCAACTCGGTAAATGACTTTATTGATAATTTTATTACCTCCGGGGCCAACACCAACATCAGCAATACCAATTCCGGCTGTAATGGTAACCCTAACAATTACGCCAATTATTGCAACCATTATCTATCCGTTTCGCCAGGCCAGGTGATTACCTGCAGTATTCAGTCGGGTATTACGTTTGCCCAAGGCTTCGCCATTTTTATTGACTGGAATCAGGACAATGTTTTTAATATGCCGGCCGAACGCGTTGCGGCAACAACCAATGTTCCGGGAGCAGCTACCTGGACGGTGATGACCTTCACAGTACCGCCCTTACAACCTAACGGCGTTTATAGGATGCGTGTGCGCTGTGCATGGGCAACAGCCGGTACAGCTATAACTCCTTGTGGTACCTTTGGATTTGGAGAAACCGAAGATTATTCTCTCTTTATTGGCCCAATACCTCCGAATGTTGGTCCTGCCACTGCAACGCTTTCAGCCAATAGTCCGTTGTGTGCAGGACAAAACTTAAGTCTTGTGGCTGTAAGTAGCCCTTCTACAGGTTTAACCTATACCTGGACCGGACCAAACAGTTATTCCAGCACAAGTCAAAACCCGATAATTTCCAATGCCCCCCCTTCGGCGAGTGGTATCTACACCATGAATACAAGTGGCAACTGTCCCTCTTCCAAAACCATTGCTATTAACGTAGTGCCTTTTCCAACATTTTCAATTACTCCGTCTAATCCTGTGATTTGCCAGGGAGGCAGCATCACTGCAGCTGTAAGTTTTTCGCCTGTAACCAATCCCGCCCTGTATTCCTACACCTGGTCGCCTAGTCCTGGCTTTGGTATTTTTAATACTGGGCAGCCCAACACCATTATCATGCCTCCATTGATTGCCAATACGCAATCCGTCATCATTTATACCCTGAGTGTTTCCAGAACGGTTCACCCCTGCCCAGCGAGCAACACCATGGTTTTAACCATTAATAATCCGTCTACACCAACACTTAACATACCGCCTCCGATGTGTAATACAGCTGCAGCTTTTATGTTAAGCGCAACCCCCGGTGGCGGCACCTGGAGCGCCAACCCTGCTGTTAGTGGCCCCGGGTCCTTTAGTCCGGCCCTGGCAGCCATTGGCACGAGTACCTTAAGTTATGCTGTTTCCGTTGGAACCTGCATAGTCTCCAACACGGCTACTATTTCAGTTTCTCAGTTCATCACGCCTGCTTTAAGCTCAAACCCATCTACCCTTTGTGTGCAAGACCAGCCCTTTAACCTCATGGGTATAGTACAAAATACCATAAACGGCTCATGGACCGGACCGGCTGTTTCAAATGGCAGTTTTATCCCGACAGGCTTACCGAGTGGTGGTTATCCTTTAACTTACAGCACACAATCCACACCCATCACCAGTGTATGTCCGGCCTCCACCGTATATATCATGAATGTTTTTAATCCTCCTGTACCAGTTATTAGTCCAATCACACCTAAGTGCAACACTGCACCAAGTGTTAGTTTGAGCGCCAATCCACTGGGTGGTGTATGGGCAGGTTCGGGAATTTTAGCGAACGGGGTTCAAAATCCTTCTCAAAACCTTATTGGTACCAATACACTTACTTACACTGCAGGACAAGGCACCTGTGTTGCTTCGTCTACGGCCACTTTTCATGTCTCGCAATTTAATACGGCTTCACTTACTGCCTCCATTCCTCATCAGTGTGTGAGCAACAGCCCGTTTAACCTGATGGGCATAGTTCAGAATACCGTTAATGGCGTTTGGAACCCTGCAGTTGGTGTTGTGGGTACGTATTCTTTTAATCCGGCCGGTTTACCAAGCGGTGTATATACACTTACTTACAGCACATTATCCAGCCCTGATCCAAATCTTTGTGCCGATAGTAAAACCATTAGTGTTTCCGTACTTAATCCTCCTGCACCCAACATTACAACAGTGTCTGCCATGTGCAACACCAGTCCTGCTTTGCAGATGAGTGTAACACCCAACACAGGGCATTGGGTAACGAACTCTTACCTTAACAATACCGGTGTGTTTACTCCTTCCAACTGCGCTCCCGGCAATAATTTGGTGCAGTATGTGATTGGTACACCCACCTGTAATATTTCCCAGGGCATTCAGGTGAGCATTGAAGCTTTTGTACCTGCCACCATATTGAGCACCCTGCCCGACCAATGTAAC
>Ga0154020_10002428_pt1 | contig 22754 bp, 26 predicted proteins | sample Klosneuvirus_201_FD_109709 | JGI IMG/M metagenome (GOLD analysis project Ga0154020, IMG submission 109709) | Active sludge microbial communities from wastewater, Klosterneuburg, Austria - Klosneuvirus_20160825_MG | ecosystem: Engineered > WWTP > Aerobic digester > Activated sludge | place...
AGCGGGTTCGCGAGGAATTGCGCGCCGGCAACTCGCCGCAGGCGGCGATCACCGCGGGTTACGAGCGGGCCTGGGCAACCATTCTCGATTCCAACGTGACCACGCTGATCGCCGGCGTGGCCCTGCTGATCTTCGGTTCCGGCCCGGTCCGCGGTTTTGCCGTGGTGCATTGCCTGGGCATCCTGACCTCGATCTTCAGCTCGGTCGTGGTGTCGCGCGCGCTGATCAACCTGATTTACGGCCGCCAGCGCAAGCTCGCTGCCGTGAGCATCGGACAAATCTGGAAGCCGGGAGTCTGACATGGAATTTTTTCGCATTCGCAAAGACATCCCCTTCATGCGCCATGCGTTGGTGTTCAACGTCATTTCGTTGGTTACCTTTCTGGCGGCGGTGTTTTTTCTGGCGACCAAGGGCCTGCACTTGTCCGTCGAATTTACTGGCGGCACGCTGCTCGAGGTGGCTTATACCCAGGCACCCGATCTCGACAAGCTGCGCAAGCAGATGGAGGCCGACGGCTTTATCGATCCGCAGGTACAGAACTTCGGTTCCTCGCGCGATGTGCTGATTCGCGTGCCACTGATGAAAGGCGCTGAAAGTTCGAAGGTCGGCGATCAGGTCATGGCGTCGCTGAAAAAACTCGGCGCTGGCGACACGGCAAACAGCCAGGCCGAGGCCGCGCCGACGCTCAAGCGCGTCGAGTTCGTCGGCCCGCAAGTCGGCAAGGAACTCGCGTCCGACGGCGCGCTGGCGCTGCTGCTGGTCGTCTGCGGCATCATGCTGTATCTGGCGATGCGCTTCGAATGGCGCTTTGCAGTGTCGGCGATCATCGCCAACATGCACGATGTGGTGATCATTCTCGGCTTCTTCGCGCTGTTCCAGTGGGAGTTCTCGCTGCCGGTGCTGGCGGCGGTGCTGGCGGTGCTGGGTTACTCGGTGAACGAGTCGGTGGTGGTATTCGACCGGGTGCGCGAAACCTTCAAGAAAAAGCGCGGCCTGGCCACGCCGCAGGTGCTTGACCACGCCATCACCAGCACCATTTCGCGGACCATCATCACCCACGGCTCGACACAGATGATGGTCACCTCGATGCTGATTTTCGGCGGCCCGGCCCTGCATTACTTTGCGCTGGCCCTGACCATCGGCATCCTGTTCGGCATCTATTCGTCGGTGCTGGTCGCCAGCCCCCTGGTGATGTGGATGGGCGTTTCCCGCGAGCAGTTCATCCAGGTCAAGGTCGAGAAGCAGGAAGCCGTTGTGTAGGCAACGGACGGCACTTCGGGCGTCCTGCCAGAAGCGCACCCGACTTCGGGGCTAGTCGATTCCCGTGGCAAAGATGTGCTTTACGCGCAGCAGGCCCTTGCCTTCTGCTGCCAACGCCAGCAGGCGGTCGATATTGGGGTGCTTGCCGGGATTCTGTCGGGCGTCATCGGTGTGCTCGGCATAGAGTTCCAGCCCCTTCCTGGCGGCCTCCGCGGTGATTGCGCCGTAGATTTGCCCAAGATGGTTGTAGACCAAGAGCGAGCCGGTTTGTCCCGGTTTGTTCTCTATCGCGGCCACCACGCCGCCGTCGCTGTCGATCAACTGAATGGCGGAAAGATGCGAGATGCGGGGCAACTGCTTGAGGTTATCGGCGAAAGCCATCTCAGATCTTTTTTGCGAGTTCGGCCGCCTTGCCGATGTAAGAAGCCGGGGTCATGTCGAGCAGTCGCTGGCGGTCAGCGTCAGGCAACGGCAGTTTGGCGATGAACTGCTGCAGGGCATCCTTCTCGATGCCCTTGCCGCGCGTGAGTTCCTTGAGTTGTTCGTAGGGATTGGGTACGCCAAAGCGGCGCATCACCGTCTGCACCGGCTCGGCCAGCACTTCCCAGGCGTCGTCGAGGTCTTCGGCGAGACGCTGCGGATTGGCTTCGAGCTTGTTCAGCCCGCGCAGGGTCGAATCGAAGGCGAGCAGCGCATAGCCGAAGGCGACGCCCATGTTGCGCAGCACGGTTGAGTCGGTCAGGTCGCGCTGCAGGCGCGAGATCGGCAGCTTTTCCGCAAGGTGCCGCAATACGGCATTGGCGAGCCCCAGGTTGCCTTCGGAGTTTTCGAAGTCGATCGGGTTGACCTTGTGCGGCATGGTCGATGACCCTATCTCGCCGTCCTTCAGCTTCTGCTTGAAATAGCCCAGCGAAATGTACTGCCAGATGTCGCGGTCGGCGTCGATCAGAATAGTGTTGGCGCGCGCCATGGCATCGAACAGTTCGGCCATGGCATCGTGCGGCTCGATCTGGATCGTGTAGGGATTGAACTCGAGACCGAACGACTCGATGAAGCGGCGATTGAAACTTTCCCAGTCGATGTCCGGGTAGGCCGCCAGGTGGGCGTTGTAGTTGCCGACGGCGCCGTTGAACTTGGCGGTGAGCGACACGGCCGCGATCTGGCGGCGAGCCCGCATCAGGCGCGCAGCGACATTGGCCATTTCCTTGCCCAGCGTGGTCGGTGTCGCGGGCTGGCCGTGGGTTCGGGCGAGCATCGGTAGGTCGGCCAACTGATGCGCCAGTTCGCGCAGACGTGCGATCAGGCGATCGAGTTCCGGAACCAGAGTGCTGGCAACGGCGTCTTTCAGCATCAGCGCGTGCGACACGTTGTTGATGTCTTCGGAGGTACATCCGAAATGAATGAACTCACTGACTCGCATGACCTCTGCGTTGCTCGCCAGGCGTTCTTTCAGCCAGTATTCCATCGCCTTGACGTCATGATTGGTGCGGGCCTCGATGGTCTTGATGGCGCCCGCATCCACGACAGAAAAACCGGTGACGACACTGTCCAGTTCGGCTATTGAGGCATCCGAGAATTTCGGACATTCGACAATTGCCGCGGCGGACGCGAGCGCTTTGAGCCACTCGATTTCGACGCGAACGCGATTGCGTATGAGACCGTACTCGGAGAAATGGGCACGCAGGCTCTCGACCTTCGCGGCGTAGCGGCCGTCAAGCGGCGAAAGTGCGGTGAGTGCGGTGAGTGTCATGTCAATGGCGCGGAAAGATCGATGCGGTCGAAGCGCGGCAAGCGCAGACGGAGTATGCAATTTTAGCATGCAGGTCTGGCCTGCCGAGCCCGCGTCAGTGTCGGGATCAGGCGGCGTGGTATAGTTTCCCTGCCAAAAAACTGTGATCTGACTAAATGAAACTGATCGGTTCTCTTACCAGCCCCTATGTCCGCAAAATTCGTATCGTGCTGGCCGAAAAGAAGATCGATTACGATCTGGTGCTCGACTCCCCCTGGGCCGAGGGAAATCAGGTAACGGCGCTCAATCCCTTGGGCAAGGTTCCGGTGCTGGTACTGGACGATGAAGCCACCCTCTTCGATTCCCGCGTAATCGCCGAATACCTGGATACCGTGGCCCCGAATAATCGCCTGATTCCCGCATCGGGCCGCGAGCGAATCAGCGTCAAACGCTGGGAAGCGCTGGCTGACGGCGTTCTTGATGCCGCCGTAGCTGCATTCCTGGAATCCCGGCGCCCCGATGGCGAACGCAGTCCGTCGTGGATTGAACGGCAGCGGGGCAAGGTTGCACAGGCCTTGAAGGCCATGTCCGATGAATTGGGTGAGCAACCGTGGTGTCATGGCAACAGCATGTCATTGGCGGATATCGCCGTTGGTTGCACGCTGGGTTATGTTTCCTTCCGGCTCGGTGACATCCGGTGGGGTGAGCACTACCCCAATCTGGCCCAGCTTTACGAGAAGCTGATGCAGCGTCCTGCATTTGCGGAGACCGTACCGCCGCCGGGCTAGTCCTTCGGTTGCTGCGTTCCATTTTCCTTGTGATCCTCGGACTGTGCGGCTGTGCCGTCAAGCCGGGCGATCAGGCGGGGCAATAGATTTTTTTCCGCCTGATCAGTCAGTTCTCCCATCAATTGGTCCGCCAACCCGTCCGTGACCTTGAGAACGGCGTGCGGCAACTCCTGATCAAGCCAGCGCGACAACTCCTCGCGCAGTGCGTCGAGATGCTGTTGCATGTGCGCTGGTGCCGTGGCAAGCGCAGCTTCGTGGTCGGTGACGATCTCGGTGAGGACCGGCAAATCGTCTTCGGGTGGCGTGGTTTCCGCCGCCGGTGCCGACGACCCCGCGACGTATACCCGGGTGCGTTTGATCAGCGCATCGGCCTTGCGCAGCAGATCTGCAGTATTGTCGTCAGCCATGCTCTACATGCTCTTCGAGATATCAAGGGCTTCCAGCGGGTAGCCGCGCTCCCGATAAAAGCGGAAGCGCTCGCGCCCCGGCAGCCTGTCCCCGTCTTCGGCACTGACGATCTCGATCAGCTGCTGAAAGCGACTGAAGCCGGGCGGAATTTCGTCCGAAAGATTCAACAGGCATTCGTCATGCACCGGGTGGTCGAGATCAGGTGCGAGAACGATCGGAGTTTCGGACGCCAGCTTGTCTGCAGCCCGGCAATGGGGTGTGAAGCCTGTCGCCGGGTTTGTCCACAGCAGGCGATCCAGTTTTTCGCTGCGCTCGGCTACAGGCACGTAGACAAGCACCGGTTTGCCTTCCTTGCTGGCCTGCGCAAGCCAGGCGACGACCGCCTCGAGCCTGTCGAGCGCACCGTGTAAAAAAGTGATCTGTGTCATCCCCGCTTACGCTTGCCGGTTGGCTTTGGCGCGTGACTTGCACGAGTCATAAGAAAATGGGTGAGCAAGGGCACGGGTCGTCCGGTGGCCCCCTTCTCTTTGCCGGAACGCCATGCTGTGCCAGCGATGTCGAGATGGGCCCAGTGATACTTGTCGGTGAAGCGGGCAAGGAAGCATGCGGCTGTTATGGTGCCGGCCGGCCGGCCGCCGATATTCGCCATGTCGGCAAAGTTGCTTTTCAGCTGTTCCTGATAGTCATCCCACAGCGGTAGCTGCCAGGCCCGGTCGAAGGAATCGTGTCCTGCATCGATCAGATTCCGCGCCAGACCTTCATGATTGGCGAGCAAACCGGTCGCCACATGTCCCAGTGCAATCACGCACGCTCCCGTCAGGGTGGCGATATCAACCACACACTCCGGATCAAAGCGCTCGACGTAGGTCAGAGCATCACACAGGATCAGGCGGCCCTCGGCATCCGTGTTGAGGATTTCGACGGTCTGGCCTGACATTGAGGTGATTACGTCGCCCGGCTTCGTGGCCGCGCCTCCCGGCATGTTCTCCGTCGACGGGATGACGCCAATGACGTTGAGTGGCAGCTTCATCAGGGCGGCCGCCTTGAGCGTTCCGAGTACGCTGGCGGCACCGCACATGTCATATTTCATTTCATCCATTTCCGGTCCCGGTTTGAGCGAAATGCCGCCGGAATCGAAGGTGATGCCCTTGCCGACCAGCACTACCGGCTTTGCTCCGGCGGCACCGCCGGCATGGCGCAGGACGATGAATTTGGGCGGTTCGTGCGATCCCCGTGCGACGGAGAGAAGGGTGTTCATTCCCAGCTTTTCCATGTCGGCGCGATCGAGAATATCGACGCCGAGGCCATGCGATTTCGCGAGTTGCTTTGCCTGGTCGGCGAGGTAGGTCGGGGTGCAGATGTTGCCCGGAAGGTTGCCAAGATCCTTGGCCAGTTCCACGCCCGCGGCAATCGCCAAGCCTTCGGCCAGGGCCGCTTCGGCGATGGCAAGCTCGTTGCGGCGGGTGACGCAGAACGTCAGTTTGCGCAGCGGACGGCGAACTTCGTCCTTTTTCGATTTTAGGCGATCGAACCGGTATACGGTTTCCTGCACCACGAGTGCAGCCTGCCGGATATTCCAGGCCACATCCCGTTTCTTTACATCAAGTTCCGTCAGATAGAGGGCGCCGTCGAAGCCTCCGGTTTCATTGAGTTGACGAACCGCGGTCGCCAGTGCGGCACGATACTCCTTTTCGCGGAATTCCCTTTCCTTGCCGAGGCCGACCAGCAGGACGCGATCCGCTTCGACACCGGGTACGCCGTGCAACAGCAGGCTGGTGCCTGCTTTGCCCTCCATGTCGCCGCGACGCAGGATGTCGCTGAGAAACTGGTCCGCTGCGCTATCGACAATCTCCGCTGGCGCGGAAAGCTTCCTTGGTTCGAAGACGCCAAGGACAACGCAGGCACTGCGCTGCTTTTCCGGGCTTCCGCTTTTTATGCTAAATTCCAAATCACTCTCCTCGGGGAATGAGGGAAATCGGAGAAATCTTCATGTTTTGCGTGATTTCCGCTGGTGCCCCGATTATTCCCCAAGTTTTCACTAAAAGTCAAAGCAGGCTGTCCGCCACACGATGATTTTCCAGCGCGCCGCAATTCGGGAGTTCACCCATACGGCGGCGGGGGTCTTTGTCGCGCTATTCGCGATCCTGATGACCACGCAGCTGATTCGTCTGCTGGGCGATGCGGCAGGTGGAAAACTTGCCTCCGAAGCTGTCATCGCACTCCTGGGCTTCCGCGCCATCAGCTACCTGCCGGTGCTGCTTTCCCTGACATTGTTTGTCGCGGTACTGATGACGCTGTCGCGCTGGTACCGCGATTCGGAAATGGTGGTCTGGCTGGCATCAGGCATTCCGCTGTCTGCATGGATCAAGCCCGTGCTGAAGTTTGTCTCCCCCCCTGTGGTGGTGATAGCGGTCCTTTCCCTGCTGCTGGCGCCTTGGGCAACGCAGAAGAGCGAGGCATACCGTCAGAGCATGGATCAGCGTGATGACGTGGCGCGCGTTTCGCCCGGAGCGTTCAATGAGTCGGGCGCGGCTGACCGTGTGTTTTTTGTCGAGAGCATAGCGGGCGAGGAAGGGAAGGTGAAGAACGTCTTCATCAGTTCCATCCAGCAAGGTCGGCTGGGTGTGATGGCCACGGCACAGGGCCATACGGAAACCATGCCCAATGGTGATCGTTTTCTGGTTCTTGATCGCGGGCGACGCTATGAAGGCACTGCCGGAACCGCCGAATATCGCGTGATGGAGTTCGACCGTTACGCCTTGCGTATCGAAACCAAGGAAGCGCGCGGGTTTGAGGAGTCGCCACGCACCAAGCCGCTGTGGGATCTGATGCGCGACCCGCAGCCGGTTCACCTTGCCGAGCTGCTCTGGCGTCTGGGGCTGCCGCTTGCGGCCCTGAATCTGGCGATACTGGCCATACCGCTTTCCTTCGTCAATCCCCGCGCCGGACGCACCAACAATCTGATTTTTGCGCTGCTCACCTACATGGTCTACAGCAATTTGCTTAGCGTCAGTCAGGCATGGGTTGCGCAAGGGAAGCTACGTTTCGAAATAGGCGTTTGGGCGGTGCACGTGGGAATGTTTCTGCTGCTCATCGTCTTGTTCTATCGTCGGCAGAATCCGCTTGCCTGGGGCAAAGTGCGATGGCGCTGAAGCTCTATGAGCGCCATCTGGCGCGAGAGATCTATGCTTCCACCGCCCTTGTATTGACGGCGTTCCTGATGCTGTTCGCCTTCTTTGACCTGATCCATCAACTTGAAAGCATAGGTAGGGGCGGGTATCAACTCCAGCATGCACTTGGTTATGTGACGCTGACTTTGCCGGGGCGCTTGTATGAACTGTTCCCGATAGGTGTTTTGATCGGGACCCTTTATGCTCTTACGATTCTTGCTCGCCACTCGGAGATTACTGTGCTGCGCGCTGCAGGCCTCTCGACGCGGGATCTGCTGGTCACATTGGCGAAGATCGGACTGGTGTTCGCGGCCCTGACGCTCCTGGTGGGTGAGTTTGTTGCCCCTCCCGCTGAGAGGGCCGCCCAGCAACTCAGGCTAAAGGCCATGGGTTCACTGGTGGCCCAGGAGTTTCGTTCCGGTTTGTGGGTCAGGGATGAACGCGCGTTCGTGAATGTTCGCGAAGTGCGTCCGGACGCCTCGTTGCAGAACGTGCGCATATTTGATTTCGATGACCGGTTCCAGCTGCGTTCGATCAGCCAGGCAGAGAACGGACGCTACGTGTCTGCGGGCAACTGGTTGCTTGAGGGGGTGGTCCGTACGGTTTTTTCCGGGGACTCGGCAAGTGTCGAGCGGTATGGTGAGCTGAATTGGAAGTCCGCGCTCAATCCGGACTTGCTGGCGGTCCTGTTGGTGGTTCCAGAGCGCATGTCATTGGTCAATCTGTATCTTTATATCCGTCATCTGAGCGGAAACCAGCAGAAGACAGATCGCTACGTTATCGCGATGTGGAAGAAATTGATTTATCCACTGGCTGCGCTTGTGATGATGGCGCTGGCGCTGCCGTTTGCCTACATGCAGGATCGCATGGGCGCCGTAAGCATTCGGGTATTTGCCGGCATCATGCTGGGGATCGGGTTCCATATGCTGAACGGGTTGTTTTCCAGTCTGGGGGTAATCAATAGTTGGGCCCCCTTCTTTTCGGCAATCACGCCCAGCGTGCTATTTCTGGTGGCGGCGGCCGGAATGCTTTGGTGGGTCGAGCGACGCTAAAGGGCTTTGATGCGTGCGTCTAGTCCCGCCTGAACACTATTCGGGTGCCTGCCAGTCGGTCATGAAGAAACTGCCGGTCGCGGTCAATCAACGCCCATAGCAGTCCAGCTCCCAGGCAGGCTACGCTTGGCCAAGCCACCATATAGCGCAACGCAAGGCGAGCGAGGGACGGTTGTGCTCCGCTCGGTGTTGTCATTGCTATTTTCCAGGTCTGCATGGCCAAGGTTTGCCCGCCATGACGCCAATACCAGATGAAGTAAGCACCCATCACCACGAAAATGTGGCTGATCAGCACCCAGCCAGGCAGTGCGATCTCGAAGCCCATGCCCAGGGCAAGATGCGGCAGCATGAAAGTCACTGAAAGAACGCCCAGCAACAGGAGGCTTTCGTAGGTCATGCTGGCGATGCGACGGACTATGCCTGGCAGTGGCACCATGGCAATGGCTACAGGGGCAGGCATTGCGGTGAACTAGCGAGCTACCGGGTTGTCGGTTGGGACGCTTGAGGAGGGGGCCGGTGCGGGCGGCGGTTTAACGGCAACTGCCTGCTTTGACGGGGGAGGGCGTGGCGTCGGCTTCGTTGCCGCCTCGGCCTTGAGGCGGGTCTTTTCGCTTTCAGGCAGTTCCTTGTACTCCTGCCATTTTAATTTGACTGCCTCCTTCTTCTCGGGAGGAGACTTCTGCAGTGTCTTGTACTGTTCTCTTGCACGTTTCCGCTCGTCAGGCGTGAGTTTCGCCCAGGCGGTCATTCGGCGCTGCATTCGGGCCTGCTCATCCGCGCTCATGGACTGGTAGCGTTGGGCGATACCAATCCACTTCTTGCGCCGGAATCCATCCATCTTGTCCCACTCGGGGGCGAGCGGGGCGAGAACGCGCTTCTGCTCGCCGCTCAATTCAGCCCAGGTTGGTTGGGGCAGGGGAGGGACGACGACTGCATGGCCAAGTGGAGAGGCCAGCCAGAGCGCTACTGCGAGGATGAGTCCGAAGCGCGCTCGAGCCATACATGGAAGCCTCGATCAAGGTAAGCGGACGGGGGTAGTTCGTCGACGAGGAGGGCGCTGTCTATTTCCTCGTATTCCTGAGCCTGTTGAAAAGCATTCCAGTAATAAGTCCCAGCTACGCCTGCAGTCAGGGCCATGAGGGCAACCAAAGTGCGGGCATTTGAAAAGAACGCATGTTCCATTTCTTGGCCGATTCCGGCCAAGCGCAGACCTTGCACCGGAATTCTCTGGCTGTTCAAGGCCATCTGACGGGCTCGATGGAGCCGATCAGCCACACTCTTATCAAGGCTATCAACGCCCTGATTGAGAACTTGCCGTGCCTTGTAACCGAATTCTGTATGTTCGTTCATAGCTCTATGCCTTTCGCCTTGAGTGCTACAGCCAGAGTGTGAGTAGCTCGAGAACAATGTGTCTTTACGCTACCTTCCGAACACCCCATAGCCGCCGCAGTTTCGGCAATATCCATTTCCTCCCAGTAACGCATCAGGAAGGCTTCGCGTTGACGCGGGGGTAGTTTCTCGACTTCTTTTTCAATAACACCAAGGAGTTGCGAGCGTTCCAGTTGCCGGTGCGGTGTCGCCAGTCCATCTGACTCATTTTCAGCCGAAAAAGTTTCAAGCGGATCTGCATCCTCATCATCACTGGGGGAGAGGGACGATAGCAGGGTTGTCCAAAGAGAGCGGACCCTTGACCGCCGGTAGCTGTCGCGAATCGCGTTTTGCAGGATTCGCTGAAACAGCATCGGCCATTCCACGGCCGGGCGGTCACCGTACTTTTCCGCAAGCCTCATCATCGCATCCTGGACAATGTCCAATGCGGTCTCCTCATTGCGGACGGCGAACATGGCCTGTTTGAAGGCGCGTCGCTCTACGCTGGCGAGGAAGTCGGATAGTTCAGTTCGGGAACCCAGAGGATATCTCCTGCTCGCATTCAGCAGTTTTTCAGCGCGAAGAAAAGACTAAAAATCTTGACCATTCGCGGCCGAGACAGTAAGGTTATACGTTTCACTCGAAAAGTGTAACAGGTGTAACCAATGCAGCTAACCGGCGCGGAAATTGTAATCAGGTGCTTGCACGAGGAAAAGGTCGAATACGTATTCGGCTATCCCGGCGGCTCAGTTCTTTTTATTTATGACGAACTCTTCAAGCAGGACAAGTTCAAGCATGTGCTGGTTCGCCATGAGCAGGCGGCCGTTCATGCGGCCGATGCCTATTCCCGCTCCTCCAACAAGATCGGCGTCTGCCTGGTTACCTCGGGGCCTGGTGTGACCAATGCTGTGACCGGGATTGCCACGGCACACATGGACTCGATCCCGATGGTAATCATCAGCGGGCAAGTACCCACGGCTTACATCGGGCAGGACGCCTTTCAGGAATGCGACACGGTCGGCATTACCCGCCCCTGCGTCAAACACAATTTCCTCGTCAAGGATGTCCGGGATCTGGCGATAACCTTGAAGAAGGCTTTCTACATTGCCAAGACCGGCCGCCCCGGCCCCGTGCTGGTCGATATCCCGAAGGACATCACCAACCAGAAGTGCGAGTTCGAGTACCCGAAATCGGTCACCATGCGCTCCTACAATCCGGTGGTCAAGGGGCACAGCGGCCAGATCAAGAAGGCGGTGCAGATGCTGCTGGAGGCCAAGCGGCCAATGATTTATGCCGGGGGCGGTGTAATCCTCTCGGATGCCGCCGACAAGCTGACAAAACTCGCTCGCAGCTTGGGTTACCCGGTGACCAACACGCTTATGGGTTTGGGGGGGTATCCGGCGACCGACAAGCAATCTCTTGGCATGCTGGGCATGCATGGCACCTATGAGGCCAATATGGCCATGCAGAATTGTGACGTGCTGATTGCCGTGGGTGCGCGCTTCGATGATCGCGTGATAGGCAATCCGAAGCATTTTGCCGAGGTGTCACGAAAGATCATTCATATCGACGTAGACCCGTCCTCGATTTCCAAGCGTGTCAAGGTCGATGTGCCCATCGTCGGCAACCTTCCGGATGTGCTTGAAGAACTGCAGAAGCTGCTCGAAGCCTCGGCCGGCGTACCTGATCCGAAGGCCCTTGCCGCTTGGTGGAAGCAGATCGATGAATGGCGTGGCAAGAAGTCGCTCAAGTACAAGCAGGGCAAGGAAATCATCATGCCCCAGTACGTGATAGAAAAGCTCTACGAGGTCACGGGTGGAGACGCCTTTATTACCTCTGACGTCGGGCAGCACCAGATGTGGGCAGCTCAATATTACAAATTCGACAAGCCTCGTCGTTGGATAAACTCTGGTGGCCTGGGGACGATGGGCGTCGGTTTGCCCTATGCCATGGGCGTGCGCTTCGCCAATCCGAAGGCGACGGTGGCGTGCGTGACCGGCGAGGGATCGATCCAGATGAATATTCAGGAGTTGTCCACGGCCAAGCAATTCCGTCTGCCGATCAAGATCATCAATCTCAACAATCGCTATCTTGGCATGGTGCGGCAGTGGCAGCAGATGTTCCATGGCAATCGCTACGCTGAATCTTATGTGGATGCCCTGCCTGATTTCGTCAAGCTGGCAGAAGCCTACGGGCATGTCGGCATGAAGATAGAGCGTCCTTCTGATGTTGAGCCGGCCTTGCGCGAGGCTTTCACCAAGCACAAGAATGACCTTGTCTTCATGGATTTCCTCACCGATCAGACGGCGAATGTCTACCCGATGGTGGCCGCCGGCAAGGGGTTGTCTGAAATGATTCTGGCCGAGGAACTGTAAGCATGCGACACATCATTTCCATTCTTATCGAAAATGAGGCCGGCGCGCTTTCCCGTGTCTCCGGCCTGTTCTCTGCCCGCGCCTTCAATATCGAGTCGCTGACGGTAGCACCGACGGAAGACGCCTCTCTTTCCCGCATGACCATCGTCAGCACGGGCTCGGATGATGTCATCGAGCAGATCACCAAACAGCTCAACAAACTGGTCGACGTTGTCAAGGTGGTAGACCTGTCGGAAGCCGCGCACATTGAGCGCGAACTGATGCTGGTCAAGGTGAGGGCGTCCGGCAAGGATCGCGAGGAGATGAAGCGCATTGCCGACATTTTCCGCGGGCGCATCATCGATGTTACCGATTCGACCTACGTCATCGAACTGACAGGCAACGGCTCCAAGCTCGACGCCTTTCTCGAAGCCATCGATCGCTCGCTGATTCTCGAAACCGTACGCACCGGCGTGTCCGGCATCGGGCGCGGCGATCGAATTCTCAAAGTCTGAACTCTGAAACCAAGGAAAACGAATGAAAGTTTATTACGACAAGGACGCCGACCTTTCCCTCATCAAGGGCAAGAAGGTCACTATCGTCGGCTACGGCTCGCAGGGTCATGCTCATGCACAGAACCTCAATGATTCCGGCGTCAAGGTGACGGTGGGCTTGCGCAAGGGGGGAGCTTCCTGGAGCAAGGCCAAGAAGGCCGGTCTCAAGGTCGAGGAAGTTTCAAAGGCGGTGAAAGAGGCCGATGTAGTGATGATGCTGTTGCCCGACGAAACGATTCCTTCGGTCTATTACGGCGATGTCGAGGCCAACATGAAGAAGGGCGCTGCTCTGGCCTTCGCCCATGGCTTCAATGTTCATTACAACCAGGTGGTTCCCCGCGCTGACGTGGATGTGATCATGGTTGCGCCGAAGGGTCCCGGTCATACGGTGCGGTCCGAGTACTTGCGCGGCGGTGGCGTGCCTTCACTTATCGCCGTTCATCAGGACAAGTCGGGCAAGGCCAAGGATATCGCTTTGTCCTACGCTGCCGCCAACGGCGGAACCAAGGGCGGCGTGATCGAAACCAATTTTCGCGAGGAAACCGAGACCGACCTGTTCGGCGAGCAGGCAGTCCTTTGTGGCGGTCTGGTCGAATTGATCAAGGCCGGCTACGAGACGCTGACCGAAGCGGGTTATGCGCCGGAAATGGCCTACTTTGAGTGTTTGCACGAGGTCAAACTGATCGTCGATCTGATTTTCGAAGGCGGCATTGCCAACATGAACTACTCGATCTCCAACAATGCGGAGTATGGCGAGTACGTGACCGGACCCAAGGTGATCGGCGCCGAAGCCCGTGCCGCCATGAAGGATGCCTTGAAGGCCATCCAGGAAGGTGAGTACGCCAAGAAGTTCATTCTCGAAGGCCGCACCAACTATCCTGAAATGACGGCTCGTCGACGGCTGACGGCAGAGCATCCGATTGAACAGGTCGGCGAGCAGTTGCGTGCCATGATGCCGTGGATCAAGAAGAACAAACTGGTTGATCAGACCAAGAACTGATTTCATTGTCGGTATTCAAAAGGGCACAGTTCAACTGTGCCCTTTTTCGTCTTGACGTGAGATTGGTGAGGCTGTGCCAATTTGATGGTGGCAACGGTCATCGCCGCTGACCGTTCCTGAGCCGTTAGAATAGGATCTACCTTCGATTTCTCCCGGACCATGCCGCCAATCCCCCCCCGCAAGGTATTGATGAATCCCGAGTTGCGTCGGCGCGGCATCTACGTGCTGCCCAACCTGCTGACGACGGCTGGCCTGTTCGCAGGTTTCTACGCCATAGTCCAGGCCATGACTGGACGCTTCGAACATGCGGCGGTGGCGATTTTCATCGCCATGGTGTTCGATGGTCTTGACGGTCGCGTGGCGCGTATGACCCGAACCCAGAGCGCTTTCGGTGCGGAATACGATTCGCTTTCGGACATGGTGTCCTTTGGCGCTGCTCCGGCATTGATCGTATTCGAGTGGGCGATGAAGGGCATGGGCAAGTGGGGCTGGATTGCGGCGTTTGTCTATTGCGCCGGAGCAGCGTTGCGCCTGGCCCGTTTCAATACCAATATTGGTGTGGTGGATAAACGCTATTTCCAGGGCTTGCCCAGTCCGGCTGCCGCAGCGCTGGTGGCAGGTTTCATCTGGATCATCAACGACCTGAACATTCCGGGGGAGGAGGTGCGCTGGTATGCCTTCGCTCTGACGCTTTTTGCAGGCATCACCATGGTCAGTACGCTGCGCTACTGGAGTGGCAAGGACATCAATCTGCGACGCAGTGTGCCTTTCATGGTGCTTCCCGCCATTGTCCTTGGCTATGTACTCGTGTCTTCGTATCCACCGGGCGTGCTATTCGCGTTGTTTCTCGCCTATGCCCTGTCGGGCTATGTGATGGCGGCATGGACATGGCGCAGCAGGCGAAAATGAAATTTCAGTGGAGGCTAACGTCCGCTTTATCGGCGTTAAGCGTAGCGGCCGAAACTAAAACGCGGTTTCAGTGGAGGCTAACGCCGGCTTTATCGGCGTTAAGCGTAGCGGCCCGAAACAAAACGTAGCTTTAGTGGAGGCTAACGCCGCCTGTATCGGCGTTAAGCGCAGTGCCCAGAACTAAAATCTGTTGCGCGGAAAGAATAAAGACTTTATAGTTATCAGTATGTTTGCAACATTTGCTTTTTCCGCACTATTTCTTGCCTTCGCAGGCGCGCTCCTCGCGCGTCTGCCGCTGCGCGCGAAGCTGCCCCCGCTGCTGCGCCGCGCGCGCTAAATACACCCCCCCCAATCCGGTTGTTCATAGTGCCCGCCCTGCGAGGGGAGGCATAGCTATTGTTGTATTTCCCCAGGAGGCAATCATGTCCAAGGAACATTTGATCATTTTCGACACGACCTTGCGCGACGGCGAACAGAGTCCCGGCGCTTCCATGACCAAGGAAGAAAAGCTGCGGATTGCCCGTCAGCTTGAACGTATGCGGGTGGACGTCATTGAAGCCGGCTTTCCGGCGGCGTCGAACGGTGACTTCGAGGCAGTCAAGGCTGTGGCAGAAGCCATCAAGGAGTCGACCGTGGCTGGCCTGTGCCGCGCTTTCGACAAGGATATTTCGCGGGCGCTCGAGGCGGTCAAGCCAGCGAAGTCGGGGCGGATTCATACTTTTATTGCAACCAGTCCGATCCACATGGAAAAGAAGCTGCGCATGTCGCCCGACGACGTGCTCGTCGCGGCGCAACATGCGGTGCGTTTTGCGCGCAACGGGATCGACGATGTCGAGTTTTCCTGCGAAGACGCAGGACGTTCCGACCTGGATTTCCTTTGTCGCATCATTGAAGCGGTGATCAAGGAAGGTGCTTCGACCATCAATATTCCGGACACCGTTGGCTACAACGTGCCGGAGCAGTATGCCGATCGGATACGCCAGTTGCGCGAACGCATTCCCAACTCCGACAAGGTGATCTGGTCGGTGCATTGCCATAACGACCTCGGTTTGGCCGTTGCCAACAGCCTGGCAGCGGTTATGGCAGGTGCGCGCCAGGTTGAATGCACCATCAATGGTCTTGGCGAGCGTGCCGGCAATGCCGCTCTCGAGGAGATCGTCATGGCGGTGCATACGCGGCAGGATGTGTTTCCCTGCGTTACCCGGATCGATACGACCCAGATCGTCGCCGCATCCAAGATGGTGTCAAGTATCACTGGTTTTCCGGTACAGCCAAACAAGGCGATTGTTGGCGCCAATGCGTTCTCCCATGAGTCGGGCATCCACCAGGATGGCGTATTGAAGCACCGCGAAACCTACGAGATCATGCGCGCCGAAGATGTCGGCTGGAATGCCAACAAGCTGGTGCTCGGCAAGCACTCGGGACGCACGGCGTTCAAGGCGCGCCTGAAGGAACTCGGAATTGAAGTGGAAAGCGAGCAGGTGCTCAATACCGCCTTCACGCACTTCAAGGAACTCGCCGACAAGAAACACGAGATTTTTGATGAGGACTTGCACGCCCTGATGAGCGACGAGATGGTCCCTCCGGATGACGAGCATTACAAACTGGTGTCCTCGATGTTTCATTCGGAAACCGGCGAGGCACCCCAGGCGAGGCTGACGCTTTCTGCCGGCGGTTCTGAGCAGCACGCGGAATCCAGCGGCAGCGGTCCGGTCGACGCAACCTTCAAGGCGATTGAGAGCGTGGCGGCAAGCGGTACCGAGTTACTCCTCTACTCGGTAAATGCCATCACCACGGGTACCGATGCGCAGGGAGAAGTGACGGTGCGTTTGTCAAAAGACGGCAGGATAGTGAACGGTCAGGGCGCAGACACGGATATCGTTGTGGCTTCAGCCAAGGCCTATATCAATGCACTGAACAAACTGTGTTCCGGGCAGGAAAAGCTTAATCCGCAGCTTTGACAACCCTCGAGGGAGCGGATGTACTGGCGTAGCCGAGGCACCCGACGAACAGCAGCGTCGCCAGGACCGTTTCGGCCATCGCCAGTGCCTGGCTCATGCCGTGGTCGGACACTGCTCGCACCAGTCCTTCGGCGACGTAGGCGAGGGACAGCATCGACGTCCATTGATGGGTGTAGCGCTTGCCGCGCAGGATGCCGAACAATGGCAGCAGCAGGGGCAGAGCTTTCAACGCCAGCATGGAGCCGCCGGGACGCAGCGGTGCCAGCCATAGTTCCCAGGCAAGGCATAGAAAAAGCAGACCGACAAGGGTGGTCGATGACAGTCGGTTGAACCAGAGATTCACTGAGCGAGCTTTCTCGCGGTCTCGGCCAGGCGGCGTCCCAAGGCGACGGCGAGCAGCTTTTCATGTTCGCTGGGAGTTGTATCCCCGTTGCTGCCGCTGACATGGCTCGCCCCATACGGAGTGCCACCCCCTCGCGTTTCAGACAGCGCGGCCTCAGTGTAGGGGATGCCCAGAATTATCATGCCGTGATGCAGGAGAGGCAGCATCATCGATAACAGGGTGGATTCCTGTCCGCCGTGCATGGTGGTGGTAGACGTAAACACCGCCGCCGGTTTGCCTGCCAATGCGCCTTTGAGCCACAGCCCGCTGGTGGAGTCGAGGAAGTACTTCAGTGGTGCTGCCATGTTGCCGAATCGGGTCGGACTACCCAGTGCGAGGCCAATGCATTCTTCGAGGTCTCTGGCCTCAACGTAGGGTGAGCCCTCATCGGGGATCGCGGCTTCTGTTGCTTCGCAGACTGCCGATACTTTCGGTACGGTACGCAGGCGTGCGACGATGCCGGGGGTCTGTTCTATACCGTGCACGATGTGGCGCGCCAGTTCGCGTACCGAGCCATGATGGCTGTAGTAAAGAACGAGAATCTCCCGCGTTGTACCTGTCTTCTGCATTTTTCGGCCTCCAGTAGAATCCGATTATATGTGGCTCCTGGCACCCTTTCGGCTGATTGCCCGCACGGCCCGTCATTTTCATGGCGAGCATTGCGTGCAGACCGCAGCCGCCCTGTCCTTTGCCACCTTGATCGGTCTGGTGCCGATGATCGCAGCGGCCTTTGCCTTGATGTCCCTGCTGCCGGTCGGCGCCGGTCTTGGCGCTGCGCTGGAGAAGTTCCTCCTGGCGAACCTGTTGCCTGAAAAGGCCGGCACCATCATCGCCAAATACATTGGCCAGTTTGCATCCCGCGCCGGACGGGTGACCTTCTTCGGTATAGCCGTGCTGGCTGCGACCGCTTTGATGCAGATGCTGACCATCGAGCGGGCTTTCAACCATATCTGGCGGGTCAAGTCCGGCCGGCCGCTGTTGCGACGCCTCGCCATCCATGGCCTTGCGCTGTTGCTCGGGCCTTTGGTGTTTGGCGCGAGTCTTGCGGCGATCTCGTTTGTCGCCGGAGTATCGCTTGGACTGGTGGATGAGCCGCGTTGGGTGACGAACTTCGTGATCAGGGGCCTGGTGCCTTTCGGGTTCATGACTGCCCTGTTCGGCCTGCTCTATTGGGGAGTTCCCAACAAGCCGGTGAAGGCTTGGCATGCGGCTTTCGGGGGAGCCATGGCGGCGCTCGGGTTTGTCGGCTTGCAGAAACTGTTCACGCTATATATCGCCACAGGTTTTACGGTCAACGCGGTGGTCTACGGCGCCTTCTCGGCCATCCCGGTGTTTCTGGTTTGGCTCTACTCTTCCTGGAGCGTGATTCTGATTGGCGCCCTGCTGGTCGCCGAGTTACCGCAATCCGTTCGCGCCTAATTTGCCGTGGTGTTGCGAATGAACTCGAATACTTCGATGCTGGAGGTTTCGATGAGGCTTCGGTGCGGCATGCATTCTACGATCTGCAAGCGCGTCTCGTGTTCCTGCAGCAATGTAAACGGGCGGGCGTTGTAATCGCCCCGCACTGCCAGAATTGCTTCACTGCGGTTGAGCGCCGGCAGCGCCGGTAGCAGAAGGGCAGGTATCGGCGGTTCCGGATTGCGACTGGCCAAGGCTTGAATCCGAACTGGCTTTGCCGACGGCGCCAGAACTTCCAGGCCCAATTCGACATGGCTACTGCTCTTGCTGCGAGCCCAGCGAACCAGGCATATCTGCCACGCGGCGCCGATGCCCGTGCGCAAGCCCACGGCGCAACCAGGCACGATGCCAGTGACCTCGCCGACGACATGCACAATCGCATAGCCAGAAGGGCTTTCGTTGAGCAGCGTCCAATCGCTGTGGGTCAGCTCGCAGTCACTGGATTTCGGCTCCTGTTGCGAGTCAGTTTCCAGTGCAGTCCACAAGGTACTCAGTTGCGTGCAGACTTCGACACGCAGTGCTTGCGGGCGTCTGTTGAAGCTGCGCCGACGTGGCGCAGCCCAGCACTGACGGGCCCTTTCCAGCGCGTTGCGGTAGTCGGCCCCGGCTGCCTGAAGTGGCAGTCCCAGCGACGATGGTGGTATGCCTTCGTTCAATTGATCGAGATGCCGCGCCGCAAGATCGGCAAGTTCGCCAAAACGGAAAAAAAGACAAGCCCCGCCTTCAGGCTGCAGACGTGCAAGGGACACTGGCGGCTGGTCGAGATTGGAGTCAAGCCAGAACCAGTCTCCGGCCGCCTCGGGACGGATCATGTCAATTCTGGTTGCTGCAGCGTGAGTATCGAGGTAGTCGGCAAGGAAAGCGATCTCGCGTGGAGCGAGGCCTTCCGGTCGTGCGGCGGTGAGCGCCAGCAAGGTCTTGAAACGGACGTCGATTGCGCCGATTTCGGCTGGCAGGGTGGACGTCGGGTCGATTGACTCATGGGCACGATGGTAGAGCGCCTGTGCGTTGCGCCAGAAGTTCATCGGCGTCGGGATCGAGATCAGCAAGGTGGCAACGAACTGCCGCGACAGGTTGAATATCCCCTGCAGGCAGATTTGCGATCTGCTGCGATGAATACGGACGAGTTCCTGCGGGTCGGCGTCACCGGCCACTTTCAACCAGGTCTCACCCAACTCGGCGCGCAGGCCGATCAAGCCTTGGGCGACCGTACCGAGATGAATTGGCAACGGCAGCTTGACGTCGAGCAACATGGGCGTGAGGGCTTCGTCAATTCGTTCGGCGCGCTGCTGGAGCAGTTCATCGATCTTGAGTCGGTGCAGGACTGGAAGTCCCAGCGACCCAATCGCCGCAATATGATTGCGCAATGGCACCAGATCCAGCAGCGGATCGTCCTGCTGCGGCTCAGCGAGCCAGTCCAGTGCTTGCTGTAGCTGGAGGGGCGGCGGCGGAGATGTCTTCTTGCGGCGCATGGTGAGCAGAATGGCCTGGGACGATCCGTGATTCTAGTAGAATCTCGACGCGTTTTCTTTTGTTGCATTGCGAGGAATCACAAATGACCAGCTTGCTCTCTGCCAAGCCCATCGAGCCGCAGGACCGCTTGATCGTTGCCCTTGATCTTCCGGATGTTGCCGCGGCACGAGCCCTGGTGACCGAGTTGGGTGACGCGGTGGTCTTTTACAAGATCGGCCTTGAACTGTTCATGACGGGCGGTTATTTCGAGTTTCTGCATTGGCTCGTCGGTCAGGGCAAGAAGGTGTTTGTGGACCTGAAATTCTTCGATGTTCCCGAAACCGTGCGCTCGGCGGTGCGGGCTTTGGCAAGCAGCGGGGCCACATTTGCCACGATTCACGGCAATCAGGCCATCATGGAAGCCGCGGTCAAGGACAAGGGCGACCTCAAGATCCTGGCCGTCACGGTGCTGACCAGCCTTGATCGTGGGGATCTGGATGATCTCGGATTTTCCTGCGAGGTGGACAAACTGGTCCTGTCGCGGGCACGTCGGGCCTTGGCTGCGGGAGTGGATGGCATTGTCTCGTCAGGACTGGAAGCGCCCATGGTTCGCAGTGAACTGGGCGAAAAGCTGATGGTGGTTACTCCCGGAATTCGACCCGTGGAAAACAAGCCGGTGGATGTCCAGAAGCGCACGGTCGATGTCGCGCAGGCCTTCAGGAACGGCGCCGACTACATTGTGGTTGGGCGGCCCATACGCCAGGCAGCGAATCCGCGCCAGGCAGCGCTTGGCATCCAGCAGACCATCCGTGAGGTGTTCGTTTCGTCCGGCAGGTGAGGCGGCAGACCGGTTGGGAGAGCCCGCGCGGCCAATAGTCGAACGCTGTGCCTTGTTTTCTCCGGCTTTTTGAAATAAAATCGCCGGCTTTCCCGCTTTCCAAGAGAACACCATGGTTGTTATTCGTCTCGCCCGCAGCGGTGCCAAGAAGCGCCCTTTCTTCAATATGGTGGTCGCCGATTCGCGCAACCGCCGCGATGGCCGCTTCATTGAGCGCATCGGTTATTACAATCCAGTCGCCGCCGCCAACGAAAACGGCCTGGTGATCAATACGGAACGTCTGGCCTACTGGCAGGGGCATGGCGCGCAGTTGTCGCCCACGGCCGCGCGCCTGGTCAAGCAGGCAGCGGCGCCAAAGGCCGCCTAAGTCGCATGATCGTTTTGGGGCGCATTGTCGCCCCGTTCGGTGTTCACGGCTGGTTGCGGGTCCATCCCTTCGGCGATGATCCCGAGGCGTGGCGGAAGATGCCGCGATGGTGGCTTTCCTCGGACGTTGAGGCCCCGGACGAACGCTGGAAGGCGCATGACCTGGAAGCCATCAAGATTCACGGCGATGGCGTCGTGGCAAAGCTTGCCGGCATCGATGATCGGGATGCGTCGGAAGCGTTGGGCAACTTGTATTTTGGCGCCCCGCGTGATGCCCTGCCGCAGCCGGCGCCGGATGAGTATTACTGGACCGACCTGATCGGTCTGGCGGTTGTGAATATGCAGGACCAAGCTCTGGGCCGGGTCAAGTCCTTGATCGAGACCGGTGCGAATGAAGTGCTGGTGGTAGTGGACGGCGAGCGTGAAAGGTTGCTGCCGTTTGTCGAACATGTAGTAAAGGTGGTGGATGTTCCGGGAGGAACGATTCGCGCCGATTGGGATAGCGACTGGTGAGCTTGCGCTTCGATGTCATCACGCTGTTCCCCGAGATGTTTGCGGCGCTCACGGCGTCGGGAATTACCCGGCGCGCGCTGGATCGGGGGCTGTGGCGGATAGAGTGCTGGAATCCGCGCCAGTGGACGCAGGATGCGCATCGGACGGTGGATGACCGGCCTTACGGCGGTGGCCCCGGGATGGTGATGATGGCCTCGCCGCTGGAGCAGGCGATAGCGGCGGCAAAAGTCGGCGCTGGCGGAACGGCGAAAGTGATTTGTCTGTCGCCGCAAGGTGCAAGAATTACTCAGCAACGTGTAATGGATCTGGCTGCAAGCGATGGGGCGATTCTGCTCTGTGGCAGGTACGAAGGCATTGATGAGCGCTTGATCGAGCGTTGCGTGGATGAAGAGTTGTCGCTGGGCGATTTCGTTCTTTCCGGCGGCGAACTGGCGGCGATGGCCTTGATGGATGCGTGCATCAGGCAACTGCCGGGTGCATTGAATGACGAGGCTTCGGCAGTTGAGGATTCGTTTGCCGCGGGCTTGCTGGACTGTCCGCATTACACGCGGCCGGAAGTGTATGAAGGATGTGCGGTGCCCGACGTGCTTTTGTCGGGAAACCACGAAAGAATCCGGCGCTGGCGCATGAAACAGGCTCTGGGGCGGACGTGGCAAAGGCGCCCTGATCTTCTTGAGGTCAGGACGTTGAGTAGCGAAGAAGCCGACCTGCTGGCGGAATTCCAGCGGGAAGGTAAATAGAAACGGCACACATCAGGACGGTGAATCCGTCCTGCTCTGGGCGCAAGGTTGGCGGGTGTTTCCGCAGCCATAACTTGATGGAGTAAAGCAATGAACCTGATCCAGCAACTCGATAACGAAGAAATTACCCGCTTGGGCAAGACCATCCCCGCGTTCGCGCCCGGCGACACCGTGATCGTCAATGTAAATGTGGTTGAAGGCGACCGCAAGCGTATCCAGGCCTTCGAAGGCGTGGTCATCTCCAAGCGCAATCGCGGCCTCAATTCGAACTTCATCGTGCGCAAGATTTCGTCCGGCGAGGGCGTCGAGCGCACCTTCCAGACTTACTCGCCGCTGATTGCGAGCATAGAGCTGAAGCGTCGCGGCGACGTGCGCCGCGCCAAGCTCTACTACCTGCGCGATCGTTCCGGCAAGTCGGCACGCATCAAAGAAAAACTTACGCGAAAAGCGTA
>Ga0154020_10002429_pt1 | contig 22752 bp, 28 predicted proteins | sample Klosneuvirus_201_FD_109709 | JGI IMG/M metagenome (GOLD analysis project Ga0154020, IMG submission 109709) | Active sludge microbial communities from wastewater, Klosterneuburg, Austria - Klosneuvirus_20160825_MG | ecosystem: Engineered > WWTP > Aerobic digester > Activated sludge | place...
AATAAAGGCATAACTTCGTAGTACCGATTGGCATTTCCGTAGCTAAAACAGTCAAACCTAAAATAGTTTCATAATCCGGCTTGGTGACTTCCCAAAATTCTTTAGGCTTCATTTCTCACCTGCGATTTTGTTGAGTGTTTGCTTCGCATATTCAGCAACTCCATGCCAACCATCTTCATAAGATTTATATTTTTTACAACCTGGATGCAGTTCTTCACATGTGGAGTAATCAGCAATTTTCTCCAATGCTTCAATACACTCAAGCAACTGCTCAGCGATTCGGGCGCTTTCGTTGGCGGCTTTTGTAATGAATTCAGCATTATCTTTGTACCCTGCAATGGCCGCAAATCGAGTAATACCTTCGGGCTGAAGTTTATACTCAATTAAATATTCCTTCTCATGGTAACAATTATTCCAAGGACCCTCCGAAGCATTCTCTCTCGCCTTAATATACTCTCTCAGCTCGGCTTTGCGTTTATCGATTGGAGTCATAACAATTCTGCCTTTGTTATTGAGTATTCTGACTGAGTTTTTGAATAAATAGCTTGGTCAAATGGTCGGGATGATTTGAGATGCATTTTAATTTTGTCGTGAACCTTTTCCCAAACCATGTAAGCAGCAACGTCGTTTTCAATTTCAACCAATAATTTTGATTCAACATAGTTTCCAGAGGCACCTTGATAGTTATCCCAATAATAAGCGATAAAATAAACTAACAGTTTCATCACTCCCCCTCCATCACTCGCTTGTGATCAGCGAGGGCTTTAGCTTTGGTCATCTTTTGTTCTCCGATATTCTGCCGACTGTGCTGCATTTGAAATGTAATCTTTTAAGTTCCCATTAGCCCAAGGAAACTCAGCTCTGACAAATCTCCATAAATATTCGTGAAGCTCTTGAACGTAATTTGCTAAATCCTGATCTGGAATAGGTTCTTGAAAATATTTAGCTAAAAATGCTTTAGGGTATTCTTTCATTTCTCTTCTCCATTCGCGAAAGCCTCGATGCTACCGATCATTGGTGTACTGCTCGCAGATTTCGTCTTTCCGCAAGCGGTACAAAATGTATCAATCCAAGCGCCGACGAGACATTAAGAAATTTAATCATTATCAACAACACCATAAATTTTACGCATGACTTCGGCAGAATATTTCATTCCAGCTTTTTGGAAACCTTGTGCCATTCTAACTATTGTCAACCCAGCGGTTATTGTATGTAATTCATTAGACGTAAATACAATATTGTATTCTTTAATTTTTGCTTTACGTCGTTTTAAAATACTCTTCGATAATTTCGTCGTTTCTTTTTTCAACTTCCCTCCTAATTTCGTGTAATAGTGGCTTTGTAAATTCTTGGTTTAAATAATCCAGTACATTCCTTCCATGGCATGTTATAGCACTTGTTAACTGAAATGATTCAATGGCGATTGCTTCGGGGCTCGGACCAAACGGGGTATCATATTCGGGGCCAATATCAAAAATGATATCAATATCTATTTCAAGCTCACACTCCATGATTCGGGATTCATATTTGAAACTATATTCCACTGATTAATCCAATGAAATAGATTGAAACTTTTGCCGCAAAATAGAGTACCGATAAAACACTGAATGTAAACGCAATGAGTACCATAACTTCTGTCGGTTTAAACTTTGCGCCCATAAGTTTCTTTCATTATAAGATTTAAACATGCTTTTTGAGCCGCAACGGTTAGTTGTTCTTTTGGAATATTGGGGTGAATTTCTGTTAGAATATCCATGATAATATCTGATTGTAGAGTTCTAAATCTCTCTACCATTCTGTGAGTGCCGTAATGAAAAAACAGACTTGCACTAATAAGATTTGTTACTATCAGAATCCAATAGATCATTATTTCCTCTTGGTTTGTGCCAAGGATACAAGCTCATCATATACCGATAGAAGTGCTATTGCTTCCATTCCCCTAGCGTTTTCACTATCAATTACACTTTGGGGTATTGTGGTCAACCCCAATTTATTATTGACGCTCATATTCGTGTATCTTTCAAAATGCATCTGTGCTTGTTCTGTGATGATCTGTCTTATTTTGGTATAAGCTTCGGGGTTGCTAGCAGGCTTCATTATTTGTTCCTTTGTTGGATCGGGGCTCTACGCCATTTTGTTTAAGCGCCCTATGTCGCCATAGTTTGGATTTAGGGCGTGAGACCCGAAAGTTTGTGCATCGCTTCCTTTTTTCAACGGATCGGGGCTGTTGGTATCGCCCATTAATCCAGAAATGGGTAATTTCTCGAAAAATTCACGCGCAATTTCCGCGGGCGGCGCCATAAAAGGCGCAAATACATCGAATTTGTTGTTTAAACCGCCTTTCCTTGAGTTTTTAGCTAGTCGTGAGTGTCTTAGCATGGCCTTGTCTTATCGCCTAACCTTGGGCCTAATAGAGCGCGCATGTTTTTCTCTTTTCACTTTCTATTAGCTCAACATGTCGCTGCTTCCAGTCATGAAATGTACTCTTCGCAACCCCAAGCTTTTCAGCTGCTCGCCTTGAGTTCTCACCACAACTTAAATAGGTCTCAAGAAATAAGCGATTCTTTCTATCCTCAAAAGTAATTGTAAAGTCTTGCGCTGTCGCGGCCTCACTATCTAAGGGTTTAAAGTTTGGTTTTTTAAAGCCATCTGCCACACGCTGGATAATGCGGTCACGATAGCCGCGAAAGAATAGATGTTTTTTGTCCTGGATGAACATCTCAAGACCGCTCTTTAAGCCGTCTGGTATTTGCGACAAAGAGTCCAAAGACCTTAAGCAATGCTCACGCCAAAGCTCAAAGTCATGTTCACACTCGTTATTTATATGATTCTCTGCTATTTCATGAAGTTTTTTAAGTTCTGCATCTGTTATCATTTAATTTTAGTATCCATTATTATATCATACTCACAACGGTCAGTCTCGTAGTCATCGCCTAACCTAATGCTGAGAAACTCTTCAGCATCTTCAAATGTCTTGAATCGACCAAAGTCCATAAGATTCCCAGTCCAATCTTGAATTATCCAAGGTGCCTTGGTTGCGATGCTCGTATGATAGTCTTGTCTTAGATGATCTTTAAACTTCATATATGATCCTTTTTTATATTGTTTCGGAATTTTCTATAGCCTCACATACGTCAAGATACTCCTCGATTGAATCTTTTATAGAATTACAGGCTTTATCATTCGCGCACTCAAGCCAAAGCTTGTCATAGGTTTTTTCCATTCGATACTCTATCGCCATGAACTCTTCGTATTTTTGGCATAGTGGCTCTATTTTATTTAGCGGTAATCCAGTGAAATTGTTTAATATGGAAACGAATATTAAGATTTTCATTGAGGTCCTTTGGTTCGGGGTTGTAATTAGATGTCAAGACTTAAATCAATTATTGCATAACTGCTAGCAAATTGTCAAGCGGGTCCGAGTGTCCAATAAAAGTCCGATGAAAAATTTTCTCATTGGACGCTAAAAAACTAATAATACTATATAGTTATATTTCTTTGGTTATGAGTCCAAGTAAATGTATATAGTAAAAGTTATAAGAAAATGAGAAATGAAAATAAAAAAAGCATAAAAGTCTTAGAGGTACCACTTGGACGGGACAAAATAGGGTCTAACCCCGCGGCATTACTCACGAATTAGGCGTCCACCTATTCTTTCACTTGGGTGGACACCTCCGAGACTTTCTCACATTCTCTATAAATTGCCACAATCCAGCGCGTCACTACCCCGATCCGCGTCAAAATTACCATCCGCATCATAGCAAATTTCTCGGATCTCATCTTCTCTAGATTGGATTTGAGCCGTTGACGCACGGTGCGGATTGAGTGTGCAAGATGCGGTTATAAGTAACAATGTAACGATAAAATATTTCATAAATGCTCCTTTTTGCGAGAAACGGGGCTATGCACCCCGAATCAGTTATTGACTTTTTGGCTTCTTTACGTTTCGAACACCGATGCTAGTCCCAGACTTTGAAATCTTGGCTTCAACCGTTTGACACTTGTAAACAGTCTCGCCTTTCACGGCGGCAAGGATTGCGTCGTGGGATTCAATTTGCCGACCGTTTGAGGTCATATATATCAGTGAATACTCGGGCTTTGGCAGAGACGGCTCGGCTTTAGCCATGTTTTGAGCACAGCTTGCGATTACAAGCGCCATTGGGAAACATAGTTTTATCATTAGATCTGTCATATAGACTCCTTTGTTTGACATAGTAGTATTGCATGCACTGTGCCATGCTTAGATGCATGTATAATGCATAGCATCTATGCAAGTATGTATAACTTACAATCAATTGTATAATAGTTACACAGGCGATGCGCGCCACGATCCCCGCATAGTGAGACCTTTAGTCCGCGACGGGAAACGGGCTCAAAGAGACCCGCGGGCCCCAAGACAGACACTTGAACCAAAAATCACCCCTGCTTAAGTCAACCCACTCTCCACTTTTAAGAATTGACTCACCGTCCCAATATCCTATATGATATCAACAATTTCCTGGACTTATATAGTATCAAAGTTTGTTTCTTGTTGACATCCCCCCTCCCCTTCCCATCCATTGGAGTAATGTCACAACCAGAAATCCCCGAACATCTCTTTCGCATAAATGCGCAAGGTTTAGTTGAAGCTATTGATATAAAAACAGGGCGTGTTATCGCCGTGCAATCCACGTTCGACGATTTACTAAAACGTCGTAGTGATCGCCTTGTAAAAATCAACACCCCCGAAGGGCCTGTCTGGATTGAGAAGACTTTAAATTTTGACATGGTAGGAAGGCTTAAAGCGTGGCCCTATTCGCAACTCCTTGGAGATTTGGTGTGCGAGAAGGTCACACTTGGAGTTTCCCTAGTGATGGCGTGTGAGGAGCTTGGCGTTCCGTACAGTATAGTCAAAAAGTGGGAAAGGGAGAGTCCAGAATTTAAGGAATCATTAGTGCAAGCAAGGAAAGATGGGGCAGAATATTCTCATGGGAAGATCTTGGAGCTTGCGAGGACCCGTGGGGACGCGAAGACGGAGATTGAAGCGCTCAAATGGAGTGCCGAAAAGAATGATCCCGAGCGGTTTGGGAACAAAACGAAGCTCGTTGGGGATGCCTCCGCACCAATTACTTTTGTTATCGACACGGGAATACGAAGAGAAGCCATCCCCGAAGCGCCGCTTGAGAGGGAGGTCACGCCTTCAGCCCAAGAGGAAAGAGAAACAAAAGAAGTAGGTTACGAGGTGCCTGAATGACATGTCAAAAAAGACGCTCTAAGATGAGTGCCACGTATAGCGTGAGAAAGGAGGTAGCCTGTGAAAAAAATTAATGAAATTTCAACGCATTATCAACCACGTCCACTGCAAGCAATACTACATGCACGATTAAAGCGTTTTAATGTAATTGTTTGCCACAGGCGGGTTTCCATTTGGGAAAACCGTATTTTCAGTAAATGAGTTACTAGACAGATCACTCCAAAACACATGGCGTAATCCGCAGTATGCGTACATTGCGCCAAATTACGGACAGGCGGAGCGGATTGCGTGGCGAATGCTCAAAGAACATACCAAAGATTTACCTGGTGTAGAATACAATGAAGCGAAGCTTCGGTGTACAATTCCCAGGCCGCATAGAAATGACACGGTTACAATTTACTTACTTGGTGCTGAAAACCCCGATTCAATAAGAGGGATGTACCTTGATGGTGTAATCATGGATGAATTCGGTACCATGGACCATAGAGTTTGGGGTGAGGTCGTGCGTCCCGCTCTCGCGGATAGAAAAGGTTTTGCGATCTTCATAGGTACTCCAAAGGGGAAGAATCATTTCTATGAAGTGTACGCGCACGGTTTACAAAACTTAGAAAAAGATTGGTTTGTAGCGGTTTACAAGGCGTCTACATCCGGTGTTTTAGATAAAGAAGAAATCGAGGCACTTCGTGCTGAGATGACAGAAGACGAGTTCGAACAGGAAATGAATTGTAGTTTTATAGCTGCACTCACAGGAGCTTACTGGGGTAAGGAGATGACAAAGCTTGAAGAGAAAAAGCGCATCTGCAAAATCCCGCACGATCCAGCCCTACTTGTGGATACCTTCTGGGATCTTGGTATCGACGACTCTACAACTATTTGGTTTGTACAACAATCACGTTTAGAGATTCGGGTGATTGATTATTTAGAGATTGTTGGTGAAGGGATACCATACTTTGCGAAAATTTTAAAAGAAGGACACAGAGCTGAATATAATTACAGAGAACATCACTGGCCGCATGATGGAAACTCAAGGGATCTTACTACAGGAAAAGAGCGCTCTGTATCTGCCAGGGAGCTTGGTATAAAGCCGCTCCGAGTTCATCCAAGATATGATGTGGCTGATGGAATAGACGCAGCCAGGAGGATTTTACCACGATGTTTTTTTGATAAAGATAAATGTACTTTCGTCCTGAAGGGCGACAAGGGATCGCGAGGTCTTGAGTCACTCAGGACCTATCAAAAGAAATGGGATTCTAAAAATAAGATTTTCTTGACAACCCCGCTACACAATTGGGCGTCCCACGGGGCTGATGCTTTCAGACTTCTTGCCATGGCATTAAAACCGGGTGAGGATAGGGACAATCGAAAAAATTTACCGACTAAGTGTATTAGCGAATTTAAAGTCGTGTGAAGGAGATATAAATGGGAGCACCCCCGAATCTAAATATTCGTTTGGATAATCCAGTAAATACTATTGTTGATACGGCAACACTTCCTACTCGTTTTGGATTAGCCACAGCAAGTAGTCTTAAAGACCCTCTTATGACAAGTTTTGGACTTAAAACCGATGCGCAGAAAAAAGCAGAGGCTGAACAAGAAGCCGCAGCTGCCGAATCAAATGCACGTACTCAAGCGTATAATGCTGCAATTGCCGATCAAAGTATTGATCCACAAACTCAGGCTGAGATTAAAAATATTTACGCATCTGGCGGAAGCTCTGCTGATATTGCAGCCCACATTGCAGCGTCTAAAGAAGGTAAGGGTGTGTTTGCACCGCGCAGGATTGCGGAGAATGAATCCCGATTGCTGACGAATCAGCCAGGTAGACGCCAGATAATGAATGCCTCTGGACTAGGCCGTAGCCCCACACTAGGGGCTGGTTATAAAATTGGTGGTGGACGATGAAGTACGTTGATGCAAAATCTATAATTGAAAAATACGGAACACTTAAAGGGCGTCGTGGGAACTGGGAAACACTTTGGCAAGACATTGCTGATTTTGTTCTACCTAGAAAAAATGATGTGTCTGTAGAGCGAGCCCCAGGGGAAAAGAAGTATGTAGAACTCTTGGATTCAACAGCGATGACTTCAAACGAACTTCTCGCGGGTGCGCTACATGGGATGTTAACAAACCCATCAGGATATTTTTTCAATTTATCAACTGGAAAACCAGAACTTGATAAAAATGATGCTGTTAGAAAGTGGATTCAAGACGTAGTTCGTCTTATACATGACACTTTAAATAATTCAAATTTTCAGACTGAAGTTCATGAAGTGTATCTTGATATCTCAGCATTTGGTACAGCCTGTATGCTTATTGAAGAGGATGAAGAAGTTATCATCAGATTCTCCACAAAATATTTAAAAGAGATTGTTGCTGATGAAAATTCTAAAGGAATGATTGATTGTCTTTACAGATGTTATCAAGCGACAGCTAAAGACTTAGTTGATGATTTTGGATTTGAAAATGTTCCTAAAAAAGTGCAAGACGCTTTCAATAAAGGGAAATCAAATAAATATGAAGTAATACATGCGGTGTATCCGCAGAGTAAAAAAGCTGGAACTGGAAAATATAATTCTATTTTCGGATGGATTTCACAGTACATATTAAAAGATGACAAAATAGATTTATCAGTTAAAGGTTTTAGAGAATTTCCCTACGTTGTCCCCCGATGGAGTAAAGCGAGTGGTGAAATTTATGGTCGTGGCCCCGGTGAGAAAGCACTTCCCTCGGCAAAAACAGCAAACAAGATGCGTGAAACAGTTCTAAAAGGTGCACAGAAAGTTGTGGACCCACCACTTCAAGCCCCCGATGACGGATTCATCACACAAATTGATACCCGACCCGCTGGAATTAGCTACTATCGTGCGGGATCTGATGACCGAATCACACCAATTTTTAACGACTCTCGTATTGACTTTGGATTTCAGGCAATCGACCAAGAACGTCTGCAAATTAAAGAGGCTTTTTACACGGATCAGTTAAAACTTCGTGAAGGCCCACAGATGACAGCGGCTGAAGTTTCAGAACGAGTGGAGCAAGCTCTAAGATTCTTAGGACCAATGCTTGGTAGACAGCAATCAGAGTTTTTACAGCCTTTGGTTGAGAGAATCTACGCGATTTTAGATCGTAGAGGAATGCTTCCTGAAGTACCTGCGGAGCTTAATGGTATCCCTCTTAAAATTCAGTATTCTTCTGTGATGGCAATGTCACAACGAATGAGTGAGATTCAAAACATCAACCGTACAATGCAAAACATAGCGCCATTTGTTTCTAGTGATCCTGCGGTTCTTGATAATATCAATGGCGATGAGGCGTTAAAATTTATTGCTAGACTTTTTAATTTTCCTCAGGAGATCATTCGAAATCAAAACGAAGTTAAAGGGATACGAGATAACCGTGCCAAGCAAATGGAGGCTCAGCAACAAGCTGTTCAGAATGAACAAACTGCTGATTCTGCTAGTAAGGTTATGACTGCGGCTTCGAAAACGAAAGGTGCATAGTTTGGATAAAAAAGATAAGATGATTGCAAAGGTGCAAGACTACCGTCGTGCCTTTGGATCTGAACACGGAAAACGTGTCCTGTATGATTTAATGAACGAACATTTCTTTATACGATCAACCTATTCCAAAGGTGATCCCATGGAGCTTGCCTACCGAGAAGGTCAGCGGCAGGTTCTCCTTAGAATATTTACAGTTTTAAAATTTGAACCAGAACAGATAAAACAAATAATCATGGAGGCTGACAGCTATGCTAAGACGTAAATATTTTTTAATGGAGGAAGCAGGAGATGGAAAAGGAGCAGGAGGAAATGGTGATGCTTCCGCTGGGAGCGGTGGCAAAGACAGTGGAGCATCCGGCGGTCTCTTTGATGACTCTGAGACAGGTAAAGAAGGAGCTGGAAAAGGTGCTGCTGGAGCTAACGGAGGCGCAGGAGCTGGCGGTGACGGTGGTGACAAAGGAAAAGGCGCAGGTGGTGTCAGTATTCCAGAAAATTGGAAAGATGCACTACCAGAAGATCTAAGAAAAATGCCAGCACTTGAAAAACTTAAAGACATTCCTTCTTTGGTGAAAAGCTACGCGAATCTTGAAAAGATGCTTGGTTCTGAAAAAGTTCCAGTTCCTGCAAAGGGTGCAACACTTGAGCAGATGAAAGATTATTTTCAAAAAGCAGGACTTCCAAGTGAAGAGACAGAGTACAAAATTGATACTCAAGTTAAGAATGTGGATGCAGATTTCTTAAAAGCATTTAGCTCCGAAGCTTTCAAACTTAACGTGTTACCAGCGCAAGCTAAGGGTATTGTTGAGTGGTTCGCTAAAACAAATGGTGAAATTCATCAAAAGCAAATGGATGTGTACACAGCCGCTGTTAACAAAGGTTTGAATGATCTTAAGGTTGAGTGGGGTGAAGCACATGCTGAAAATATGGCAAAAGCTAAAGCTGCAATTCGTGAGTTCACAACTCCTGAACAACAAGAAATGATTAAAAAAATGGGACTTGGGACAGATGTCACTTTTATTAAAATGATGTCTAAAATTGGCGGGACTCTTGGCGAGGATAAGGTTAGAGGCGAAGGCGGAACTGGTAAAAATATCATGACCCCAAGTGAAGCCCAAATCAAAATTGCTGAGATAAAAGCCAACACTAAGGGTGCCTATTACGATAAAACCCATGCAGAGCATGAAGCTACCAAACGGGAAGTGGCTGCTCTTTACAACATGGCTTATCCAGGACCTAAGATAGAAGACAGAAAAAACGCTTGATTTTGTAAAAATTTCTCTTCAAACTCTGGAGTAACGCTAAATTATAGTGCTACTTCAGAAGACAATCTCGTCACACGGGACCTTCGTTTAAAGGTAGTTTATTGAACCCGCATCAGCGGATAATTCTAGGCGGAATTAGCAATAAATCAAAACTTTAACCGGAGGCAATTACATGTCTTTTCAAATTACAGAAGCATTTGTAAAAGAATTTTCTGACAGTGTTTTTATGCTGTCTCAACAAAAAGGTTCGCGACTTCGCCCGTTTGTTCGACAAGAGTCGATCAAAGGGAAATCGAAAGCGTTTGACCGAATTGGTGCTGTGGACGCGGTTCAAAAAACTGGCCGACACAGTTCAACCCCGCAGCTGGACACTCCTCACTCAAGACGTTGGTGTTTCCTTGCTGACTACGAATGGGCAGATTTAATCGACGACTTGGATAAAGTTCGATTGCTTAATGACCCCACTTCTGAGTACGTAATGGCGGCTATGTGGGCAATGGGCCGAAAAATGGATGATGTTATCATCGCAGCTTCAGACGCGACTGTTATCACAGGTGAAGAAGCTGATGGAAGTGATGCATTTCCTGATTCTCAAGGATATGCCGCAAATGATGGAACAGCTTTATCTAACTTAAATGTTAGAACATTGATCGCACTTAAATCAAAATTTGGTGTGAACGATGTTGATGAAGATATCCCTCTTCATATCGCAGTTACTCAATCACAACTTGATGCTTTACTTGGTGATGATCAAGTTACATCTGCTGATTACAACGTGGTGAAAGCCCTTGTAAAAGGTGAAATTGATTCTTACATGGGTTTCAAATTCCACCGCACTCAGCGTTTAGTAACTCAAACAGCGGCGTTGTCTGGATCTCCAACAACTGGAGCAATTGGGTCTGGATCTTCTTTGATCGGCAAACGAAAAGTTATCGCATGGGCGCAAGATGGAATCATCTTGGGAATTGGTTCAGATGTGAAATCTGATATCGGTCCTCGTCGTGATAAATCAATGGCAATGCAAGCATACATGTCAATGGCCATCGGTGGCGTTCGCATGGAAAATGCTCGTGTAGCGATTGCGTATTGCACAGAATAATAAGTTATTTAATTTTAACAAGGAGTTAACATGGGTGACGTAAATGGCGTAAATATGGCACTGGTAGCTTTAAATAAAAAAGCTGCTGTTGGTGATGTGAGCGGAATCGTAAAAGCTCTTGGAGATACTTACGTGTTTCCCGCAGATGTTTTTGCTTCCGCAGATAGAATCAAAATCGGAACTATTCCAAAAGGTGCGAAAATTGTTGGTGGACACATCAGCTCTGATGACCTTGGTTCAACTGGTGGTTTCTCTCTAGGAACTACAGATGATGCCGATGGAATTGTGACAGCTCTTACTTGTACAACTACAGGTGGGGATAGAAAATCTGCCGATGGTGCTTTGTTAGGCACTAAGATGGCTGCTGATACAGACGTGTACCTAGTGTGTACGGCTTCAACAGACAGTGCTAGCGGTGATACTATCCGTGCAACTGTAATGTACGTGAAAGAGTAAGGGTAAGCGCGTGGCAACTTCCGAAGTAGAAATAGTGAATTCAGCCTTTAGGAAACTAGGGGCTGAAAGAATTTTAGATCTAAATGAGGACAACACACGCGCTCGTCTTGCGAAGGAGGCTTATCCGAATGTTCGTGATAAGCTTCTTCGTTCTCACCCTTGGCGTTTTGCCACTTCTTACCAAGAAATTGCGCAAGTGTATCCGAAACCAGCAGATGTTTTTGACTACTCTTACGTGTTCCAACTTCCAGCAGATTGTATGCGAGTTTTTAGCACCGATCTTGGAAAAGATGAGGCTTGGGAAGAAATCGAGGGTTTAAGAATTGCCTGTAATCAATCTATTTGTAAGGTTAAATTTTCTAGAAAAATTACAGATGTTTCTAAGTTTGATGCAAATTTTTGTGAAGTCCTAGCTTGGCATTTAGCCGCAGAATTTGCCTACGCGCTCACACAGAGTGCTTCAGCACAAAAAAATGCTGAGGATAAAGCTGAGCGAGAACTCTCAATAGCAAGGTCATACAGCGCACAAACAGGATCTACTAAACAGGTGTCGTCTGATAGTTGGATAAACGCCCGAAGATAGGGAGGCATCCACATGGCAAAAAATAATCACATAGTAAATGCATTCGTCACTGGTGAAGTAAGTCCAAGATTTTTAGGTAGAACCGATGCGCCTCAATACAATCAAGGTTGTGAAGAATTAAAAAATATGATCATCCACCCCGAAGGTGGAGGCTCACGCCGTAATGGAACAATTTTCATTGCTGATTTTGTAAAGCCTGATGGCACTTACTATGACCAGTACCGAGCATTTCCCTTCGCTGGGAGTGACGGCTCGCGCTGGCAGATAGTTCTTGCGACTGATATTCCAGAGGAGCAAACAATAAATGGACAGGATTGGTACGCTTGGAAAGCTTACAATATGTCGGATTATTCTGTTGTGGACTGTCAGCCAGCTTACGAAGCTTCGACCGGATTTCAGGCGTTTAACGACTGGGATTTAGATGCGCTAGCGCTAGATCTAAACGAAATTCAGTTTGCACAAGCGGGAGATAATTTATTTCTAGCCCACGGATTATTTCGCCCAATCAGAATTTCATATCAAGAGCCTGGATTTGGTGATCCAAATTTTACAGTTTTTCCGTTCCCCGATCCTTACGTCTATGACCAAAGTGGTGTTGCTGGAGCAAATAGAACATCTCCATTTTTACCTCCTGTGAGAGATTTACCGAGCGTGGCTAAAGTTTTAAAAGTTACAACCACGGGAGCAGTTGGTGATCCAGTAACAATTGAAACTGTTGGTGCCTCTTCAATACTTTTTTCAGAGCAATTCGTTGGAAGACTTTATAAGTTTTCCGCAGCCTCACAAACACTGGTTGTTTTAGTTACTGCATTTGTAAATGTTATTGAAGTTACAGGTAAAGTGATTGCAGGATCAATTGCTGCGAGTCCTGATTTTTTTGGACAAGATGCTGGCACTTCGTATGAAGAAGGTGCTTGGAACTTTGATAAGGGATACCCCAGAGCTGTGTGTTTCTTTGAATCACGACTGGTTTTTGCAGGGACAGACACACTTCCGGATACAATGTGGTTTTCTGAAGTGGACGATATATTTGAATTTGATCCTCGTGGTTTAGAGCAGGATTCATTCTTTGCTGATCCAGTTGTAAATTCAGATTCTTTTACAATGACTTTAAAATCTGAAGTTTTAAATCAGATCAGATGGATGTCCCCAGGGAAAACACTCGCTGTGGGTACAAATTCTAGGGAATTTATTGTAAAGGGCGCAAGTCCAACACTTGGAATAGGACCGCTCAATTTACAAAGTAACTCTGAAACTTCTTTTGGATCAGCTTATCAGCAAGCTACCCGCATCGAGAACGCGGTAGCGTTTATGCACAGGGACCGGAAAAGTATTAGAGAGATGGTTTTTAATTTTGATGAAGACTCTTTCAAAGCTCCCAACATGAATATTATCGCAAGCCACATTGCCTCTAAAAAGATTGGATCTCGTGATAATGAAGAGATTCTAGTACCGCCGTGTACGTTTGCTTCAATCATGATGCAAAATTCTCCTGGTGGAATTCTTTGGTGTTTAGACACTAATGGGTTTTTAAGAGGAATGACTCGTGAACGTGAGCAGCAAGTAATCGCTTGGCATTGTCACGAAATTGCGGGAAGTGGAACATTTGAAGGAAAAACTTACACTCCTTTTATTCATTCAATCAGTGTTGGACAGAAACAAGATTTGTACTCCACTGAAGCAGGTGGTGAACCTGACGAACTTTGGATGGTAGTATCTCGTGCGATTGTTGATTACAATAGCGGATCACCTACTACCACTGTGAAATACTTCTTAGAAAAGATGGCCCTTCCTTGGGAAAGATCTACAATTGAAGATGGTTGGGATTTGGACTCTGTTGCGAAGTTCGCTCCTGTCTACATGGATTGTGCAGTTATCACAGATAACAATTCTCACTCTGGTGGAATTATCACAGGACTTCCGCACGGACACGGTGCCACAGTAACCGTGATTTGTAATGGAATTTACTTTGGCGAATACACTGTGGATGATGGCTCTATAGACATCTCAGAAAAACTTGAAGGCGAAGATGAGTGGCAAGCAATTATTGGATTTAATTTTGTCGGCAGAATCGTACCAAATGTTGCTGAAGTTCCCGCTCAACTTGGAAGTTCACAAGGACAACCTCGGCGGATCGACCAAATCACTGTGCATTTTTACAGAACCATTGGCGCTAGATTTGGACGAGCGGCTGAGATAGATCAAGATAACACTCCAGCATCTCAGCTTGAAGAAGTGGTGTTTAAGCGCGGTGCAAATTCAAGCGGTCCGTATCCACTATATACTGGTGAAAAGAAATTAGTATTCCCGCTTGGATATGAAAAGCGTCCAAAAATTGTGATCGAAAGCCATCTTCCATTTCCAATGACAGTAACTCACATCACAACAAGGATGGTGGTCTATGAAGGGTAACTTTAGATCTGCATTCCCTGATGATGTTGATAAAATCAATTTACATCCTGTGTATTCTCCGAACGGAAGTTATAAGGAAGTGGCAAAGCAATATTTAAGTCTCCCACTCAATATTGCATACACAATTCTTGATCCACTTGGAGAACCTCTAGCGATTGCTGGAGGACTTTTTATTTACAATAAAGTGATGGAGATTTGGACAATAGTTGATAAGAGAGTTTTCGATATGCCTTTATACTATGCTAAGGCAATGAAGAGTTTACTTGATTCATGCTTTAAAAATTTTGAAGTTAATAGACTGCAAGTCGTAATACGCGCTGACCAACCTTGGGCTATGCACTGGGGAAAATTCCTTGGATTTACTAAAGAGGGAATTCTTAGGAAGTATGGTCAAGAAGGTGTGGACTACATTATGTTTGCGAAAGTGAGGGATTAGGATGGACCCGATTACGATAGCCCTGATGGGTGGAGGCCTCCTCCTTCAAGCTTATGGAAATTATCAGGCAAATTTGAGTCAGGCAGACGCTGCTAGAAAGAACGCGGGATTTTACAGGGAACAGGCTCAGTTTGCAAAAGAAGCTGGTGAACGCCAGCAGATGATTTTTGACCGAGACACACAGATTCAGTACGGCGAGCAACTTTCGGCTTACGCAAAAGCTGGAGTAGACACGCAATCTAGTTCTTTATTTTTTGCAAAACAAATGTTGTTTCGACAGCAAGAAAGCTTTGCCATTAAAAAAGAAGCCGATATGAATGTGCGCCTAGCACTTCTCAGAGCAGACCAAGCAGCAACACAAGCTGATACTTTGGAAGATCCAACGCTTAATATGATTCAGGCGGCAGGTCCTCTACTCATGTTTGCTGGAAAAGCGGGACTTGGTTCTGGTGGTTCGACACCGAATAGTGGCGGAGGAGCTTCTGGAAATTACGCTGGAAGTTTTGGCGATAACGACGCTGCTTTATATGGCTGGAGTCCAGGATTTAAAAATGCTTAGGAGAATTTATGCCTATAATACCTAGAGGTCCTGAAAATCCAAGAATGAATGTAAGTTCTCCTGTTCCTATTGGAAGCACGGCTGAATCCCGAACCATGGGTGATAGCATGGCCAAGTTTGGAAAAGAACTTGCTGATTTTGGTGAGAACCAACTAAATATTGATCGACGACTTAAAATTGATGAGGGGACAAATGCTCTCAGGAACACAGCGGTTGAAGCTGAAAATTATGCGCGTTTAAATTCAGCTCCAGATGGATCTGATTACGGAGCAAAATTTTATGAGTATGCTAGTCCTCGTGTAAACGATATTCAAAATCAATTTGGTGGTGATCCTCGAGTGCGTGAGCAACTTGGATCTTTTGTTTCCAGAGCTAAAGCTGACATGGACACAACTATTCTTGTGCGCTCAGCACAAATGATGGAAAAACATAATTGGGATCGCATTGAAGGACTTGGTGATGATGCTTCAAATCGCATCCGTGAAAATCCAAACGGAATACTATTAGGTGCGGAACTTCAAGCGCATAACCAGCTTCTCACAGATCTTGCGAACAAAGGTGGAATCACTGGTGAGAATGCGATGAAAGCAAAGAATGCTTTCTACAATAAAATGTCCACACAATTTATCCAAGGACTTGATGATCGCCAGCAATATGGGAAGGCTCTTTCGTACCTTCAAGCAAATCAAGAAGATCCGAGTATGTTTACTTCTATGGACCCTGATCAAGCTCAGAAGCTTGGATTTATTGACGGTAGGGAAGCCCAAGCTTTGAAGGACAAGGGTGAAGGTTTCAAACTTCCAGTTCTTACAAAAGGTGACAAAGTAAAGCTGTCTGCTGAAGAAACTGCTGTTATGAACGGTATGAGCCCTCACGATAAAGCCGTTTGGATTGACCGAATGAGAGCAAAAATAAAAGAGAACACTGAAGTTCGCCTATCTGATTTGAATGCCAACGTAAATGGTTTTGAGAAGGTTGCTCTTTCAGGGCTTCCTGTCAGTGATCAGATGGTGGCCGATCTTAAAAAACAAGTGAATTCAAACCCGAATCTTACTCAGTTTGCTAGGGTTCGTTTGATGGATGCGATTAATTCTGCATACGCTGTGAACCAACAGCTCTCCTTGGCCGCTAGCACGCCCCGAAGCCAGTGGGGTAGCATCTTAGAGGGGGTTGATTCAAAGATTCAATCCTACTCCGCTGAGGCTGCTAAACAGGACCCTAGAATGGGCACTGCTGGACAAGACTTCGCAGTTCAAGCAAACCGACTTCAAAATAAGGAAATGCTTGAGCGTTCCCTTGCTGTGATTAAAAAACAACAAGACACTGACCCCGCAGCTTTTGTCACACAAAATGACAGAACTATTCAAAATCTCTACCTTGGTACGAAAGACGATAGTCCTCGTGCAACTAACGCGTACATAAACGCGTCTCTTGCAAAACAGCAATACCTTGGCATTGAGCCATCAAAACAAAAAATTCTAATGAAACAGGATGCGATCCAGCTTGCGAATTCCATAATGGTGATTCCAAATGCGGCGGATACAAATAAATATTTAAACAATTTACAAGCACAGTACGGGGAGCACTTTCCAAGAGTAATCAGCGAACTTGCGAGTGTGAACAAAAATTTGGCTGATTTTCGTCCAATTGCTTATGCTCCGCCCGACTCTCGTGACAGCCTCATTGATGCTATTAAGAATGAGAAATCTATTAAAGATGGAATCCAAGCAAATGAAATTTTAAAAGTTAAATCAAAGTCCGTAATCGCTGCTGCGAACAACACTATGAGTGCTTTTAAAGATGTGGTTCTAGGATCAAGCAACGATAGTTCACGGCAAGAAGTTGTAAACTCGATGAATAAACTTGTCACACTTCAAGCACAGCGTGACTTATTAAGGAACCCCGATGCAAATCCTAAAGATCTTGTTAGCAAGGCCTACGCTGATCTTATTGATAGCACTTATTCTATTACTGATGGTGGAAGCTCGTCTGTCCTAGTCCCCAGAGTTGTGGGCGGCAGACAGATGGACGCAAACATGGTTCGAAGCTACATGGAAGTTTATTCAAAACCTGAAAACTTTGGTGAACTTGGAGTGGCGGTGCCAAAAACCGCTGTTGATAAAGATCAATACTATAATTTTTTATCCGCAAATTCTAGATGGGTTACAAACGAATCCCAATCTGGAATGAAGCTTATGCAGGTTATGCGCGATGGAAGTGTTCAGCCTGTGTTTAACACTTTAGGAAAACCAGTTGAGCAGAATTACGCAGATATAAATTTAAAACCACCTAAAAAAGTGATCGAAAATAATAAGACACTTTTTAAGAAATTGTTCGGAGGATAGTTGGAAGTTCCAAGAATACCTCTTAATTTTAAACCAGATTCAGACCGTAGTTTTGAGGACTATATGGGACAGGATGTCCCTGTTAGTTCTTCTGAAGCAACAAGCGCTGCTTTCACACTTGCTACTCAAGACACAGCTTCAATGCTTATCGGACGCCAAATGGTGGCTTCTGATTTTGAAGGTCGTGGTGTTGGAAAGATTTCTGCTGAAGAAGCGAATCAAAGATTCCCAGAAATGCACACCCCGTTCCGTGAACCCGTAAATCCGTATATGGCTCAGCTTCAGTTTGATAAACAACAACGTGATATGGAGCTTCAAAGGAAAGTTGAGAATGGACCAGACGATGGGTGGACAAAAGCAAAAATATTTGGAGTAGGAGTTCTTGCTCATCTCATGGACCCTCTTGAAGTGGGTGCATCTGCGATGCTTTCATGGGGTGTTGGCGGTCTTGCTACTAAAGGGTTCTTTGGTGCGAAGACGGCAGCGGCTGCAAAAGCTGTACAGGCAGGAAAAGCTGGCTTTGCAGCTCGTGCTGGTATTACAGCTTTAGAAGCAGGGGTTGGGGATTTAACCCAAAATATAGGTCAGGAAATTTTACTTGGAAACACCATCTCTCGCGAAGGTGGGGAGTATAATCCAGAGACTGGGGAACTCCTCACCGACCTTGCTCTAAATACGGCGGGCGGCGCTGGCTTCTTCTTTGGTATAAGAGAGGGTATTGTTCGCCCATTCAGTAACTTATTTCGAATGCTTAAAAGCACATCTCCCCAAGCGGATTTAGCAATTGCTAGAACTGTTGTTGGGAATTTAGATAACGATATTCGTCCAAACATCACTCCAATTTTAGAATCACTTGCGAAAGAAACTTCTGTGAAGCCACAAGAGTTTGGACTTCCGCACTACAACTACGAACCCGTTGATACCACAAATGTGGTAGGAAAAAAATTCTACATTTCTACTGTGGATACAGCACCCGATGCGAAGAGTGGAATAAAGACCGCTCTTGGCGATGACTTTGGAATTGGCACCCACATGACTGATAATCCAGGGGTAGCAAATGCTGCTTCTGCGAGGGGCATGGCTGATAATATCGGAGCAGTTCATGAGGTTACGTTTAACGAAAATAATTTGAATCCGCTTTCGCTAGATGCACCCGTTCCTGAATCCATGCAGGGACTGCTAGCGAAGGCGGACCTACCACCCGAAGCACCTCTTAGAGATGTTTTATCAGTTTTACAAAGTGCTATGGATGAGGGTGATCTTCCAGATAATTTTATGGATGGTGTGAAACAACAGATGTTGGATAATGGTTTTAATGCTCTTATCAGTAACGGTGAAAAACACATGGGTGTAGATCACACGCCTCATAATCATATAACACTTCTTGATGATAACTTGATTAAACAAACAGGAACTTACTCACCGAACCCCGCTGTGAAGGCTGAGATTCAACACGAAGTAATCACAAAAGCAATGGAGCACTCCCGGGATTACAAGAACCATACCTTGGTTGAGAGTACAAAATTTGATGAGATGATGAAGTCTCTTGATGAAACTCCAGGACAGACTATAGAGTCTTCTAAACTTCGTGACAATATTCAAGAACAAATTGATTCTATTTCTGAACTTGACAATCAAAAACTTTTAAGCTCCGATGAGAGAAAAATGTTTGAGAGTTTGAAAGAGGAATTTAAAGATTTGGATATTAAGCATACGCTTGTAAAAGCGGTAGCAAGTTGCGTGGGTGGATAATGGCTGATGATTGTTTGACAAGATTACTTGATCCAGAAGTCCAAAAGACTTTATTCGGAGACCGAGAGGTTCCGAGAAAAGCTATCGAAGCTGTGCTTAAAGATATTGAAAAAATCAAAGCTGATGTGGATGCTGGACTTTATAAAGGTCAAACCTACAAATCAAAAGTGATGGAGTATATCGCTGAGAAGCAGCGTTTGAATGAGGCTCAGGCTTTACTAAAATCCACAAATCTTCAAGCCATTCGTGAGCGCTTTAAGTTCTACTCTCAACCTGGATTTGAGAAAAATCCAGTGGAAGCTTTTAAGTCTATACTTACAAAATCTACGGTTCTTGCGAACTCTTCAAATGATTCCGTCTCTGCCCGAATCGCGGCTAGGTTTGATTCCTATGCCAATTTTTTAATGACCGGCTTAGAGAAAATCTCTGGAAATAAAGAGTTTGTTTCTGGCCAAATTGATAGAGAAATTATGCAGGAAGTTCATTCTCTTGCTTCTGGTAAAGGAAGCGGTGTCTCTGGAAATAAATTAGCAGAGCAAATTGGATCTGTGATCCATAATATGAACCGTATATTTTTTAAAGATATGACCCAAGCTGGGATTCCAATTCGTGAACTTAATGGCTTCGTAGCAAGACAAACACACGCCATCTCTAAAGTACGAGAAGCTGGTTTTGATAATTGGTTTAAAGATACTATTTCAAAACTAGATATGAAGAAAACATTTGGCGTCTACATGAACGATCAAAAAGCTATTGAAAAAACGATGCGAGGAATTTACTCAGAGATTGTTTCCGGTCGTTACGGCCTTGATTCCATTGTTGGGGATAAAGAAGTCGGCGATCATTTCATTGGCTTGGGTGCCACGAAATCAATTTTGGATAAATTATCAGAAAGTAGAACTCTTCATTTTGAAGGTCCTGATAACATGTTTGATTACAATGCTAAGTACGGTGATGGAACTCTTGCCGAAAATATTTACAAAGAGATGAGAAGAAATTCGACATCTCTATCGCTTTTAGAGAAGTTTGGGGATCAACCTCAAGCGGCCTTTGAAGCTGACATAGAGAGAATGGTTTCTAATCTTCGTAAAGATGGAAAAGAGGAACAAGCCTCTAAATTATTAGGCGAAAAACATAGACTACTAACAATGTTTAAAGAAGTCGCTGGAGTTAAACTTAGCCCTGGAAATGAAACGATAGCGAGAGTGGGTGCAAATATTCGCTCCCTGCAAGCTGTATCAAAGCTTGGTAATGTGGGACTTCGTTCTCTTGCAAATTTTGCAGGTGCCGCTGTTGAACTTAAAAACAACACAGGTCAAAATTATCTTCAAGTAACTAGTGGTCTTATCAACGAATGGTTTAAGTCACTTCCAGAATCTTATCGCTCTACCTATGGTAAGAAAGCAGCAAACTTTTTAAATGATATGCAAGCTAATAATCTTGCAAGTCTTGGCAACGATGCCCGTGCCGATGGTTTTTTAAACAGGTCTGCTCGTTTCATGATGAAGTACAACGGTCAGGATTTTTTAAATGAATCAGCCCGTGTTGCCATGGGGAATATGATTCAAGAAAACTTAGCTGATCAAGCAAGTAAAAATTTTGGTGACCTTCCGCCTAAAATGCAAGCTTCACTTCTTTCATCTGGAATTAAAGAAGCTGATTGGAATATTCTTCGCACAGCTACTGAAACTGCTGAAGACGGTAGAGTGTTTGTAACTCCCGAAGCTGTGTCACGTCTCACCGAAGAACAAACATCTGGTGTTCGTGGTAAAATGTCACATGAGCGCTATGTTCGAGATTTAGAGTTAAAGCTTCGCGGAAGCATCATCCAAGCTGTGGACATTGCTACAACGACTGCGGGTGCTCGTGAAAGATCCGCACTTACACTTGGGACCGATATAGGAACTTTCTGGGGTGAGGTTGTTCGCTTAGGCACACAGTTTAAGTCTTTTACACTTCAGTCTATGAATATTGGTAAAAGATTTCTAAATTCAAACCCCGATACAGCGATGCTTGAAAAGGGCATCCTTGCTAGTCAAGGAAAAGATATGCGCTCCCTCGCTGAGTGGATCACAGTCGGTACTGCTCTTGCTTTTGGTGTGAACTCACTCATTGCTCTTGCCAACGATAAACCACAGCCCGATCCCACAAAGGCCGGAACATGGCTTGATGCTATGGCAAAGTCAGGAGCAGGTGCTATGTACATTGATTTTTTTGTTGGTGAGTGGAACAAGTATAATTTTGGACAAGTAATGCTCGGCCCTACTTTTGGTCAGGTTCCCGATGTCGCAGCACTTGTAACGGATGCAACATCAGGAGATATCAAAGGCGGAAAATTTGAAAACGGAAAATTTTCGCAAGGTGTTGTTCCAGGTACTACCCGACTAATTAGAAACAATATACCATTTCAACAGTTTCCATTAATAAAACAGGGATTTGATTTCCTCCAGTATGGCGTCATACAGGAAGCAATTTCCCCAGGGTTTAAGGCTAAGCGGGAGCTGAGACAGATTCTAAAACAGAATCAGGGAGGATAGATGTCAGTTTCAAATCAAACCGTGAAGGCCATTTACCAAGGTAATGGCTCAAGCCAAAACTTTGCGATACCTTTTGCGTTCGTATCAGGAGAGCTTGCCGACATCAAAGTTTACACTATTGATACTGCTGGGGTGCTAACACTTAAAACTATCACTACACACTACACTCTTTCCCCCACTGGTGATAACCCAACACTTGTAATTTTTAACACCGCTCCTGATGTAAATACAAAGGTTCTTATCAGACGGGAAGTTCCCTACACCCAAATCTTGGATTATATCAACACTGGAGACTTTCAAGCGGAAGATCACGAAGAGGGAATGGATAGACTAACTTTCCAGATTCAACAAGTGTACGAGATGCTTGCTGCCCGAATCTCTCTAAATGTTCTTGATGAAGGTGTGTTTGATCCACAGATGCCGCTCATGGAACCATCATCGGTACTTATTTCAAACGCAGATGGCGATGGCTGGGAGTTAATCGCAAGAGCGGATCTAATTGGCCCAACAGGTCCCACTGGTCCTACGGGTCCAACAGGTCCTACAGGACCGCAAGGTGATCCAGGTGCCACAGGAGC
>Ga0154020_10002430_pt1 | contig 22749 bp, 17 predicted proteins | sample Klosneuvirus_201_FD_109709 | JGI IMG/M metagenome (GOLD analysis project Ga0154020, IMG submission 109709) | Active sludge microbial communities from wastewater, Klosterneuburg, Austria - Klosneuvirus_20160825_MG | ecosystem: Engineered > WWTP > Aerobic digester > Activated sludge | place...
CCTCCAAATAAAGGATTAAAATTCGAAAGGCATACTTTGATTCCGTGTTCTTATAAAGATTACGAGATGGCCGTACAAAATGAAATTCCTGACCGTTGGTGGCAAACTTACCAAAAGCTAGCCTGATAAATCCCCTTAATTGCGGTACAATAATTTAAGAAGGTTTTTCTATTTTCAGGGTATGAAAAAATTATTCCTACTCACACTATTTGTATCATTCACGTCGTTGTATTCCCAATCAATAAAAAAGGGTGAAGAACTTATTCATTCAATGTATAAGATGTACAACGGTAAATGGTACAAACATTTTACCTTCACTCAGGATGCTGTTTTCTATAAAGACGGAAAAGAAGATAAAAAAGAAGTATGGCACGAAGCCGCCACCTTTCCGGGGAATTTGGTGATTAAATACGACAGCATGGGAAGTAAAAATGGTGTGATATTCAATAATAATACCGTTTGTGGCATAAAAGACGGAATTGCAAAAACACCTCGTCCGTTCATTCATGATTTATTGCTTGTAGGTTTCGATGTGTACTTTTTAAATCCGGAAAGAAGCATCCGGTTACTTGACTCTTTAGGTTATAATTTAAAAATTGTACACGAAGATGTTTTTGAGGGAAGAAAAGTTATTGTGGTGGGAGCAGAAAAAGGTGACGAAAAAAGCAATCAGTTTTGGATTGATGCCGAACGTTTATACATGCATAGGGTTATTTATCAGAAAACCGACCACATGGATGTTAGGTTCGAAGAGTATGAAAACATGAACGGCAATTGGGTAGCAAAAAAAGTCACTTTTATAGCAAACGGTCAATTAAGAATGGTTGAAGTATATTATAACATTAAGTTTCCTAAAGGATTAAATCCCTCCATTTTTGTAGCCGAAAAATTCACTGAAGCAAAGTGGTAAAAAAAAGCCCCGGCAATTATTGTCGGGGCTTTTTTATTAAGCTTTGTTTTCTGTGCTTTCAGTTTTTTCAGGTTTTGGTAATAAAACCTTACGTGATAATTTGAATTTTTTAGTTTTAGGATCTATTCCCATAAACTTCACTTGTATCTTATCACCTTCTTTTAATACACCTTCTAATGAATCTAATCGTTTCCAGTCTACTTCACTGATGTGTAATAAACCTTCTTTACCAGGTAAAAACTCAACAAATGCACCATAAGGCATAATTGTTTTTACGGTAGAATCATAAATTTCTCCTTCTTCAGGCATTGCAACGATACCTTTGATGCGTGCCATAGCTGCATCAATAAAGCTCTTTTGCTCACCAAAAATCTCCACAATACCTTTGCTATCCACTTCAGTAATTGTAATAGAAGTAGTAGTTGCTTTTTGCATTTCCTGAATTACTTTTCCACCAGGCCCGATAATTGCACCAATGAATTCACCCGGAACTTCAATTTTAGCAAAACGAGGAGCGTGCGGCTTGTAATCTTCATTAGGAACTGAAATAGTTTTCAATATTTCACCCATAATGTGTAAGCGGCCTTCTTTAGCCTGAATCAAAGCTTCGCGCATTACCTCAAATGGTAATCCGTTTACTTTTAAATCCATTTGAACTGCAGTAATACCGTCTTTAGTTCCGCAAACTTTAAAGTCCATATCACCCAAGTGATCTTCATCACCTAAAATATCTGATAATACAGCGTAGTTATTTTTATCATCGGTAATTAATCCCATTGCAATACCCGAAACAGGTTTTGCAATTTTAACACCTGCATCCATCAAGGCTAGAGTACCTGCACAAACGGTTGCCATACTGCTCGATCCGTTACTTTCTAAAATATCAGAAACAACACGAATAGTATAACCCGAATCAACAGGAATAACTTTCTTAAGTGCACGTAAAGCCAAGTTACCATGCCCTACTTCACGACGGCCAGGACCACGGTTTGGTTTTGCTTCACCAGTTGAAAAACCAGGGAAGTTATAATGTAATAAGAAACGTGCGTCGCCTTTATAAAATGCTCCGTCAATCATAGCAGCATCTTTTGGTGTACCCAAAGTTACAGTCGTTAACGATTGTGTTTCTCCACGCGTAAATACTGCGCTTCCGTGTGCTGCAGGTAAATAACCTACTTCACTCCAAATCGGACGAATCTGATTTGTTTTACGGCCATCCAAACGGATTTTTGTATCCAATGTAGCCTTACGAACTGCGTGGTATTCTACTTCGTGGTAATATTTTTCAATTAAACCTTTACGTGTCGCTAATTCTTCTTCAGTAAAAGTTAATTTGTATTCGTCAAGAATAGCTTTGAATGCAGCTTTACGTTCGTTTTTGTTTGGGTTACCTGCTTTTGCAACATTGTAAACCTTATCGAAAGTAGCTTTACTAACTTTTTCTTTCAAGTCAGCATCATTTACTTCATGGCAATATTCACGCTTTGGTTTTAAACCGGCTTTTACTGCGAATTCGTTAATAGCATTAATCTGAACTTTGATAGCAGCGTGCGCGAACTGAATAGCTTCTAACATTTCATCTTCGCTGATCTCGCTCATTTCACCTTCAACCATTACAATATCCTTAGCTGATGCAGCAACAATCATATCAATTGTTGAAGTTGCTAAAGCATCAATATCCGGATTGATTACTAATTTACCGTCAATTTTACCTACACGTACTTCTGAAATCGGACCATTGAAAGGGATATCAGAAACAGCGATTGCTGCTGAAGCTGCTAAACCAACCAATGCATCTGGCATTGTTTTACGGTCGGATGATATTAAAGATAACATCAATTGTGTATCTGCGTGATAATCTTCCGGAAATAAAGGACGCATGGCGCGGTCTACAATACGGGAGATTAGAACTTCGCTGTCAGATAATTTTGCTTCGCGACGGAAAAAACCTCCGGGGAAACGCCCTGCAGCTGCATATTTTTCTTGATAATCTACTGTTAATGGTAAAAAGTCTACACCTTCTTTTGCTTCTTTGTTACTTACAATCGTTGCTAAAATCATGGTGTCGCCTAATTTTACGACTACGGCACCATCAGCTTGTTTAGCCAATTTACCTGTTTCAAGAGTTACAATACGGCCATCGCCGATATCGAAACTGTGTGTTGTACCTATTTGTGACATACTTGTTTTTTTTATGTTCTGACGTTTTCAGAACTGATTTATATATGGTTTATGTTTCCTGTATTAATAACAAAGGCATTTCAGAAAAGAATCCGAAATGCCCCGCCAATAAAAAATAGCCGCAAATTATTTACGGATATCCAAAGTTTTAATGATAGCACGGTAACGTGTGATATCAGTTTTCTTTAAATAGTCAAGTAAAGCACGACGCTTACCTACTAAGTTTAAAAGAGAACGCTGAGTTCCGAAATCTTTTTTGTTATTTTTTAAATGACCGGTTAAATGGTCAATGCGTTGTGTAAATAATGCAATTTGAGATTCAGCACTACCTGTGTTTTTTTCGCTTCCACCGTATTTTTTAAATACCTGCTTTTTTACTTCTGATGTAAGATACATATTACTATCCTTTTAGTTTTAATTAAGAGGGGCAAATATAACAATATTATTTTAAGAAATAAAATGTTTTTAAGAGGGGAATTAATGTAAATTAGTGTTGCAAAACTACAACTCATTAGCTCATATAAATCTATAATTTACTGTATACCAAATACTTAATAAATATTATACCCTGTCTATTAAACCATTAAACTTAAATACAGTCTTACAAAAAACAAAAACCTAAAAAATGAAAACTAATAAATTAATCTACACTGCAGCTTTGGCAATTTTAACCGGAGCTTTATTATTCACCTCTTGCAGCAAAAAAAGAGCATTCAAGAATGAAGATGGACAAACTTCAGAAGACAATAAAGTTGCTCAGGGCGAGTCGGACGCAGCTATTAGTGATGCCAACTCTGTAATAGGTGATAAAACTTATTTACATGGTAAAACAGCAGGGCCACAAACTGTAAGTGGTGTTTTAGGAACAATCTGTGGATTAACAGTAGATACTGTAGGTATGCCTTTAGGAACAATAATGTTAAATTATAGCGGTATTACTTGTAACAACCGTAATAGAACCGGCTCTATCCGTTTAACAATTCAAAATTATGCAAGTGGTGTAAGGTGGAAACACGTAGGTGCTGTTTTAAAAGTTGAATATTTGGCTTATAAAGTAACACGTGCTTCTGACGGGAAAAGCGTTGAATTAAACGGTACACAATATGTAACCAACAATTCAGGTGGAACATGGTTTGATTTGATTTTCTTAGGTCAAACTAATTTATCTCATCAGGTAACCGGTACTAATTTATTAGTGACTTTTAACGGAACCAGCTCAGCTACATATAACATTCACCGTAAATTCACCTACACCTATACTCCATTAGTTATCACTTGTGTTGGCGAAGGAATTGGCACTAATAACGGATTAAATCAACTCGAAAACTATGGTACAACCCGTAATGGTGATCCTTTCACGAGCCAAGTGGTGACTCCGATTGTTTGGAATACTACCTGTGGTGCATGGGCCCCAATTCAAGGCGAAGTGAACATTAAAGTTGACTCAAAAAGTTTCGACTTAAAAGTATTATTTGGTACAGATGCCAGCGGTAATGCTATTACTGTAGGTGCTAACCAATGTCCTTATGGTTTTAAAGTTGAATGGACTTACAAAAAGAAAACTAACAAGAAAATCTTTGGATATCTATAATAAAAACTCTGAATACTTTAGAAATCCCTGCCAAAAATGGCGGGGATTTTTTATTCCACCCCTTTTAGCGCCTTATCATAATCAGGCCGCTTAATCAGTTTTTCAAGGTCAGGTGATTTTTCTATTCTGAATAAAGCATCTGTATAGGCTTCTTTAGTCATTCCGTCATAATGAATAATTCCCCAGCGGTATTGTAAGGTTTGAAACAGATTTAAAACTATTAATGCAATCAAAATTGAGAATCCTGCTTTCCTGAAACTTACTTTTTCATTATAAAGCCTGTTAATATAAACTGCCATTCCTAAAGCTAGAAATGGGTAAATATCTATCATGGCTCTTAATCCCCACGACCCACCATACCACCAACACCACCACGATAAAATCACATAAGTATAAACAAGAAACAAAACAGATACTGCCAGCGCAAATTCTTTCTTCTTCCTGAACATCCATATCACCCCAATTAATGAGAAAATCATTATTGGTGCATACAATAACCAGCCCTTTCTGAATCCAAACAACCCATCTAACAAATGAGGTTGGGCAAAATAAAAACTCTCGCCGACGTATGAATTAAAGAGGTATTGACCGGTAATGAATTTCCAATACATTAACTGCGGAAGTACTACGAGAAAAATTATTACTACCATAATTAGCAATTGTCCAACATTTGAAATAAATAATTTAAACCTTTCAGTTAGTGAATTAACAGAGTCAATTTTGTACAACAATAAAAAACTGAAAATTAAAATATTTACAGGCCTGATCAAAACCAATAATCCGCCTACTACTCCCAATAACAAAACAAATTTTAAACGCGGTACTTGCAGCCATTTTACTGAATAATAAATGAACATGGCTGCCAGCATAAAATCAGTTGCATGCGCCATGGCACCATGTACTGAACCATAAAAAACCAGATGTGTCCCGAATACAAGGCTCAACAATGTGAAGGCGGTTACTTTTTCATTAAAATTTTGTAATAGTATTTTTCTTAAAAAAAACAATCCAACCAATAAGTAGAAAAGCCCTGAGAACTGAATCAAGCACTGATAGGGTTCTGAGAAACCATTCGTATCATACCCACTTAGTTTTGCATAAGCATGTGCCACCGAAAAAAAAGGCAGATACATCATCGCCATACCCATTGTTGTCTTAATTACCAAATTACCATTAGGGCATTTTAATGGCACATACATATGGTTCTGATAAGAATAGTAATCGGGGTTCTTTTCGTAAAATTTCAGGGAAATATCACCTTCAATAAAATATGCCGGCAAATAGCTGTAATAGGATATTACATCCCAGTCAATAACGTTTTTTCTATTCCATTTTGCGAGATTAAGATTAACCACAGAAGAACTAATGAGTACCAACAATATTACTGCAAGGCTGGGTTTTAATCTGAAATATGTAATTATGGCTTTTATTTGCTTATTTTAATAGGGTAAAAATAAACAATTACTACCTTTGCAGCTATATGTTAGCCCATCAATTATTAATAGAAGCCATAAAAGAAGCACTAGTTAAGGTGTATAACATTACTCCTTCCGAAAAAGAGCTGCAACTACAAAAAACAAGAAAAGAATTTGAAGGCGATTTTACCATTGTTACATTTCCATTTATCAAAGCGGCTAAACAGTCGCCAGAGGAGGTTGGTCAAAAACTTGGTACCTATATCACACAAAATAACCCTGATGTTATAAAATTTAATGTCGTAAAAGGATTCCTGAATCTAAGTCTAAGCAATTCGTTTTGGCTGAAATTCATTAATGCAGTTACAACAAATGCAAACTATGGCATTGAAGCTCCAAATTCTAGCGGGAAAACCATTATGCTGGAGTTTGCATCACCCAACACCAACAAACCTTTGCACTTAGGTCATATCCGGAATATTTTGCTTGGGCATTCAGTATCTGAAATTTTAAAAACACAAGGACATAAAGTTTTAAAAACAAGTTTGGTGAACGACAGAGGTGTTCACATTTGCAAAAGCATGCTGGCCTGGTTGAAATCCGGTAACGGTGAAACACCTGAGAGTTCCGGTGTTAAAGGTGACCATTTAGTTGGAAAATATTATGTGGCGTTTGATAAAGCTTACAAGAAAGAGATTGAGCAATTAGTGACTTCAGGTAAAACAAAAGAGGACGCAGAAAAACAAGCTCCAATTATGCTCGAAGTTCAGGAAATGTTAAGAAAGTGGGAAGCAGGCGACCATGAAACTGTTGAGCTCTGGAAAAAAATGAATGCGTGGGTTTATAAAGGATTCGATATAACCTATTCCACCATTGGCGTTTCATTTGATAAAATGTATTACGAAAGCGAAACTTATATTACCGGTAAAGAAATGGTACAGGAAGGTTTAGCTAAAAAAATATTTTATAAAAAAGAAGATAATAGCGTTAGAATAGATTTAAGTGCAGATGGATTGGATGAAAAAGTGGTATTAAGATCGGATGGCACTTCTGTTTATATTACGCAGGATTTAGGAACGGCTAAACAACGTTTTAATGATTTTCCTGAACTCAATCAGTTAATTTATACCGTTGGTAACGAACAGGATTATCACTTTAAGGTTTTGTTTCTGATTTTTGAAAAATTCGGATACACCTGGGCCAAGGAATGCTATCATTTGTCATACGGCATGGTAGAATTACCTGAAGGTAAAATGAAAAGCCGCGAAGGAACTGTAGTAGATGCCGATGATTTATTGGAGGAAATGTTCAATACAGCCGAACAAACCACGAAGGAATTAGGAAAAGTTGAAGGATTCAATGAAGCTGAATTAAAATCTCTGTATCACAATATTGGATCAGGTGCATTAAAGTATTTTATGTTGAAGGTTGATCCTAAAAAGAAAATGCTATTTGACCCGAAAGAAAGCATTGATTTTAACGGCAACACAGGTCCATTCATTCAATATACCCATGCACGTATTCAATCGGTGTTGCAAAAGGCAGGCACATTACCCGCTAAGGCAGATGCCTCTATTGAACTGAACCCTATTGAAAGAGAATTAGTACAATTAATTTACGAATACCCAGCAGCTTTAAAAGAAAGCGCTAAAGAATATAACCCTGCTACAATAGCTAATTATATTTATGAACTCACAAAAACGTTTAACCGTTTTTATCACGACTGCAGTATATTGAAAGAAGAAAACGAAAAGGTTAAACAACTGCGTTTATTATTGGCCAAACAATGCGGACTTATTATAAATCAAGGTATGTTGTTATTAGGGATTGAAGTACCTAACAGAATGTAAAATGTCGTGTCGAGCGTAGTCGAGACATGAATAAAAATATTAGTAAATTTAAAACGAGAAGGTCTCGGCTACGCTCGACCTGACAAGCAAAAATGAAACCAAGTATTCCAAGAGGCACAAGAGATTTCGGACCTGCTGACATGCAGAAAAGGAATTATATTTTTTCTGTAATAAAGAAAAACTTTGAGTTGTTTGGATATCAGCCTCTGGAAACTCCGGCCATGGAGAAATCCGAAACTTTATTGGGAAAATATGGTGAAGAAGGTGATAAATTAGTTTTTAGGATTTTAGATTCTGGGGATTGGCTTAAACCATTTCTTGAAAAAAATGGAGGAACTATTGATTGGGAAAAACATTCGTCACAATATATTACGGGATTTGTTTCCGAAAAAGCCTTGCGTTATGACTTAACAGTACCTTTCGCACGCTATGTGGTAATGAATCAGCACAACATTACTTTTCCGTTTAAACGTTACCAAATACAACCCGTTTGGCGTGCCGATAAGCCGCAAAAAGGCCGTTACCGCGAGTTTTACCAATGCGATGCCGATATAATTGGCAGTAACTCTTTGGTAAACGAATTAGATTTGATTTCATTAATTGATTTATCTTTCGGGCAATTAAATATCCCGGTGTTGCTAAAATTCAATAACCGTAAAATATTAAGTGCCATTGCTGAAGTGGTGAATGAAAAAGACAAGATCGTTGACATTACCATTGCCATTGATAAATTAGATAAAATTGGTAAAGAAGGCGTAGTAAAAGAATTGCAGGAAAAAGGCATTAATGCAACTGCAATCGAAAAACTAAGTCCCCTATTCGATTTCAAGGGCGATAACATTGATAAAGTAAACACCTTAAAGAAATTTGTTGGTGAAAACGAAATAGGTAAAAAAGGTATTGAAGAAATCGAATATTTATTATCTCATTCAAAAGCTACACATTTAAAAATTGAACTGGATATTACTTTAGCCCGAGGCTTGAATTATTATACAGGAACCATATTTGAAGTGAAAGCTAATGCCGGTACTTTTACCCCTAGTATTTTAGGTGGCGGCCGCTACGACGATTTAACCGGTATTTTTGGTTTACCAAATATGAGTGGCGTTGGAATTTCCTTTGGAATCGACCGGATTTTTGATGTGATGGAAGAACTGAATTTATTTCCTGATGCTGTAAGCAAAGTTTCAGGAACTAAATTATTATTCGCGCATTTTGATATTGCCAACCGTGATTTTTGCATGGCTTTAGCAGCAGAAGTACGTAAAAGCAATATTGCCTGTGAGGTTTACCCTGATGTAACTAAAAAAGTATCAAAACAATTTGAATACGCTGATAAAAAAAATATTCCTTTTGTTTGTGTAGTAGGAAGTAATGAAGTTGAAAAGAAACGTTTTAACTTAAAGAACATGCAAAGCGGCACGCAGGAAGAAATGAGTTTAGAGGAAATTTTAAATACTTTGAAATAGTACTTATGAGTACAAATAAATACGACATTATAATAATAGGTGGCGGTATCGTTGGATTAGCTACAGCTTATAAATTATCTTTAAAGGTTCCCAACAAAACCATTTTGGTTTTAGAGAAAGAAAAGGAAGTTGCGGCGCATCAAACCGGACACAACTCTGGCGTGATACATTCAGGCATATACTACAAGCCCGGTTCTTACAAGGCCATTAATTGCGTTTCCGGAAGAAGGGAGTTAGTCCAATTTGTAAAAGAGCATAACATACCTCACGATATTTGCGGAAAAATAATTGTGGCTACACATGAAAGTGAATTGGCGCACATGAATAAAGTGTTTAATAACGGTTTAGCCAATGATGTTGAAGGAATTGAAATCATCGACAGTAAACGCATTAAAGAAATTGAACCGCATTGCGAAGGTATAGCTGGTATTTGGGTACCGTGCACAGGTATAATTGACTATACTGATGTGGCGCGGAAATATGTTGAACTGATACATACAAAAAACACCGGAAACAAAGTATTAACCGGACAAGAAGTTACAGGTTTCGAAAAGAAGGGAGAACTAACGGAGGTCATCACTCCTACTTCCAGATACACGGCAAATTACATAATAACCTGCGCAGGTTTACAAGCCGATAGGATAGCAAAAAAAGAAGGACAAAAAAGTGATGCTGCTATTATTGGCTTCCGTGGCGATTATTATGATTTAACCGAACAAGGAAGAAACAAAGTAAAAAATCTGATTTACCCGGTTCCAAATCCAAAATTCCCGTTTTTAGGGGTACACTTTACCCGAATGATTAAAGGTGGTGTTGAATGCGGACCAAATGCAGTTTTTGTTTTTGATAGGGAAAAATACAGTAAAACCGCTTTTAGCTTAAAAGACACACTAGAAGCATTTGGATTTAAAGGAACCTGGAAATTTTTTGGCAAACACTGGAAATTTGGATTAGATGAGTACAGAGGTGCCTTTAGTAAAACATTTTTTCTAAAGAGATTGAGGAAATTAATTCCTGATTTACAGATGGAAGATATTGTTACAGCCCGTTGCGGAATCAGAGCAATGGCCTTAGGACCTGAAGGAGAAATGCTGGATGACTTTAAAATTGAGAAGCATGGAAATGCGATGCACGTGATTAATTCACCTTCTCCTGCCGCTACTGCTTCTTTGGCTTATGGAAATGAAATCGCCACTCAGGCAGTTGAATACTTCAATATTAAATAACCTATTAGGAATAGAATTACAAAGGTGAACTAAAGAACAATTTCCGCGTCAGGATATTTTGCTTTCCAGTTTTTTAATGACTGTTCATTACGAACCATGATAATGGTACGTTTATCAATTCTTAACTTAACAAGGTATTCTTGTTTAATTTCAATTTTCTTTCTCGTTGCTCTCATGATCAAAAAGCTCTAATATGCTTCTCTTGTATATAACGCAAATATGACGCAAATGTTTGTCTTTGACACTGTTATTATATGTTAAACTGCTATAAGCTTAATTATCAATTCATTACATTTTAAACACTTGCGTAAAAACATATGTTACAACAACTGTTTTTGACAAAATTGACAAATACCATGTAAAATTGCGTCATAAAAAAGCCCCTAAAAAGGGGCTTCATTTTTATTTTTTAATTCTTTCGACGTACGCGCCGGTTCTGGTATCAACCTTCACCCAATCGCCTTCATTCAAAAATAAAGGTACCATTACTTCTGTACCTGAATCAATTTTAGCAGGTTTTAATGTATTTGTTGCAGTATCGCCTTTAACTCCAGGCTCTGCATAAGTTATTTGAGCTTCAACAAAAGTAGGTGCTTCGGCTAAAATCACATTATCCCCTTCTTCAAAAACCACTTTCACTTCCATGCCTTCTTTCAAGAATTTAGCACCATCACCAAACAACATCATCGGGATGTGAATTTGCTCGTAGTTTTCGTTATCCATAACCACAGCAAAATCACCTTCAGGATAAATAAACTGCATCATTTTATATTCAACACGCACAACATCTACCAATTCTCCTGAACGGAAACGGTTTTCCATTTGCTTTCCTGTTTTTAAGTTGCGCATTTTAGCTTGATAGAATGCACGTAAGTTGCCCGGAGTTCTGTGCTGGTATTCCATTATTTGCATCAATTCTCCGTTAAACCTGATTACTGTGCCAATTCCAATATCGCCTGTATCTGCCATTTTGTTCTTTTTTTTAATTAATAATTTAGAGTTACAAATATAATAAATTACGCGTCTAACTCATGAACTACTCCCATTGCACCGAATTTTTCAATGCGCTGGTTAATTCTGGTTTCCGGGTCGAGTTTCTTTAAAGTTGATAAATGTTTCAGGATTTCTGCCTTCACAGTCTCAAATGTTATCTGTGGGTTTCGGTGAGCACCTCCCATTGGTTCCTTAATAATACCATCAATCAATCCGTTATTGCTCATATCCGTGGCAGTCAATTTTAGCGATTCAGCAGCCTTCTCTTTGAAATTCCAGCTCCTCCATAAAATAGAAGAACAAGACTCCGGAGAAATAACAGAGTACCAAGTGTTTTCAAGCATCAATACTTTATCGCCAATTCCAATACCTAACGCACCGCCACTTGCTCCTTCTCCAATAATAATACAAATCACCGGTACTTTAAGCTGTACCATTTCCAATAAGTTTCTTGCTATTGCTTCGCCTTGTCCGCGTTCCTCTGCTTCTAATCCGGGATAAGCGCCCGGTGTATCAATAAAAGTGATAATTGGCTTATTAAATTTTTCGGCCAATTTCATTAAACGAAGTGCTTTGCGGTATCCTTCAGGGTTAGCCATTCCGAAACGGCGGATCTGACGCATTTTTGTATTGATTCCTTTTTGTTGTCCGATAAACATTACTGTTTGTCCGTCAATCTCTCCCCAGCCACCAACCATTGCTTTGTCATCGCCTACTGTTCTGTCGCCATGTAATTCAATAAAAGATTTATTAGAAACATGTTCTATGTAGGCTAATGTGTAAGGTCTTTCAGGGTGACGGCTAACTTGGACGCGTTGCCAAGGTGTGAGATTAGTATACAGTTCAGTTATTTTTTCCTGTATTTTCTCTTCAAGTTCAGTAACAGTTTTAGAATAATCCACTTTACTCTTTGAAGCTACCTCTTTCAACTTTTCAAGTTCTTTATAAAGTTCCTCTACAGGTTTTTCAAAATCTAAAAATGTCATTTCAAATTTATTTGGATGCAAATATAGGAAAAAAAAGCTTTTTAAGACCAGGAAAGTCTTATTTAGCAAACTGAATTACAGTTAGTTAGAAAACAAAAAGTGATTAGTTTCTAACAATTGATTTTTAACGGCGTACATCACAATTCCGGCAGTATTATTTACCTCCAGTTTGTTCATGATGTTCTTACGGTGGGTGTTTACAGTGTGGGTGCTTAGACTTAATTTATCGGCTATTTGTTTATTGGATAAACCTTCGGCAATAAATTTTATAATTTCAATTTCACGCTCAGTTACAGTTAAGCCTTCGCATGAAAATGTTTTAATTAATGCTTTATTAGTTACGATTTCCTCAGAGGAAGTTAATACAGAGGCTATTTTGCCACATAAAAAACGCTGATTGTTTAAAGTCGCTTCAATGGCTTCCAGAATTTCTTCCTTATCACACTCTTTTAATAAATGACTTGATGCGCCCGACTTCAAAGCTTCGTTCATTTCACGTTTTCCAAGAGGTTCAGTGATGGCTAAAACTTTAAGGTTTTTGTGCTTGTTCGTTATCTGACTTAAAGTATGAAATGAAATGTTTAAGGAATAATAATCTAAAATCAGTAAATCCGGTTTTGTGTTTTGGATAGCCTTCTTCAAATCTTCAGCTTCATTAACAACCGAAGGCAGTAATTCAAAACCATCAAGATTACTGATTAAAAGTTCTGTTCCAACTCTGGAAAGGTAATTTTGGTCTGCTATTAAAACTTTGGTCATATTTCTTATTTAGAATTACTATAAACAAAATTACTTAAGAAAATGACACACCCAAACTATATTTTTATCTTTTTCCCTTCGTTTGCTAAGGTTAAATTTTTAAAAAACGGACTAGCTTCATTTACAAACAGTTCCGTGTCGGTATAACGTGCCGAATAGTGCCCCAATAATAAATGATTTACGTCAGCTTTCGCTGCAATCATGGCAGCCTGCTCGGCAGTTGAATGAAAAGTTTCTTTTGCCCGTTTTACTTTATCATTTAAGAAGGTGCTTTCGTGATACAGCAGATTTACGTTTTTTATATACTGAATCATATCTTCATCATAAATCGTATCGCTGCAATAGGCAAAACTACGTGGTGGCTCAGGGTCAATAGTTACCGCTTTATTCTTAATTAGAACACCATCTTCGTTAAGTACATCTTCCCCATTTCTTAGTTTTTGTATTTCTGCAGTTGAAATGTTATTCTTCTCTAATTGAAATTTATCTATTTTCCGCATAAGCGGTTTTTCTTTAAATAAAAAACCTGTGCAAAAAATACGGTGTTTCATTGGGAACGAGAATACCTGGGTTTTTTCATCTTCAAATAATAAGTTCAACTTATCGTCTTTTGTGAAATGCCATTTTACCTCATAATTCATTCTAGTTTCAGAAACAGAATTTATTTTGTCAATTATTTCCTTTAAGGGTTCAGCTGCGTAAATATTAATTTCTTGTTTCCTTCCTAAAAGATGCATACTGGAAAGTAATCCGGGCAAACCAAAAAAATGGTCGCCATGCAAATGAGAAATAAAAATATGGTCGATTTTTTGAAACTTAGCTTTGTATTTTCTTAATTGTATTTGTGTGGCCTCTCCACAGTCGATTAAAAAAAACCGCTCAGCAATGTTTAATAGCTGAGCGGAAGGATTTCTGTAAGAAGTTGGAGCAGCTGAACTGCTTCCTAAAATGAGTAATTCGAAGGTCTGTCTTTGCATTAATTTCCGTACAAAATCATACGTTTTGTTTCGCTGAAATTTTTAAATTTAATTGTATAAAAATACGTGCCTTCGCTTAAGCTACTGCCGTCAAATTCAAATTGATTGTCACCTGGCTCAGCAGTCATCCCTGCTTCAAAAATTTGCTTACCTAACACATTATGAACCGTAATAGTTGCCTGCCCTTGTTCAAGTACAAAAAACTTAAATGTAGTTTTATTAGTGAAAGGATTTGGAACGTTACTCAGGTTAAATGAATTTTTACCCAATTCAACCAAACCCGTAGAAGGAGCATTAATTTTAATTATATAATAATTTAACTGCTGTGTAGAAACATTTGTTCCTCCGGATACGTTGGGTGATGTAGGGCAATTACCACCAGATAATACTGCCGGAGTTGCAAAAGCATCGACCTTTAGATGCAAAGTATATGTGCCGGCAGTGGTTGGTGTACCATAAATGGATGCGTAATTATTGGCATTACCGGGAAACTTAAGGGAAATTGCTCCGTTAACTGTTCCGTTGGCAACAGCAGCAGTAGATGATCCGAAATATAAACCCGGAGGTAATCCGTAATTTACAGTACCTGTTGGAGTACTTAACACAAATCGGTTAAAGCACATTTTGCCAATAACAGAAACGGTGTCTTTAGGCACTTTTACAGTGATGTTTTGGATGTAAGGAACACCTACGGTACCCTGCATAAAATTAGTTACACTATCAGGCCATATGCCGTTTTTTGTTGAGGCAATGAATGTTGGATTTAACGAACAAGTAGGTACTTGCGCTGTTGCATTAAAAATAAATGCTGTTAGAATCAATAAACTAATGTAAATTTCCTTCATGATATGTTTTTTTAGTTGAATAAAAATACAAAAAAGCCGTCTCATTTGAAACGGCTTTTATATTATTTATCAGATGTATGATGTTTGTTGAATTAAACCAAGTAATATACTGATTGAAAACTAATTAACTAATCAATGAGTTCAACCGATCGTTTTATGAACTTTGTTAATTGTTCGCCTTTTAATAACCCCTGTGATAACAATGCCAGGTCACTCGCTTGCTTGGCCAATGTGGTTTTTTTATCATTATCAGTTTCTTTAATTATTCTACCAATTAAGGGGTGATTAGAATTTACAACCAAATTGTACATTTCAGGCATATTACCATAGAAATTCATTCCTCCTCCGCCTAATGCACTCATGTCTTTCATGCGGCGCATAAATTCAGGGCGTGTTATCTGCATTGGTGCATCTTTTTCACTCAGGCTTTCAAATACAACCATAAATTGTTCTTTTGGTACTACACCTTCAATAACGGGCTGAAGTGCTTTTATCTCTTCCTCGGTTAATTTCGATGGTTGATTATCTTCTTTCTTTATCAACTTGTCTACTGTGTCTGAATCAACTCTTACAAATGAGGTATCTTTTAACTTACTTTCTAACTGATTAATATAATGCGCATCAATCATTGTATCCATCACTAATACATCATACCCTCTTCCAACTGCTGCATCAATATAAGCGTGCTGCTCAGTTACATTTGTAGAATACAGGTAAATTTTCTTTTTATCCTTATCGGTTTGGTTACCACTTACATGATTCTCATATTCTTCAAATGTGAAGTACTTGCCTTCGGTATTTTTAAACAAGGCAAATTTCACGGCTTTCTCATAAAACTTCTCATCACTTAACATGCCGTATTGCACGAACACTTTAATGTCATCCCATTTCTTTTCGAAATCCCCTCTGTCTTTCTTAAATAATTCTTCGAGTTTGTCGGCTACTTTTTTCGTTACGTGCGCAGAAATCTTTTTTACATTTCCGTCGGCCTGCAAATAGCTTCGGCTTACATTTAACGGAATATCCGGACTATCAATTACACCACGTAATAGTGTTAGAAAATCAGGCACAATGTTTTCAACGTTATCTGTAACGTACACCTGATTGCAATACAATTGAATTCGATCTTTAGGCATTTCCAACTTACTTGATAATTTCGGGAAATACAGAATTCCCGTTAGATTAAAAGGATAATCCACATTTAAGTGAATGTGAAACAATGGTTCTTCGAATTGCATTGGATACAATTCACGGTAAAAGCTTTTATAATCCTCGTCTTTTAGTTCAGTCGGTTTTTTAGTCCAGGCCGGCGAAGGGTTATTAATAATATTATCTACTTCAATCTCTTTTTCCTTATCATTTCCTTCTTTGTCTTTTTCGCCTGTTGGAATGAAATCTTTTTTTGTACCGAATTTAATCTCAACCGGCAAAAACTTACAGTATTTTTTTAGCAAGCCTTCTATTTTCGTATTCTCAAGATACTCCTCGCAATCATCAGCAATGTGCAAAACAATGTTAGTTCCACGCTCGGTTTTACTTGTTATTTCTTCTAAAGTGTATTCCGGACTACCATCACATTCCCACCTCACCGCTTTGCTGTTTTCTTTAAAGGATAAACTAAAAATTTCAACTTTCTTAGCCACCATGAAGGCCGAATAAAAGCCTAACCCAAAATGCCCGATAACTACATTTTTATCTACTTTATCTTTATACTTATTTACAAATTCTTCTGCTCCGCTGAAAGCTATTTGAGTGATGTATTTTTCAATCTCATCGCCTGTCATCCCTATTCCTTTATCTTTTACTGTAATAGTTTTTGCGGCTTTGTCAACTTCCACTTCAATTTTAACATCGCCTAACTCTCCTTTTACTTCACCTAATGATGATAAGGCTTTTAGTTTTTGAGTAGCATCAACTGCATTGCTCACCAGTTCCCGTAAAAAAATCTCATTATCGCTGTAAAGGAACTTCTTAATAATCGGAAAGATGTTTTCTGTTTGGACTTGTATTTTTCCCATAGTATTGTTTTTATTGCATTAAAAGGAAAGCAAAGTGTATGCCAATGCTTACACTGTGTCAAAATGACATTCTTGAAAATACCCTTAGAATTTAGATCTTAAGCGGGTTTTACCGCGCTTCTTTTTGATAAGATATCCAACAGTTAACTGCAGGGACATGTAAGAATCTTTTTGTTTGGAATCACCTCTCATTTGAGCTTCAATGCCTAACAGATCGTTAGCAGAATTAGTCTGACCGGGGATGGCACCTTTATTAGGGTCAGCTAAATACGCAGCCTGAACGCCATACTTAGCTTCAATAGCGTTATTGTCGTAATAAACACCACTTACATCATCAATGTAATCAGTAAATGTTTTTCTAAAATTTAACTCTACACCAACACAAACTTTCCTATTGAAATAAATACGATAGGCACATCCCATAGGAATACTTACGTTGTAATTGCTGTAATTGGCAGGACCTCCAGGCATACCCTGACCTTCGGTATGCATTGGCTTTAATTTCACCCACTGTCCTTTTGCATTACGTGCTTTCGGATTAAAATAAAAACCGCCTATTCCAACGAATGCTGTAAAATCCCATGAACGGTTCTTCATACGACGACTCAATGTACGTTTGATTCCGTAACGGTGACCCACACGGTTGGCCATATAAACAAACTCAATTTTACCATTCAATTCGAAAATGTTGGATTTAAAATTTAGATTACGGTTGTTACGGAAAGGCTCGGCTGTAAGGCGGTCGTCTCCTCTAACAATTAGATAATTAAATGAAGTACTAAGATTGAACCATTTTGCGATTTTATACCTGTAACCTAATGTGAATGCGGTTCTGGTCTCAACCATTTCAAGATCAACAGGACTATAATCTGTACCTATTCTGTTTAGTCCTCCTAAATCACCTAAAAAATTCGCTGCTCCAACACCTCCATACACCTCACGGCGGTACTTTTTCCATTCGCTAGGACGGATAAAGTTTTGGGAATGTGCTAGAAAAACCGAAAAAACACTGAGTATAAGTAAGTTCCTTTTAGTCATCTAATTAAGTGCGAATATAAGAATAATAACATTTTGGTCAAAATATTGACATTAAACTATTATTAACATTGAGTGGAGCATAATAATTCAATGGTGAAACATGTGTTTTGCTTAGTTTACCAAATATTAACTCTTAACGGGGCCGGTCTATACATTTTATCGCCTTCTTTTACACCAAAAGCTTCATAAAACTCAGGCATATTGGTAAGCGGTGCAAACCCTCTGAATTTCCCAGGAGCATGCGGATCGGTTGCCAACAATTGTTTTTCAGCAGCTTCTCTCGCTAAATTTTTCCAACCTTGTGACCAGGCAATGAAAAATCTTTGCTCGCCTGTAAAGCCGTTCATAACCGGAGATTTCGCGCCGTTCAGAGATTTTTTATATGCGTAATAAGCCATTGTTAATCCACCTAAGTCTGCAATGTTTTCTCCTTGGGTTAATTCGCCATTCACGTGCAAAGTATCAATAGCTACAAATGCATTAAACTGATCAATAATTAATTTCTTTTTGTCTTTAAAGTTTTTGTAATCACTGTCAGTCCACCACATTTTCAAGTTACCATTAGAATCAAATTGAGAACCCTGATCATCAAAACCATGTGTTAATTCATGACCAATAATTGCACCCATAATTCCATAATTAAAAGCATCATCAGCTTCGTAATTGAAGAATGGTATTTGCATTATTCCTGCCGGAAACGCTATTTCATTGGTTGTTGGATTGTAATAAGCGTTCACTGTTGGAGGTGTCATTCCCCATTCCATTTTATCTACCGGTTTCTTTAATTTGTCCATTCTCCTGTTATACTCAAACTCCGAAGCATTTTTTACGTTTTGCCAATAGCTATCTGTTTTAATAACTAAACTGCTATAGTCTTTCCAAGTATCGGGAAAGCCGAATTTTTTTATCAGCTTATCCAATTTTAAATTGGCTTGTTGCTTAGTTGATTCACTCATCCAATCACGTGAGGCAATCCGCTCACGATATGCCACAATTAAATTCTCAACCATCCGTTTCACTTTTTCTTTGGCATCTTTATTGAAATACGATTCTACATAAAGCTTGCCTAAAATTTCACCTACATTCCTGTTTACTTCTGCTTGTGCGCGTTTCCATCGTGGTTTCATTTGTTTTGCGCCGCTTAATGTTTTAGCGAAGAAGTTAAAGGTTTCTTTAACCGCATTTGAAGAAAGGTAATTAGAAGAAGTATTAATTAATTTCCATTTCATATACAATTTCCAATCGGCAATGGTATATTTAGCCATGATACTATTCAATTCCTTATGAAAATCAACATGTGCGATAATAATTGTATCAGGAATAGTTAAACCTTGTGTTGAGAAATACAAATTCCAGTTAATGTTTGGTGTACTGCTTAATAATTCTGCCTTAGTATAAGGATTATATTGCTTTTGAATATCACGTTGTGCTGCTCTGTTCATGGCTTTTTCCGCCAATGATTTTTCAATTTCATATACTTTTTTTGCTGAAGCTTCTGCATCTGCAGGCTTTTGATTTAAAATAATGAACATGTTTTTTAAATGCTCCAGATAAGCTGTTCTGTTCGCTTCAAATTGTGGAAGAAAATAATAATCTCTGTCAGGTAAAGCATAACCAGATTGTCCTAAATAAATTAAGTTACGGTTACTGTTTTTTAAATCAGTTTCTACATCCGCAGCTAAAAAACCCCCAATGCCAATCTTCCTGAATTCGGCTTGAAGCTTAACTAAATCGTCGTTGGTTTTAATGGCGTCTATTTTTGCTAATTCGCCTTTAATCGGTGTCAAACCTAGTTTTTCAGCCTTATTCGAATCTAAAGCTGTTAAATAAAAATCACGGAGTTTCTGTTCATCGCTTCCAGGAGCTGCAGTTTTATTTTCAGAAACTTTTTTAAGAATGGCTTTAATATTTTCTAAGTTTCTTTCGTTAATCTCATTAAAGCTACCCCATCTTGAGTCACTTTCCGGAATTTTTGTTTTTTCTAACCATTTCCCATTACAAAATTTATAAAAATCATTCTGTGGAGTTACGCTAGAATCAATATAAGTCAAGTTGATTCCAATTTTTTGTGAAAACAAATTCAGACTTAATACACTTAATAAAATAGTAATTTTCTTCATATATATTTTTATTGCAAAATAAAAGCACCCCGATTTTTTACCGGGGTGCTCCTATATTTTTATTCTTACTTAACGGTTTCCTTAAAGAGAATTTTCATCTCTACCCTTCTGTTCTTCTGACGTCCTGCCGGAGTATCATTAGAATCGATTGGTACTGTTTGACCAAACCACTCTGTGATGATTCCATCAGCTGCTGCACCTTTCTTCACTAAATATCTCTTCACTGCATTAGCACGTTTCTCCGATAACTCCATATTCTTATCAGCATTACCCTGGTTATCGGTATGACCTGATAATTTCAGAGTCCAGTCTTTTTTATGCTGTGCTAATAATTTAGCTAACTCATTTAACGAAGGTAACGACTTAGCAACAATTATATCTTTTCCTGTAGCAAACTCAAGCGATTTAAACGCACGCTCAATAATTTTCTGCTCAGCTGCCTTAATTGGCGGTGGTGGCGGACAACCTCCGTACTCCTTCACACCTGGAACAGTAGGACACTTATCTTCTTTGTCGATAAATCCATCCTTATCAGTATCCGGCCAAGGACAACCTTGGTTTTCTACCGGACCTGCTACATCAGGACACTTATCGTCTTTATCAAGAACTGTGTCGCCGTCACGGTCAGGACATCCTTTGTATTCTTTAGGGCCAGGAATATCAGGACAAGCATCTAACTTATCAGGGGTACCGTCGCCGTCCTTATCAGGACAACCCATAAATTCTTTCAATCCCGGATCATCCGGACACTCATCATCCTTGTCAATGATCTTATCACCATCGCGGTCAGGACAACCTTTAAATTCAATTGTTCCCTTATCATCCGGACAATCATCTTCGGCATCAGTAATGCCATCACCATCACGGTCAGGACAACCTTGAAGTTCTTTGATACCCGGTACATCCGGACACTTATCTTCATTATCCTGGATGTGGTCACCATCGCGGTCAGGACAACCCAAAAATTCCCATACACCTGGAACTGTTTTACACTTATCCTTCTTATCAGACACTTTATCTTTATCCTTATCACGTGGACCATGGTAAGGAACAGGAATTTTTAACATGGCATATAAATCTGCGCCATATACGTCCTTTTTATCAGAAAGATAAGTTAACACACGGTTAGAACCAATAATTAGTGGCCCTACTCTTAATCCTAAACCAACGCCAATAGGCTGATTGCTTTTTGCATAAAATGCACTGTAAGAAATAGGAACAGATACGCCAAACCAACGGTGATCCCAGCGCGGTGTTAAGCTGATGTTGGTCCACTCATGCACTTTCGCCTCTTTGTTTTTGAACTGAAACGCAATGTTTGGAGTTAAATTCACATAAACATCTTTCCAGATATTATAATCAACTTGAAAACTCAACTGAGTTGGCAAGTTAACCTTATATGTTCCTTTAACATCTTTGTATTCAATCTTAATAATTGTGTCTAATACACCTTTATCAAATCCGAAAATTGGATAATCTGAAGGCATGTCAATTTCACGGTATTTAATCGAATCTGTAGCAACGCTAAAGTTGTTACTGTTTTTTCCTTTAGCATATTTAATAGACCCCAAGTCAATTAAGGAAAGTCCAACTTTTAACTTATACTTATTCTTATCTTTTCTCCATAGCCCTGTTTGACCATCCATGTCGTATTTATAACTGGCATAATCCGGACGGTATTCGTAAATGATTCCAAAATCAAAACCAAAACCAGGAAAAGATGCCAATTTAGGATACCCTGACATTAAAGTACCATTTAATGTTGGGTCATCAAGTTCAGGATTTGTATTCTTATCAGGTGCATTGCCACCGGGTATTTCTAAATTTTCAGAGTGGCCGTAGTTAAAATCACCTTGAAGATACATAAGGGTGTCGTTCATTTGATACTTAAAATTCTTAGTATTAGCATAAGCAGAAACCAATCCTTGTAAATACTTAACTGTTACACCTGCTTTAAAATAATGCTCGTCCTTATCGCGAAAAACATGTCCGTATGTTAAGCCATATTCTAACCATGACATCACGTTTGCACTCATATGAGGAACTTCTAAAGTCCTATTCAACAAAGGATAAACCTGCGACCCATTTACTCCGCGGCCAATATCATAAAACGCAAGACGTGCTAAATCGGCAGTAATTCCATCGACATTAATAAAAGTACGCGACGATGAAGTAAAACCAATAGCATTTTTACGGTTTAAGTTAATTAAAAAAGACGGGCCGTTAATTCTAGCATTAAGATAAATTGCTTTCTCTTTATCGTTTACAACTTCGTTTAAATAATTATTGTTGAAATTAGGATCAGAGAAAGCCGGATAATAAGCATCTTTTGAAAAAGCCTTACCGGAATGGTTAAATGCCATTCTCTTTA
>Ga0154020_10002431_pt1 | contig 22738 bp, 19 predicted proteins | sample Klosneuvirus_201_FD_109709 | JGI IMG/M metagenome (GOLD analysis project Ga0154020, IMG submission 109709) | Active sludge microbial communities from wastewater, Klosterneuburg, Austria - Klosneuvirus_20160825_MG | ecosystem: Engineered > WWTP > Aerobic digester > Activated sludge | place...
CTTTGCACTTTGCACTTTGCACTTTGCACTTTGCACTTTGCACTTTGCACTTTGCACTTTGCACTTTGCACTTTGCACTTTGCACTTTGCACTTTGCACTTTGCACTTTGCACTTTGCACTTTATACTTGCCCCATGACCACCCCAGACCCACGATTGCTCACTGATCGCAACATTTGGCTGGCCACCACCCGGCCAGATGGCCGCCCGCATCTTGCGCCTGTTTGGTTTGTGTGGGTGCGAGACCGCGCCTATATTTGCACACCATCCAAAAGCGTCAAAGGCCGCAATTTGGCGGCCAACCCGCGCGTATCTTTCGCGCTGGAAAATGGAGATAAAGGCCTGGTGTGCGAAGGCATCGCCACGCGCCTCGCGCTGCCCCATCCAAAGGATGTGCTGGCCGCGTTTAAAGAAAAATACAACTGGGATATTCCCACCGATGTGGCGTATGACGCGCTGATTGAGATCGCGCCCGTGAAGTGGCCGAAGATTGGGGTTTAATTTCAGCGCCCGGAGCGTTTAAAACACTCCGGGCGCTTATGTTTTCTCACACAAACTTCCACTTCATCCACGGGGCGGTGTTGAAGAAGCTGCACACCACGCTCCCCGGCGCAACAAGTTCATCGCAGGCGGCGCGCAACTCGTCCGAGAGCGCCATCCCCAAAACGGGCAACAGGTTTTGCAATTGCGCCAGCGTGCGCGGCCCAATGATGGGCGCGGTGATGCCCGGCTGGTCTTTTGCCCAAAGGATGGCGAGTTGGGCGGGGTCGTAGCCATGCGCCCGCGCCAGTTGCGCAAAAGCGTTGCCCACCTCCACCCCCCGTTTTGTGATGCGGTCAGCGTAAATGCCGCCGCGCAAAATAGCGCGCGAGTCCGGCGGCGGCACATCTGCCGAGGCGTACCGCCCGGCCAACATCCCCATCGCCATTGGCGACCAAACCAGCACGGCCAGGTTGTGGCGCTGGCACATCGGGATCAGCTCATTCTCAATGCGCCTGTCCAGCAGGTTATACGGCGATTGTTCGCTGGCGAACTTTACCCAGCCGTTCATTTGGCTGGTGAAAAGCGATTCGGTGAGCCACCACGCGGGCGCGGTAGTGCTGCCAAACATGCGCACTTTGCCTTGCGTCACAAGGTCATCCATCGCCCGTAATATTTCATCCATCGCCACGCTCATGTCTGGCCGGTGCGTTTGATACACGTCAATGTAATCCGTGCCCAGCCGCGCCAAAGACTCCTCGCACGCCTGCATGATGTGCCTGCGCGAGAGACCGCGATCATTGACGTTGGGTGAGGTGGGGTAAAACACTTTGGTGGCGATCAACACATCGTCGCGTTTGCCGCGCCGCTTGAGCCACTTGCCAATAATCCGCTCGGCCTCGCCTTTGGCGTAGCTGTTACTCGTGTCAATCAGGTTGATGCCGCCCGCAACCGCCGCGTCCAAGATTGCCAGACTTTCTTCTTCGGGGGTTGGGTTTGCCAGGTTGTCTGTGCCAAGCGCCAACGGGGATATTTGCAGGCCGGTTCGGCCAAAGGGTCGGTAATTCATATGTCCTACCAGCGCTCCGGGCGCGTCCGAACAAGTTCGGCAAAGCGCCCGGAGCGCTAAAAATCCTACATCGCGGTGTAACCCGCGTCCACCGGAACCATCGCGCCGGTCATGTAGCTGGCCGCGTCGCTGCACAAAAACAAAACCACGCGGGCGATCTCTTCCGGCTGGGCCAGGCGACCCATCGGCACAACGCGCTCGCCAATCTCGCGGGCTTCGTCATCGGTGAGCGGTTTGGCGCGGCCAGCGGCGCGGAGCATGGGCGTGTCCACCTCGCCGGGGCACACCGCGTTCACGCGAATGTTCTCGCGGGCGTGATCCAACGCCAGCGAACGGGTGATTTGATGCACCGCGCCTTTGCTGGCGGCGTAGGCCACGTGGCCCTTCGCGCCCACATCGCCCCAAATGCTGCCAAAATTAACAATGGCGCCGCCGCCCTGTTTTTGCATTTGGCGGATGGCGCTCCGGCACATGAAGAACACGCCATTGGTGTTCACGCTCAGCACGCGCAGCCAGTCGTCATCGCTGGTGTTTAGCGCATTCGCGCGGACGATTGTGCCCGCTGCGTTCACCACGCAATCGAGGCGGCCAAAGCGGGCCACGGCCTCATCCACCGCGCTCTGACAAAACGCGCTGCTGCTCACATCACCCGCAATAAACGCCCCGCCAATTTGGGCCGCCATTTTTTGCGCGGCTTCTTCCGCGCGGTCAACGATGAGCACATGCGCGCCAGCCTGCGCAAACAGACGCGCCGCCGCCGCGCCCATGCCGCTGGCCGCGCCGGTCACCAGCGCCGTCTTTCCTGCAAAGGTATATGTTGGGAGAGTGGAGTTTGTCATGGGAATAAGTTTAATACGAGTAACGCATTTTTTAACATTTGTTTTGAACTTTGTATTGCCAACAACCCAATACAAGAGTCGCATTACAAATTCATGCTAAAGGCTTATGTGTTTATGCCAAAAATTTTATAAACTCTACTCATCTTGTGTGACTTGAGTTTTGAATAAGGAATAAAAGAAATCTTGCCGTTCTGGGCGCGCACTGAATCAAATTTGCGCGTGAAAAGATAATGCGCACGAAGAACCCTGACAAGCCAGCCTTGCGTTGGCTGCCTTAGCGATTCTTCGCCCCCTTCGGTCGCTCAGAATGGCATATTCTGTTTTGCAATGCTTACAAAAAACCAGGGTTATACAAAGACTTTTTGCCTAAGATTGCGAGGAAGGCGCAACACATAAAGCGTTTCATATTGGAGGAAATTATGGATATTTTGCAAAACTTCTGGAATCAGATTGTTGTGACCGTTGGGCCGTTTGTGCCGCGGGTGGTGGGCGCGCTGGTCATCGCCATCATCGCATGGATCATCGCCTCGGTGGTGAAAGCGGCCATCAAAAAAGTATGCGAAGCCGGCAAGGTGGATGCGCGGCTGAAAAGCCCCGGCATTGGCGCAACGCTTGCCAGCGCTGGCTATTGGCTGGTGTGGCTGTTTGCCCTGCCCATGCTGCTCAGCACATTGGGCTTGAGCAACATTTTGGCCCCTGTGCAAGACATGATCGGCAAGCTGCTCGGTTTCCTGCCCAATCTTTTGGGCGCGGGCGTGATTCTGGGCATCGGGTATCTGGTGGCTAAACTGGTGCGCGATATTGTGATCGGTTTGCTCACCGCCGCTGGCTCAGAGCGCCTCGCGGCGCGGCTGGGCATGGCTGGCTCGCTGGGCAAAGGCGGCCTGGCCGGGCTGCTGGGCATGATTGTGTTTGTGCTGATTCTGTTGCCGGTTGTGGCGGCTGCGCTGCAACCTCTCGGCCTGGATTCGGTCACCCGCCCGGTCACCAACATGCTCGACGCCATCATGGGCATGATTCCGCGCCTGTTCACCGCCGCCATCATCATCCTGTTCGCGGTGATCATTGGCCGCCTGATCGCCACCATCGCAGAGACCATCGCCCGCGGCGTTGGCTTTGACAAGCTGCCCCAAACGCTGGGGCTGGGCAACGTGGTGATCGCCAATCGCTCGCCATCGGCTTTGGTGGGCACGCTGGTTTTGGCTGGCATTGTGCTCATGGCGGTTATTCAAGCCAGCGAAGTGCTGGGGCTTGGCGCGCTCACAACTGCCATCAGCGGTTTGGGCGGCGTGCTGGCACAGGTGGCCTCTGGCTTAATTGTGCTGGGGATTGGTCTGTGGCTGGCGAACCTGGCCTTCAGCGCCATCAATGGCAGCAGCATCGCCAACGCCGGCACGCTGGCTAAAGTCGCCCGCATCGCCATCATGGTGTTTGTCATTCCGATGGCGCTCCGGCAGATGGGCGTCTCTGGCGAGATCGTGACGGTCGGCTTCACCGCCATCATCGGCGCGGCCGCGGTTGCGGCGGCCATCGCGTTTGGCATTGGCGGGCGCAACACCGCCGCCCATGTGCTAGACCGCGTGACCAAATCTTTGGAAGCCGATACCAGCGCGTTGGATTAGTTCTACACGCTAAGCGCTGTGTTCCAAGCGCTGAGTGCGAGTATTTCACTCTGCACTCAGCGCTTTTTTTGCGCCTGCGCCCGGCATTTATTCCGCAAAACCAATCTCAGAATATCTCTCGGCGCGGGCGAGGCGCTCGGTCAAAATCTCGCGCACATACGGCACAGTGTTGGCGGGCAGCGCATCCAGCGCAAACCAGCGCAGGTCATCGCACTTGTCCGGCTCGCATACGCGCGGGTCGCCATCCCACTGGCTGGCCTCAAAATAAAAATCGTAGTACATGCGGTCTGGGTTGCGCCGATGTTGGACGTGAACAAACTGACATTGCGCCACATCCAGCGTGATGCCAATTTCCTTGCGGGTCTCGCGGGCCAGCGCGGCGGTGACGGCCTCGCCCAGTTCGATGTGGCCTGCGGGGAGGCTGTAAAACCCATCCATGAAACCGGTATTAAAACGGCGGGCAAGCAAAACGCGATTTTGCGGGTCTCGCAAAACAAGATACACGGCGGAATATTGAAATGATGACATTGGCATGACGCGCAAAGTGTACGCTCTGCGCGTGTGATGGCCGAGCCATTGTTATACTCCCCAAATCCTGAGCAAAATGATGACCAACGCGGGCGAACAACTGGACGGCAAAACACTTTACGAGCGGCAAAAAACCGCGCGTGATCTGGCCGGGCCAACGGTCATCGCGGCGAATTTGGAGAAGCCAGAGAATATTGGCAGCCTGCTGCGCGTGGCCGATGCCGCCGGTTGCGCCGAGGTCATTTTGGCTCAGGACCGCCGCCTGCGCCACCGCGAGCGCATTTTTGCCACGGCGGTGGAAACACAAAACCATGTGCCGTGGCGCGTTTCTTTGGTGGATGAGTTTTTGGCGGGCGCGGCGGCCATCGGCCCAAACCTGATTGCGATTGAGTTGACCACAACCTCGCGCAACGTGTTTGAGGTTGCGCTGCCGCGCGCGTGCGCCTTCGTCATCGGCAACGAGCGTTATGGCATTCCAGACAAAATTTTGGCCGCCTGCAATTCTGCGGTGCATGTGCCCATGTTTGGCGTAAAAGGCAGCATGAACGTGACCCACGCCCTGGCGGTGGTTTTATGGGAGTGGCGCAGGCAGATGGGCAAACAAGACAATGAACGATGAAAAATCGCCCATCGTCCATTTTGGCTTATCTCTTAAAAATCTGGTTTGAGGAAAAATAAGATCACTTTTATTTTTCACCGCAGAGACGCGGTGAAAAATAAAAGCCTGTCTTTCAAATGCCTTCCATCCAATTCGAGAGATGCGCCTCCATTTTTTATATCCGCATCCACCCCGCGCCATCGCTCGCCACAGACGGGTAAATTTTGGGGATGCGGCCCGTGCGGGCGGGGTATTCTTTGGCGATCACCTCGGTGAGATGCTCGACCTGGGCGTCATCCACCAGCGCGATGGCGCACCCGCCAAACCCTGCGCCGGTCATTCTTGCGCCATACACACCTTCCACCTCGCGGGCAATATCCACCACCGCGTCCAGTTCCTTGCTGCTCACCTCGTATAAATCGCGCAGGCTGTCATGCGATTGGTTCATGCAAATGCCCAGCGTCTCAAGATCGCCCTCGCGCATGGCCGCAACGGCATCCAGCGTGCGCACATTCTCAAACACCACATGCGCCACCCGATCCAAAATATCCGGCGGCAACATGCCGCTCTCGGCCTTGAATTTTTTCACGTTCACATCGCGCAAACTTTCCACGCTCAGCAGCATTGCGCCAATTTCGCACTGGCCGCGCCGCTCGTTATACGCGCTGCCCGCCAATGTGCGCGGGGCGGTCGTATCCACCACCAGCACGGTCGCGCCCTGCGGCACGGGCACAAGCTCATATTCCAGCGAGCGGCAATCAATCAGCAAAGCGTGGCCTTTTTTGCCCAGCGCAGAAATAAACTGATCCATGATCCCGCACTTCACGCCCACAAACTCGCTCTCTGCGCGCTGGGCCACACGGGCGGCCTGCACCCGGTTGATGGGATTTGCGGCGCTCAGCAGGTTCGGCGCGTCATTCGCGCCTGGGTGGATGGAGCCTGCGGCCTCGAAGGCCATGATCGTGGCCAGCTCTGTGGCCGCGGAAGATGACAACCCGCTGGCGATGGGCACATCGCCCTGCATCACGGCGTTAAACCCGCGCAACGCAAAACCAAACTTTTGCAGCATATCCGCCACGCCCTGCGCGTAAAACGCCCACTCAGGCCCTTCGCGTTTCAAATCATCCAGCGCAAACTCGGCGGTCTGGTTAAAGTTGAGCGAGTGAATTTTCACCCGGCCATCTGCGCGAGGAGCGCCCACCAGCGTCACATCGCGGTCAATTGCCATGGGCAGCACAAAACCATCGTTGTAATCCACATGCTCGCCAATCAGGTTCACCCGCCCGGGGGCGCGGGCCACAAATTCGGCGGCGGCGTTGAAATGCGCAGAAAATTCAGAGAGCAGTTTGGTTGTCATGAGCGGGATTATATTGTTTTATCGTTTGCGGGTCTCAATTGGCAAACGCGCCCACAAAAGGACCCGCCCGTCACGTAATCCAAATGCCTCCTGGATGATTCGTATTTCGAGTAATTCGCCCCAAATACTGATTGGAGCCGTTTCCTCCCCAAAAATTTTGCTAAAAAATACATTTTCGCCAGATTTATTTTGCGTCACTGCGTCCGCATATGCCAGCAGCAGATAAATCCGCCGCCTAAGCACTAAGAAACCCGCTGGCCGCAACCGGCGCACATCGCGTCAGAGTGATTTTCTCGGAATAGCTGATTTCAGATATCTCGCCTCTATCTCGCCTCTATCTCGCCTCACACGTTTTGCGCAAGTTCCATCTAAAATTACACAACACTGCTACAATAGAACGCCTGTCCTATGAAGCTTTTTTCTCGCTTCAATGCAAGCAAGCCCAGAGCCGCCGCTAAAAAAAGCGGGCGCTCTACCAAGACCGGCAGCGGCAAGCTGCACGAGCCATTGCTGAACAACGATCAGCGATTGGACGTCATCGGCTACGTGCTGCTGGCGGGGTCGGTGGTCACCATCCTCAGTTGGGCCAGCCAGCAAAAAGGCGAGCTAACCGGCACCTGGATCGCCATCCTGAACAGCATGTTTGGCTGGGGCGCGGTGATTGCGCCCGCGCTGATGGGGCTGCTTGGGCTGTATTTGGTGGTGCGCCGGTTTGGCGACCGCTTCCCGCGCCCGCGCGTTGGCCGGGTGATGGGTTTGTTTGTGGGTTATTTTGCCGTGCTGGGATTGATGCACTTTATGGTGTTGGCAACCCAGCCCGACCAAAGCGTAAAACTCCCCGGCGGCGGCGAAATTGGCCGCATCATCGCCGAGATGTTCTCTGCCCTCATTGGCAACATTGGCGCGGTGATCGCCCTGCTGGTCATTTTGCTCATCGCGGTCATGCTCATCGCGGCCACATCCATGAGCCAGATGATTGAGACCGCCCGCAACGCCATCGCCAAAATGCGCACGCCTTTGGCCGAGCGCGGGCAAACCGTGACCGAGGACGGCGTTATTTTGCCGCCCTGGGAAAACGATGCCGACATTCCCATCAACGGGTTAAAACGGGCCAAGACCAAGGCCACTTCTGCCCCAGCCCGCGGGGATGGGGTGATTGGCGTGCCGGTTGCGCCACCTCCAGCCCCCACCCGGCGAGAGGGGAATGGTTTGCCCCCGGCGCGCATGATTGGGCAGGTGGATGGGACTTCGCTGCGCGCAAATCTTGGGCAACCATCTGCGCCCGCGCCCGCGCCCAGCCCTTCTCGCGCAGAGGTGAGCAGCGCCCCCGCCGCAGTTTCCATCACCAGCCGCTACCAGGGCAAACAAGATTGGCAATTGCCCACGCTGGAGAAAATGCTGGAGCCGGGCAGCGATGCCGAGCTGAAAGAGAGCGATATGCGGGCCAAGTCTAAGGTGATTGAGGAGACACTGCGCTCGTTTGGCGTTCCGGCCAGAGTGATTGAGATCAACTGCGGGCCAACCATCACCCAATATGGCGTAGAGCCAGGCTTTACCGAGATGAAGAACGGCAAACAGCAAAAGGTCAAGGTGAGCCGGATCGCCGCGCTGGCCGATGATCTGACGCTGGCGCTCTCCGCCCCACGCATCCGCATCGAGGCGCCGGTGCCGGGCAAGGGCATCGTGGGCATCGAGGTGCCAAACGGCGCGACCTCAATCGTCTCGCTGAGAGATGTGATGGAGAGCGAAAATTTTGGCAAGATTGAGAAGAAAACCCACCTGCCGCTCGCGCTGGGTCAGGATGTGAGCGGCGGCCCGGTTGTGGCCGACCTGACCGTGATGCCGCACATGCTCATCGCGGGCACAACCGGGTCGGGCAAATCGGTGTGCGTCAACGGCATCATCAACACCCTGCTCATGCTAAACAGCCCGCTGGACCTGCGCATGATCATGGTGGACCCCAAGCGGGTGGAGCTAACCGGCTACAACGGCCTGCCGCATTTGCTGGCGCCGGTGGTGGTGGATGTGGAAAAGGTGGGCGGCGTGTTGCACTGGGTGACGAAAGAGATGGACAACCGCTACCGCACCTTCGCCAAATTTGGGGCGCGCAACATTGTGGACTTTAACGCCAAAGCCGTTGAAGCCGAGAGCAAACGCGCCAACGCCGCCGCCAACGGGGCCACCGCCAGCGAGACCGAACTTAAGAAACTGCCTTACATCGTGGTCATCATTGACGAATTGGCCGACCTGATGATGCTTGCCCCAGACGAGACCGAGAAAACCATTTGCCGCCTTGCGCAAATGGCCCGCGCCACCGGCATTCACCTCATCATCGCCACCCAGCGCCCCAGCGTGGATGTGGTCACGGGGTTGATCAAGGCCAACTTCCCGGCGCGCATCGCCTTTACCGTGGCCACCAGCATAGACAGCCGCGTTATTTTGGATCAACCCGGCGCGGAAAAACTGCTGGGCCGCGGCGATATGTTGTTTGTAGACCCGGCCAGCGGCGCGCCCATGCGCGCGCAAGGCTGTTTCCTAAGCGATAAGGAAATTCAAAAAGTGGTGCGTTTTTGGCGCGGGCAATATGATGGCGCAACGCCAGAGTCGCTGCCCACCGCCAACCCATCTTTGGCCGATGGCGCAGCGAACGGCGCAGAAGCCGCGCTGCCAACCGGGCAAATTACCTGGGACGAAGCCCGCGCGCTGGATCAAGCCGCCAAAGACGCGGTTTCATCGGGCGGGGACAAGCTGTTTGATGAGGCCGTGGCGACCGTGCGCATGCATGGCAAAGCATCCATCTCGCTTTTGCAGCGCCGTCTGCGCATTGGTTACACCCGCTCCGCCCGCATCATCGAGGAGATGGAAGAGAAGGGTATTGTTGGGCCGCAAACAGCGGGCAGCCAGTTCCGCGAAGTGTTGCCGCCAAAGTAGAGATGCAAGGTAGAGACGCAAAATCTTGCGTCTCTACTTCACCAAAAACACGCGGTAATTTTCATCGCCAACCGCAGAGGTGAACGTGCCAACCAGTGTGGTCGCGCTGTTCAACGTGGCAACATCGGCAGAGTACCACTGGAACAAGCTGCCATACGAAAACCGCGCTGTGCCAGACTGGCGCGGGCCAACATCTTTGTGACCCAGCACAATCAACACCGGCTTGCCATATTTGTTTTTCAGGTCAATCGCATCGTTTAGCAAAATTCCCAGCGTGATGTATTTGCTGGATGCGGTGGTGAATGAGACGTATTTTCCAAAGCGTTGTTCGCGCGGGTAAAACAGGCTCACCGGCGCGTAATACGGCAAAGACTCCACCAAATAATCTGGCTCAGGCACAATGATGGCGTCTCGATACGCCTCGGATGAAGTGAGAAACGCGCCCAGGTCTTTGTTGGAACTCATTTGGGTGGTGATGTCTTGCGTGACCGCGCGATAGCCCACAACCACGCCACCCGCGAGCAAACCCACCAGCGCCACAAGCCCCATCCCCTGCGCCACCCGCGCGGGCAGCCGCGCCGGTTTGGCGTTTGCAGAATCCATCTGCAGCCAATACAAAAACACCACAAACACAAAATAAATTCCCTGATGGCGCAATTGCCCCCAATACACCAGCAAAAAGAGCGCGGCAAACGCCACAAGGCCAGCCAGCGCCGCCAAAAACAGCGCAGGCCGCCGAATCAGCCCCAGCGCCGCGAGCGCCAACAAGGCCATCGCCAAAAACGGCTGCGCTTCTTCTGGCATGAGTTTTGCGAATACGCCGCTGGCCTCTTGAAATACCTGCTCCGGCGGTTTGCTCAGCGCGGGCGGCCCAATTGGGTTGCGGTAAATTCCAAGGATGGATGTGTCATCGGGCAAAGCGGTGAACACGCCCAACGCCACGCCCGCCGCAATGATGACAAACGCCGCCGCAAAACCCGCGCCTGGGTTTAGCGTTTGCCCGTTTTTACGTCGCTCGGCAACGGCGTCCCAGGCCCACACAAGCGCAATCAAACAAACCAACATGGCCGAATGAATGTTTGTGTTTGCCAGCAACGCCAGAACCACGCCCAGCAAAACGGGATGCCGCGATTTGTTTTTGTAGAGCGCGGCGGCCACAAAAAACAGCAACATGCTGATGCCGTAATTCCGCGCCATCACCGAATACTCATACACCGGGAGCACGCCAAACAAAAACAAACACTTGAGCCAAAACGGAAATGGCGCGAAGAACATGAACACCGCCACCGCGCCCAGCGCAATGACAAGGGCCGCAAATGGCAAAATTTGCGGCGTAATCAGGTTGCCCAAATACAAAATTAAATACCAAACGATGGGATGCCCCTCGTTGTGAATTTTGTTGAACAAGTCTAGCGGTGACGCAGCCGATTGCGCCACCGACAAGGCGCGAACCTCATCGCGCCAAAACTCGTGCTGGCTGGCAGTGAAGACGACGAGGATCAGCCACGCGCAAAGCACAACCAGCGCCGCGATGAGGGTGGCAACGCTGGCCCGCGGGTTCTTGGATTGCGCGAATGCCAGAAGTTTTTTGATGAGGGCGCTATCTGAAGAACGCGTGATGTGTGTGGTTTCCATTTTTCGCAAACGTGTAACATTCTACGCCGCAACGCTATGGAGGATATTCACTCAAAGATGTATGATCGAAAAAATATTCGCAGTTGGCATTTTGTTGCGCTGCATTTTGCAAAACAAGCGCCTTCTGATCAGATCAAGGGGAAACATGTTTAACAAATTTAATAAAACTTTCACCGCTTTCGTTGTTGGTTTCTCGCTTTTTTCTGGAGGGGTTTCGGCGCAAACACAACCCGCGCCGCTTGCCGCTTCATCGGGGCCAAACACCCGGCAAATCATCATCAAGTTTGGCAGCGCCGCCCAGCGCGAAACCGCCGCCCCGGAGTTGAACGCGCTGGCGGGCGAATCGGTTGAGTTTGTGCGGTTGATGGCTGGCGGGGCGGAGGTGTGGCGGCTGACCACGGCCAAATCTCAGGCCGAGGTGGAAAACATCGCCGCTCGCATCGCAACGTCATCGCTGGTGGAGTACGCCGAGGCGGACGCCATCATGCATGCGTATGACCGCCCTTTGCCAGACCAACCCCTGTCTGCGTTGCTCACCCCAAACGACACTTATTTTGGCAACCAGTGGCATTACAAAGCGCCTTCGTCTGGCGATTACGGCATAGACGCGGTAGGCGCGTGGGACATCACCACCGGCTCCAGCACGGTGAATGTGGCCGTGATTGACACCGGCGCGTTGTTCAACCACCCGGATATGACGGGCAAGTGGCTGCCCGGTTACGACATGATCTCGGATTCGTATATATCTCGCGATGGTGATGGACGTGACAGCGACGCCTCGGATATGGGCGACTGGACGACCTCTGGCGATTGCGGCGATTCTTCCTGGCAGCCCAGCGACAGCTCATGGCATGGCACGCATGTGGCGGGCACCATTGGCGCGGCCAGCAACAACGGCGTGGGCGTGACCGGGGTGAGCTGGCAATCCAGGGTTGTGCCTGTGCGCGTGCTGGGGCGCTGCGGCGGATACACCTCGGATATTGCGGATGGCATGTATTGGGCGGCAGGATTATCCGTTGCGGGCGCACCCGCCAACCCCAACCCCGCCAAAGTGTTGAACATGAGCCTGGGCGGCAGCGGCGCGTGTGGCACAACCTACCAAAATGCGGTGGATGCGATTAGAAATGCGGGCGCGACCGTGGTTGTGGCTGCAGGCAACGAAAATGTAAATGTCTCTAACGCGCGCCCGGCAAATTGCACCGGTGTGATCGCCATCGCCGCCACAGGCCGCGATGGCAAACGCGCGTATTACAGCAACTACGGCTCGCTGGTCACACTGGCCGCGCCCGGCGGCGACCAAAGCGGCGGAGCGCAAAACGGCATTCTCTCCACCCTGAATTCTGGCCTCACGTCGCCCGGCCAGATGGCATACGCGTACTATCAGGGCACAAGCATGGCCACGCCACATGTCGCGGGCATTATCGCCCTCATGCTGGCGCGCAATAATTCGCTCACGCCAGATCAAATAAAGACCATTTTGAAACAAACGGTCACGCCGTTCCCCAGCGGGTCCACCTGCAACACATCCATTTGCGGGGTTGGCATCGCCAACGCAAAGGCGGCTGTTCAGGCTGTTTCGGGGGCTTCTGGAGCGCGCAAGGTGTTTTTGCCGCTGCTCTCCAGAGCGGGCAGTGTCACCCCGCCAACCGGGGGCGCCATCACCGGGCTGATTGAAGATGCGGGCGCCACAGCTTCTGACATACAGGTGGTTTTGGTAAAGCGCGTTGGCCCAACCGACACGCCGGTTTTAACCACCACCACGAATAGCGCGGGGCGGTACACGTTCAACAATATGCCTGCGCTGGGCAGCGGGGAATCATATTTTGTGAAATTCACAAATGAAAACGACTCGACCCGTTTGTATTACTGGCGCACCAGGCTTCTGAGCGCGTTTGGGGCCAGCGATACCGTTGATTTGGGCACATTTGACGTCTCCAACGTTGAGCTGCTTTACCCATCCGATGACGCCACAATCACCCTGCCAGAAACTTTTTATTGGTCTACGCGCGGCATCAGCGGCGATTCGTATAGTCTCCATTTGTATAACTCTGACGGCACAACCTACGCGGCAACAAACCCGCTGGGCGATGTGTCTAGCTTTGAGATGACTTCGTTGCCAACAGGCTTTGTGTATAACACGCCATATGCGTGGGAGGTCGGCATCGTCACCCCAGATGGCGCACTTGGTCTTTCGTTCGCGTATTACACAATTACATTTACCGAATAACACATGCTTGATCTTGAATTGCATTGTCATACCCGCTGGTCGCCAGACAGCCTGAACAAGCTGGATGAGTTGATCGCTCACGCCCGCGCGGTTGGCCTGGGCCATCTGGCGATTACCGATCACAGCGAAATTAAGGGCGCCATCCTTGCAAAAGAGATGGCGCCCGACCTGATTATTGTTGGCGAAGAAGCGATGACGGATCAGGGCGAACTGTTGTGCTACTTCATCACCGAACTGATTCCGCGCGGGCTGACGATTAGCGAAACGGCGCGGCGGGTGCACGCGCAGGGCGGCATCTGTGGGCCATCACACCCGTTTGACCCCAACCGGTATGGCATTGGCGGGGCGAATATTCGCAAACACGCGCACGAATTGGATTTTGTGGAAGTGTTCAACGCTCGCACCCGCGATGACAGCAAAAACACGCTGGCGAACGAAATCGCGCTGGAGCTTGGCTTGCCGCGCATTGTCGCCAGCGACGCCCACACCCTGCGCGAGGTTGGCGTGAGCCGCGTGCGTGTGCGCAGCGCCATCACCAACCCGCAGAGCTTTTTGGCTGCGCTGAGGGAGCCTGAGACCGAGTTAATCACCCATCACAGCCCAATGAGTGTGCATGTGCAATCTACCTTTGCCACCATGGCGCACAAGATGGGGCTGGACAAAGACAAGGCGTAATGCGCAAGAAGCGCAACGTTAAACACCACGCCTTATGTTTGGTTTAACCATAACGGCGCAACCAACTTCGTTTGCGCGTGTTCTTCTAGTAGTTGCTAGTTGTTAGTTTGCTAGCCAAACACATTACACATTACACGTTACAAAACATGCAAGACAAACTTCATCGCGTGGTCATTACCGGTCTGGGTGCCATCACCCCGCTGGGAGCAACCGCACAAGAAACCTGGGATGGGTTGGCCGCTGGCAAAAGCGGCGTGGGCGTCACCACGCTGTTTGACCACAGCCACCTGGAAACGCATATCGCCGCCGAGGTGAAGGGATTTGACCCCACCAGGCATTTTGGCCCCAAAGAAGCGCGGCGGCTGGACCGCAACGCGCAATTTGCCATTGTGGCCGCCAAAGAAGCGCTGGAAGACGCCAAAATTGTTGTGACCGATGACAACACCCACGAGATTGGCGTGGTGCTGGGCAGCGGCGTGGGCGGCATTGGCACCATCATTCAAGAGCACACCGTGTTGATGCAAAAAGGCCCGCGCCGCGTCAGCCCGTTTTCTGTGCCCATGATGCTGCCTGATACAGCCACCGGCCAGGTGGCGATTCAGTTTGGCATCCGCGGGCCAAATATCTGCGTGGTCTCGGCCTGCGCCAGCAGCAACAACGCCATCGGCGAATCGTTTGAGATGATCCGCGCTGGGCGGCTGCCCGTTATTTTGACCGGCGGCTGCGAGGCGGCCATCAACGAATTTGCGGTGGCGGCGTTTGCCAACATGGGCGCCACCAGCACCCGCAACGATGACCCAACCAAAGCCAGCCGGCCCTTTGACAAAAACCGCGATGGCTTTGTGTCTGGCGAGGGCGCGGCGGTGTTGGTGCTGGAATCGCTGGAGCACGCGCAGGCGCGCGGGGCAAAAATTTACGCGGAGGTGATTGGTTACGGCACATCGGCAGATGCGCATCACATCACCGCGCCAGACCCCAAGGGGGCGCAATACGCCATGCAGATGGCGCTTAAGCAGGCGGGGGTTTCCACCAAGGATGTGGACTACCTGAACGCGCACGGAACCAGCACCCCGCTCAATGATTCGAGCGAGACAAAAGCCATCAAAATGGTGTTTGGCGAAGACGCGTATGGCGTGAACATTAGCAGCACCAAGAGCATGACCGGCCATTTGCTGGGCGCGGCTGGGGCGGTGGAAGCGCTGGCCTGCGTGAAAGCCATCAACACCGGGCTGATACCGCCCACCATTAACTACGAAACGCCCGACCCGGAGTGCGATTTGAATTACACCCCGAACACGGCGGCGCATCGGGATGTGCGCATTGCCATGTCAAACTCGTTTGGGTTTGGCGGCCACAACGCCGTGATTGTTTTGCGGCGGTTTGAGTAGCACTTAAGCGCCCGGAGCGTTCTGCCGAACTTGTTCGGACGCGCTCCGGGCGCTACTAAATCTATGCGTTACGCGCACATCATTGGCTGGGGAAAATACGCCCCTGCAAAAGTATTAACCAACGCCGACATCTCCAAGATGGTGGACACCACCGACGAGTGGATTCGCGACCACACCGGCATTTCCAGGCGGCATGTGGTGGCAGAGCATGAAACGTGCGCCAGCATTTCTGCGGCGGCAGCTCAACATGCGTTGGATGAGGCTGGGATTGGCGCGCATCAGATTGACCTGATCATTGTGGCGTCCACCACGCCAGACAACACGTTCCCATCCACCGCGTGCGGAGTGCAAGATATTCTGGGCGCGGGGCAGGCAGCGGCGTTTGACCTGACCGCCGCGTGTTCTGGCTTTATCTACGCGCTGAGCATGGCGACGGATTCCATCCGCATGGGCACACACACCCGCGCCCTGGTGATTGGCGCAGAAATGCTGACGCGCATCGTGGACTGGAAGGATCGCAATACCTGCGTGCTGTTTGGCGATGGGGCCGGGGCGGTGGTTTTGCAAGCCAGCGACCAGCCCGGCGGCGTGCTGGCATCCATCATGCATGCCGATGGCGCGGGCGGCGAGTTTCTTTATCTGGACAAAAAGAGCCAGTTTGTAAAAATGAACGGGCGCGAAGTGTATCGCTTTGCCACGCGGGTGATGGACAAAGCCACGCGCGATGTGCTGCAAAAAGTGGGCTGGCGGCCCGCCCAGGTTGATCTGGTCGTTCCACATCAGGCCAATTTGCGCATTATTGATAGCGCGGCGAAGGGGCTGGGCATCCCCCGCGAGCGCTTCTTCACCAACATTCACGAATACGGCAACACCAGCGCGGCTTCCATCCCCATTGCCTTGTGCGATGCAATTGCCGCAGGCCGGCTCAAGACCAATCAGAAAGCCGTGTTTGTGGGTTTTGGCGGCGGCTTAACCTGGGGCGCGGTGGCGGTGCAATGGAACGCCCGCAAAGAAGTGCCACGCGCCGAGAGGGCCGTTAACCGCGCGGGCGGGCTGCTATCTGGCTTGCGCAACCGGGTGCGCAAGGCGGCCAACCGCAGCGCGGGCAAGGTGTTTGGCACCACCGACCCCACCCTCGTGGATCGCGTGAGCAAAACCGCCGAGAAAGTGAAGCCGGTGGCGAAGAATTCAGAATGATGAAATTTTTACATTCATCACTCTGAATTCTGAATTCCCTTTACTTTTTGGGTGTTGGCGTGGCCATCAGCGCATCAAAAGATGGCTCTTTGGCCGCCTGCGGGTTGGCCGGGCGCTCAATTTTGATGTTTGCGCCAAAATCGTACATGTGCGCTACGATAAGCATGTCCATCATGATGCCGTTTCCGGTGAAGTCGGTTTTGAGCGTCATGCTCAGCTTGTGAAGATAGCCGTCATCGCAAATCCATATCTTGTATTCGCCGGCCTCAATCTTGGCCGCGTCTTCGCCGCTGGTGCCCAGGCCATCATAGGCTTTTTGCAGCGCATCTTTGTTGCCCAGGTAAATATCGCACTTCTTTCCATCCACCGTTTCGCTGCCAGATTTTGTGAAGTCGCTGTCTTTTACCTGGTTGTCGCCTTTCTCTCCAAAAATGCCCGCCGCCGGGTTAGACACAACGCTGGATGACCCGCCGGTCATGGTGTACCACTTGCTGTCTGGCGCGCCAAACAGCGGGGCGGGGCCTTTCACATACGTGTCGTCGCCAATGGTGAGCATTTCCATGGGCTTTTCCGGGTCGCCGGTGAACAGCGCAAAGATCACGCCGCCCATCTGCATGTGGCTGTTTTTGCCGTTTACCTCGCCTTTTGCAAAAATAACGGGGGCATCGCCAATGCCTGCGCTGGCGGGCATGCCTTTGGCGGTCATGGTAATCTCCATCCGGTAGGGCGTTTCTTTGCTCATCCGTTCAATCACATCGCTAATCATCCCGCCTGTTTTTGGCGCGGTGGTGGCCGTTGGGGGGATGGGTGTCGCGGTGGGCGGAACTGCGGTGGCGGTGGGTGGCGCCGCGGTGGCCGTGGGCGGAACAGCCGTTGGCAAGATGGCCGTGGGCTGAGGCGCAACCGGTGCGCTGGTGGGCGCTGGCTGGCTGCCGCACGCCGCCAGAAATGTGGCAACTGCGCCCAGCGCGAATATCTTTGCGGAAATTGTGTATCTCATCATATTCTCCTTTTGGTAGCGCCTGGTGACCCAAATATCATCATACGCTTCCCCTTGTGAGCGCATTGTATAAACAATTTGCGTCAACACAACGTTTATACGTATTGCGCATCATCTTGGCGCACTTTTATGGCCCGCGTTTGCGCGGCGTGCTGAGATAGTGATGCCACAAAATGCGCGCGGCAACCGCGCGGTGAGGCCGCCACAACTCTGCCAGGGCCAAAAACTCCTCATGCGAGGGGCGGGCGGGCAGATTTTTCACTTCGCGCAGGGCAATCAGCAAGGCAAGGTCGCCGCGCGGCAAAATATCGGGGCGGCACAGCACCATGAGCAGATAAATATCCGCCGTCCAATCGCCAATGCCTTTGATGCGCTTGAGCGCCTGCCGCACGTCCTCGTCCTCGGCGCTGGGCAGGCTTTCAAGATCAAGCGAGCCATCCAGCACAGCCAGCGCCAGCTCGCGGCAATACAGCGTTTTCTGGCGGCTAAAGCCCACGCTTTTCAGTTGCTCATCACCCAGCGCCAAAAAATTTTGCGGGGTGATGGAACCCAGAACGGCGCGCAGCTTGTCGTATGCAGAGCGCGCGCTGGCCAGCGAAACCTGCTGCTCCAAAATGATATGCACCAGCGTGGCAAACCCGGCCGGGCGCGCCCAAAGCGGCGGCACCCCAAACAAACTCAGCACCCGCGCCAGGTCCGGGTCGCGGGCGGCCAAATCGTGACACGCTTGCCCCAGCGAAGATTCAGTTAATGAAAAGTGTGGCATGTTTGCCCTGGATTTTACCGGCGGGTTTTTCCCTGCCGTTCTAGAGCATCATGGCGCACAGCGATTCAATCAGCGGCATGATCCGGCGGGCTGGCCCTGCATCGGCTGGTTTATCCAGCGAGGCGGCGCGGCGGCGCAGTTCGCGCAGCAAATCGCGCATTTCGCTCATAGGGTCGGGCTGGGTGGGTTCATTGCCCGCGCACATTTTGCGGTGCAGTTCGGTTGTCGCGGGCGATGGCTCCACGCCCAATGTTTCGCACAGCGCGATCTTGCAGCGGGCATACGTTTGGGCAACCCCGCCCAGGTCTCGCAAAACGGCCTGCGCCTGCATCAAAACGCGGTACGCCTCTTCTGTCTCGCGCGAGCGGGCGATCCAAAAATTAGCCCATGTGATGGTCTCTTGCCAGCGTTGTTCCGTCATCAAGCGGCGGGTCAGCGCGTCCATCACAGCGTGAAAAGACACCGCAATCTGCTCGCGGTATTCGCTCACCCATTCATCGTAAAAGCCGGGCAAAAATTCACCGGAGTACGCGCGGGCGGCCTGAATCAATTCGCTCACGGGCGCGCGGCCGGGCTGGCAGCGCAGCAAAATATCCACATCCACGCGAAATGGGGATTCTCTAAGCCACCCCACTTCAAGGCGGCCATCCGCAAAAATGAATTGCGCGGCGTTAAAAATGTGCGCCTCGGCAGATTCTGCCAGTGTGCGGTTGATGCGCCACAACACGCAACGCAAATTCTGGCGGGCGGCGGCGTCTCCCACATCCGGCCACAACATGCCAGCCAGTTTTTCGCGGCGATGCTGCGCCCCAGCCGTGAGCGCCAAATACGCCATCAGCGATTGCGCGTGGCGCGAGCGCAAATCCAGCCGGCGGTTATTCCAGCGCGCCTCAAAGTGCCCCATCGTTTGAATCGTAAGTGTATGTGTGTTCACCTTTCTTTCTCCTGTGATCTGGCACAGTTTTACGCCAAAGGGCTTCTCATTACTTCGCAAGATGGGGCTTTTGGCAGACAAACAAGTAGACGATTAAGAGACGATTGAGAAGCGATTGGATGCTGGGAAATGGTTTTCAACCTTTTTCCAACCTTTGCGTTTTACGCTATTTACCGATTTTTACCATTCGGCTTTATAAATCATGTCAACAAAAACAAATTTCGTTATTGATATCCTGATCTTTGTCGCGTTTCTCGTGGCCTACGAGCTTCGACTGACCGGGGTTCCCATCCACGAATGGCTGAGCCTGGCGCTGTTTGTAGCCATCGTGATTCATCTGGCCTCGCACTGGAAATGGGTCGTGCAAATCACGCTCAAGTTCTTCCGCCAGCTTTTTCACTCCTCGCGGCTGAACTATGTGATCAATCTGCTGTTCTTCATCTCGTTCATTGGCGTGATGCTGAGCGGGCTGCTGATCTCTCGCGCGGCCCTGCCTGCGCTGGGTTTTCAGATGGGGCGCAATGAGGGCGCGTGGCGATTCCTTCACACGGTCACAGCCAACGCCTCGGTAATTTTGCTGGCGCTTCACTTTGCCCTGCATTGGGATTGGATTTGGAACACCCTCAAGAAATATGTGTTCGCGCCAATTGGGCGTTTGTTTGGGCGGAAGAAACTTGAGCCGGTTGCAGCGGCAGCCTCTGCCGCGCCGCCACCCGCCGCAAAGCTGCCGCCCATGCCCAAAAAATAAATTGAAACATCTCGCAGAAGCGCAAATTTTTTTTGCCCTTTGCGAAAGACGAGGAAAACTATGAACAAAATTTTACGAGCCGTAATTGTGACGCTGGTTATTTTGGCAATCACGGGCATAACGGGCGCGGCGGTTTACGCGCTGGGACAAAACACATCGGTCACAAGCGCCATCCTTGGCAACGCGGGGCGCGGCCCTGGTTTTGGCGAGGGCAACGGTCAGGGGCAAGGGCGAGGGCGCATTGAGGGTCAGCGACCTGCGCCGCCCGCCGGCGCGCAACCGGGCAACTTCCCTCCGCGTGGGTTTGAAGGTGAGGGCGAACACGGTGGCGAAGGCGGCGGGTTAAACATCTCGGTGTTTACGTTGATGGGTCTGGCCCGCAATATCGGTTTGGTCGCGGCCATCACGTTTGTGATCGTGGTCTTTCAGAAACTCATCAAGCTGATTTTTAAGCGCAAACCAGAACAAACGACCAGCGCATAAAACAAAAAGCACAGGTCTGGCCGCGTCCCAGCACGTTGGGTGAAGCGATCAGACCTGTGCTTTTTTAACGTAAACCTTGGATAAATCCAATGAGCGATTTTTGTCGTCCAAAGAATGCAGACCTATAAAATTTTAGTTCCGCTCGCGCTCAGGGCGAGCGGAGCGAGCAGTCGAAGGGCGGCTGCATAACGAAAATTAGGTTTAAACCAAGAGTCGTCATCCTTCGACTGCTCCTGCTCGTGCCTCGCAGTCGCGCTCAGGATGAGCGGATTCCGCAAAATTTTTATCCAAAACTGACGTTGTTTTCATTCACAACGTCTGCACTTGCAGCAGGTTGGTGGTGCCCCTGCCACGCCCCAGCGGAACACCGGCCACAAACACCACCCGCTGACCCTTTTTGGCAACGCCTTTATCCAAAAGCAGTTGCCCGGCGTGAATCACCATCGCCTCCACATTTTGCTCAAGATCAATCTTGAACGATTGCACATCCCACGTGAAGGCGGTGAACATGCAAGTGCGCTCTTTGGGGGTGAGCGCGATGATTGGGCGCGGCGGGCGATGCCGCGCGATCATGCGGGCGGTGTAGCCAGAGCTGGTTAAGCACACGATGGCCGCCGCGTCAATCTCGTTAGCCATCAACACCGCGGCGTTTGTCACCGATTTGGTCACATCATCCAGCCCGCCACCCTTCGCCAGATCACGCTCGCGCTCCTCAATCTCAATATCGCTCCACATAGATTCGTCGCTCTCGGCGCGGGCGCAAATCGTTTGCATCACTTTCACAGATTCGATGGGATATTGCCCAGAGGCGGTCTCCGCGCTCATCATCACCGCGTCCGTGCCATCCAGCACCGCGTTGGCCACATCGCTGGCCTCGGCGCGGGTGGGCACCGGCGCGCTGGTCATGCTCTGCAACATTTGTGTGGCGGTGATGACCGGCTTGCCCGCCCGCAAACACTCGCGGATGATTTGCTTTTGAAAGAACGGCACATCCTGCGGCGTAGATTCCACGCCCAAATCGCCGCGCGCCACCATCACAATATCGGTCTCTTTCAAGATGTTGGCGATATCGGCCACTGCTTCTGGTTTCTCAATTTTCGCCAAAATGTATGGGCGCTTCTCCTCATCCGGGCACATCTCGCGAATCAGCCAGCGCAATTCCCGAATATCTTCCGCGCGGCGCACAAACGAGAGCGCCACCACATCCACGCCCTGCTCAATGGCAAACCGCAAATCCTCGCGGTCTTTTGGCGTAATGGATGACACATCAATATGCGCGCCCGGCAGGCTCACACCTTTGCGAGAGGTGACCACACCGCCGTTTTTAACTTCGCATTCAACGCAAGTTCCGCTTATCTTGCGCGTCACCACAAACTCAAAAGTGCCGTCATCAATCAGCAGGCGCCGCCCCGGCTGCATGGCCTCAATCACTTCGGGATGAGGCATGGGCAGCAACACACCCTCCACCGCTGGCGGCGAGCCGGCATAAATAAAAACATGCTGGCCGGCGGTCAGCGTCACACCTTCATCGGGCAATTTGCCCAGCCGAAACTTTGGCCCCTGCAGATCGCCCATCACCGCCACCCGCACCTTTTCCTCGGCGGCAATTTGGCGGATGGCTTTCAGGCGGCGGGCGTGATCTTCGTGCGCGCCGTGCGAAAAATTGAGGCGGGCCACATCCATCCCCACACGAATCATCTGGCGCAGCGTGTCATCATTCTCGCTGGCCGGGCCAATGGTACAAACTATTTTTGTGCGCATAATGTTTAGTGCAAAGTGGCAAGTGCAACGTTCAAAGTGAATGCAAGTGTATTTCCCTGGACTTGTGACTTTGAATTTTGAACTTTGAATTTTTTAATGTTCTGCATTGTAAAGCCCGCCGGTTTGCTCCATCCAATCTGCAATTTTCGTCACCGCGGCGGGTATGTCGTTATCGCTCACGTCCAGCGTGAGCGAGCGCAGTTTTGATTCGCCCACCAGCCGCCGCATCAGCTTTTGCTGTTCAACAAACGCGCTCAAATCATCATATTGAGATGGATTGCCCGACACCTTGAGCCGCTCTGCCCGCGCGGCGGCAAAAGATTCTGGCGAGCGGGTGAGAAACACCAGCCGAAAATCCAGCGCGGCAAGGCCATCTTCCAGCCAGCCAAAATCGTAATCTGTGCCATACGTTTGCAACTGGTATGCCCGCGTAGAAATGTGAAACCGATCCACAATCCACGAGTAATACTTTTGCAGTTGGAACATCTTGAGCCACGTGGC
>Ga0154020_10002432_pt1 | contig 22736 bp, 11 predicted proteins | sample Klosneuvirus_201_FD_109709 | JGI IMG/M metagenome (GOLD analysis project Ga0154020, IMG submission 109709) | Active sludge microbial communities from wastewater, Klosterneuburg, Austria - Klosneuvirus_20160825_MG | ecosystem: Engineered > WWTP > Aerobic digester > Activated sludge | place...
ATCCAAGCCGTAAAGGAGTATCCGTTGCTTTACGCAGTTGGGGGGCATCAAATGGAGTGGATTTTAGCGGCGTGAAGGAATTGAACCCGCACTTAATTGGGACATCCCATAGGACGAATTCCCGCAGGTGGCCGGCATGGTTACGATCCGCCTATCCACAAGTTGAAATATGGACGGGATGGACCGAAGTGCAACTTCCTGAAACGGCAGTGCGCCCTGACGGGCTTGCCTGGGGTCGGATTCAGGGTTTCGAGACCTTGTTTTGGTTGGAGGTTGGAGATGAACATAAAAAAAGAAAACAAATAGAAAAAATAACCAAGATAAGGCTGGCATCCGCCGTGAAATTCTGCCAAAAGACAGGAGGGCGGCTTGTGTATGTACAGTTAAGTGTGAACTGGGTCCAAAATGCCGCACGCTGGGCTTTTGAATATTTGCCGCCAGAGGTTGCTGTGGTGATGGGAAATCAGCGAAGGTTTGGGGAATTGCCAACAGTGGAATGGGGTAAAGCAACAGCTAGGTAATTTAGCGCAGTAACGTTGGTTGGTTTGTAGGCGAGAGAATAGTGCTCGTCCTCCTGGCATTTGCTTCAAAAGGTCAGACCCCATTACTATAATCGTCAAGCAACCAAATTGTACCTAACCTTTTGAGTTGGACTCTTGTCATTCTGCAAGTTAATCAGACAAAAGCTAATTTTTATTAACATAAAAGACCCGGGTCCGCGGTTGGATCATCCCAAAAAAACAGAGCCATTTGCGATGCACAACATGAAAATAGTGCCACCCAGTGATCATTCCCAGGAAATTCGTAAAAATTGGAAATGGACAAGTTTTGCGCCGCCATCCTTCCCCATTCAGGTAGGTTGATAAGATCATGCTCACCAGCTAGTATAAGGTCGGCAGATTGCTGGACACAGGAAAGTTCTCACGTGAGTCCGGCGATGCAAGCATCCATTCCGCATAGACACTCGCTCAACCAAAGGGTATCCCTGACAAACCCATTGGTAGGCCGTATTCACGCAAATTCTTCTGTGCATTGAAACCATATTCGAAAGCCGTTCTATTAAATTATTTAATTTTGCTTGACGAACTTAGCAATACTTGATAGAATTAGCACATGAATCCTAATAAACCAACACTTGGTAAATTCCTTCAAACTGCTCGCGAGAATAAAGGTTTGACCTTACGCGGAGTAGAAACTGCTACAGGAGTTTCTAATGCTTATATAAGCCAATTAGAACATGGGAAAATATTAAAACCATCTCCTACAATTTTAGGCAAACTTTGTGACTTGTATGAGTCTTCTTATCCTTACGTAATGGGCCTTGCAGGTTATCCTACTATGCAAGATGAAAACAATTCGTCAATGGCATCTTCAAGAATTGGACCTGTTACCAATGATGAAGAGAATGCTCTCTTAGAATACTTAGAATTCTTAAGAGCAAAGAAAACAAAAGGGAGAAAATAATGACCTGGTCCTTCTCGATAAGTAAACAATTTACTCAATGTCAAAGGCAGTGGTTCTACAAAACTAAAGTTGCAAATGGCGTGGCTAAGGACCCGCTACGAAAGGAAGCATATCTGCTTTCGAAATTACAGTCTGTTTACTCTTGGCGGGGGAAAATAGTTGATACCGTTCTCGGCGATTACGTAGTGAAAAATCTAAAAAACGGAATTAACGAGAAGGCAACACTTGTGTATGCTAAAACTCTCTTCGAGAGGCAATTGGATTTTGCCAAAAATCATGATGTCCGACAAATAACTACTTCAATAACTAAGTTGGGCGATCAATTTGCTGCCTTCTTTGAATCAGAATATGGCAACGGGCTGGATGATAGCCAGATTGCAAATGCTTGGAGAGACGTCGAGACAGCAATTCACAATTTTTTTATGCTTAGAGAATTGATAGATCAGCTAAAGAAGACTGATTACCTGGTCACTCAACGGAGTTTAAGTTTTGAAATAAATGGCTTTAAGGCAAAAGCTGTTCCAGATTTAATAGCTTTTCAACGATCAGGGCCTCCCATTGTATATGATTGGAAAGTCCACACTTTTGCATACCAAGATTATAGACTGCAGCTGGCGTGTTATGCAATAGCTCTAACTACGGGAAAACCACACAAGGATTTTCCGCAAGACCCTACAATCTATTCACCCACAGACATAAAGTTGGTAGAGGTGCAACTCTTAAAAAATGAGCTTAGAGAATACCAATTAACTTTAGATGACATTCAAGATACTGAGGAATATATCGAAAACACCGCCACTGAAATAGGATTAGCACTAGGTGATGAGAAGAGCAATAGTCCGTTAGATTTTCTTTCAGCTACCAACCCAGATACTTGTTCACGATGCGTTTTCCGTTCATTATGTTGGAAATGAGGCCTAAATGAATATTGAAACTAACATTTTTAAAATTGAAAACTTAGCAGATATTACGACTAAATATAAGACCTACAAAATAATTGGTTTGCATCCAGAGCAACCTGAATATTTTCAAAATCGTCAATTACTCATTCAAAGGTTGAGCTATTTGCTGCGTCATCCTGTAACAGTAATTGACAAAAACAATCAACCATATTTAGTCATCATGGATGGCGCTGCTCATCCACCCTCTCCTTATACTTTAGTCAGAACAATAGTTAATTTTGAAATTGATAAAGATGACGCTCTTGTCGATTATTCTCTTCGAGAACCTATGAATGATGAAATCTGTCTGAGATTTCTCCAATTTTTGGTTCAAGAGCCTTTGCATAATAACATTGAACTATGGCACCCAGGAGCCGGAAGGCCTTTTTTCAAGAAGACAGCCTCTCCAATACAATCGAATGAAATTAATCTATTTTCGGGATTTTCCGTCAGGGCAACAAAAATTCCAGGGAGTGGATTGGGGTTTTGTATTGACTTGGCTAGTAAGTTTGCAAGCAAGAATTCGCTACCAACTAGTATTTCGCGAAATGATTTTCCGAGATGGAAAAACAAGAACTATGTCTATCACTATGGACATAGTTGGTACGAGATTCAAGTATCTGGCATGGATGATCGAAATGCGCGCGATTACCTGATTCCTATTAATAATAATCCCATAAATTTAATTAGATACATTACTGAGCAATCACGAAAACCGCTGCCGCCAGAACTGGCAAATATCAACGAGGGCTGTTCCGTAGTTACATATATTACAAATCGAAATGAGACGCGCGCTGCACCCACTGAATTATGTTTTCCAATTTATGGTACAGAAGATCCCTCCGTGCGCAAAATTCATCGAAGCACCATATTATCTGCAGCAGATCGACGAGCTAAAATATTGGAATATCAACAGTCATATCTCAAAGAATTAAAATTTGGGAAAATAAAAGTAATCCTTAGTGATGAACCTACGTCTACCCCAAGGAAGCTGTTCAGTGTTCCTGATATCCAATTTGCAGATTCTAAAATACTTTCAGTGCGTGGCACCCCAGGCACCCTGCATGTATCACTTGACCACCTTGGAGCCGAAAGAAAATCATTGTTACGCGAGGTTGGCGCATATAATTCAGAACTTTTGGATCGGCAATACTTTATTGTGCCCGAAAGCGTACAACAAAGCTTTGGAGAACAACTACTCTTTGACCTGAAGAAATCCGTAAACAACCTAATGCATCATGAAAATTCTTACAATCCTATTGTCATTCCATATGATGATTGGGGAGCCAAGACACCACATTCCCAAGGATTGGCAATCATTAAGGCTGTTAAAGAGCACTATCAGGGAGCAGGATATGGTGTGGTTATGATCCATCATCTGGATGGAAAAAAACTTCGGCAGGAGGATCAGCTCGCCGCCCTGGCAATTAGAGAGTTACGCACGCCAGATACTCAAATTTTTGCAGCCGTCATGCACTCCACAATGGGTAAAGAATGTTACGAACTTTCCACAGGCAAAGATGGCAATCCATACTACAAATCAAGAAATGAGAAACGCGGAAAATTAAATGGTTACCTGGAGAATGTAGCACTCAACAAGGTCTTATTGACCAATCAAAGGTGGCCTTTCATTCTTGCAACTAAGATGAACGCTGATATCACAATTGGTATTGATGTAAAACAAAATACCGCAGGAATAATAGTAGTTTCAAAAAACGGTGGTGACATTTCAATTGTGACAAAAACGACCAGGCAGAAAGAGAGACTATCTGGCAAATACATGAGGTCCCTTCTGGTAGAGGTAATTTCCAGAGAAATAGAAAAAGGATTTACGGCAATAAAAAATATTGTAATTCATCGAGATGGCCGCGTTTTTGAGACTGAAATCAGTGGAGCCCTGGACGCGATGGAAGCACTGATTCAGCAAGGCAGGCTTGATAGCGATGCAAACCTTACAATCATTGAGATCCCAAAATCATCTCCTGCCCCACTGCGTTTATTTGACACTTCGATACGAGATGACAAGAAACAAGTAGATAATCCACAGATTGGCAGCTACTACATTGCCGATGAGGCAAATGCCTATCTTTGCTCCACGGGTCGAGCATTTCCTAGACCAGGTACTGTAAATCCGCTTCATGTTAAGAAGGCATTTGGAACACTCGATATCGAAGCGTGTTTGGAAGACGTTTTTTACCTTACTTCATTGACTTGGACACGACCGGAAGACTGTTCCAGGTATCCGATTACGATGAAATTGAATGATCGCTATTTGAGTGAGGATGCCACGGATTACGACAAAGACGGTTTTGAACTTGAAATTGCATCCCTTGAGGAGATGTTAGATGAATGATATCAGCCTCTACGCAGGCCTGTATGAAGAAATTCGCGAATTTGCTGATTTAGTTGATGAAGTGATCATCTCGTTAAAAGATGATTTATCAAAAAAGTCAACTAATACAGAAAAATTGGGAAGAAAACTTATGTCTCTGGGTTCAAGTCAAAGTGAAGGCGTTTCTCAGCTGTTTATTGATCAGACTCTTCAAAAAAAATCGGGCCTGACAAAATCAAAAATCAAACAACTTGGAGCCACATTGCTTGAAAAAAATGCAACTCTGGAGAACATTACAGATCTAGAAAAGCTTGCAATTTCTGTTGAGCAGGAACGTGTTTCAGTTATGTCAAGAATGCGGGGAAGAAAAATTTGACAAGCTATTTAGACGGGGCAATTGACCAACAAATTTCTCGCGGTGAAGGTCTAATAAAACGTATTCCTTCAAATCTTTCACGCGAATTTCACCTTCTTGCTCAATGTTGTCAAGATCGACTATTAACTGCAAATGAAGGTTTGAGACGACTCTTGTCTGATAAGCGTTTTCAGGATGAAAAAAATCAGCCTGAAAGACTCCGAATGTTCCGTCGAGTTGTCGGTGAAATGGTGCATTTAGAGACAGTTGGTATTGCTGCTCTGGAGCGAGCAAATTCTTCTGACGAGATTCTTAATAAATTAGTCGAAAAAATTAGACAGGAAATTAGATATCCCCTTCTTCCACCCGTAGTCACTTCACTCTCTCAGGAATATTTTCATATTTTCTCTGACTTAAACTTGCTTTGTGTCCCATTAGCCGAGTCTGACTATCTTCTTCATTTACCTGATATATATCACGAGCTGGCACATCCGTTAGCCACAACTCGACGTGATCCAAGAATAAGGCCTTTCCAAGTAGCTTTAGAAAATGTTTTTAGGGTAGCCATTGAATATACTAATGAACAATATAATAAGGAACGTCCTAAAAGAGGTCCTGATGCTTTAAAGGATTATTGGTTGGTCTGGGAGAAGAGTTGGCTAAACTGGAGCGTAGAGTTTTTTTGCGATTTATTTGGAGTATATACTTTAGGACCTGCATATGTCTGGGCGCATATTAACTTGTGCGCTAAATATGGAACAAACCCCTTTGATGTCCCACAATTTGCACCTAATAGCCATCCAGCAGATGACGCTCGTTTTAGAGTTATGGTGGCGGCGTTGGAAAATATGGGGTTTGTAGAACAGGCCTCTTCTACAACTAAAGAATGGTCCTTGTTGTTGGAGCTCTCAGGGTCAATGTCTACACCTGAGTACCTTAAATGCTATCCAGATCATCTTATAAATACAATTGTTGGTCAGGCTAAAAATGGCATAATTGCTTTGGGTTGTCGAATTGCTTCACCAAGCACAAATGACTTCGTGCATAGTTTGCTTAATCAAGCATGGGATAGATTCTGGGAAAACCCAAGGAAATATAATGATTGGGAGTCTAGTGCAGTGAATGAATTGAAAATGTATTTAAAGTCAAATTAAGAATCTCAAAACTCAAAAAATTTGAAATTTACCTGCTCTCAATTTCTCTCGAAATACTTATACATCCCTCTTCTCATCCTCTCTCGCCACCTCTCCTGGCTCTTCCTTCCTCTTCAAATTCTCAACCCATACACTGATATCCTTCGACGGCAAAAACGTCTGGCTCGCACCTTGTTGATTCTGCAAAATTGCGCATGCGGAAATTGAGCACAGCTTTGCTGTATCGATCCCCGATCGACCCTCATAGCTGCCACACCATAACTGAGTGTACTTTCGCTGCACAGGTACAAACCGTCGAACTTGGTGCGCGGCGAGAATGCCCATGATCTTACCGGCGACGGGTTTTCTCGATGCCGAATAAATTTCTGCGTAAGTGGAAGATGGAAACAATTGGTAGTGGCTGCCGCCTTTGTAATAAATTTTGCACGAAATGAGAGTTGTCGTCGGGTATACTTGAGGAGTGTAAGCGGGGAATACCCTGCACAAGATATTTAACTTTCCTTACAGGCAAATGATTTCATGGCAAAACTCGAAGACCTCAAACGAAATACCCAAGTCAAAGGCCTGAATCCTTCAGGTTTAGTTACTATTCTTAATGTCCAATGGCATGGATCAGATGTTGTTGAACTTACCTATCGAGATATTAGTGGGAAAGACAATAGTGAATTGCTTTTCCGAGACCGCGAAATAGACTTGGAAGTTACCGAGGCGGGGACTCCTTGGGCGTTTGACAGTGACGGGGAATTATTCAGATTGGCTTCCGAAGCTTATCGAATTCGAATGGCATATTTATTTGACCCTTGGATGGCTGTCCACCTTTCACAAGTTGAACCATTGCCACATCAAATCACAGCTGTTTATGGTGAGATGCTGCCACGCCAGCCGTTGCGCTTTTTATTGGCGGATGACCCTGGCGCTGGCAAGACCATTATGACAGGGCTGTTTATCAAAGAATTGATGTTACGTGGAGATTTGCAACGCTGTTTGATTGTTGTGCCTGGGAATTTAGTTGAACAATGGCAGGATGAGCTTTATCAAAAATTCCAATTGCCATTTGAAATTCTGACCAATGACCGAATTAACTCTGCACGTTCTGGAAATGCATTAAGTGAAATGTCTTTGGTGGTTGCACGTTTAGATAAATTCAGTCGTGACGAGGAATTACAGGCAAAACTAAAGCAAACCGATTGGGATTTGGTCGTCATTGATGAAGCCCACAAGTGTTCAGCCTCAGTATTTGGCGGAGAGGTCAAATACACCAAACGCTATCATCTGGCAGAATTACTATCGGAAAAGACACGGCACTTGTTGATGCTAACTGCTACGCCACACAACGGCAAGGAAGAGGATTTTCAGCTCTTCATGGCATTGATTGACCCTGATCGTTTTGAAGGAAAATACCGTGAAGGTACTCATGAATCAGATGCATCTGATTTGATGCGCCGCTTGGTGAAAGAAAAATTATTAAAGTTTGATGGCACACCGCTTTTTCCTGAGCGAAGAGCTTATACCGTCACTTATGAATTATCTGACCTTGAAGCCTTGTTATATGAACAAGTGACTAGTTATGTTCGTGAAGAATTCAATCGTGCGGAAAAGCTCAACAAAGAAAAAAAGGGCACGGTTGGTTTCGCTCTCACCGTTCTACAACGTCGCCTGGCATCCAGCCCTGAGGCAATTTATCAATCGCTGCGCCGCAGAAAAGAACGATTGGAATTGCGTTTGCGTGAAGAAAAGTTGATGAAGCGTGGTCGGGATGTGGACATCACAGAAGATATCTTTAAAGATTTACCTGGACTTGACCAGGATGATTGGGATGATCTGGACGACGCCCCTGAAAATGAAAGTGAGCAGACTGAGGAACAAGTCAGCGATGCAGCAAGTGCAGCACGGACAATCGCCGAGCTTGAATTGGAAATTGCCCGCCTGAAAGAGTTGGAGAAGCTGGCCGATAAAGTCCGCCATAGTGGACAAGACCGCAAGTGGACCGAACTTTCCAAACTACTCCAGGATCAAGCAGAGATGTTTGATGCGAATGGCAGACGCCGCAAGCTGGTGATTTTTACCGAACAGCGCGATACGCTCAATTATCTTACGGACAAGATCCGCACGCTATTTGGCAAGCATGAAGCGGTTGTAGCCATTCATGGTGGCGTTCCTCGTGATCAACGTCGCGAGGTGCAGGCTTCATTTGTACAAGATAAGGATGTTTTAGTACTAATTGCTACTGATGCAGCAGGTGAAGGTATTAACTTACAGCGCGCTCATTTGATGATCAACTATGACCTTCCGTGGAATCCAACACGTTTGGAGCAGCGTTTTGGGCGTATCCATCGTATCGGACAAACTGAAGTATGCCATTTGTGGAATCTGGTTTCAGATCAGACTCGTGAGGGCGAAGTCTATATTCGATTGCTCGAAAAGATGGAAGAACAACGCAAGGCATTAGGCGACGGTGTCTTTGATGTGTTAGGAAAACTTTTTCGAGATACCAGCTTGCGCCAATTATTGATGGAAGCCATACGCTATGGTGATAAGCCCGAAGTTAGAGCGCGTTTATTCCAGGCAGTAGATAATCTTGCCGATCAAGAGAACGTGCGCAAGTTATTGGAAGAGCGTTCACTCGCACAGGATTCATTGGATGTGAGTAATGTCCGCCGTATTCGAGAAGATTTTGAGCGTGCTCAAGCACGACGTTTACAACCTCATTTCATTGCAGGTTTCTTTAAAGCCGCATTCGAGAACTTGGGCGGGACATTACATCCACGTGAGGCCTTACGATTTGAAATTACACACGTGCCCGCCATCATTCGCAATCGCGCTATTATGATGGGCAAAGGCGTTGTGTTAAATAAATACGAGCGTGTCACTTTCCACAAAGAAGTGATTCATCAATCTGGCAGAGCGATTGCGGAATTTATCTGCCCTGGTAATCCATTAATGGACGCAGTAACCGACCTGATTCTGGAGCGTTATCGTGGTTTGTTGCGTCAGGGCGCGATTCTTGTTGACCCATTGGACCAGGGGGAAGAGCCTCGAGTTTTGTATTATCTTGAGCACGCGATTCAGGATTCCCGCCTAGTAAGTGGCGGAGAGCGCAGAGTTATTTCGAAGCAGATGCAATTCATCGAGATCAATTCCGAAGGGGATGCAAAATCCGCAGGCTCTGCTCCCTTTTTGGATTATCAGCCATTGAGTGAAGATTTCAAGCCGCTGATTGAATCTGTATTAAGCACAGATTGGCTGCGCGGTGATTTGGAAGCCAGCATTCGCGCATATGCGGCACAGACGCTTGTGCCTCAACATTTGCAGGAAGTAAAAGCGCGGCGCGAAGAAAGCATAAAAAAAACAGAAGCCGCCGTGCGCGACCGTTTGACCAAAGAGATTCAATACTGGGATTGGCGCGCCGAGGAACTCAAGGCGCAGGAACAGGCAGGGCGGACAAATGCGCGCTTGAATTCAGATCTCGCACGCCGTCGTGCTGATGACTTGCAAGCCCGCCTGCAAAAGCGCATGACAGAGTTGGAACAGGAACGCCACATCTCCGCTGCTCCGCCAGTTATCATGGGCGGCGCATTGATCATCCCTGCTGGATTATTGGCAAAACTTCAAAATAAAACACCCACCCTCTTTGCTCGACAGACCAAAGCCGTAGAAGATGCAGGCATGCATGCCGTGATGGTTCAAGAACGTAAATTGGGTTTTGAGCCGAAAGATGTAAGCCGCGAAAAACTTGGCTGGGATATTGAATCACAAGCTGGTGAAGGAAAGCTACGCTTCATCGAAGTGAAGGGACGTGTGGAAGGCTCAACGACCGTCACAGTGACGAAGAAGGAAATTCTCGCTGCGCTCAACAAGCCAGAGGATTTTATTCTGGCAATTGTTGAAGTTGTATTTGATGGCGAGCAAGCCAATGGAAGCGAACCTCGTTACATAAAAAGACCCTTCCAGCGTGAGCCAGACTTTGCGGCAGTCAGTGTAAATTATGAAATGAAGGAATTGTTGAAAGAAATTTCGAATTAGCTAAAGCTTTTCACAGAACGGAGAAACTATGTTAATGGGTGAACAACTCTCTGAACAGGTTTACGAAGCAGATCATATCAAGAAAGTATTATCTGCGATTCAAGATGGGTTTCCAAAATATATATCTACGTTTCAGAACGCTACAACGCTTTTTGATACAGCAATAAAGTTGCACTCCAAAGAGATGGAAGCATATCAAAAATACATGGATATTGAAACTCTTGATGAGTTTGAAGCAGATCCAAATGCCTTCAAGAAAGAAACCAAAGCAAATTGCCCGATTATTCGCCGATGCCTGATGTCTCACGAAGAAATCATGAATGGGTACAAAAGAAGTTTTTCTTCAGTAAGCGGGCGCGACTTGCTATATACGGTGTACAACATTGCAATTTTTGGCGAGCAATATGTTGAAGACTTTGATTCAAAATCTCATGAGGCAAGCAAATCATGTGAAAACCTTAGGTTGGGTGATTTAACTGGCGAAGAGCGCACATGTATTGGCGTGGTAGGTTATGGGATTCAATCCACCTTGTTGTATAGCCTTTACCCTTATGCATTTGCACACCGCTCACAAAACGCAGTTTGGGCTTTGTATTTTTTAAGCGGTCGGCTGGACTTTGGACTTGGAGAGGATGGTTCTGAGTTTTTAATGGTCCGTCCGCAATATGGGACGTGTGAACAAAATTACCTATATCCACCTGAGTTGTTTGGTTATTATTCCTTACAGATTTACCTTATGTTAAAAAAAGCAGACCCATCGTTCAAAAAGCTCTTCAAGAACGAATATCGCTATATCTACCTTGACGCGTTTTTTGATCATGTAGCGAACACGCATAAAGCTGATATCAACGCGCTGAAATGGACTTCTGAAGATGTCGACAACCACTGGCATTAATAAACTTATAAACGAAGCTTTTTCAAGTAACTTTGCCAATGTTGGTACGGCTCTATATCCTATCCAAAAAACAGTGATTCAATCTGTTCTTGAAGGCAAGAATACACTTGCTTTAATGCCCACAGGGAGCGGAAAATCCCTTTGCTATTGGGTGGCAGGCAAGGCGCTCCAATGTGTAACGTTGGTTGTATTCCCTTTAACTGCTTTGATGGATGAGCAGGCTCAAAAACTTCGAAAACAGGGATGTTCTGTGTTTGTCTTACACAGCGGCATTAATACTCGCGAACAATTTAACGAGCTAGTGGATTTATACAACAAGGACCGCACTCCTGATTTTATTTTCCTATCGCCCGAACGATTGGCGACCGATGGCTTTGTGGAATTTGTTCTCAAACATATTCGTGATCAGATAAAACTGGTGGTGATAGATGAAGCCCATTGCATTTCACAATGGGGTTTGGACTTTCGCCCTTTTTACAGAGAAATCCCGCATTTTCTGAAAAATATTTTTGAGGCTAAATCCATTCCAACGATCCTATGCCTCACAGCGACACTAAATCCAAAAGATAAAGAGCAAATTTGCGATGATTTCAATATTAAAAAAGAGCATATAAAACAAAGCGAAATGTTGCTTCGACCGAAGATCAACATCCGCATAATCAAAGTTCCTGATGAGAATACAAAAGATGAGCAGTTTTGGGAACTACTGGAAAAACACCGTGACGAAAAAGTGCTCATTTACGTAGACCGTCGCCAAGGCAAGCGCTCCACTGAGGAGTTGAGCGAAGAGGCATTGCATCGCAAATTTCGAGCAACATATTTTCATGGCGCTTTGACAGTTGAAGAGAAATCCGATGTGATTGAACGCTTCAAAAATGGACAGTTACAGACGGTCTTTGCGACGAACGCTTTTGGTATGGGAATCGACATTCCCGATATTCGCGGCGTGATTCATTATTTGTTGCCAGAGTCAACCGAACAGTATTACCAGCAGATCGGTCGGGTGGGCCGCGATGGAAAATCCGCTTGGGCAGTGCTGTTTTATTCCGATAAAAATGTGGACGTCCGCAAGAAATGGTTTATTGAAAAATCCTTTCCTGGCGAAAAGGATATCCACAAGGCATTCAGCATTCTGTCGAATGACAAAGTTGGCATAGTAACAGTCAGCTATTTTGACGAAGCCGAAGAAACCCAGTCCGCTTATCATTATCTGGTGCGAAGCAAGGTGATCCAGCCTATATGTAAAGCGATTCAAACGTTGGATTGCTTTGAGCCTTCCAAAAAGATCAGCCTGCCACAATTTGATGCATATCGTGCGGAATCGAAAACGGGTTTATTGTTGATCGTTGCCCGTAAGACAGGCAAATCGGAAGCGCATATCGTAACTGACATCTATCGCTGGTTGGCAGAACGCAAATTGAGGTCAACCCGCGCACCAGGAAAATGCCTGGTAGTTGAATCCTTTGCGGAGGAATTGCCGCAGAATATCTTGGATAAAATCCTACAGGATGTACAGAGTAAGAAGCAATATCGCCTTGGGACTTTCGATGAATTTGTACAATTATTAGACGGATATAGCACCTCTATCGACTTTCATCAAGCGATCGGTGAATACCTGGGTATTGACCAGTTCACTGGCAAGAAAATTCACCAGGCTTTGTCAGGCGATTGGGTTCGTTCTAAATCTGAAGTGATCATTGCCAACCTGCTTTACGAGCGTGCGATTCCTTTTCGCTATGAAGAAACTCTGCAATCCACAGATGGTGCGCGACGCCTCCCCGATTTTACAATCACCTGGAAGAAAAAAACATATTACTGGGAGCATTTAGGCATGCTTGATGTAGAATCATACGAACGAGAATGGCGTGAGAAGGAAAAATGGTACGAGCGCCATTTTCCTGATCAGTTAATTACCACAGAAGAGTCGAGCACGCTTAGCGACGACTCTAGTGCATTGATAAAGAAGTATTTTAAATAGGAACCCCAAGACCTATCGCAAAAACTCATCGAAGTCTCCTCCCGCTCGAAGCCATCAATGTGGCTTCTGCGCGCGAGAAATCCATTCAGCATGGACATCTAAAATCCTATTTCAGTGTGAGTCAGGCCTTTCGGCGACATGCGCAATTTACGAACTGAAAGAGTTAATAAATCTAAGTTCATAACTATCTTTTTTGAACTCAATTCTCCCTTAAAATGAGCAAATGAAGGAATACCAAATGGCGGATGAACTATCAAGAGTAACCATTATTTCTGTCGGTTGTTGGGAATATCAATACTTACACCCACTAACAGGCCCTGCTCAAGATATTCAATTCTTGAAGGAGATTCTTATTACCGACGAATCTCTAGCATTATTTTCGCCAACTCAGTACATAGAGTTAACTAATCCGACCTCGGAAAGCATGCGTCAGGTTATTAACGAGTATGTTTATACTCGTACTGCAGAGAATGATATTCTGCTTTTTTATTTTTCTGGACATGGTTCGCCAATAGGCTCAAATGATTTTGCCTTTTGTACAACAGATACGAAACCTGTTGAAGGCGAGACTTATGTTTTGCCAATGACTGCTGTAAAATTTACTGACATTTTAAGTACTTTATGGCTTAAGAAGGTTATTCCAGTATTTATTATTGATGCCTGTTATAGCGGAGCTGCTGGCGGAAGTTTGAGCGTTGCTATTAGCCAATTGGTTGACGATCTCAAAGGAGAAGTCCAAAGAAAATATGCTGGTAGCTACGCATTGTTATGCTCTGCCCCAACAGATGAAGAAGTGTTAGATAACCCTGATGGTCAAGGTGGATTTTTTAGTCATACAATAGTTCAAATTGCGCAAGAGGGAATTGATAACCCAGATAGAAGAAGTCCAACTATTTATTTGGAACAGGTTTACCCACAATTACGTCATCTTGCCGAACAGAGTGCCTATACTCCGTACCCTATGTTGTTTATTGGCCCGACACTACCGACGTTTTCAATTTTCAAGAACATATACTTTCAACCATTGGAGTATCGTTTACAGCCCCATTTAGTTGCTGTTTTAAGAGTTTTATGGAACAATGGTGAATTGCAAGAGCTACGTCCTGGGCAAATTGCAGATCAAACCGGACAGAAGGGGTCATATGGAAACCATAATAAACTGAGCTACTCCCCGTGGAATCTTGCCGAAACTGTAACTGGTAGTCGGCGAAGGTTAAATGAACGCGGAATAGAATTCATGCGCGGAAATCTCTCAGTTCCTCGAGATATTGTATTTGATCATGCAGCTAATGAATATGTGGAGAAACCAGGATCTGACACGGTCACAATTCAAGATTTTGAATAAAATTAAAAACAAATTTGAAACTTTTAATTAAATAAATGCTTTTTAGAATCCTACATAAATTTTGCAAATAAATTCTTCTGGATATCAATTAATGAAAAAACTCATCGAAGTTTCCCTCCCGCTCGAAGCCATCAATGTGGCTTCTGCGCGCGAGAAATCTATTCGGCACGGACATCCCTCCACCCTACATTTGTGGTGGGCGCGCCGACCGCTGGCCGCGTGCCGTGCGGTGCTTTTTTCCTCACTGGTGGACGATCCCTCTGAGTACATGCCCGATGAGGAATCCGCCCGCATTGAACGCGAGCGCTTGTTTGACATTATCGAAGACCTAGTGATTTGGGAAAATAGTAATAACGAAGAAGTGTTGGATAAAGCCAGAATGGAGATCGCCCGTTCTGTTGCACGCAACTTGAATGTGGATGTGCCCGTTGGTAAGGAAGCCGTTCGTGAGTTTCTTGCCACCAAAGCCCCGCCTGTACTCGACCCGTTCGCAGGTGGAGGCTCCATTCCGCTTGAGGCGCAACGACTTGGACTGCGCGCCTACGCCAGTGACCTCAACCCCGTTGCCGTGTTGATCAACAAAGCCCTGATTGAAATTCCTCCCAAGTTTGCGAACATGCCACCAGTTCACCCTATTGAAGAATCGCCTACGCAAAAAGGAAAAGGCAAAAAAGGCGAAGCGACAATGCCGCTTTGGCAAAAAGAATGGAAAGGTGCGCAGGGACTCGCCGAAGACGTGCGCTACTACGGCAGATGGATGCAAGATGAAGCCTTTAAGCGTATAGGACATCTATACCCGCCTGTGACGATTACCAGAGAAATACTTGCTGAACGCCCCGAACTGAAAGATCAAGGGTTCAAAGCTGGTGATCAATTGACCGTGATTGCCTGGCTGTGGGCACGCACAGTAAAATGTCCCAATCCTGCTTGTGGGGCCCAAATGCCGTTAGTAAGATCTTTTGCTGTTTCAACTAAAAAAGATCATTCGGCATGGATAGAGCCTGTTATTAATAAAATTAATAAGACGCCAGAAATTAAATTTATTTTAAAGACAGGGAAAATTAGTGTAAATGATGGGACAGTAAATCGAAATGGGGCTCAATGCATTTGCTGTAAAATGCCTGTTGCTTTTGATTATATTCGTAATGAAGGGAAAAACAAAAGAATCAATCATAAATTGATGGCAATAGTTACCGAAGGTGGAAAAGGCCGTCTTTATTTTTCTCCAATTGCTGAACATGAACAAACAGCTTTGAGAGCAGACCCTTTATGGAAGCCAGAGACAAGTTTGCCAGAAAAAGCTCTTAGTTTTCGCGTTCAATTATACGGAATGACAAATCATGCCGACTTATTTACACAACGACAACTTTTGGCGCTATCAACATTTTGTGAATTAGACGATGAAGTAAAAAACACGGTTATTGAACTGCGTAAATCAAACAAAGATTATGCATTAGCAGTAAAAACATATTTATCTTTCGCAATAGACAAGGGTGCGAATATTTGGTCAACCATTTCAAGTTGGATGAGTGATCGAGGTGCTTTACGAGAAACGTTTGCGCGCCAGGCATTGCCTATGGTATGGGATTATGCAGAAGCAAATCCATTTAGTGATTCTGGCGGAAATTTTGGAATGTTCTCGGATCGTATTGCAGATGTCATTGAATATAGCGTTGGCGAAAAATCTGGAAATGTCAAAAATATTGATGCAACCAAATATCGACCCACAATAAACTATATTTTGTCTACAGACCCACCCTATTATGACAATATTGGGTACGCAGACTTATCTGACTATTTTTATGTTTGGTTACGGCGATGTTTATCCAAAGATTATCCAGATTTATTTGAAACAGTATTGGTGCCCAAAAAAGAAGAACTAATAGCTACGCCCTTTCGTTTTGATGGTGATAAACAGAAAGCGAACGAGTTTTTCGAAAATGGATTGCGCCAGGTTTTTATGAACGCTAATGAGACAATAGATGTTAACTATCCAGCGACTGTTTACTATGCATTTAAACAATCAGAAAACGAATCTGATGGGGATGATGAGCAAAGTGAATTGATAGAATCAAGAGCTTCAACTGGCTGGGAAACAATGCTTGAAGGACTCTTGAGCAGTGGTTTTGAATTAACAGGCACTTGGCCTATGCGTACAGAAGGTTCAGGCAGAATGATAGCTAAGGGCACAAATGCACTTGCTTCATCAATTGTTCTTGTTTGTCGTCCACGTCCACAAAATGCACTTTCTGCTTCTCGCCGTGAATTCCTCTCTACCCTCAAAAAAGAACTTACCCCCGCCTTGCGTGAATTACAGCAAGGCAGCATCGCTCCTGTAGATCTGGCGCAAGCCGCCATTGGTCCAGGCATGGCTGTTTACTCACGTTACAGTGCCGTGCTCGAAGCCGATGGCAAGCCCATGTCTGTACGAACGGCGCTCACGCTCATCAATAAAGCTCTCGATGAATACCTCTCCGAGCAGGAAGGTGAATACGATGGCGACACCCGCTGGGCGCTGACCTGGTTCGAACAATATGGTCACAACGAAGCTGCGTATGGTGTGGCAGAAACCCTTAGCCGTGCCAAGAACACCAGTGTGGATGGTCTTAGCGAAGCAGGCATTGTAGAGGCGCGTGGGGGCAAAGTGCGTTTGTATCGGCGCGATGAATTGGATACTGATTGGGATCCTACTCAGGATAATCGTCTCACCGCATGGGAGTCTGCGGCACATCTCATTTATGCGCTCGAGAACGGCGGTGAAGAGTCCGCTGCCGAATTGCTTGCGAAACTCGGCCCCGTTGCTGAAGTTGCCCGCGATCTGGCCTATCGTCTCTACACTGTCTGCGAACGCAAAGGTTGGTCACAGGACGCACTCGGCTATAACATGCTCGTTGTCGCCTGGCCGCGATTAAAAGAGTTGGCCGCGCACAGAGTGGAACCAGGTCAAGGAAAGTTATTGTAAAACATGGCAACAACCTTTTATCGAAAGAAACTTATCGATGTTTCTCTGCCACTTGAAGCAATCAATGAAGCTTCAGTAGCAGAAAAATTCATTCGTACTGGGCATCCCAGTGTCTTGCATCAATGGTGGTCACGCAAACCACTTGTTGCGGCTCGATCTGTGCTATTTGCATCTCTGGTTGATGATCCAAGTGAATATATAGTGGAAGCAGAAAAGGTAGTTGAGGAACGAGAGCGCCTGTTACATCTATTAAGTCAACTCACACTTTGGGAGAATAGCAATAATCAGATTGTATTGGATCAAGCCCGCTTGGAGATTGCACGCAGCCTGGCGCGTCAAAATGGGCTCCCGACACCAATTGGACGAGGCGCTGTTTTAGATTTTCTATCCGCTCATGCACCCGTTGTGTTGGATCCCTTTGCTGGTGGCGGTTCAATCCCATTTGAAGGCCAGCGTCTCGGGCTTACATCGCAATCGAGTGACGTAAACCCAATTGCGGTTCTCATTAACAAAGCAACGGTTGAAATCCCTGCTCGGTTTTTTGATAAGCCTGCGGTGCATCCATTGTCTGACGATAAACAAATGGATCTCGGTAAACGTTCAACAGGCATTCGTGGGCTTGTAGAAGATTTTAGGTATTATGGAAACTGGGTACAAGATCAAGCTGAAAAACAGTTAACGCACCTTTATCCAAAAGTTAAACTTCCCCCTGAACGTGGTAAGGGAGAAGCCACTGTTGTTGCATGGATTTGGGCTCATGTTGTACGATGTCCAAACCCTGCATGTGGAGCCGAGATGCCCCTGGCCAGTAAGTGGGAACTCAGCCAGAAAAAGGGACACGAGACTTGGGTTGAACCAATTGTTGACTATAGTACACAACCAGCAAAGGTTCGATATACAATAGCTACTGGCAAAGGGACTCTCCCTGAAGGAACTGTTGGCCGCAGAGGAGCCAATTGTCTCGTTTGCGGATCAACCGTTCCATTGGAATATCTTCGGCAGGAAGCTACAGCAGGCCGAATGGACAATACGATAATTGCGGTGGCCGCCGCTGCCAAAGGTGGGCGAATTTATTCTGAACCAAATGATGAGCAAATAAAGGCAGCTCGATCAGCGAATCCATCCTGGAAACCAGAACAAGCAATCAACGAAGGGTTGGCTGGAAACGTTACTTCCTATGGTTGTAAAACCTTCGGCGATTTATTCCTTCCACGTCAACTTGTTGCCTTGACTACCCTTGCAGACTTGATCCGTGAAGTTAGACAAGTGATTGAAAAAGACGCCATCAAAATTGGACTAGCTAATGACAAGATCCCCTTATCTGCTGGAGGAGTTGGAGCCTTGGCATATGCGGAAGCCATTGTCACATACTTGGCGTTCGCATTCTCAAAGACGTTGAATCGTTCAAATGCGTTTGTACCGTGGGGAATTGCGGTGGAGTGTCCCGTCAATCTGTTTTCCCGCCAAACCATTGCTTTTATTTGGGATTTTGCTGAGTCGAATGTTATTTTTGGCCCAAGTGGATCATTCAGCAGCATGCTTGAAAATACGGTACGTGCTTTGGAAACCATTGACTTGGATATCCCTCGCCGTGGTGTTGCCAACCAAGTGGATGCTGCATCCGCCGGCCAGGGATTGCCAAAGATTCTGATATCCACTGACCCACCCTATTATGATGTTATCTCTTATTCTGACTTGTCGGACTTTTTCTATGTCTGGATGCGACCTATGCTTTCGGATATTTACCCCGACCTTTTTGCAACCATGCTTACACCAAAATCACAGGAGTTGGTTGCAGATGCGACTCGATCAGGAAGTAAGGAAAAAGCAAAGGCTCAATTTGAAGAAGGGATGTTTCATGTCTTCAGTCACTTCAAGGAAATAATAAGTCCTGATTTCCCTCTGACCATTTATTATGCTTATAAACAAACTGAGCAACGTGGAACCGATCAGAAAATCAGTACGGGATGGGAAACCATCTTGTCAGGGATGATCAACGGTGGTTTTGTCATAACTGGTACCTGGCCTATGCGTACAGAACGGGCAGTTAAAGTTGCATCTTTGGGATCCAATGTATTGGCATCTTCCATTGTGTTAGTTTGCCGACCGCGTCCAAATAATGCTGAAACGATTAAACGCAAAGATTTCTTACTTGCTTTGAAACGTGAACTTCCAGCAGCTTTAAAGCTACTGCAACAAGGAAACATTCCGCCAGTAGATTTGGCACAGGCAGCGATTGGACCCGGAATGGCCGTTTACTCTCGTTATAACCAGGTTCTAGAATCAGATGGAAGCCCAATGCCTGTTCGTACTGCCTTATCACTCATCAACCAGATGCTAGACGAATATATGGCAGAGCAGGAAGGCTATTATGATAGTGATACCCGCTGGGCGATTTCGTGGTTTGAACAATTTGGTTATGATGAGGGTGCTTATGGCTATGCTGAAACCTTGAGCAAAGCCAAAAATATTAGTATTCAAGGTCTTGTTGATGCTGGCATTCTGGAGGCGCGTAGCGGAAAAGTACATTTGCTGCGTCGAAATGAATTGAAACCAAATTGGAATCCGAAGTCCGACCTGCGCCCCACTGTTTGGGAAGCAGTTCATTATCTTATCCTTGCCTTGGATAAGGAAGGCGAACAAAATGCCGCGCAATTATTAAAGTCAATGGAATCGCTTGGTGATACTACCTGTGATCTAGCCTATCACCTTTATAGTATTTGTGAAAAAAAGAAATGGTCTCAAGAAGCTCAGGAATATAATATGTTTGTCCGTGCCTGGCCGAGATTGAAAGAGTTGTCGGTACAGCAAAAACCAATGCAAGAAAATTTATTATAGGGAATACTAAAATGGCAAAGAAAAATAACGATCAAATTGGTTCGGGTTTGGAACTCTTGCGTAAAGCACTTGAACCATATATCAAACGCCAGCTCATGTCTGTTTATAAAGAAAAATGGTGGAGCATGGGCGCAGAACCACATGTAGGTCGCATGCCCGAACTTAAGACCAAACTTGCCAAAGCAAAAGATGATGATGCACGCTTGAGCACATTGGATATCGCTGCCATATTCACAGTGATTGACAGGGCTTGGGGTGATGCCTTCCAGGCTGACCTCGGCAAGGCTGGACGTAGTTATGTCAACGAACTAAGTGATGTTCGTAATCGTTGGGCGCATCAGGAAACATTCAACCTGGATTCCACTTATCGCGCTTTTGATACCATGACACGTCTCCTTGAAATGGTCGCCGCACCTGAGCGGGTCGAGACCGCTGAAATGGCACGCAAGATTATGGCAGAAATCAACGAACAAAGTAAAGCATCTCAACCTGCCCTAATTCAGACAGCGAGTGGCGCTTCTGCTTCTCTGAAACCCTGGCGTGAGATTGCCACCCCTCATCAAGACGTGGCCTCGGGCAAATTTCAACAAGCAGAATTTGCCGCCGATCTATTTCAGGTAATCACAAATCGCGCAAGTGAAGAATACAAAAATCCCAAGGAATTTTTCCGCCGAACTTACTTTACTGTAGGCTTGTCTCAACTTCTTGGTCGTGCCTGGCTTCGCTTAAACGGTACGGGTGGCGATCCTGTCATTGAATTGCAAACCAACTTCGGCGGCGGCAAGACGCACTCCCTGCTAGCCTTGTATCATTTATTCAGCGGCGCACTTCAGCCAACTGATGTTGAAGGTATTGAAAATATCAGCACGCAAACCAAGGATTTGCCCGATAAATTGCCAACAGCAAACCGTGCCGTTCTTGCCTGCAATTATTTATCTGTTGATACTCCTTGGAAAAAACCCGATGGTACAGTTATCCGTACCTTGTGGGGTGAAATGGCTTGGCAATTGGGCGGTAAGGAAGCCTTCAAGCTTGTTGCAGAATCCGATAAAAACTCAGTAAGTCCTGGCGGAGAAAAACTCACACAATTGTTCGAGGAATATGGACCTGCGCTCATCCTAATTGATGAATGGGTTGTGTATGCGCGCCAATTAATTGGAAAGGAAAATTTAGCCGCAGGCAGTTTTGATGTCAGCATGTCCTTTGTACAGGCTCTGACTGAAGCCGCAAAATCTGCAGGTAACACTCTCGTCGTTGCCGCCATCCCTGCCTCGGATGCAGAAGTCGGTGGTGAAAATGGTCGTACTGTTCTCGAACGAATTCGGAATGTTTTTGGGCGTATTGAAGCCATTTGGAAACCCGCCTCCGCTGAAGAAGCATTTGAGATCGTCCGACGTCGATTGTTCGATTCTCTTTCCGAGAAAAATGAGAAGGAACGTGATAAAGTTTGTCGCGCTTTTGCTGAAATGTATCGTGAGAATCGCGGTGACTTCCCGCCTGAATGTCGTGAAGCCAATTATGAAGAACGTTTGAAACACGCCTACCCGATTCATCCTGAACTTTTTGACAGGCTCTATCAGGATTGGTCTACGCTTGAACGCTTCCAGTTAACACGCGGCGTTCTGCGCATGATGGCTTCAGTCATTCATGAGATGTGGTCCAAAGGCGACCATTCCCTTATGATCATGCCCTCGAATATTCCTTTAGACAGTCAGTCTGTTCGCACAGAATTTACGCGTCACCTCGCTGACGGTTGGTCCGCAGTAATTGACAAAGACATAGATGGTTCAACCAGTAAGCCATTTAACCTTGATAGCAATAATCCAAATCTAGGCCGTTATTCTGCATCCCGCCGTGTTGCGCGCGCAGTATTTGTCGGCAGTGCGCCCAGTAGTTCAGGTCAACGTATTCGCGGACTGGAAGAAGTACGCGTCAAGTTGGGTTGCGCCCAACCTGGTGAAGCTGTCGCTACCTTTGGCGATGCCCTGCGCCGCCTTTCGGAGCAATTGAGTTATTTATATTCTGATGGTTCACGATATTGGTTTGATACCCATATCACCATAAACCGCACAGCCGCAGACCGCGCCGCCATCTACGAGCGCAAACCTGAATTGGTGGAAGATGAGATCAACCGCCGCTTGCGAGAAATCACTCGCCGCGATCGTGGAGAATTTTCTGCCGTTCATACGGTTCCCTCTGATAGCAGTGATGTCCCTGATGAAATGTCCTGCAGATTAGTGATCCTGAATCCAAAATATTCTCATCGAGCAAGGCAATCGGATAGCAACGCCATTGAAGCTGCACAGGAAATTTTGGAACATCGCGGCAACAGTCCGCGCTTATATCGCAACATGCTTGTCTTCCTCGCCGCCGATGCTGAACGCCTGTCCGAACTTGAGCAAGCTGTTCGATTCTGGATGGCTTGGACATCCATTGAAGAAGAAAAAGA
>Ga0154020_10002433_pt1 | contig 22732 bp, 15 predicted proteins | sample Klosneuvirus_201_FD_109709 | JGI IMG/M metagenome (GOLD analysis project Ga0154020, IMG submission 109709) | Active sludge microbial communities from wastewater, Klosterneuburg, Austria - Klosneuvirus_20160825_MG | ecosystem: Engineered > WWTP > Aerobic digester > Activated sludge | place...
GTAACGTCTCGGCCTCGGGCAGTCGGTGCACCAGCAGATAGTGTGCGCCGAGCGTTGCCTCAGATGCCGCAACGATCCAGTTGTCCGACGAGAGCGTTCGCTTGCGAATATCGAGTGCACGCACGAAGGCGCGTTCGGCCTCGTCCACGCGCCGCAGCGAATCCAGCGCCGCGCCGAGTACCTGCAGCGACGCGGCCGCCGTGAGATCCGCCTCGGGCAGCGCTCCGCCAATCGCCGACACCACCTGCGTGGCCAACTGCACGGCGCCCGCCGGATCACCCGAGCGCAGACGCAAACGCGCGGCATTGTTGACGGCGCGCAGATAGGTCGTATGCGATTCACCGAGCGCGGTACGCATGGCCGGCAGATAGCTGCGTGTCAGTGAATCGGCCTCGGCATACTTGCCTTCGTCTTCGAGGATGCTGGCCAGCCCTCGTTGCACCTCGAGGAAATTGAGTCCCTTGGTCCCATGCACGCTGGCTTCCACCTGCAGTGCTTCACGCTGCAACGACTCGGCCGCGGCGTAGTCACCGCTGTACGTGAGCGTCACCGCCAGATTGGTGAGCGCGAACGTCAATCCGGCGCGCGAGGCGGAGTCGGTCCCGCGACGGCGCATGGCGAGCAACGCGCGTTTGATCGTGGCGGCCTCAGCGACCCGTCCCTGCTGTTCGATCATGCGCGACTGCGTATCCATGGCGAGCGCCAGCAGATTCTCATCGACGGGCCGCGCCGCACGATGGAGCGCAACCGAGGCAGTCGCGAGTGACTCGGCCTGCGCGTACTGGCCAAACGCCTCGGCGATGACCGCGCGCGTGGTGAGCGCGTTGGCCGTGCGCCAGTTTTCCAGACCGTACGCGGCGCGCATCAGCTCGTACGCGCGGTTTGCCTGGGTTGACGCCGAGTCGTACACGCCGAGCGCGTAGTAGGTATTGGCCAGCGTGAAGCGTACTTCGCCTTCGATGTCGGGGGCGAGCGCGCGTTTGTCGAGATCCCGTACGGCCTGCGAGAGCACCTGTTGCACGGTGACATCGCGTCCCACGACGTCGGGGTTTGCCGATGAGAGCATGTTCTGGAGGAACTGATTCACCTGTGACGTTTTCGCACGCTCCGCATTGGCGCGCTGCGCGGACTGCACGCTCACGATCGTGCCGACCACCAGCGACAGCGCCACCAGTACCCCTGCCCCCACCTCGATGCGGCGTCGGCGCACGAACTTGGAGAGTCGATAGCCGAGTCGGTCACGCTGCGCCGACACCGGATGACCGTCAAGAAACCGCTGCAGATCGGCGCTCACCATTTCCACCGTGCGATACCGGCGCTCCGGCTCCTTGCGCAGGGCCTGCAGCACGATCGCATCGAGATCGCCGCGCAGTTCGCGCCGCACGCGATCGGGCGACGCACCGGCAAAACTGCGCGCATCGTCATCGCGCACGAGCGCCGATGGCGCGGGCGCCGGCTGCTGGCACACGACGTGCTGTTTGTCGCGCAACAACAGGTTGCCCAGACTGAACGGGCGATGTCCGGACAGGAGTTCGCTGGCGACGACCCCGATCGCGTAGATGTCGGCCGCCGGCTGCGCGGGCAGCCCCATGAATTGCTCAGGGCTGGCGTAGTCCGGCGTGAACGCCAGCATGCTGCCTTCGGTGGCAGGGAGTTGGTCGAGTCCACCTCCCTCGCGCGTCAGTCGAGCGATGCCGAAGTCCAGGAGCTTGACCGTGCCGTCGGACGTGACGAGGATGTTGCCCGGCTTGAGATCGCGATGCACCACCAGCGCTTCATGCGAATACTGCACGGCCGCGCACAATTGCCGAAGCAGTCGCACGCGTGCGCGGACATCGAGTGACTTGCGCTCGCAGTAGGTCGTGATCGGTTCGCCATCGACGTATTCCATCACAAAGTACGGCTGACCGTCCTCGGTGATGCCGCCGTCCAGCAGCGACGCGATGTTGCGATGCCTCAGATTCGCAAGGATCTGTCGCTCGTACCGAAAGCGGCGCACAGCGAGATCGGCGTCGCCGCCGCGGCGCAGCAGCTTGATGGCGACGCGCATGGTGAACTGCTCATCGACTCGACTGCCCTCGTACACGGCGCCCATGCCGCCAAACCCGACCAGCCGCGTGACCGAATACGCACCAATCGTGCGACCGATGACGGTTGAGGTTTCGAACTCCTGCACCGCCTCACGCATCATGGTCATGGGCGGCGCCAGCTTCTCCGTCAGCCGCTCCGCGGCATGTCCGAGCAAGCTGCGCACTTCATCCCGGAGCGCTGCATCCACGGGCTGTGCATCAATCCAGGCGCTACGTGACGCGTCGGGTTGATCGAGGGCGTCGAGAAAGAGCTGCTTGAGTTGCGAGAACCGTTCGGCGTCGGTCATGTGCGTACCCGCGTCGTGGCCATCAGCATCATCAGGGCGCCCGAGACGGCAATCAGTGCGAGCGCCCAAAATGCATCAGTGGCGGCGTCGGTGGCTTCGCGAATGCGACCGATGAGATCGGGCCCGAAGTGTCCGCCGAGGTTGCCCACCGAATTGATCCAGGCAATACCGGCTGCCGCAGCCGAGGCGCGCAGTAAGGCGGTGGGCACGGCCCAGAAGGTGACCAGAAAGCCCAGGACGCCGCTGGCAATCAGCGTGAGTGCCACGACCGACATCACGGCGGCATGACCGGCCACCGCCAGCAGCGCCAGACCGGCGGCCGTGAGCAGCAGTGCGCCCGACGCGTGCCAGCGTCGTTCCCCCGTGCGATCCGAGTGCGCGCCGTACCAGACCATGGCGACGCCGGCCACGCCCCACGGGATCATGGTCACCAGACCGACCTTGAGAAAGTTGTTCTTCGCGATGCCCAGTTCCTGAATGATGGTCGGCATCCAGAAATTGACGCCGTACATCGCGAAGGTGCCGGTGAGATACACAAAGGCCATGGCCCAGACACGCCAGTTCGCAAACGCCGCGAGGGCGCTGGTCTGCGCTACTGATGCCCCGGCCAGCCGCGCGCGATCGTCTGCAATCTCCTGCTCGACGACGGCGCGCTCGTCAGCCGTCAGCCATTGGGCAGACGAGGGCCCATCGGGCAGGACCCGCCAGATCACGAAACCAAGGACGACCGATGGCAGCGCTTCGAGGACGAAGAGCCACTGCCATCCCTCCCACCCGGCCGTGCCGTCGGCGAACTGCATGATGGCACCCGAGAGTGGTGCACCGACCACGTTGGCCACGGCGATCGCGGTCATGAACATGGCAACGGCGCGCGCACGACGAGCCGACGGATACCAGTACGTGAGGTAGAGAATGATGCCCGGAAAGAAGCCGGCTTCGGCCAGCCCCAGCACCATGCGCAGCGCGTAGAAGCTGAACTCGACAGGCGGCACGCCGAACAACGCCGGCAACGGCCCCCACGGGATGTGCGCCACGAACGCGAAGGCGGCCGAGACCACGCCCCACGTGATCATGATGCGTGCGATCCAGACGCGTGCACCCACGCGCTGCAGGATGAGATTGCTGGGTACCTCGAAGAGGAAGTACCCGATGAAGAAGATGCCGGCGCCGAATCCGTACGCCGCGTCCGACAGTGACAACGCGGCGGTCATCTGCAGTTTCGCAAACCCGACGTTCACACGATCGAGATAGGCCACGATGTAGCAGACGAAAAGCAACGGCAGCACGCGCGCGCCAACTTTTCGAAACACGGCATCGTGCGTGCTGCCGACTGCATCGATCGTGCGTGCCGTCACCGCTTCCCGGCCACGGCCACCAACGTCCGGAAGATCATGTTGGTCCCCTGCGTCAGGGAGCGCACGCTGACCCGTTCGTCATTGCCGTGCATGCGCCGGAGTTCGTCGTTGCTGATCGGATACGGATAGATGCCGTACACGGGGATGCCACGTGAGCGCCACGCGGCCGCATCGGTGCCGGCCTGAAACAGATAGGGTGTGACTTCGGCGGAGGGCCATTCGGCCTTGGATTCGCGGGCCAGCGCCTGATAGAGCTCCGTGTTGACACTCGACGGCGTCGCACTTGGCCGCGACGACACAGGCGTTGCGGGAGCAGCAGCGGGAGCAGCGGCGGCCGCAGCAGGGGCGGCAGCAGCGGGGCGCGCGCCGCCGGCGATTTTCACCGTCACGCGCGGATCATCGATCACGCGCTCGATGGTTTTGATCATCGCCGCCTGATCCGTCCCTGGAATCAGACGGAGATTGAGCGTGGCTTCTGCCGACCCGGGAATCACGTTCGTGCGGAAACCCGCGTTCATCATCACCGGTGCAATCGTGTTGCGCATGATCGCGTGCAAGAGCGGGTCCTGTGAGACGACACTGTCGGCGACACGTACCTCAGCGGGCGTCCCGTTCACCAAGTCACGGAAGTAGCGACTGGTTGCCCCGGTGCTCGTTTTCGCGAGCGTGAGGAAGAACTGTTTGTTTTCCTCCGTGAGCTGCACGGGCGGTTCGAACGCGCCCAGTCTGGCGAGTGCCCGTCCGATGGTGGTCAGCGCATTGTCTGCCAACGGCATTGAGGAGTGCGTCGAGGTGCCCGTGGCCGTGAGCGTCACGCCCATCACGGTCTTGTCGGCCGTGGAGATACTGACATACCGCACGCGGTCATCGTCACCCTTGATGATCCACCCGCCTTCGTTCAGTGAAAATTCGGCGTCCATCTTGTCCCAGTGTGATCGCGCCAACCAACTGGTATTCATCGGCTGTCCTTCCTCGTCTGCTTCGGCGAGAAAGATCACATCACGGGCGAGTGGGACCTTCTGCTCGGCCAGGCGCAGGGCGGCGATGGCAAAGACGGCCAATCCGCCCTTGAAGTCGATCGCGCCACGGCCGTAGACATGACCGTCCTTGATGACGCCCGCGAACGGATCGACGCTCCACTTTTCGCGCTCCACTCCGACGACGTCGGCGTGTGCCGCCAAGAGGATCGGACGTTTGCTCCCATCCCCTTTGAGTCGCGCGATGAAATGCACTTTCGCGGAATCGGGCGTGGGAATCACATCGACCGTAAAGCCGGCGGCGCGAAATCGCGGGGCCAGCAGATCGGCGATCCCCTGCGTCATCCCCGGCGGATTGCTGGTGTTGATGCGAATGAGCTGCGACAGGAGCGCCGCGGTGGGGTCGGTTGACTGGGCGTGCATCGGGCCCGACAGCAGAACGGCAGTCATCACGGCAACGGCGATACGCACGCGGACTCCACTGTGAGTGTACACCATGTGAGCAACGCGCTACGAGCTTCCGGCGGATGCCCTCCCCGTCGACAGACCGGGGTCGGGTGTGGCCAGACGCTCGTAGCGCGTTGCCTGTTGTTCCTGCTTACGGCACCAGAATGGTCACGCCATACCCGGACACCGCCTTCGACACCGCACGCGCTTTCAACATCAGCGCGTTGGCTTCCGCGATGGCAGCCGGCACTTTCACCTTGACGTCGGCCACCTGCTTCATGAGCGCATCACTGGGCATTTCCCACGCACCCATGATCGCGTTCTTCACCGTCCCGACGTTGCCCAGCACGTTGGTTCCGGCGGCCGCGCCCGGCGCACCACCTCGACCACCGGCACCGCCTGCGCCGGCAGCACCCGCACCCGGCGGGCCAAAGCCCACTGCCGGAATGCCGATCCCGAACTTCGCACGCACCGCATCAAACTCCTTTCGGAAATCCGCGAACTGCGTTTTGACCGCGGCCGGCGCTGCACTGGAGTCGAGTTTCGGTGACGCCTTCTGCATTTCGGCATAGAGCGAGGTCAGCTGCGCGGATACATCGCTGCCACGTTTCTGCAGCGCATGCAGATCCATCACGATCGCGTTGTAGCGCGTGCGCTCGAGTTCCGTGAGTCGCACTTCCTTGTCCATGACGATCTTGAGCGGCTTGGTTGCCGTCACCTTGCCGTCCACCAGCAACGCGACGTTGTAGCTGCCCGGCATGACCTGTGGTCCCTGCCCGCCACCACCGCCGCCACGTCCACCGAAGCCGCCACCAAACCCGCCGCCGCCCGCCGGTGCACACGGGTTCTCCGCCTGGTATCCCACTTCCGGGAGTGGCACCGGGTAACCGGCGATCGCCGCGCCGCGACCGGCGCCGCCACCTGGACCGGCACCGCCGCCTCCGCGACCCGCGCCCGGGCCACCGGCCGGTGCGGCCGCAGCGGCGATCGGCTCGACGCGCTGGTCCCAGCACATCGTCTGGATGCCCGCGACGTTCTTCGCGTCGGGAATGGCCAGCTCACGAATCACCGCTCCACGGGCGTCGGTGATTCGCAGCGCGGGCTTCGTGACCGGCTTGGTGAAGTTGAGCTGCAGCACCGTTTCGACGGGCGGGTTTTCGCCCGTGAAGAACTGATGTCCCCAGAACTCGTCGTTGCGGTCGTCTTTGTTCTTCCACTGCAGCGACGGACCCGGCGTGAAGAGCGCGACATCCGCCTTTTGCGCCGCCGAATACTCCTGAATCGGCTCGAGGTGATCGAGAATCCAGAGCGCACGGCCATGCGTCGCCACCAGCAACGCGTTGTCGCGCGGATGAATGGTCAGCTCGTCCACACGCACCGTGGGGAAGTTGGCCTTGAGCCGGCGCCAGTTGGCGCCGCGATCGAGCGTCAGGAAAATGCCCGTTTCCGTGCCCGCATACAGGACGTCCCGATTGCGCGTGTCTTCGGTGAGCGTCTTGACCACTTCGCCGGTGAGTCCGTTCGTCAGCGGTTTGAATGAAGCGCCAAAGTCGGTGCTGACCCACACGTACGGGTCGTAGTCGTTGAGACGGTGATTGTCGACGGTGACGTACACCGTGGCCGCATCGAAGCGGGACGGCACCAGTTCACTCACGAAGGCGTGGCCCTCGGGGAAGCGCGGAAGATTCTTCGTGATGTTCGTCCAGGTCTTGCCGCCATCCTTCGACATGCTGACCGTGCCGTCGTCGGTGCCGGTATAGAACACACCAGGCATCTTTGGCGACTCGGCCATGTTCACGATCGTCGGCCACTGCGAGATGCCGTCGTTGCGTGAGATGGTGATTTCACTGCCTTTGAGCCCCATCGTCACGAGATCGTCGCGCTTCTCGTTCTTGGTGAGATCCGGGCTGATCGCTTCCCACGAATCACCGCGATCCGTGCTGCGGAAGACGCGCTGCGCCGCGGCGTAGAGAATGCCGGGATTGTTCGGCGACAACATCAGCGGCGCGTCCCAGTGGAAACGGTACGCTTCGCCTGCGGTGGGGTTGGTGACGTTCTGCGGTGTCGGGCGAATCGACTTCGATTCACCAGTCACCTTGTTGCGGCGGGTCATGTTGCCGTCCTGCGACTCGGTGTAGATGATGCGCGAGTCGCGCAGGTCGGGAATGGCCACGAACCCGTCGCCGCCCTGAATCTGGAACCAGTCGTAGTTGAAGATGCCGCGGTTCATGCGCGACGCGCTGGGTCCACACCAGTCGTAGTTGTCCTGCATGCCGCCGCAGACGTTGAACGGCGTCTCCATGTCGAACCCGACATGGTAGAACAGGCCCACCGGCAGATTCGGAATGAACTGCCAGGTACGCGACATGTCGTACGACACGGCCAGTCCGCCGTCGTTGCCGATCAGCACGTGGTCGGAATTCTTCGGATTGATCCAGATGGCATGCACGTCGTCGTGCGTGACGAGCGCGACATCGGTCTCAAACGTCTTGCCGCCGTCGACGGACATGTGCATGCCCACGCCGCCCATGTAGATGCGATCCGCGTTGTTGGGATCGACGCGCATCTGGCTGAAGTACATCGGGCGCGGATTGGTGCTGCTGACTTTGGTCCACGTCGCGCCGCCGTCGGCGGAGCGATAGACGCCGGTGGCGCCCGCCTGCGCGCCCGCACCGCCGCGACCGCCGCCGGGAGCGGCACCGCCAGCGGGTGCACTCTCATCAGCCGCTGGCGCGCCGCGTCCTCCGGCGCCAGCCGGCCCTTCGACGGCGGCGTACACGATGTTGGCGTTGCCACGGAACACGTCTACCGAAATGCGCCCGAGCGAGCCGGCGGGCCAGCCGCCGTTGCTCAGTCGCGTCCAGGTGTCGCCACCGTCGGTGGACTTCCACATGCCGCTGCCAGGACCGCCACCGTTCATGCAGCAGGCGGTGCGCCGACGCTGATACATGGTCGCGTACAGCGTATTCGGATCACTGAGCGACTGCGCGAGATCGTTCGCGCCGGTGTCGGCGTCGCCGACGAGCACCTGCTTCCAGCTCTTGCCGCCATCGGTGGTCTTGAACAAACCACGTTCACCGCCAGATCCAAACAGCGGACCGGTGGCCGCGACGAGCACGACGTCGTTGTTCCGTGGGTCGATGATGATGCGGTTGATGTGTTTCGAGTTGGGCAATCCCATCAGCGCAAACGTCTTGCCACCGTCGGTCGACTTGTACACGCCGCTACCCCACGACGTGCTCTGGCGGTTGTTCGACTCGCCCGTACCGACCCACACCAGATCGGGATTGGTCTGCGACACCGCCACGTCACCGATGGCGATCAGCCCCTGATCCTGAAACAAGGGCGTGAACATCGTACCGTTGCTGGTGGTCTTCCACACGCCGCCGTGCGCCGTGCCCACGTAGTAGATCGCGGGGTTGGCTTCGTACACCGCGACGTCGGCAACACGGCCGGACATCGTGGCGGGACCGATCGAACGGAAGTGGAGCTTCTCAAACTCCTGCGCCACGGCGCCGGCTTGGGCGCCAAGTGCGGGAGCGGTGGCGAAGAACGCCAGTGCGGACAGGACGGTCCGGTGGCGTGAAGGGAGTGACATCGGGACTCCGGTGGGACGAGGCGGGACGTGAGACTGCGGGAGGGGAGCGACAGAGTGACTACGGGCTAGTTTGCAGACCGCTGGGCGGCAGAGCAACCGGCCGAGGCGTGATTGGGCGTTCAGCGGAACAGCGGCAGGCCCATGCCGGCCTGCAGGGCCAGTGCGCCCGTAAGGAGCAGCCACGCCCCTGCGGCGATCCAGACGACGCGCGCCCCACACAGCAGGCCAACCGGCGGCAGGAACTGCAGCGCATGCAGTCCGACGAAGTGCGCGATGCGGAGATCGCCGCTCTCGCGGCTCCAATTGACCAGTGGCAAGCCGGGTCCGCCGTCGGGGGCACCGACGGTATGCCCATTGTTGCTCACCAACCAGCCTCCGATCGCACTGCCCACCAGAAAGAGCGCGAAGCCCGCCACGATTCCCGACTGATAGCCAGACGGTTCGCGGTGCAACCGCCGCCATGCGCCGCGTGCGAGATAGGCGGCGGCCAGCGTATTCACAAGAATGGCCGCCCCCATGCTGCTGAATATCGCCGCATCGAACGCGGAGGCGATGTTGTAGTGCGACGTGGTGCCGCGTGCCGCCTGCAGGCCGATGGCCAGCATCTCGTACGTCAGCGTGGCGCCGATGATGGCCACCACGCGAGCGCGGGCCCGGTCGACCACACCGGTGTCCGGCAGCAGCCACGCGATGGTCGCGAGATAGATCGCAATGGAGATCGCGAACTTGGCCGGCTTGATCCAGCGGTTGATGCCGAGGATGAGCGTGTCGTCCAACGCGCCGGCGACGAGGAACACCGCCAGCATGGCCAGGTGCATCACCGCGAGCGCCGTCAGTGGCGCGCTCCGACGACGCAGTTGGTCGAGGACACGGGTCATGCGGCGCTACGTTCGGCCCGTGGGGTCGCAAACGCCATGCGACCCGCCAGATAGAGCAGCAGGCCCATCGGGCCGAACATGAAGGTGAATGGCAGGACACCAATGCGCAGCCACGCTGGCACGCCGCGTGAAAGGGCATCCTCCACGATCCAGGCCCCGATGAACAGGTCGAACGCGAGATAGTGAATCCACCCCGCCACGAGCGTGTAGGGATCGGCGAAGAGCAGTTGCACCTGGGCCAGCGAACCGAAACCGCCTTCGGTCGCACCGAATCGGGCGAGAATCAGCGCCGCATACGCCACGGCAAGCAGCGGGACGATGAGTGTGCGCACCGTCGGAATGGACCCGCGCCATCGTGGCGCAAAGATCAACAACGCCCACCCGGGGAGAACGACCGGATTGGCCAGTTGGAAGAGCTGATCGGCTGTCATACGACTTATCATCGCTCCGGGTGCATTGGTCACGGAAGACTTGCCGTTTGCGGCGCGGGGCGGATCCTTGTGCGCATGACGACTTTCTCGCTCTCCGCAGCCGGATTCGGCGCGTGCCGTGTTCTGTCGGCCGCTGCTTTGTGTCTCGCACTCGCCGCCGAGACGGCGGCCGCGCAGCGCCCGAGCGGCGGTGCGCGACCGGCCAACGCCGCCACCACCACGCCCATCACCGAAGCGGACCTTCGATCCCGCCTCTTCCGCATTACCGACGATTCCACGATGGGTCGGGAGTCGGGGAGCGCCGGAGCATTCTCCGCGACCGCCTATGTTGCCGGTGAGTTCGCGCGGCTCGGGCTCGAGCCCGCGGGTGACAACGGGACGTGGTTTCAGGTGGTTCCGCTCTGGACCGTGGCCGTCGACCCGACATCGACGCTGACCTCGGGCGCCGAATCGCTGGTGGTTTTCCGCGATTTCCTGCCGGGCAACAGTCTCGCGCCCGCTCGGCGCTTTGACGGTGTGGACATTGTCTACGCCGGCTCCACGGCAGACACCACCAACTGGATCGCGCCCGACGCCGCGCGCGGCAAGGTCGTGCTGGTTCATGTGCCGGTGGGGATGCCGTTTCGCCTGGCCACCGTGCAGGCCAGCCGATATCGCGATGCGCAGGCGCTGTTTGTTGCCGCACTCGACGACGTACCCGCCGAAAACACCGCACGTCTGCGTGTCGGGCGGCCCGTGGCCGACACGTCGCGCAATCCGCGCACCATTCCCATCGTCTACATCGCGCGCGCTGCCGCGGCCCGCATCCTGGGCGGTGCGCCGGCGTCTCGGGCGCCGGGCGCCACGGGTGGCGCGCTGCGTGGGCACGTTGACTTCTCCCGCGCACCGGTGCCATTCGCCGCGCGCAATGTGGTGGGCATTCTTCGTGGGTCCGATCCGGTGCTACGCAACCAGTACCTCTCGCTCACCGCGCACAACGATCACGTGGGCTACGACCAGTCGCCGGTCGATCACGATTCACTGCGCGCCTTCAACACCGTGATGCGGCCCATGGGCGCCGATTCCCCGGTGCGTCGTCCCAGCGACGGCGAGTGGTCACGCATCCGCCTGATCCTCGACAGTCTGCGCGCGATCCGGAAGCCGCGTCTCGACTCCATTCGCAATGGCGCGGACGACGATGGCTCCGGGACGGCGTCGATGCTGGAAATCGCCGAAGCGCTGGCCGGCATGCCGGTCAAACCGAAGCGGTCGATTCTGTTTGTCAGCCACACCGGCGAAGAGGCGGGATTGCTCGGATCACGGTGGTTTTCCGACCACCCGACGGTACCCATCGACTCCATCGTCGGTGAAATCGACCAGGATATGGTGGGGCGCGGCACGGCCACCGACTTTCCGCGCAGCGGAACCGGCGCGGGCAGTGACACGTATCTCGAGGTGATCGGCGCCAAGCGCATCTCGCGCGAGTTTGGCGAATACCTCGAGCGCGCCAACGCGAAGCAACCCAAACCCTTTGTGTTTGACTACACCTTCGATACGCCGGGACATCCGCTGCAGTACTACTGCCGCGCCGATCACTACAGCTACGCCCGCTACGGCATTCCCGCGGTGGCGTTCTCCCGCGGCGAACATCAGGACTATCATCAGGTCACGGATGAAGCGCAGTACATCTCGTATCCTGATCTCGCACGCGTCAGCCGTATGGTGTTTGATGCGGCAGTGCTGATCGCGAATGCCGCAGAACGTCCGCGTCGCGATGTGGAGAAGCCGGCGGACCCGAACGCGCCGTGTCGACAGTAAGAGCGTCGGTGAGCACGTCATGAGGAACGGCTGGGTGAAAGGGGCCGAGCTGGGCGCGGTGGCTCACAACAGATACGGGACGGAGGGATTGGGGACTGCGAGACGCTGACTGAACCTCGAGACGCTCGATGGTCGATGGTCGACTATCGACGGTCAACAGTCTCGATGTGCAATCCTCGTCTCAACGTTCCCCCGTCTCTCCGTCCCGTATCTGTTGTTCGTTTGTTCGTTCGTTCCGCCCCCCACCTCCGCTCTCCCGCCGACGTGTGCGCGTCATCAATCATCTGTAGATTTCACGGTCCCCCTCCCTCCCCGATCCGTGGATCTCCTGATGCCTCGCCGCCCTTCCCGCCTCGTCGCGCTTCTACTCGGTATCGTCTGCGCAACGGCGCCTGTGTCCGCCCATGCGCAGCCCGCCGATGCCATTCCCGCCAAATACGCCGCCGTCGCCAACCGCATCATCGCAGCCGCGCAGGCGGATTCCGCTGGCGCATGGAACCGTATCGCCGAACTGACCGATCGGTTTGGTCACCGGCTCTCCGGTTCAGTGGCGCTCGAACAGGCGATCGCGTGGACCGCAGCAACCATGGCCAAAGACGGACTTGAAAACGTGCGTCGTGAAAAGGTCATGGTGCCGCACTGGGTGCGCGGCGCGGAATCACTCGAGTTGGTGGCGCCCCGTCGGCAGAAGCTCCCCATGCTTGGTCTGGGTGGCAGCATCGGCACGCCGCCTGCCGGGATCACCGCCGAAGTGATGGTGGTCGCGAGTTTTGAAGAACTCACGCAGCGCGCGGCAGAGGCGAAGGGCAAGATCGTGCTGTATGACGCCGAGTGGCGCGACTACGGATACAACGGCGCCTTTCGTCGACTGGGTGCGATCAACGCGGCCAAGGTCGGCGCGGTTGCGTCGCTCGCCCGCGCGGCCGGTCCGTACAGCATGCGCACGCCGCACACCGGCAGCATGTCGTACGACTCGACGGTGCGAAAAATTCCGCACGCCGGGGTGACATCGGAAGAGGCCATGATGATCCGACGCATGATCGGTCGCGGCGACAAGGTGCGTGTCACGCTCAAGATGAGCGCGAAGACACTGCCCGATGCGGAAAGTGCGAACGTGATGGGTGAACTCCGCGGCCGCGAGAAGCCGGAGGAGATCGTGGTGATGGGTGGTCACATCGACTCGTGGGATGTCGGCCAAGGCGCGATGGACGACGCTGGCGGCGTGGTGGTGGCGTGGGAAGCCATTCGCCTGCTCAAGAAGTTGGGGCTCACGCCGCGCCGCACGATTCGCGTGGTCGGCTGGACGAACGAAGAGAACGGCATGCGCGGCGGCAATGCGTATCGTGATGCGCACAAGAACGAAGTGCATCAACTCGCCATCGAATCCGATGGCGGCGTGTTCTCGCCGACGGGTTTCGGATTCTCCGGGGCACCCGCCGCACGCACGCTGGTCGAAGCGATTGGATCGCTGCTGGCACCGATCAACGCGAGCACGATTGGCGCCTCCGGCGGCGGTGCCGACATCGGCCCCATCATGGCCACGGGTGTGCCGGGCATGGGACTCAACGTGGATGATTCGCGGTACTTCTGGTTTCACCACACCGATGCCGACACGCCGGACAAGCTGAATCCGGCTGAAGTGCAGCGCTGCGTGGCCGTCATCGCAGTGATGGCGTATATCGCGGCGGATTTGGAACAGGCGCTGCCGCGGTAAGCCACCTTCCGCAACCGCGGTTCGCGACCGTGCACGTCTGACCCCTGGAGGAATCATGCGCGTGACACTCGGCGCGTTCGTGCTCCCGCTGCTCTTGCTTGGTGCATCAAGCGTGAGCGGCCTCGCGAACGCGCAAACCATCGCGGCGCGCCCGCTGCCGGCAGCGGCCTGGACCTCGAGCGAATCGTTCTCCCGCGTCAGCAGCGTCAGAGAACAACGTGATGGTCAGCTGATCGTGCTCGACGAGCAGGAGATCCGTCTCTTGCGCGTTGACCCACGGTCGTCGCGGGTGACGCCGCTCGGTCGGAGTGGCCAAGGGCCGGGAGAATACCTGCTGCCGATCACACTCGTGGCGTTGCCCGGCGATACCACGATGGTGGTGGACATGAGTGGCGGCGGTCGCCACATCCTGGTGACACCAGCCGGTGTGTTGAGTGGGCCACTCCGCGCGCCACGCGCGGCGGCCTCCGACGTGTTGTTTCACACCACGCAGATTGCCGCCGATGCGGCGGGGCGGCTCTACGAGCTCGTGACACGCGTCCGCACGGTGGGCGGTGCACGCGTACCCGCAGACTCATCGGGCATTCGCCGGGTGGATCGCCGCACCGGTACGGTCGACACCGTCGGCGCGATTAGCCGTCAGGTGGTCTCCCCGTTGCGCGACCCGCCGGGTGCGACGAAAAACGCGAGCACCACGCAGGCAGCGCGCGCTGGGGGACCGCTGCCCCCCTTTGCCAGTGTCGATCAGTGGGCCGTGTTGCCTGATGGTACGGTCGCTGTCGTCAGCGTCCAGCCATATCGCGTGACGTTCTATCGGGCGAATGGCGCGCGCGTGGAAGGTGCCGTCATCCCGTTTCAGCCGGTGCGCATGAGCGCGGCGCTCAAGACTCGCTGGCGTGAACGTCGCAAGCAGCCGGTCTCCACCATCATGTACGGCGCCGACGGACGTATGTCCGCCGGACGGCGCATACCGCGATTCACCGAGCCAGCGGAATGGCCTGACGTTCTGCCCCCCTTTCTCTCCAACGCGGTGCACGTGGCGTCCGACGGAACCCTGTGGATCGAGCGTTCCTACGATGCGACTGGCGGCCAGCAGTTCGATGTGATCAATGCCAGCGGCACACTGACCAAACGCGTGACGCTGCCGCTCAACACCAGATTGGTCGGCTTCGGCGCTCGCGCCATCTACACCGTGCGCATCGATGACGACGATCTCGAGTATCTGCAGCGACATCCGATGCCGTAGCGAGCGCTCTTCCTGTCATGGCGTCATCACCATCGAACGCATCGCGCTCTTGAGCAGTACGCCAGGCTCCGTCATGACATCGCCAAACCACCCGGGGAAGAGCGTCTTGGCGGTACCCGTCCACCCAAACGCCGATGCGCTGAGCGTGGTGCTGATCCCAGGCAACGGTCCCCACTCGCTACGCCATCCTGGCACGTGTGTGAGGTCCGGTGTGGTGATATCCACGGTGGTGCTCCCGATGAAGGCGGCCGTCGCGTAAAACGCGCCCGTTCGCGTGGGCTGCCGGTAGCGGCCGAAGTACGACTTGTTGTAGTCCGGCTGCAACGTTGACTGTACGCGCGCCTGATAGAATGGCGCCGCCTGCAACGTGAACGTGGTCGGAATCGTGAGCATCGGCCCAAACGAGAGCGACTGCGCCGTGGCATTCACAAACGTGTGGCTTACCACGCGGGTGGTCGGATCCGCCGGCGTGACCCGCGATTCGAACCGAAGACTGTAGACGTCGCCGGCCACGGCGGCAACCGGCGGCACCACCATGTAGATCCACGGGTTCGAAGTGATCGCCATCGTGGGAAAGACACCGTTTGTCCCGCCGCTTGTCACGTATGCCTGTTTCATCAACACCTGATCCGTGCCGCTATTGCCAACGGTGACGGTCTGCATCGTCGTTGCCACCGCCTCTCCCGAGCCAAAATCCAGCACGGGAATGGCGCTCCCGGCGGCATAGTTGGTTCCTCGGCGCACGATCATCGTGCTGGGCGGCAGCGGCGTCGTGAACGTCGTGCGCACGGCAACGAGATCGCGCACCCCCGCCACCGCATCGAAGAGTTGGAATCCCGGTCCTTGCGACGGCAGGATCTGCGACAGCCCGCTGCCGACGATGACATTGACCACGTCATCGACCGTTCGTCCGCCCAGGGTACCAGACAGCGTCTTGGTTGGCGGCATCAGTGCGCAGCTCTGCGTCCCCGCCTCGGCCAGTTCTTCACGCGTACCATACACGAGCATGACGTCGAACCCCGCACCCGACACCCCCGCCGTCGGCGTCACAAATGCCATGGCGCCTTTGTCCGACGTGATGGCCAGCGCGTACGTCCCACCGGCACCGGCAACGTGTGTCCACTGATCGGTCCCATTCTGGTAGCCGACCCACAGCGGCTGCCGCATCGGGTCGCAGAACTGGAAGGTGACTGTCGGCGACGGTGGCAGTGTGATGGTCAGGGTGTGTGTGGTCTGTTGGGTAGCGATGCCCGTGCCACTTCCGCGGACGACAACGCCATGCGTCGATGCCGATGCGGTGGCGAGCACCGTGTAGGTGATCTGGGCTGTGGTCTGGCCAGCAGGAATGACGGCGGGCGTCAGTGATGCGGTGACATCTGGCGGCAATCCCTCGATCGCCAGTGTGATCGCGCCCGCGAACGGAGCGATGCGGGTCACGGTGAGTGTGGCCGAGCCCACCTGTCCACGCATCACGGTGATGGGCGCTGCGACAAGCGTGATGCCGCCGGGCGATGGCGTCACGGTAAGCGTCAGCGTGGCGCTCGACTCGGGTACACCGGTTGCGACGCCTCGCACAGTCAGGACGTACGTGCCCGCTGGGACGGCGGCACCAATCGAGAGTGTCAACGTCCCCGCCGACACGCCTGTCCCAAACGTTTGCGGAGCGAGTGTGGCGGTGACACCGGCGGGTGCGTTGTCAACGACCACGTTCACCGCGCCGACAAACGGCGCCACGCGAGTCAGTGTCACGCCCACGACTCCGCTGAGCCGTTGCTCGACACTCAGGGTCGCTTGCGAGAGCGCCAGCGTGAAGCTCCCAGGATCGGCAGTCACCGTCAGTGAAAACGGCCATCGTCTGCTCAGGGACGCCCGTGGCCGTGGCGCGCACCGTGATCGCGTAGGCGCCCGGCGCGGCGGTTGTTGCGACGGCCACCGTCAGTGTCGCGCTTGTTGATCCGACCGGGATCACCGCGGGTGACAGTGATGTACTGACCCCCGTTGGCGCGCCCTCCACCGACAGCGCAACCGCTCCCGCAAATGGCGCGACTCGGGTCACCGCAATGTCAACGGTGTTGGTAAGTCCCTGTCGAATGGTCAGCGTGCCAGGCGTGAGACTGAGATCGAATCGACCGGGCCGTTCCGTCACGACCAGCGTGAGCGTGGCGGTGCGTGTGGCCATGCCGGCGGCACTGCCTGAGACGGTGAGCGGATACGTGCCGGGTGTGGTTGTCGCCGAGACGGTTATGGTCACCCCCGCAGTGGTGCTGCCCGCAGGAACACTGACGGGCGAGAGATCAGTCGTCACACCGGTTGGCGCGCCGTCAATTCGGAGTCCGACAGCGGCGCTAAAGCTGCCGGTGCGCGTCACCAGGATGCCAACGATACTGAAGTTGCCCGCCATGATGGACACCGTGGTCGGTGCCGTCGCCACCGCAAATCCGCCCGGTGCTGCGGGCCGGTCACCGCCGCCGCCACATGCAGCGCTCAGCGCGAGTGTCAGTGTCAGGAGCGCATTGACAGCGCTCACCGCCTTCGTCCGCCACGCCGTTTGCATAGATCCTCCCTCGACTCACTGCGCCGTCCGCCCGAAGCCGAGTGCGAACGTGCGGCGAGAATCGATACCGGACACTATGTCGGCTGACGACCTGATGCAGTGGGCATTCCCGTGCGCCGCGTAGCGAAAGGCCTGACGTAGTCCCAGCCGCACAGGAGCACCCCAATCTCATGCGATTCACCGCTTTGCGGTCTGCCCTTCATGACACCACGGACCGGGCCGTCGCCGGCGTCGCGTGGCGCGGTCTATCTGGTCGGCGACCGTTCTGCCGCGAGTCGTTTCTCCAGCGCGTCACTCGAACGCTGCGCGAGCCGTTTGCACGCTCCGCTGTCCACGAGCGCCGGTGTACCACCACTCTCGCGCGCCGCGATCCGCGCCCAGAGGTCGGAGGCGCTTGGATGCGGCGTGATGAGCAGGTCGCATGGCAGGCGTTCCAGCAGCGCGTGTCCGCGACGAAAGTCCTGCACCGCCGTCGGATACGTGGTGCTCGCGGTGTAGCGAAACGTGTCGTCAGAGATGGGCGTCTGGCTGTCGGCGTAGACGACGTTCACACAACGCGTCCCCTCGCATGAACGCCAGCTCCAGCTGGTGCCGCCGGGGGTATGCCCGGGCGTGAGATGCGCGACGATGGCGAGCGGTCCCACACGCAGCGTGTCGCCATCGGTCAGCTCGTCGACACGCGCGACGGCGGGGAACGGCAACGCTACACCGAACTGTGGATCGTCGCGTCCGGCCTTCCCGGTGCGCAGCACCTTCGCACTCGACGCACTGGCCACCACGCGGGCTCCCGTCGCACGCTGAATGTCAGCCACGCCGCCCGCATGATCGTAGTGTGCGTGTGAATTGACGATCAGCTTCACGTCCTCGACGCGAAAGCCCAGCGCGCGGATACTCGCCAGAATTGGTGCCGCCGACTCCGGCAGTCCCGCATCGATAAGCACGTGACCTTCGGACGACGTCAGCAACAGCGCGCTCAGGCCGTCGGTGCCCACATAGTACGTATTGCCAATGATGCGCACGGGGGTATGCGGCGCGTTCCAGGCGGCGCAGCTTGGACAGAGCTTGGGGTCGTAGGCGCCGGTGCGCGGCGCATTCTGCGCGGCCAGCGGCTCACTGCCAATCGCGATCGCGCCGAGAACGGCAGCGATCCGCAGCGACCTGGCGATTCGGGAAACGTGTCGAGGGGGCATCACGAAAGATAGACGATGCCCCGCCAGCTCGGCAGGCGATCGACGTGGCGCACCACGCCCATGTGTGTCCCCGGCGCATCGCTCGCGACCGGGGACAACACGGCGCGACTACTGTCGGTGGTAGGTGAGCCCAGCGCGCGATGCCTGCTCGATCGCAATCACCATGGCCGGCACCAGCTCCACACGGGGCAGGATATTCGCCTTGAGATCGTTGAACACGACGGTCGCATCCAGCCCGCGCTTTTGCGCCAGCATGCCGGCAAAGATCTGCAGTGCATTGTTGCACAGGATGAACGTCGCGCCCCGCTGTTGCAGACGCTCGATGCTCGCCGACGCCAGCGTCATCCCAAGCACGTTGGGCGCTGCACGCCACGGATTGCGCACGGCGGGCTTGCCCGTTTCGGCATCGTTGGTCTCCAGGAATTCGCCGAGACGATATTTCGCCCACATCGCGTCGTTGAGGCCGTAGAACGTCGTGCTTCCATAAAACGTGAGGACGGCATCGATGTTGGCATCCGTGACGTTGTACGCCTTGTTGTACGTGTCGTAGTAGTTCATGACGTGCACCAGCGGGATGCCGCCTCCGGGAGCGGGGGCATCGAACAACTGCCGATGTGGCGCCGTCAATCCCTTGAGCCACTGGTCGCCGGGGGCCGACAGGGTGAGCACGGCGTGGTCGCGCGCGTGTCCCACACGCGAGGTCAGGGCCGTCGCGCCAAACACAGTGGCCACGGTCAGCGTGACAAGCGCGCTGCGGCGCGCGATGGATGCGATATGCATGAGCTGGTATCTCCACGGTTGATGATCAGAGTGCCAGCTCGGATACGCCGACGCTGGCACACTGCCCTGCGCAGAAGTCCCGCCGATCACGACATGGGCCTGCGCTGACGCCAGATCACCACGCGCGCCCGTGGTCCCGCCCTTGCGACGCGTCGTTCGCCCCCGATGTTTCGGTGGCGCGGATTGCCACGATCCGGCCGGTCGGACTCACTCTCTGCCACACCGTATGCGACCCATTCCCAGCGTCGTGCTGTTTGTCAACGATGTCGAGCGGATGTCCCGTTTCTATCAGTCACTCGCGATGATGTCGGTCGAAGCGCAGGACGGCGATCACGTGGTGTTGCAGGTGGAGGGAATCCAGCTGGTGCTTCACGCGATTCCCGAGCAGTACCGCGAAGCTGCCGTCGCCGGGCAACCGGTCCACCGGCGTGAGGACGCCTACTGGAAGCTGTGCCTGCCCGTGACTCGCATTTCCGCCGCGCGAGACACCGCAGCCGAACTGGGCGGCCTCATTGACCCCGTGGACAAGGAGTGGAGCGCGCGGGGATTTCGGGCCTGCGATGGACAGGATCCGGAGGGGAACGTGGTGCAGGTCCGCGAATCGGCGGCGTGACCAGACGCGCCGACACTCTTCACCGCGTTCGTGCGCGGATCGTCGCCGGCGTGTTGGTGCTGGCGGCGGCGTTGGCCACGGGTGCCCCACTCGCGGCCCAGGAGCGCGTGCTCTCGTGGCCGGAGATATCCGTCACCGCACACGTCGATAGCGACGGCCGGCTGCACGTGCGCGAGCGGCAGACCATGCGCTTTACCGGCGCCTGGAATGGTGGTGAGCGACAATTCGATGTGCGGCTCGGCCAGCGATTCGCGTTCGAACGCCTCGTGCGCATCGACTCGACGAGCGGCCAACCGGTTCCCTTGGTCGAAGGCGATCGTGACGTCGTTGACGGGTTTGGCTGGGTCGATGGACGCGCACTACGCTGGCGCAGTCGCCTGCCCGACGATCCGCCATTCGACAGCACGCGATTGGTGTACGAGCTCACCTTCTCGTTCGAGAACATTCTCCTGCCGCGTCGCGACGGGACGTTCCTGCTCGATCACAACTTCGCCTTCGCAGACCGGGCCAGCGATATCGACCGTTTTTCACTGACGCTCACACTCGACTCGGCGTGGCGTGCGGGGCCCGATTTCACGGGTCACTTCGAAGCGACCGCATTGGCGCCGGGGAACGGGTTTGTGGTCACCATCCCGTTGACGCGCATCGGCGCGACACGTCCAGCTGCCGTGCGTTTCGGTGCCTCCACCACGACGCAGTACGCCTCGTTCGCCGTCTTGCTCACCGGACTGTTCGCGATATTCGGCGCGCGACTCAACATCGATCGACGCATCGGCAAGTTCGCCGCGCCGCCGGATCTATCGCTGGTCACTCCCGAGTATCTGAACACACACGTGTTGGCCTACCTACCCGAGGTGGTTGGTGCGGCATGGGATGACAGCACGTCGTCGCCGGAGGTGGCCGCCACACTGGCCCGTCTGGTGCAGGACGGGACACTCAAGAGTCGCGTTGAGACACAGCGCATTCTCATATTCTCGCGGCACGTGCTGCATCTCGAACTCTCGAGCGAGCGGCGGAAACTCAACGCGCATGCCCGCGCCTTGGTCGATGCGCTGTTCACGCCGGGAAGCACCACCACCAGCACCGATGCGGTCCGCGAGCGCTACAAGCGAAGTGGGTTCAATCCGGCGTCACTCATCAAACCGTCGCTGGTGCGCCTGGTGCAGCAAATGGCGCCCGGATCAGCGCCACCGGCGGAGTTGGCTCCGCGCACACGCCGGCTCGTGATCGTCGCCGGCTTGGCGACCGCGTTCGTGCTGATTGTCCTCGCCGGACGATCCGACGCCCAAGACGCGGTGGTGGCGCTCTTCGCCATTCTCGCATCGGTGCCGGTGTTTCTGATGGCGATCACCGCGGCGACGGTGTGGCGCGGTCGTATCAGCGCGCTGTGGGTGTCCGGCGTGCCGATGATCGTCCTGCCGCTGGCCACCGCAGGGGCGTTCGCGTCCTATGTGGTGCTCAACGACAGCGTCCGCGTGTCGGCCATGTTGCTGGCGGGGCTCGTGCTGTGGCAACTCACGCTGGCGTATCTCGTCGCGTCCAGCGCGGCGTCAACACAGTCGCCCGATCTCATTGCACAACGGAAGCGTCTCGCCGCCGCGCGGAACTACTTTGCGGCTGAACTACGGAAGCCCGAGCCGGCCCTGCAAGACGCGTGGTATCCGTACATGCTCGCGTTCGGGCTGGGATCACGAGTGGACCGCTGGTTTACCGCGTTCGGCGGCACGGCGTCAGCGGTGACCTCGAGCAGTCGCGGTTTTTCAAGCAGTAGCGGAGGTGTGTCCGGGTCATCCAGCAGCGTGGGGGGCGGGTTCACCGGCTTCGGAGGCGGCGGCGGCTTTTCCGGCGCGGGTGGCGGTGCATCATTCGGCGCCGCCATCGGGTCGATGGCGGCGTCTGTGCCCAGACCCAGTTCGAGCAGCTCCGGCGGTGGCAGCAGCAGCGGTGGCGGCAGCTCCGGCGGCGGTGGCGGCGGCGGGTGGTGAGACCCGCACGTCACCGGCCCCGCGAGGGCATCGCGCTCACGACGCGGCCGGTACTATCGTGCACCACGACGTCCCATTTCTCGTATTTCGATCCACTCTGCGTGAACGGACGCGCCGCCTGACAGCGCGCGAGTCGCCCATTCGGATGAAAATGCACCGCCGTGTTTCCCCCGCCGCGAATCTCGCCCCAGAACGTCCCGTCGCGGCACGGCACTCCGTCGATCACCGTGGGCTCTGGCAAGAAGCACAGCTTGAGCGCGCCATTGGCGTAAAAGCGCACACTCCACTTTTTGTATCCCTCGCCTCGACACACGCGGCCTGACAGCGACGTATCCCGCGACAACCACGCGCCATTGATCGTGCCATCAGAATGGAAAATCACCCATGTCCCTGCGGGAAGTGACTGCGTGGCAATCACGGCGTCGCGGGACAGCGGGCATTCCAGGAGCCGGCCGGTCGCGTAGAACTCCGCCGGCGCCCGTCCGGTTCTCGCGCAGGGCACGCCGTCGATGACCACGTCCTCCGTGATTGGGCGCCGGATCGTCTCCTCTTCCTGAGCGAAGGCCGGTTCGGCACGCATCATGACGAATACAGCGGCCAACAGCAGGCCGGAACGTCGATCGAGAAGTACGCGCAGCATCGTGCCTCCTCAGCACGCATTGTGGTCGTGGCAGAACAGGCGCGGGTTCGCAGCCTCAGGCAAAGCTGCCGAGTCCGGGTACCAATTCAATACGTCGCGTGACCTAGCTCGCCTACGGCCGCGTCGGTGCCCCGGGTACCCGCCCTTCCA
>Ga0154020_10002434_pt1 | contig 22727 bp, 10 predicted proteins | sample Klosneuvirus_201_FD_109709 | JGI IMG/M metagenome (GOLD analysis project Ga0154020, IMG submission 109709) | Active sludge microbial communities from wastewater, Klosterneuburg, Austria - Klosneuvirus_20160825_MG | ecosystem: Engineered > WWTP > Aerobic digester > Activated sludge | place...
ATCAGGTGTTCGCGCGTTCCCAAGCGAAAGACCTCGCGATCCACACGCGAGAGAAACCGCCGCAGGTCTGCATCTGACAGCGACGCTATGAGTGGCCCAGGTGACATGGCGCGAGGGTTCTTTGAAGACACCACGCTCAGGGCTGCGGGCTGAGCCGGTCCAGCGTGTCGAGATCTTCCTTGAGCTTGATCAAGCAGTGAAGGGCCGGCAGCTTGCGCCACGGCACTCGCGAATCGGAGCGGACAATCTGGGCAAGCTCGGACAGCGGTCGGCTGCTCTGCCAGTCGGCTTCGCGACCGGGCTCTAATAAGGCCCGCACAAAGCCGATGATTTCGGCGGTGCCGGGTGGCTTGGTCAGCCGGTTGGCAGGATCGCGCAGCGCCTTGCTGATGGTCAAAGCGTCGGCGATGACGGCATTCGCTCGCGCTGGACCGGAGGGGCCGGACTGCCCACCGTGACCGGGGAAGCGCTCGCGCAGGATTTTTTGCAGCTCCGCTTCTTCAGGAAACGGGATGTGGAAGAATACGCAGCGACGCAGAAACGCATCGGGAAGCTGTCGCTCGGCATTGCTGGTCACGACCACCAACGGGCGCGAGGCATCGGCGGGACGCTGCATGCGACGCTTTAGCTCGATTCCTTGTGCAAAGGAATCGTGGATGGTGCCCGCTGCGATTTCGGGAATCTCGGAAATGGTGAAGCTTCCTTGATCCATCTCGCGCAGCAGGTCGTTAGGCAGGTCGCGGGGTGCCTTGTCGATCTCGTCGATCAAGACCACCCTCTGTACCGGAGACATAAGCCCAATTCCCAGCGACTGAAGAGCGATGTAGTGTCGAGCATCCTGCGCCCGCTGCGGATCTGAAGGGCGTGGATGCTGCGCGTCGGCAAAGCGCGCCAAGGCATCGTATTGGTACAGCAGATCGCGAGCGCGCAGATCACTGCGGACATAGCACTCCAGCGGCTTTGCGGTCTTTGCCTCTGGATCGCCCAGTGCCGTAGCCAGCGCGCGCGCGGCATACCAGGCGAAGTCGGTCTTGCCGCAGCCCGGCTCACCAGCCAAAAGCAGCGGCGTGTTTAGCAGCAGCGCCGTATTCGCTGCCGCAAGCAGCGTCGGACTTGGGTGATACGGCGCACCGTCGCGCCCGTTGTGGATTCCCTGTAGTCGTACCGAAGGCATCGGATTTTCTCGTGAGAGGAATGTAGAAGGCTCGGACCCGGTTACGAGTACCGACGAACGATATTGTTCAGTTCCTTGGCTAGCTGCTCGAACGTGCTCTGTGTTCCCAGCCGGTCATAGAGCTTGTCGGCTTCACGCAGCACCGCAGGCAGCTCGCGCAGCGGAGGACGATGCGAGCGAAGGTAGTTCTCAACGTCTTTTCGCGTCGGGAAATGCACTTCCGGCAGGAACTCGTGCGCGCGCTCCGTGGTGTGCCAAAAGCGCTCGGCCCAAGACTGGATCTCTTTCAGTAGTGGATCGCTATCGACAGAAACACGGATTTCCAGCGGCAACAGAACGCTGACGCGCCGCACTCCACTGAGAAGCTTCGGCAGGTATTCGGTCAGGAAGGATTGCAGCCCAGCGAGCTGACCGGTTGACAGATCCCCAAGAACTTCAAGCGGGTTGTCCTTGGCCACAGTCGTCAGCAAAAGCGGCGATTCCTGTGTCGCCAAGGACAGCAACTCTTTGATCGGTCGGTGCGCCTCGTTCGTGTGTCCTTCGAGCGCGTGTTTCAGGCGCAGACCCCAGTCTTCCGCGCTGCCTGCCCAGTGGTCATCCTGACACATGGGGACATTTAGCACCTTCATCCCGGCGTCTTCGTACAGGAACGATTCCAGACGCATCACGAACCACTCGATGTTCTGCTCTGGCCCACCATGTAACAGCAGCAGCCGATTCACACTGCGCTGAGAGGGAGCGCCCGCCAAAATGCCACCGTACTGCGCGGTTCGGTCGAGGAAATACAGAGCGCTTACAGCGGGCCGAGCGCGCGGAGGCGGCGTGGCAGCAGGTGGGGGCAGCGTGTCCCCAGTCTCCTGACCAGCCTTCACCATGGCGCGCTGAAGTTCACTGAGATGACTCTCTGTTAGGGCAGCAAGGACTTCATCGGTTGATGCCACAGAGAGCAGCAGATTGGTCTTTTCGACACGCTCCATTCCACCGCTGAAACGACGGTAAACACTCGGAAAGTAGTCCAAACAGAAAGCGTCAAAGTCGCTGCTCACCGGAAGCGTGAACTCAAGGACGATCCGAATCCAGCGGGTGCTCACAGCAATCTTGACAGAGCCTGCTCCTGCGCCTCCGATTCCGGTGCCTCCAGTGATTCCACCACTACCTTGGCTACCTTGATTCCCGCCGCTGGTACTTTGACTTGGGGCCGGGAGTAGAGCGCGCAAGAAGGGAGCCAAGCCGGTGTGCTGCTTTCCGTATCCGACGACATGTACCCGCTGCGTCAGGGGTCGCTGTGCCATCAACGCGCCGACCTGATCATTCAGCGCAAGGCGAACATGAAAACAGTCGCTACCAGGCACAACCTCCGCCGCCCAGTCGAGCAGCGCACCGAAGTTCGGATCATCCAGTCCCTCGCCAAATCCGACGAAGACCAGCGTCCGCTCTAGGAACAGGGCTCTTTGCACTGCCTGCGCGTGCTGGCTCCCAACGATGCGCTGGTAGGAATCGATCCCCAGCACCACGGACTGCGGCTCGCGAAAGTGACCATGAAGGTGCAGGACCGCGTTCAAGTCACCGCGCAGAAACTTGGTGACCATGCCGTGGTCACGCCAAGTGATGCCGGGAATTTCGAGCGCCGCTTCGATGATTCCGTCGTAGTTGCAGGTGGCAATTGGAATCTCCAGCGCAGCAATGGCATCAAGTACGTCACGGTTTGTTGGCTGGAGCGCACCGACGGTCTTCTTCAGCCAGTCGGCATAGGCTCCCGCGGCATTCAGCGCCGCTTCGATCTGGCTGGCTGCCTGCACAAGGCTTGAGCCCTGGCCGGATTTGATGGCCCGCTTTACCTCGGTCGGATTCCACCCGACCGATTCTGGCAAGCGACCTTTCTTCGCAAGCGCGCTGCACTCGGCGAGGCCGAGGCTCAAAAGACCTTTCCAGTCTGCTGCGGGAGCATTCCCCGATGCCCCTTTAGCCACACCAGAGCCCACCACGAAAATCACACTGCCATCGCGTCGCTGGCGAGCCGTATGAAGTCGCTCTCGCAGCTCGACTTCCGCATCAAACTTGGACATGGCTGACACTGTATCAGGGCGGGATTTGAGACGCATAGGCCCAGATTCGGCCTCCGAGGGGCCTGGCGCACAATGCCGCTGGATGCCAGGTATCAGGTGTAGCTAACGCTCTCAGACAGAAACGTCCAGATGGCGAGACGATGGAGGTCGGAAGGCATCCGTTCCAATCACGTGTTAGAGCCAGCACACCTTCTCCGACCTGTCCTCACCTGAACAAGCCGTTGTGACGCTGACGTACCCTTCGCTATAATCCCAACACCCGCTGCGCTTGTGTTTTTTCTCAGGATGTGATCGCTGGGAGACGCGTGTGAGACGGCGCCGTTACTTGGTCCGTTGCTCAGCGAGGAACTCGGACGCTGGTGATATCAGGTGGCACGCATCAGTGCCTCTATGAGGCTGGAGACCAGACGCTGGGCGCCGAGGTGCTGAGTCTCTGCCTACTCAGCTTCGAGCGTCGACGCCATGAGCTTCTCAACGAGCGCCTCGTTCTTACCGTCAAATGGGATTCCCAACATCTCGGCTTGGCTGCAGCGGAGGGCGAAATACTGTGTCAGCTGATCAAAGTTGCGTAGCTGACTCTCGACCGCCAGAAACTCACGGTGAGACCGCTGTGGGTCACCGGACAAGTATGCGTACTCAGCTGCGCGGGTGCAGATTTCGAAACTGAGATCGAAGTGAGACGACCAGATTGAAGCAGACAGCAACTTCTGGCCATTGGCGACGTACTGAAGAGCCGTGTCGGTCGCGTTGGCCGCCTCTGCCTTCTTAGCGGCCATGAGGTTCAGCTCGATGCAAGGGATGATTCGGGTTGGATCGTCATCCGCAGCAACCGAGCGATTCTGGTGATAGACGATGTCAAACAGTGCCCCATGATCAGCGAGCAGAGCTCTTCCTGGACTGCTGTCTAACAGGAACGAAACCGTCCTTTGTGATTCCGTGGTCGGCAGGTCGGCACAATTTGGATCGGTCAAGACCAGGAACCGTGTGACGAGATCATGACCCTTTCTGCGATCTTCTTCCGTCAGCAGCTCATAGGCAGCTTCCCGCATGAGCGCGTGGGCTAGACGGTATTCTGTCTGATTGGCGAACCGCGTCGCACTTCCTTTCTCGATCAGCTCCTCGCGCTGTAGCGCATGCAACCAGCCATCAATCTGACCAGCCGTGTACTCTCCGGACGGACTCACCAGCGCGGCAATGGCCCCATCCCAGAAGGTATTTCCAATGACACTCGCGGCTTTAAGGACGCGTCGAACACCCGGTTCTAACCGGGACAGACGCGCCTGTAACATCGCCAAGACCGTGCCTGGAATCATGCCGCTTCCCAACTCGGCGGTCGTGCGCAGGAGCTCTTCCAGAAACAGCGCATTTCCGTCGGCACGTTCCACGATCTGAGCCACGATCTGGGGAGCTACGCTACGTCCGAGAACTTGCGCCACAAGTCGCTCCGCCGCCTTTCGGGACAGCCCAGGAAGGCGAATCTCTCGCAGACCGAGTCCCTTCCAGAGCTTCGGGAAAGTCTCATAGACCTCTGGCCGTGCCAGCGCAATCATCATCAGTGGCAAGTCGCGCAGCTCGCTCAGAACCTCTTCCAGGCAGCGAACCGTCAACGGATCACTCCATTGCAAGTCCTCAATGATGAGGAGTGTCGGCTGCTCGGCACACTCTGCCTTGAAGAAGTCGCCGAGTGCTTGCGCAATCTGTTTTGCCATCTGGCGTGGATCATTGCGCGCCATCCGAAGCTGTGGTCGATCCTCGGCAGGGAAGGGAATGCCACACATTTCGCCCAGAAATGTGCTGACACGCTCCACATCCTCTTCTGCGAGCCTCTTTGCAATTCGCCCACGCAACTGGTCACGCTGAAATGAGAGAGGTTCTCCGCCACGGAGACCACAGAGTCTACGCATTGCATCAGCGATCAGCGAGTACGGCTGCCCCGCTCCAATGGTCGTAGCGTGCCCAAGAAGGAGCGTGCCTTCCACTCCGCGACTCTGCAATCGTCGCAGAAACTCATGCCGAAGACGGGACTTTCCGACCCCCGGTGCGCCGATGACGATGGCAGTGGTGACTTCGCCTTCCTCGATACAGGTGGTGAGGAAGGTGTCCAAAATTCCTAGCTCAGCTTCCCTCCCCACGCATTGTGTTGGCTTCCCGAGTAGGGGGCGTGTCTGGTCCGCAGAGACTTCCTCCCCGGTCAGCAGGTGCTCCCCCTCCTTGTTGGTTACGATGAACCTACGATCGAGTAGACCCGCGCTGATTCCATCAAGCCACACTCCCGAACGCGCAGAAGGTTTCGGGATTGTCGATCCCATCGGTTCACTGGCACGCTGAAGCAGTTTGGCGGCTCGATCGGCAACCTCACCAACAGGTGTCTGTCCCCTGGTCTTGGCGCGGCCCGTGGTGAGCACAACCATCGCATCTGGCCACTGTTCCTTGATCAGGAGGGCAATTCGTGCGGCCTTCCCTGCTTGATCTGCGGCGTCATCAGCGTTGCTGAGAGTGGCCACGAGTGAGCGATTGAGCAGGACTTCTGCAACGGCGCCATACTGCTTGATGGCGGCAAGAAGGGAGACGAGTTGCGCCTCCTCCTGCTCGGCCATAGTGTCCCTACGATCCATGGCGGGACCTGCAGGGACGGCGGCGACAACCATGCTTACCAGTCGCTGTTCATCTGAGCCAAAGCCCATCGTCGATGGGTTAAAGAGCAAGGTGGGGGCCGCCACATCCACCGTTGCTACGTGCAGCGACTGGAGCTGGGCCAGCAGATTCATCGCGTCCGCAGGCCGCTTCTGCAGATCCTTCTCTAGCATCGCCAGAAGAATGTCGGTCAGAGAATCAGGAACCCCCGCGCGAAGCTCTGCGATGGCCTGCGGTGACTCAAATAAGATCTTCACCAGCACGGACGCGACATGTTCGCCATGAAAAGGTGGGCGGCCAGTCAAGCACTCATAAATGACGCTGCCGAGAGAAAAAATGTCGGTGGCAGGACTCAGCTCGCGGCTGCCCCTCGCTTGCTCAGGGGACATGTACTCGGGAGTCCCAATGAGCGCTCCTGTTGCGGTCACCGCGTGCGTTCCAAGCTGTCTTTTGGCGATTCCGAAGTCGAGAAGGACAGGGTCCGTCACCTGTCCGTTGCGAAGGAAGATGTTACTCGGCTTGAGGTCCCGATGCACGATGCTCAGGCGGTGGGGAACCACCAGCGCTTCGGTCACTCGGATGAGCAGATTGAGAGTATCGGATACGCTCAGTGGTCCTCGGGACAGACGCTTGGAGAGGTCTTCCCCTGGGAGCCACTCCATCGCGAGATAGAGTGCTCCGTTACGGTCTTGACCATGGGCCACATAGCCAACAATGCCAGTGTGCTTGAGCTCGGACAGAAGACGGCCTTCCCGGAGGAAGCGCTCTGCTTCTTGAAGTGCGCCGCTAGTCGCCAGCAGCTTTAGTGCAATCATCGTTTGGGATTGCAGATCCAGGGCACGAAAGATGGTTCCCATTCCTCCTGCGCCAACCAAATCACGAACTTCAAATCGATCTGCAAAGATAGAACCGGGAGATAAGGCAGACTGGCTCATGGGACGCTAGCTTCCGACGGTAAGAGAGTTCTGAACACGAACGGTCAGGGGTGCAAGACCTGGCAGTTACCAAGTCAAAGTGAAGGTGGCGCAGCCCCTCTGAAGATCCACATCCGTGGTTTCCACCTTCGCACCCTCCCCGACATTCGCCGCATCAAGAACGCCAAGGAAGGCCCCACTGAGGAGTAACACGGTAGTACCTTTGGAAAAGGTGCTCGCCGGGTAGTCGGTGAGACGCAGCCGGGCACAATGGGAGTCAACCTTTTCGTAGACCAGAGTTCCAGAGTGCTTCACGACCGAGTCTCGGCCTCGCGGGACCATTTTCAGGACCGCGTGTGGTGAGACTCCAAAGATCTTGAGTGCGGTCTCTACGAAGCTCTGAAAGTGCGGGTTCGCCAGTAGCCTCCTGCCTACTTTTCGATATAGCTCGACAGTTCCGGCGTCTCCGAGCTGCGCTCGAACCGATTCGCTCAATGTGTCGTAGGTCTTGGCGGTCAACCAGGCGACCTTCGGGGCGTTCGCAATCTCATCCCAGACAGAGCCCATGCGCTGACGAATCCCATGACTCTGTTCGCTGGGGAGCGCCAGAACGATTTCCTGTACGTGCTGTGCGAAGCTTGCCCTGGTTTCTGGGGTCACACAGACATCATCGCACGGCGCACTGCCAGTGGAAAGCTTGTCCCTGAAGGGCTGCCGTTCTGCTTTGGTTTCAAAGTGTTGGGATGCAGCACGTCGAGACTCCATCGGCACCGATCTCGAGGCAGGTCGGTAGATCGCAGATTCCAGTCAGCAAGCGGCTTCAAGATGAGACTTGAACTGCTGCACGAACGGTTGCGTAAGTTGCCCCCGCTTAATCACGCTGCTTGCCCATCTGCAGCTCGCTGGATACGCTGCCGCCGATGTCGAGTCTTGCGAGTTCAGCGTTGCCGGCTCCGCCGCCTGTCGGGGCATTGGTTCGGGTTCGTTCGCGGCAGTATCTGGTCGAGGAGCGTTTCGATCCTCCGGAGCCGGGCCATGCGACGCTGATTCGGATGTCCTGCCTCGATGATGATGCCCAAGGCGAGCCGCTGTCGGTGCTGTGGGAACACGAGCTAGACACGGAAGTGGTCTCGGCATCGTGGGACCAGTTGGGGACCCGGCCTTTTGATCCTCCAAACTTGTTTGCGGCGTACCTGCATGCACTGCGCTGGACCTCGGTGACGGCAACGGACCCCGAGTTATTCCAGTCGCCGTGGCGTGCCGGTATCGAGGTCATGGCGTACCAACTCGAGCCGCTGCGCAAAGCGCTGCGCCTGCCGCGCGTGAACCTGTTCATCGCCGACGACGTCGGTCTCGGCAAGACCATCGAAGCCGGGCTGGTGCTGCGCGAGCTATTGATTCGGCAAAAGGTGCGCAAAGTGATCGTCTCAGCGCCGCCGTCGGTGGTTCCGCAGTGGCGAGAGGAGTTGGAGCAGCGCTTTGGTCTTCAGTTCGTCATCTACGACCGTGAGTTTGTCGCCCGGATGCGTCGCGAGCGAGGCTACAGCGTCAATCCATTTACGACGCATACCCGCTTCCTGATCTCGCATGCCCTGCTTCGGGATGAGGAGTACGCGACGCCCCTGCGCGACTGGCTTGGCGATTTCGATCCAGGCTCCTTGCTGATTCTCGATGAGGCTCACCACGCGGCCCCCGCGTCGAGTGCCCGATACGCCATCGACTCACACTTTACGCGGGCGATTCGCGACCTGGCTCGCCGATTCGAACACCGCCTGTTCTTGTCCGCGACGCCGCATAACGGTCTTTCGAACAGCTTCTCGGCGCTGATGGAGATCCTAGACCCACAGCGATTCTGTCGCGGCGTGCCGATAGACCCCAGGCTGCGTGATGCCGTCATGGTGCGACGGCTCAAGAGTGATCTGCGTTCCATATCGGGAGGATTTCCGGAGCGCAAGGTCATCCAGATCGACCTCCGCGATCTTCCGGAAGACACGCCGGAACTCTTACTGTCACGACTTCTCGACGAGTACTGGGCTCTGCGGGAGCGTCGACTGGCAACGCTATCCCCAGCAGCACGGGCCGCTCAGGGCCTCGTTCTTATCAACCTGCAAAAGCGCCTGCTGTCCTCCATTGAAGCGTTCGCACGAACTCTGCGAGCCCACCGTCGCAGCATGGATCGGCGAATAAAGAGCGATTCGGGTCGTGCGGTGACGGCTGCCCACTGGCAGTTTCGCCAAGCCTCTCTCGATGACGCGCTGGCTGCCGATGATGACCGAGCAGAGCTGGACGAAACCGAGCTGGAGACAGAGGAAGAACAGACCATCGAGCAAGCCAGCGCAGCAGCTACTGGGACGCTGGCCCCCACGCAAGAAGAGCTGGCTCTTCTGTCACAGATGGAAGCTGTGGCGGAAGCAAGCCGTCGCAAACCGGATGCCCGAGTGCGTTGGCTGCTCGACTGGATTCGACGGGAACTCTGTCCAGTGACAACCGGAAAGTGGCAGCCGCGACGCATCATATTGTTCACCGAGTATGCCGACACCAAGCGCTACTTGACCGAGCAGCTCAAATCCGCGCTTGCAGCAACGGATCAAGGTGGAGAGCGAGTGGCGACCTTCCACGGGGGCATGCCGGATGATCTCCGCGAAGAGGTCAAGCGAGCCTTCAACGCGGACCCAGCGGAGCATCCGCTGCGCATCTTGGTGGCGACCGACGCGGCACGGGAAGGAGTCAACCTGCAGAACCACTGCGCCGATCTGTTTCACCTTGATTTGCCGTGGAATCCGTCACGGCTGGAACAGCGCAACGGCCGAATTGACCGCAAGCTCCAGCGGCAAGATGAAGTCCGCTGTCACTACTTCCTGTACTCCCAGCGCGAGGCAGATCGGGTGCTGGAAGTGCTGGTTGAGCGAACCCATACGATTCAGCGCGAGCTGGGCAGCTTTCCGCCGGTTCTGGAGGACGCAGTCGTAAGCACCCTGGCCGGTGGTATTGCACCGAGCCGTCGACGGGAGATCACCGATACGCTCCGCCTGCGCTTGCAGCCGCAGCACCGGCCCACGGTGGATGTCGAGTTGGAGAGCGCGCGGGCTCGCACGTCCCAGCTTCAGGAGCAGATTGACGAGCTGCGCGAGATCTTGGACCGCTCGAAGAAGGCGCTCGACCTGAATGAGGGAGAGCTGCGGGATGTGCTGTCTTCTGCGCTGCATCTTTTGGACGCTGAGCCACTTCGCCCGCTGGGGTCAGAACAAGGCGACATCTACGAGGTGCCCCGACTAGACCGACGGCCAGGCGCTGATCCAACCTGGGCCGATACGATGGATACGCTACGCGCCCCAAGGCCGCGCAACACCGACCTCGCGACGTGGCGCAAGGTGGCCCCGGTCCGTCCGGTCATCTTTCATGACAGCGGGCACTTGGATGACAAGGTCGTGCATCTGCACTTAGAGCACCGACTGGTGCAGCGGCTGCTGTCTCGCTTTTTGGCGCAGGGCTTTCTGCTCGATGATTTGTCGCGAGGCTGCGTTGGCCAGACTCGCGATGCAATTCCGCGTGTGGTGCTACTGGCTCGACTGTCGCTTTATGGCGATGGAGCGGCTCGGCTGCACGACGAGATTGTGGCCCTGTCCGCTCGTTTCCTTGAACCCGACCGGCGTCAGCGGGCGCTAGAACCCCTGCCCGAACAGGAGCAAACCACGACGTGGAAGCTGCTAATCGACGCGCTGACCGAAGGACATCGCAGCGACCGCCGAGCCATCGTCCCATCCGAGGTCCAGAAGAAGCTGCTGTCATCCGCCCAGCGCGATGTGCAAGAGCTACTGCCCAGCCTTCAGACGCGATGCCAGGTGCTGGCCAAGCGAGCTGCGGAGCTTTTGCGAGGGCGCGGTGAGCGCGAGTCACAAGAGATGACCGCAATCCTGACCGCGCAGCGAACACGTATCAAGGCGGAGCTAAAGAAGACCGAAGAGGCCAAGACGGACACCGCACAGCTGTCATTTGCCGGATTTTCCGACGAAGAAAAGCAGCAGTTGGCAGAGAACACCCGGTATTGGGAATCGCGTCTGCGGAAGATCGATGAAGAGCTCAAGAGCGAGCCGGTCCGTATCCGCCAAAGCTACCTCGTTCGTGCGCAGCGCATCGAGCCCGTCGGGCTCGCGTACCTGTGGCCGGTGACGGGTTAAGGGAGCCAGGTCGACATGAGCGCCAAACCGCACAACAAATCGAGTAGTGACTACGAGCTGCGGATTCATCGCGACTGGCTCAACACCTTGCAGCCGGTCGGTCTGGTGGTATCGGCACCGGCACTGGTTGCCGCGCAGGTGTTTCCCGACCGCAACATCACGGCCAAGCAGCAGACGCTGCGTAGTCTGTTTCCACCGCTTAGTCCGACGCCGCCGGACCTTCTGACCGTGCTTCGCGAAGTCCTTGGCTGGCCGATTGATGATGGGACACTGGTGGGCGGACGGTCGGGTGGACCGCCGGTGCCGCCGGAGCTATCGGTGCCGCTGCCGGAGTTTGGCGAGACGCTGCGACCCAGCTACGCCGTGCGGAATCTGTACTGCCAACCGGGTGATGCTGACAGTCCAGCCTGGGCGCTGCTGATCCAGACGCTGCTTCCTCGGACCTCGTTTGATGATCCAGGGGCCGAGGAATCCCGTCGCTGGCACGCGAGTCCGCAGGTCCGTTTGGAGCGTTTGCTCCGCGAAACCGGTGTGCCTGCGGGGATTCTGTGGAATGGCGTGGCGCTTCGGCTGGTCTACGCACCGCGAGGCGAGTCTTCGGGACATCTGACCTGGCCGTTATCGGCGCTGCTGGAAGTCGGCGGTCGCTCGCTTTTGTCGGCACTGGATATGCTTCTGGGTTCAGGCCCGCTGTTTTCCGCGCCGTATCGGCAGTCGCTTTTGCACATCCTGCGTGAGAGCCGCAAGTATCAGAACGTCGTCTCGACGAAGCTGGCGGCCCAGGTGCTGGAAGCGCTCAACGAGCTGCTTCGGGGCTTTGAATCCGCCAGTGCTGCCCGTCACGGTGCGCTGCTCGATTCTCTGATCCGCGAGGAACCCGAGCACGTCTACGGAGGTCTGCTGGCCTCGCTGCTGCGCATCGTGTTCATCCTGTATGCCGAGGAGCGCGGGCTTCTGCCAACCGATGAAGTCTACGTTCGCGGCTACTCCCTAACCGGGCTGTTCGACAAGCTGCGCCAAGACGATGGGCGATTTCCCGACACGATGGAGCAGCGCTACGGTGCCTGGACCCGGCTGTGCGTACTGTTCCGGTTGATCTTCGATGGGGCCAAGCACAACACGCTCCAGCTCCCGGCACGCAAAGGACACCTGTTTGATCCGGACGGCTGGCCGTTTTTGGAAGGCCGACCGCGCAGCGGAGCCCGGCAGGTCGGTGTACGGCTCGATGTTCCGAAGGTATCTGATGCTGCCGTCTATCGGGTGCTACAAAAACTGCTAATTCTCGACGGGGATCGGCTGTCGTATCGAGCGCTTGATGTCGAGCAGATTGGCTCTGTCTACGAAAGCATGATGGGCTTCACGCTCGAACGGGCCAGTGATCTGTCGCTCGGCGTGGGGGGCAAGCACGTTGTCGTCAGCCTGGACGCGCTGCTTGTGGCCAAGGCCAGCGAGCGCAACAAGTGGCTCAAGGAACAAGCCGATGTCGAGCTATCTGGCAAGGCGGCGACCGCGCTGCGGGATGCCACCACGCACGATGACTTGGTGGCTGCGCTGGAACGCAGGCGGTCCCCGCTGACCAAGCAGCCGATTCCCAAAGGTGGCCTGTATCTCCAGCCGACCGACGAGCGTCGCCGCAGTGGCTCGCACTACACCCCGCGCGAGCTGACCGGACCGATTGTGCGCAAGACGCTGGCCCCGCTGCTTTCGGCGCTGGGACCGTCGCCAACACCGCAGCAGATCCTCGACTTGAAGATCTGTGATCCGGCCATGGGCTCAGGGGCGTTTCTGGTCGAAGCCTGTCGACAGCTGGCCGAGCAGCTACTTTCCGCCTGGGATCACCACGGTCGTCCCGACAACAAGCCCGACGATGAAGACTGGACGCTGTTTGCGCAGAGGCTTGTCGCTCAGCAGTGTCTGTACGGCGTCGACAAAAACCCGTTTGCGGTGGATCTGGGCAAGCTGTCTTTGTGGCTGGCCACGCTGGCACGGCTGCACTCGTTTGCGTTTGTGGACCATGCGCTGCGGCACGGTGACTCGCTGGTCGGTCTGTCGCGGGAGCAGGTCGCATCGTTCCACTGGCAGCCGAGCCAGCAGATTCCGCTTCTGCGGACTTGCCTCGATCGTGCGCTCTCTGATGCGGAGTCGCTGCGCAAGCAGATCCAAGCGCTCGCCAATAGCGATGACGATGCCCACAAGATTCAGCTGCACCAACAAGCAAGCGCGGCGCTCGATGAGGTCCGGCTGTATGCAGACTGCGTGGTCGGCTGCTTCTTTGGCGGCCAGAACGACAAGCAGCGCAAGCTGCTGCGCAAGGACTGGGAATCGAAAGTCGCCGAGTGCCTGGCAGATCGTGGTTCCCTGCAAGCGCTGCGCGACTTTGTAACCGAGCTGCGCGAGCCGAGCACTGGCCAGCGTCCGGTTCCTGCCTTCCACTGGCAGCTCGAGTTTCCCGAGGTCTTCAGCCGTCTCAATCCCGGCTTCGACGCCTTCGTAGGAAATCCGCCGTTTGCCGGAAAGAACAACCTGATTGGTGGCAGTCGTCCTGGTTACGTCGACTGGCTCAAGGAATTGCACAAGGACAGTCACGGCAACGCTGACTTGGTCGCGCACTTTTTCCGTCGAACCTTCCAGCTGCTGCGGCAGAGCGGCACGCTAGGACTCATCGCGACCAACACCATCGCGCAGGGTGACACCCGATCGACCGGACTGCGCTATCTGTGTCAGAACGGCGGCACGATCTATGATGCAACGCGCCGCTATAAGTGGCCCGGTCATGCTGCGGTGATCGTCAGCATGGTTCACGTCCAAAAAGGACGCAGCCCCGAAGCGAAGTTCCTAGACGGCAAACCGGTCTCCCTCATCACAGCCTTTTTGGCACATTCCGGTGATAGTAACGACCCACAGCGTCTCTCTGAAAATTGTGAAAGAGCGTTCATTGGATACGGAATCTATGGAGGCGGATTCACATTTGAAGATGGCAATGAAGAAGCAACTCCGCTCAGCGAAATGTGGAGACTCATAACAGAAAACGTCAAAAACCAGGAAATAATACAGCCCTATTTAGGAGGAGATGAATTCACGTCTAGTCCAGTCCATTCTATAAAAAGGTATGTAATAAATTTTGGGCAAATGCCGCTTGAACAGGCCAGTGTCTGGCCGGAGCTGCTCAAAATTATCGAACAAAAGGTAAAACCATACCGAGACTCTCTGCCGCGCAAAAATGCAACAAATTGCCGTCGAGGGTCGGCATGGTGGCAATTTGGAGCGTTCCCTGTCGAACTTAGTCGGAGAAGTCTTATGTTTGAAAACATCCTGTTTCATCCCAATCTTTTTCAATCGCTCTCGTTCGGGTTTGTGCCTGCGCGGACGGTTATTGCTGCACCGCATAATGCTATTCTCATTGACAGGTGGTCTGGATTCGCAACTCTTCAGAGTCGTATTCACGATATCTGGGTGCGATTCTTTGCATCGTCGATGAAAGATGATTTGAGGTACACACCATCGGACTGCTTCGAGACCTTCCCATTTCCGGTGGGCTGGGAGTCCGATCCGCAGCTGGAGGCGGTCGGGCGCGAATATTATGACTACCGGGCGCAACTTATGGTGCGCAACAACGAGGGGCTGACCGCGACCTACAACCGCTTTCACGATTGCTGCGAAGCCGATCCAGAGATCGGGAAGCTGCGGACGCTCCACGATGCGATGGACCGTGCAGTGCTGGCGGCGTACGGATGGACGGACCTGCAGCCACAGTGCAAGTTCCTGCTCGATTACGAAGACGAAGACAGCGAAGACGAAGAAGAGTCGGGACGTCCCCGCAAGCGCAAGAAGCCGTGGCGCTACCGCTGGCCCGATGAAGTCCGTGATGACGTACTGGCCCGACTGCTTGCGCTCAACAGCGAGCGTGCGCAGCAGGAACGCGAGCAGCAGATGGCAGCGGCGTTCTTGGGGGACACAAAGCCCAAGCCTGAAAAAAAGGCCAGCCGATCCAAAAAGCCAGCCAAGAAGCCCGAGGAACCCAGCGGAGGACAGGGCAGTCTGTTCTAGGACGCAATCGCTATCGAGCGGACCCGACTTTGCTAGGATGCGCGCATGACGACATCGGCAGAGGTTCGCAAAGCGCTGGTCGCAACGCTGGCGCTCGATCTGATCGGTCCTGGGCCTGGGCATCCTTTGGCTGGCGAGCAGCTCTGGGAGGGGGATCCGCCGTCGCGCTGGTATCTGACGGGCTTTCTGGTCCCAACCAGGGCGCCGGAGTCGCAGCGCTTCGATCCCAGCTCGGTCGAAGGAATCGGTGCGCCGATTGCGGGCGATGATGGCGCGGGCCCCAGCGATGACGACACGACGCCAGAGGTTCAGACGCCTCGGAAGGTCTATCTTCCCTCGTCGCTCGGCGTCAGCATCCTGGTTCCCGCCAGTGCCGAATCGCTACAGGTCGAGCTTCTGTGGGGGGACTACAAAAAGATTGTGGCCGCTGTGGCTGGTGCGTCGGGGGTGGTCGAGCGCAAGGTCTGGCAGCGCGAGCCGCGAAGCGAGCTGATTCAGCTCCCGCTGACCGCCGGTACCATGCCGCTTGACTCGAAAGAGGTTCCGAATAGTCGGGGCGTGAAGATCTATCTGACCGCCCGCCCGGTGGGGGAACGGGCCGGACTGCCGCCAGGGACCCGTGCCGTATCGGTGTTCGTGGTCAATGAACGTGACCCAAAGGAAGAGGAACGAGTCGAAGAGGCGAACCTCTTTCAAGTCGAGCTGCGGGTGTCGCTGCCTGCGAACTCCGGGGGCTTTGTGCCCAGGCCGAACGTGCGCGGTCTGCGTGTCGACGACCCGGACGAGCGCATCGCAGACTTGCAGTACGCCGATGTCTGTGAGTTCGCGGTGGGCCACGGTGTCGCGACCCATGCGATCGTGAAGGACGGTCGCTGCGATGAAGTGAGAACCACCTTTTTACCGCAGGCGACCGTCGAGCGAGTCGAAGCAGGCAAGCAACCCAAGCTGACGCTGCAAATGGAAACACTGGCCGACATGGCAAGCGCCGATGAGGTCGTTGCGGAGCTTGGCAAGCTGCCGGTGGCGTACGCAGAGTGGATCACCGCACAGGGCAAGCGTGTTCACGCTGCGCCACGACGGGCCGCGGTTGCGTCTGATCTGCTCGAACGCTGCAGCCTTGCCGAAAGACGGATTCGCGAGGGGATCGATCTGCTCAAGCAGCCCGTGGTGCTGGATGCGTTTCGGATTGCCAACCGTGCAATGGCCAGGGCCGCTCGACAGCGCAACGCACAGATTCAAAAGAAGTCCCCAGAAGCGGTCGACCCACCCGCCTGGCGTCCGTTTCAGCTCGCGTTCCTGCTGCTCAACCTGCGCGGCATCGTGGAACCCCAAAGCGCCGACCGCGAAGTGGTAGACCTTCTGTTCTTCCCAACCGGTGGTGGTAAGACGGAAGCCTATCTGGGCCTTTCGGCCTTTACGCTGGTGCTGCGACGGCTGCGCGATCCATCGCTGGCGTCAGCGGGTGTCGCAGTGCTGATGCGCTATACGCTGCGGCTGCTGACGCTGGATCAGCTGGGCCGAGCTGCTGGGTTGATCTGTGCGCTGGAGCTAGAACGGCAGAAGGCACCGGCCAAGCTGGGCAAGTGGCCGTTCGAGATCGGACTGTGGGTCGGTCGCAAGGCGACGCCGAATCGCCTCGGCAAAAAGGGAGACATCGACCCCAGCAGTGCACGCAGCAAGACCCTGGCGTACAAAAACGACAGTCGGAACCGGCCCGTTCCCATTCCGCTGGAAAAGTGTCCATGGTGTGGTCACAAGTTCGGGACTGGGTCGTTCAATCTGGTCCCCAACGATGATCAGCCAACGGACTTGAAGATTACCTGCGCCGACCCAAGCTGCGCGTTTACTCGCGATCGGCCACTGCCGATTGTCGCAATCGACGAGCCTTTGTATCGGCGGCTGCCATGTTTCCTGATCGCGACGGTGGACAAGCTTGCTTCACTGCCCTGGCTGGCTGCACCAGGAAAGCTATTTGGAAAGGTCACAAGCTACGATGCGGCAGGCTTCTACGGTCCAGGGGATCGCGGAAGTGGTACGCGCCTGCCCAAGCCACTGCTGCCACCGGAGCTGATCATTCAGGATGAGCTGCATCTGATCAGTGGACCGCTCGGCACCATGGTGGGGCTGTATGAAACGGCGGTAGAAGCGCTCTGCACACGCGAAGTCGGCGACAAGCTGGTGCTACCCAAGATCGTTGCCTCTACGGCTACTGTGCGACGAGCCGAGGCGCAGGTGCGGGCACTGTTTGGTCGGAGCCAGGTCGATGTGTTTCCTCCGCCAGGGCCAGATCGCAGGGACACCTTCTTTGCGCGGACCGCGAGCCCGATTGAAAAGGAGCCACGCCTCTACGTTGGAGTGGCGGCGCAGGGACGGAGCTTGAAGGTCGTGCTGCTGCGCACCTATCTGGCGCTGCTGTCTGCCGCCAAGGTTCACTATGAAGCCGCAGGAGGGGCGCAAAATCCCGACAACCCAGCCGACCCCTATATGACGCTGTTGGGATACTTCAATGCGCTGCGGGAACTGGGCGGCAGTCGGCGCATCGTCGAAGATGAGGTACGGGGACGCCTCACCGGCTACGGACGACGGAGAAGGATGAACGAACCACCAGGACACTTTACGGATCGAACCATCCGATTCGAGACGCTGGAGCTGACCTCGCGAGTCGACACCAGCGAGGTGTCGGTTGCAAAGGAACATCTGTCCCTGCCGTTTTCATCGGACCAGCACGTCGATGTCGCGCTTGCCACCAACATGATTTCCGTGGGTCTGGATATCTCGCGGCTCGGGCTGTTGGTGGTGCTGGGCCAGCCAAAGATGACAGCTGAGTACATCCAAGCAACCAGTCGGGTCGGTCGCGAAGAGGCAAAGCCCGGACTGGTGGTGACACTCCTGAATGTCCACAAGCCGCGTGACCGCTCTCACTACGAGCGCTTCGAGGCTTATCACGAGACCTTTTATCGTGCGGTGGAAGCCACCAGTGTTACGCCCTTTGCGCCGCGTGCCATCGATCGCGGACTGGCTGCAGTGACGGTCACGCTGGCTCGACATGGGGAGCCAGCCATGACCAAGCCCATCGCGGCAGGCGAACTACCCGAACATCGCAGCAAGCTTGACTTCGTTCGTCAGCGGCTACGGAAACGGGCAGAGAATCATCGCAAGTTCGATTCGAGCGAAGAGCAAGCAGAGCTCTGCCACAAGGTCGAGGCTCGGCTGGCCGACCTGCTAGATGCATGGGAGGGAATCGCTCGCGAGGCGGAGTCGCAGAGCGGACTTCAGTACTGGCACGAGGTGTCGAGTCGTCAGGCGCTTCTCCATGCACCGCTGGATCCAGACCTGAAACGGGAGCCGCCTCAGTCACCGCTGCGCAAGTTCAAGGCGCAGTGGTCCCTGCGTGATGTAGAAGCCGAGGTGCCGGTGCTGGTCAAGCGCCTGGACGGAGGGGAGGTCTAATGAGCCGCGTAAGCATTCGCCAGAGTCAGGTTGTTTCCACCTACGGTCCAGGAGCGCTGGTTGATCTGCCTGACTATGGCGTGTTGGTTGCAGGATTGGAACACTGGCCCGGAGACAAACCGCTCATCCATGAGCCTCGGCTGCTCGCCAGTCTGCGTGAGCGACTGGGTCTGCCGGCGCTGGAGCTACGTGCGCCCCCTGTGCCAGAGCGGCCGGATCGCGATGACGGCATTGCCGGGATGGCAGCATGGGAGTTCCCCGAGTGGTTTGTGGCTCAGTACGAGCGGATTAGCAAAAGTCATGGACGCTCTCGGCCTCTGTGTCACCGCACCGCGCTGCGCCAAGGACGACTCGTAATCGATGACCTCAAAGGAAAATCTCGTCGCTGGCCCGTGGTCCCTGTTCGCTTTGTGCAAGGCTGTCCCAATGGTCACATCAGTGACATCGATTGGCGCAAAGTTGTGCATGGGGAAGGCGTGTCGTGTGGTGGGCTGCTCTGGCTCGATGAACGCGGCACGACCGGCGACCTGACTGAGCTGTACCTCCGCTGCGAAGCCTGCGAAAAGGAGTTGCCGCTGGTCCGTTTACAAGGGGGTGCGAATCAGCACACCGTGCTCGGTTTGTGTCAGGGCGAACGATTGTGGCTCGGCCCGGCTGCGCGTGAGGTTTGTCAGGGGGAAGATGGCAAACCGCATGGGAACCGGCTCTTGATTCGACACGCCAGCAACGCCTACTTTCCCATCGTCGAGAGGGCGATATCCATACCAGATGCGGATGCGGACTTGCGACGGGCCGTCGATGCCGTATGGGATGACTTTCTGCAATATGCAGAGAGCGTCACGGATGTCCGCAGGGAGCGGAAGAAGCAGCGAGTGGCGGAGTGCCTGAAGGGAATCGACGACGATCGGGTGTGGGCCGAGTGCCAGCGACGGGTTCAGACTGATGAGGTTGCGCCTCCCTCCCTAAAGGACGTCGAGCTAACCACCTTCCTGTCCGTTCCTGAAGAGCTGGGAGAAGACGTACCCGAAGGGGACTTCTATTCTCGACGCCTTCATATCGCTCTGCCGCCACGCATCGAGCGTGTCGTGCTCGCGCATCGGCTGCGCGAGGTCGTTACGCAGGTTGGCTTCACCCGATTTGAAGCACCGACCGAACCACTAGGGGAAGACCTTGACCTGAAGGTTCGAGTGGCCAATCTAGCCTTGGATGTAAAGTGGCTTCCTGCGATTGAAAATCGTGGTGAGGGAGTCTTTCTTTCTCTCGATGCGGAAGCGGTCGAGCGCTGGTCCCGTCGTAGCGCAGTCCGACAGCGTGCAGCCAAATTTCGTAACGGCCTTCAGGACAAGTACAAGACTGACTTCTCGATCGATTTCGTAACCAGCGTGTGCATGCCGTACATTCTGCTGCACTCTCTGTCTCATCTACTTCTCACTGCGGTGTCGCTGGAGTGTGGCTATTCCTCGGCCAGCATTCGGGAGCGGATCTACGTTCGCTCAGCAGTGCGCGAAACCAGAGACCCCGCGTATGGCCTGCTGCTCTATACAGGAACGCCGGACGCGGAAGGAACACTCGGGGGCTTGGTAGAAATCGGACGGAGAATTGATCGCCACCTGAACTCGGCCATCGAGCTGGGCACCCTGTGTAGCAACGACCCAGTGTGCGCCCACCACTTTCCCGACGATCCTTACGATGGTCGCCCGCTGCTCGGAGCCGCTTGTCATGGCTGTCTGCTGATTGCCGAGCCATCGTGCGAACGGCGCAATGAGCTACTAGACCGGGCGTTGGTGGTTCCAACGGTCGAGGAGAGTGCAGTCGCGTTCTTTGGAGAGACTCTGTGAGTGCTGGGTACGACCGGCTTTCATCGTCTGCTTTGCTGAGTGTCGCATCAGCCCTTTCACGAGGAGCACTCTCGATGGCTGCCAGCCGGGACCAGCTGCAACGGTTGCTGAGTGTTGAGGACGCAGATGCAATCGGAAGACTGCTCACTGAGCTGAAGAACGCAAGAATGGATGGCGAGCAGGCAGCAGTGACACTGCGACTCTTGGCGGATTCTCGAAAGGCTCAGGAGTCAGTTCCGAAGCCGCAACTGGTGTGGTCTGACTTGGACGTTCGAGGGAATCGCGATACGTCAGTGGTGGCCCATGAGCTGTTTCGCAGTGCTCAGAGATACGTGCTGGTCTCCACGTACAACTTGGGACACAAACGAAGGGAGGGAGAAGAGCCGGGACACCCTCTGCTAAGACCCCTTGCGGAGCGCATGGCACAACTACCCAAGCTGCGGGTGCGGCTGTTCTGCAACCTCAAGCGGATGCCCTGGCAGATGGAAGCCAATCAGGAGCAGGTCGTCGCGGACTTTGCCCGCTGGTTTCAAGCCGAACTGTGGCCCTGGTCGCGCCTGCCCGAACTGTACTTTGATCCACGGTCGCTCGCGCCGCAGAAAGAAGATGACGCAGCCAAGGCCACCGCATGCCTGCACGCCAAGTGCATCCTGATCGATGATGAGCAAGCGTTTGTTACCTCCGCAAACCTGACCACCGCGGCGCAAAGCCGAAATATCGAAGCCGGAGCGCTCCTCCGCGATGTCTCCTTTGCCAAGAGTCTGCGACTACAGTTTGAAGCCCTCATCAACCGAAACTTGGTGTGTAGGGTTCCAGATGTCCATTGGAGCCAGCCCGCCGAACGCTAGCACCAAGACAGACCATAACTCGGTCGCCAGCTGGGAAAGCAGACAAGACGAACCGGCGCCGAAGTCTGCTGTGACGAGCAGGTAGTAACCGCCTGCTTGTGGGGGACCAACGGAAGGAAACGGAACAGAATCCGATCGCGCCAGAGAAAGTTAGCGTGACAGGTAAGTAGGAAGCCGCGATCTCCTGAATGCAAATGCAATCAACCCAAGCCAGGACATTACGGGTGGTCAGAATGTCCCAGATCAGCGGACTGAAAACCGGCTTGCGGACTGGTAGCCAACTGGGGCCGTGGCAGGCCTGCCTGTCCGCGCATGGTCTCAATGAAGCGGCCCTCGTCGGAAATCAGAACTTTCTGATTGACCCAGCTCCGCCGCGTTTCGCTTCTGGGATATCACGGTAATCGGAGGCGTCGTGCTCTCTGCGCAATCGTCGTCACTGCAGTCCGCACTTGGTATCGGCATCCTGCGCCGACTGAATCAGCTTCGACACCAGCGATGGATACCAGACGCCCCCTTCCTTCGGTTTGAGTCCTTCCAGCGATAGTCGGATTCCCACTTCCTGAAGCGTCATTCCCTGCGCTCGCAGCTCACACGCTCGGCGGGCAGCCGCAGCACGGTCATTGGGAGCAGCACGATTGAGCAACAGTCCTACCTGCGCCGGATGCCACTTCCCACCGCGCTCCGGAGTCAGCTTCGCCTTCCGCAGCCGCACGCCGATCTGACTAAGACTGAGCCCGTCCTCCCGCAGCTTTTGGGCCAGCACCGTCGCTGCTTCTGGGTCGAAGCGAGCCGGAACGTGTGGTCTGTTTGTCCGCATTGTGTGCATTCCTTCGCGCTGAAGGATGATTCCGATGCGATTCACTCTCCACGTTCCGTTCCGTCGCGCAGGTGTCTGTACGGCGTTCAGTCGCTGCGCAATCTTAGCAAAGGATAGCCCCTCTGCGCGCAGGCTCTTGATCTTCCGGATCACCTCCTGCTCGTCGGGAATCGGTATCAGCTTGCGGCGCCCCGAGTTGTCGCACTCCGTGCCAAACGCAAAGCCATACGGAGCCGGCCCAAGGCGCACCCCCTGCGCCTTCATGTGCCGCAGCGCGTCGCGAGTCCGCTCCGAAATCATCTCCCGCTCGAACTGCGCGTAGTTCGCCAGATTCATTAGCACCATGCGCCCCGCCGCCGAGTGCGTGTTGACCATCCCACACAGAGACAGCAAGTGATACCTCTCGTCAGAAAAGAACTCCTCGACGAGCGTACAGACATCCCGCAGCGCCCGACTCAACCGATCCAGCTTCACGACGATCAACGTATTCGCTCGCCCTCGCCGGAGCAGCTGGAGGGCAGCCTGAAGACCCGGACGGTCCAGCGTCCCGCCAGATATCCCTTCATCCACTTTTATGTCGATTAGCTTAATCCCATAAGCCTTGCAATAGGCCCTTAGCCTGTCGCGTTGTGCGTCCAGACTGACCCCCTCGGAGACCTGCTCCTGTGTGCTCACGCGAACGTATCCGATGGCCGTTTGTGTACCGTTTGTATGTCGCTGTGTGTTCATGGTCCGCGTAATAACTTTTGTTCACGGACGCC
>Ga0154020_10002435_pt1 | contig 22720 bp, 15 predicted proteins | sample Klosneuvirus_201_FD_109709 | JGI IMG/M metagenome (GOLD analysis project Ga0154020, IMG submission 109709) | Active sludge microbial communities from wastewater, Klosterneuburg, Austria - Klosneuvirus_20160825_MG | ecosystem: Engineered > WWTP > Aerobic digester > Activated sludge | place...
TGGGGCAGTGACTGTAACACCAGCGTCAATAGTGACATTGTCATAAGTATTATATTTTACTATTTGGGCGACACTGCCGGCAGCTACGGTGTAGGTGTTAGAGAGGTTGGTGGTGAGGGTAACTGTGCCCGACCCTGTCGAAAGCACGGTGGCCTCTTGGCTTTGGCCTGCACCCGTACCCGTCATTTGAATAATAAGCACCGTGTCGTCAGGGTAAAAGCCGGATGTAGAGGCTACATTAACAACGGCTTGGCCAGATGCGGATGTTGTACTAAGCGTAGAAGCGACCGTGTTAATAGTAAGGTCACGGTAAAAAGTAAACGTGCTGGCAACCGTAAGGCCTGGGTCGGCCATGTCAAAACGACCACGCTGAACACCCGTAGAATCAATAAAGAACAGGCTAGAATCACCAGCCGATCCTGCCGTTGTGCCACCAGCTTTAACCGATGTTCCACTTGCGCCACTCACCGTTAGTGCGCCAGTGCTTGTTAGGTTACCATCGCTCAAAGTTGTTGAGCCCGCGCCAGTAACTACTCCGCCCAAAAAGTAACCCTGAAAGAAGCGGTTGGTTAAAGTAGTGTAGTCGGTGGTCGTTGCACCAATGTTTTGTGCAAGGTATTTAGTAACTGTGGCGCTGACGTCATAGCTTACTGCTGGGCTAACGGTCAGTGTGGTTGTGCCACCACCTGCGGTAATGCGGGTATAGTAGTCTTGGCCGGCGTTGTTAATATATATGATATCGTTGTTTGCAAATGCACCCGCAGCAATAAGCGTTACTGTTGTAACATTGGTGCGGGCAGTGGCTTCGGTAGTACCTGTAGTGCCCGTTGCACTGTTGTTAGCTGTAATATTACCGCCGTCGGTAACGCGTAGTACTGCTGTGCCGGCGTCTTGGAACTCCAGCAAATCACCAGTACCACTGTTGCTGACTGTTAAGGCGTCTGTGGCTATACCGGTGTTTAACTGTTCTACCTTTAGCACAAAACCGCTGGTTGTACCATTGCTGGTTGGGTTACTAAAGATAAGTGAATCATCGACATTGGTGAGGTCTATGCGAGTATCAGATCCGTTGCCGTCGATATTATAACTGGCTTGCAGGGTGCTAGCAGAACCAGAACAGTTTACAAGTACAAGCAGACAGAATGTGTCGTTGGCCGTGATGGCGGGGATTGTTACGTCGTAGTTAGTGGCGGCTACTTGGGTGGCTGACTTGATTGTTACAGAGCTGGATGAACCGTCGTTGACTATTAGGCTACCAGCCTGTCCTGAAGCACCTAGGGTAGTAACGCCCAGGCTAGATACGTTGAAGTTAGTAGCATTAATAAGGTTTGTTATTGTGCCACCAAAGCTTATGCCCGTGTCGGCTGTGCCTTGGATGGCGATACCTATTGCAGTGGCGGAGGCTCCACCGTCTTTGACTGTTAGGGATATACCCGTTTGGTTACCAGAAGCGCTGTTTGGAACAGTAAAGTTAGTAGACTGGTCAAGGCTTAGGCCTGTGACTGCGGCTGTTTGGGTTACGGCATTTGGTGACGCACCAGCGAGTAGTATGCCTGTACCGGTATTATAGGCCGATGGTTTTATGCTTAACGCCGTGAGATTACCAGATTGGAAATTGAATAATCCATTTGTTGTATCGTTGTTAAATGAGAAGTTACCTACGTAACCAGGTACTGTTAGACGGCTTTTACTTAGCGCTGTTGTAGCATTGCTGTCGCCTGAACCAAATATTATTCCGTCATAAACACCGTCACCATATACACGAAGTAGCCCGTTGACAACAGCACCTGCTCCTTGTGCGCCACCGTCTGGCGTATACACTCCCATACTTGTGCCGGTCTGTACTTGTGCACCCCAGGCAACTACATCAACTCCACTATTAGTAATCGTAATGACTGGGAAAATTTCTGTAGGGCTACCCGTAAAGGTTTGAGTAACGCTATAGCGTTTCCAGGCTGTAGTAGCAGTTATGTTTGCTACTGTGCCTGTTGTTGGAGTACCAGCCGTGGAATCGAGACGGATTGTAACAGGCTGGCTACCACTATTTGTTTTAAGCCAAACACTATAGGTGTATGTTCCTGCACTTGAAATATTACTATGCTCATAGGCCAAATAGCCACCCGCGGATGTACTAGTAAGCTTATCTGCCGTTGTCGTGCCGTCTGGTGCTGGGTTACTAGCGCCATCATTGCCAGTTACAGTAATATTCGTTGGGGTAGCGTAAACGTAACCATTATCGAATTCTTGTGTAAGGCCAATCAGATTACCTATTACACCAGTACCGCCATAAGGGCTATTGATAGTGCCTGTTGTTTCTAAGTCTGTTGCTAGGGTTATACGGCTGTTGGTTGAATCTAGATTGAACAAGCTACTTCCGGCTGCGTTTTGTATCTGGAAGGCGCTAGTTGAGTTTGTTTGATTTCTGAAAGTACTTGCTCCACCGTCGGCAATAGTCAATACATCTGCTGTAGTGGCGGTGGTATCACGAACTCTAAATAGGTTGCCGGTGCCGGCACTTTGGACGTCTAGGCCACCAACTGCACCTGTGGCTAGTTGGTTAATGTTGAGGATGTAGGCGGAAGTTGAACCACCTGATGATGGGTTGCTAAGGATGAGTGAGCCGTCGGTACTGGTTAGTGCAATGGTGGCGTCCGAACCGTCGGCATCGGCGTCATAAGACTGTTGCAAAGTAGTGCTGTTACCGCCACAAGATGCGTCAGTGGCGTTACAGACAACTTTGACTACACCGTTTTCGATAATACTTACTTTGTTGGTGGTGGAGTTATAGAACAAGCCACCGTTTAGAGCTGACAAGTTAGTAGTAGGGACAGCTGTAGCCGAATCAAGTTGCAAGATTGTGGTAGCTGTATCTGTACCAGTAGAGTTGCCAACTTTGAGCAGGTTACCGCCACTACCACTACGAGCTGAAGTATCGACTGTGAGTAGCGAAGCGGATGATGCATCGAGAACTTGTAGGGCAGTAGCCGATGCGGCACCTTGAATTGTGGTGACCCCAGAAAGTGAGTTGCCAATACTAACTGCACCTGTGCTAGTGCCAGTGTTAATGTTGGTCGCAAAGTTGCTAGAGGCGTTAATATTGGCTGTTGCACCAGAGATAGTTGCACCTAATGTTCCTGTTAGTAGTCCGTTGACCGTAGCCGAGGTTGTAACAGTGAGTGTACCAGTAACTATAGTATCTCCACCGGCTGGAGTTATGGTTAGATCGCCTGCTCCAGTTGTTATATCATTGCCGTTTACAGCTAGGTCGCCAGTGAGTGTGGTGTTGCCTGTTACGCCAAGTGTTGTAGAGACAAGTGCTGCGCCTGTCACATCTAAAGCAACCGTTGGGGCTACGGTTGAACCGATACGTATGTTTCCAGCAATGACGTTTTGATCAGCAGAGCTGTTATATATAGAATAGTTACCTGTTGGGATGGTTGATGTTCCGATCAAAAGATTTGTATTATTTGTGGCTGTAGCTTGTTCAAGTACATTAATACCAGCAGCGTTTGTAATAACCCCGCTTGAAACCTCCACAGCAGCACTAACCTGCACACCATATCCGTTAGTGATCGTACCGCTATTTAGTGCTATTAAATCAAACAAACCGCCTCTTGCTGTGCCTATCGTACCGCCATCGGCCTGAGTATCGCCATAAATTCCGTTTACTTGTGCGCCTGATGTATTCGAGCCAGTCGCATAACCCTGACCAAACAGCCCAGAGTAATTGGCTACTGAGGCACTACTAGGGTTTACAGTAATTGCTGTATATACTGCGCTACTACCAGTGGTGGATGTAGTAGATCCGTCAACAAAAACCACGTTATTGTATGTACCTCCAGCTATACCCGACACTAGCAATCGACCTGCGTTAGCTAACGAGGAGGTTCCGATTCCTATCTTGTTATTTGATGCGTCTACAAATAGTGTGTTTGTATCAAATGCTACGTCACCGTCTGCCTGGACAGTTAGTCTTGTTAGGCTATTTGTTTCTACGTTTAAGTCGTAGTTAGCATTAATACCTAAAGTTGCGTTAGCAGTAAAGGCGTTGCCACCATTGATGAATGCGCCAGTGGCGGTGGTAGTATCTATAGAGAGTACACCTGCCGAGTTGATCAATCCGCCACCTACAAAGTCAGTAAAGACATCACTGCCGAAGGTAAAGTTGTCGCCTGCTTCTACTGTTAAACCACCGTTTAGGGTGGTGAGTTGGGTGACAGTAAATGCTCCGGCATTTGTTGTCGTAATACCTGTCCTACCAAGTGATAGAGCAGAAGCATTGGCCGAGCCTAGTGAAATAGTACCAGCAGTGCCGGCAGCTGTTCCTACATCGATTGCTACATTACCTGAGTTACCTGATGTAGTGGTGTTTCCTGTTTGGATAGTTATGTTGTCGGAGGCGGTACTAGTGCGATTGGCTGTTCGTACGTTATTGGATACAAGTGCGAGTGGAGCTACGTTAAGCTTCATTCTGTTGCCTGAGTTTGTCATTTCGCTGTCCCATGACGGACCGCTTGTCCCACCGACTCTCATCGTGATGTATAAGTCCTGGCTCCATGGGATAGACGAACCAAATGCAGTTACAGATCCTAAGTTGACCGAGATGTAGCCATTTACGACACGAACAAGGTTGCCGGTGCTTCTGGTTTCTAACCACCAACAGTCGTCGGTACTAGAGTTAAGCGAACAAACACCCTGTGCCGATGCACCAGAACCAACAGAGTCATAAAGCTTGAACTCGATGTGGTAATTACCATCAGGGACAATAGCGCCCGTGCTAGTCAGTATCCTGGCTTGGAAGTTGACTGTAGTGTTAGGTGTTTGGGCCTGTGCAATCTGTGGAGCAAAGAGAGCTACAAGTACACTACCGGGGACGATGAGAGCAATGGCTGCGATCAGCATTCCTCTCAACAGTAGTGTACGTGTTGCACTCTTTGCTATGGCCCGGGAACCACGAAAATCACGGATCTTAGACTGTCGTCTACCGTGTTGAACGCATACCTTTTGGTTGTTTTGTTTTGTTTTTTGTTGGTTCATGACTAGCGTCCCGGCTAGATGTACCGCTTCGAGTTAGGAGAGAGTATTTTACACTACCCTAACTTCGGGGTTTTGTTTTTTATTGGTTCGCGAAAATTTTTGTTTTTGTTTTCTTTCAGACTTTTTACTATTTTTGTAATCGGCCGAAATGTTTTTATTTTCGAGAACTGCCGTAATTATACATATCTAGACTATTAAATACTATATATTTTGTGTTCAATTGTATAAATCTTTTACCGATGTTAATTATTGTGTATACAAACCTGTAAAATAAGTATAATGATGACTATTGTACAACGATATTATCCAATTTAAACTAGAAAATATGAATGATTCTGTATGAATTACTCAAAAACTCCCAGGACCATGGTCCTGGGAGTTTTCCACAGTGCTAAATACTAAATTAGGCAATTTTTGTAATTTTGATTGTCGTAAACTGCTGGCGATGCCCGCGTACTTTTTTTACACGCTTCTTGGCTTTGTAGCGAATTGCAGTCACTTTATCACCCTTGACTAGAGTCTCGGTGACTTCCGCGGTGACTTTTGCGCCGGCCACTGTAGGAGTACCAACGGTAACGTTTGTGCCATCGATTACCATAAGTGGTTCAAAGCTAATGTTTTTTTCATCTTCGATATGGAATACATCAAGCTCCATGCCTTCGGTGACGACATACTGCTTGTTTCCACTCTGAATTACTGCTTTTTTCATCTGATTTCCTTAAATTACTAATATGATTCGATTAACTATACCAAATCTACCTCTGTTTGTAAAGACTCTAAGCCCTAATCAGCATGACTCTTAATTCTTGGCCTTCTACCTTCACGACTTCGTCGTGCATGGTATCGCTCATTTCAGCCATAAGTTCACCCGCAACAAGTGTTTCTTCTTCTATTAGATTCGAATGCTCACTAATGGCATCTTTTAGCTCACCTACCGCTTGTAAAGCAAGTTTAATTCTGTCGTCTACATCAAGACCAGCACTTTTACGAGCATTCTGGACTGCACGAATAACCTCCCTAACAAGCCCTTCACGGTGAAGTTCTGGGGTAATATTTTTATCGATCTGTGCCTCAAATTTTCCGTCAAGCACTATGCTCGATGAAATATTTTTGACATTAAGTTCTTCTTTTGCAATCTCAAGAAGATCCGCAGAAAACTCACGAGACCACTGTAAATTAGCGGATCCAAGTGGCTGCCTAACCTTAATACCTTCTCTGGCCCTAAGTTCCAGACCTCCTGTAATTAATTTTCTAAGTGCGGCCATTTCATCCACAGCAAGTTCATTTACGTGCCCTGCAGGAATCCAGTAATTTAGATGAACAGATTCGCCATCCGTAAGGCTCCTGTAGAGTTCTTCGGCAAGAAATGGAGTAAATGGTGCAAGCACATGAACAAGTCGTACCAAAACATAGTGAAGTGTCGTATAGGCATTGTTCTTGTCGGTATCGTCACCAGATTTCCAGAATCGACGCCGGCTACGTCGAACATACCAATTGGAAAGATCATCTACAAACGGCAGAATGGGCTTCATGGCATTTGGTACGTCGTAGAGATCCATGTTCTTCTCGACCTCTCCAGTTAGCTCATGAAGGCGAGCGATAATCCAGATATCAAGCGGGTTCGTGCAAGCTGAGCTTGGATCAGCCACTTCTTTCGGCGAATCCCACTTGTCTACCTCGGCGTACATGGTGAAGAAGTCATATACATTCCATATCATGCTCAGTTTTCGCTGAGTGTCAGCCAAGTCTTTGTCGCTGACTATCACGTCCTCACCAGATAGCACCGGTGAACTCGCAAGTGCATAGCGAAGTGCATCAGCGCTAAACTTGTCCATCATTATATTAGGATCTTCATAGTTTCCTAACGATTTGCTCAGTTTCTTGCCGTCAGAACCCATCACAGACCCAGTGACAATAACGTTTTTGAAAGCATTTTTTTCAAATAACCCTACATTAACCGCATGTAAGTAGTAGAACCAAGCACGTACTTGACCAACGTATTCTGCGATGAAATCACCAGGGAAATTCTGCTCGAATTTATCTACGTTCTCGAACGGATAGTGAAATTGAGCGAAAGGCATAGATCCAGACTCAAACCAACAATCCATTACTTTCTCTATTCGTTTGTATTCAAGTCCTTCTATTGTGAAAGTTACATCATCAATCCAGGGTCGATGATAGTCGTCTAGCACCACCCCCGATAAATCCTTTAGCTCAGCGTATGAACCAACCACTTTGATATGCTCTTTTCCATCACTGTCATAAGCCTTCCATACAGGCATGGCTGTTGCCCAGAATCTGTCACGACTCAAGTTCCAGTCAGGTGCAGACTCGACAGTCTTTTCAAATCGACCGTGTTTTATATGCTCCGGGAACCAGTTAATGTTACCGTTTTGCTCAAGCATCTCTGTTCGTTGGCTATCAACATCCATAAACCAACTAGGGTGTGCTCGATACTGAAGTTTGGTACCACAACGATGGCAGTGTGGGTATTCGTGTGTGATATATTCGATCTTCCAAACAACACCCTGCTCTTTGAGGTCTTTGGCAATCTGCTTGTTGTGCTCCCATATCTGCATGCCTTTCCATGGGCCTTCGGTATAATACCCTTTTTCATCAGTATCGAGCACAAATGGTACCTTATGTTTTTTGGCAAAGATGTAGTCATCTTCACCATAACCAGGCGCCTGATGTGCGATACCAGTACCGTCTTCATCTGTAACGAAGTCCGCATGCCACACTCTATGCGCGTTCTCGCCACGATTTACAAATAATGGCTTATAGCTGAGTCCAACCAGCTCTTTTCCTTTGAAGCTTCGCAGAACTTTGTGTTCTATTGGCTGGTGTTTTTCATCAGTGAATACCTTCTCGACAAGCTTACTAGCAAGAACAAACACCTCACCGGCATGTTCGATCTCTGAATACTCTATATCTTTTCCGACTACCAGTGCGGTATTTGCATTGAGAGTCCATGGAGTAGTCGTCCAAACAAGCAGACACCTCTTGTCACCCTCAAGTTCAAACTTTACATAAACACTAGGGTCGGTAACATCCTGATAGCTATTGTCCATGGCTACTTCGGCCTTCGAGATAGGCGTTGCGTCGCGCGTACAGTAGAGGAGGACCTTTTCGCCTTCATAGATCTTGCCTTTGTCGTAGAGCTGTTTGAATGCCCACCACACAGATTCCATGAACTCTTTATCCATGGTTTTGTAGGCTCCTTTAAAATCTACCCACCGACCAATGCGATCGATCGTCTTTTCCCAGAGATCACCTGTCTGTACCATATTGTCACGACAAGTAGTGATGTATTCTTCAAGACTTATCTTGGTGCCGATGTCTCGTTTGTCGGTAATTCCCATCTTTTTCTCGGTGAATACTTCTGCGGGCAGACCATGGCAATCCCAGCCCCAAACACGCTCTACTCGCTTACCTTTCATTGTCCAGTAGCGTGGTATAACATCCTTAACGATAGAACTAAGAAGAGTCCCGTGATGTGGCTCGCCAGTGATAAACGGAGGGCCATCATAAAAAACATAACTATTCGTTATTGGACGAGACTCTACAGACTTCTCGAAAGTCTTGTTCTTTTTCCAATACTCAACAAGATCTTTCTCGTACTCTTCTGCACTACGCCTACCTTTTTGAAACTTCACTTACTGTTCTCCTTTAAATAAAAATAGCCTCTCTGCGCTAGATCCGCGGGGCGGAGGTACCATCTAGCTTCCAAAGTGGCTCTTGATTACGGCGCTGACGAGGCCTCGACCGTTGGGTTCTACTTCCCTCCGTAGCTTTACGCGTAGGAGGGCTTCTTCCCAATGAGTTTTCGTGGTTGATAGCCACTATTCCGCTGTCTAGCGGACACATCTCTACAAATTGTTACTGTAAGCATACTCCAGATGAGTACTTTATTCAATCGTGCTTAGACCTGCTGGAGATAGTATGAGAGCTCGTTTAAAAGTGGTAAGTTTCCTTCGGCCCAAGATTTGTGAAGCACTCCACCACTATCAACTGCTAAAACAGCCGGGAATTGCATAATTTCATAAACTTGAGCAAGCTGATCACCTTCGACGGTGTCCATACTGATAAGCTCTAGCTCTACGTTCATACGACGTTTGAGTTCGGCGTTAAGCTCAATAACCGAACGCTCGGTCTCAGTATTTGGTCTGTATAGGCAAAAAACCCTCATACCATATAGGGTATAGGGTTTAGTGCTTAGGGTAAAGTACAATTGAGTATTTGTAGCCTAATAGCTATCCTCCCACCACAGTTAAGGTGCTAATTTATAGAGATGAGGTGCAAGGCGATGAGCGCGTTGGGCGACCAATCCGCTGTACAGCGGAGTACAAATGTACGGCGCGGAAGCTCAATGAGCTTATCAACGATGCAGATCGCTCTATAAATTACACCGCTCTACAGCAGCTGCTATGAGCAGCCGCTAGTACTACCGCAGACCTGGCAGACGTAGCAGGATCCAGATCTCTGTGTACGGTTTCCACAACTAAAGCATAGTGGTGCATTTGGGTCAGTAAACGGCTCTTGTTTCACCGAACCAGTTGTCTGCGTTGGTGCGCTAGCTACTTCATTTGAAGCAACACTCACAGGAGCGCTTACAGCTACATCTACCGGCAATGTAACTTGCTCGGTGACCATGTCATCCAAAGACGCTAGTCCAAGTTCTAATCGATCGTCAAACGATAGATAGTCCATAGCTAAACGCCTAAAGATGTAGTCAGTAATTGAGCTGGCGGTCCGGATGTCTTTGTCGTCGGTAATTCCGGCAGGCGCAAAGCTTGTACCCATTAGTGACTTGACGTAGCTCTTGAGCGGAACGCCGTACTTGAGGCCATGGCTTACAGAGCGCGCAAATGAATCCATCAACCCCGACAAGGTCGAACCTTGTTTGCTTATCGTGATAAACAGCTCGCCTGGCGTGCCATCTTCGTATTCGCCAACAGTAAAGAAGCCCTTTAGGTCTGCAAGTCTGAATTCATACGTTTTACTTGATCGGCGTTTTGGTAACTCGCGTTTGACTGCACCCTTTACAATAAATGCCTCAGCCGTTACATCAGCTACTTTGTCGGTAGTTGGTTCAGTTGTGTCGGATGCTTTTTTGGCCATCGATAACGGCTGAGCAACTTTACAGTTATCTCGATATATCGCGATCGCTTTGAGACCCATGTTCCATGCTTCAATATGAAGCTGTTCGATGTCCTCGACCGTAGCAGTCTCTGGCATATTGACCGTCTTACTGATAGCTCCCGATAAGAATGGCTGAGCTGCGGCCATCATTTTTACGTGGCCCATATAGTGGATGGCATTATCGCCCATCGAGCATGCAAACACTGGGTAGTGCTCTTTCTTGAGGTGAGGAGCACCAAGAATAGTCTTTTCGGTATCAATATATGCAACGATATCTTTGGACTGCTCTGGAGTGTAGCCAAGTGACTTTAGTGCCCGTGGCACAGTTTGGTTAACGATAAACATAGTACCACCACCAACTAGCTTCTTTACTTTTGTGAGCCCTAGATCTGGTTCGATACCTGTAGTGTCACAGTCCATCATCAGACCGATTGTGCCGGTTGGCGCAAGTACGGTAGCCTGAGAATTTCGAACACCGTACTTTTCACCAAGCTCTACAGCTTCATCCCATGCCTCAGCGGCGGCGCTAAGCAAATCCTCAGCAACACTGCTGGCGTCGATCTTTGAGACTTCGGCACGGTGCATTTTAAGAACATTAATCATCGCATCTTTGTCTTTGTGATAACCGGCAAATGGCCCTACTCTATTGGCAATCTTGGCACTCGTTGCATATGCGTACCCAGTCATTAGAGCGGTGATCGCTCCGGCCTGTGCACGCCCGGCGTCAGAGTCGTATGGAAGTCCTTGAGCCATCAACATAGCCCCAAGATTTGCATAACCAAGCCCTAGTTCGCGGTAGGCTTTTGCGTTCTTGGTGATACTCTCCGTAGGATATGAAGAGTACCCGACCAAGATCTCTTGTGCCGTAAACATGATCTGGACAGTGTGTTTAAATGCTTCTACATCGAAGGTTGCGTCGTCATTTAGATATTGTAGTAAATTTATCGACGATAAATTGCAAGCCGAGTTATCAAGATGCATGTACTCACTGCATGGATTACTGCCATTTATTCGTCCTGCATTTGGGCTGGTGTGCCATTTGTTGATCACGGTATCAAACTGCATACCAGGGTCTGCACACTCCCAGGCGGCTTCTGCAAACTGTCTGTAAAGTTCACGCGCTTTTACTGTTTTGACTACCCTACCGTCTTTTACGGCACGTAACTCCCATGATTCGTTATCTACAACCGCCTGCATGAACTCGTCCGTAACACGCACTGAGTTATTGGCATTTTGGTACTGGATAGAAAATGAATCTTTGCCATCAAGGCTCATATCAAACCCGGCGTCTCTTAGGACTCGGCTTTTGCGTTCTTCGATAGCTTTGCACCAAATAAACTCCTCGATATCGGGGTGATCAACATTTAAAATGACCATTTTTGCGGCACGGCGAGTCTTGCCACCGCTCTTGATGGTGCCGGCGCTTGCATCTGCCCCACGCATATAGCTTACTGGCCCAGAAGCAGTTCCGCCACTGGTGGCAAGTTTCTCTGCAGATGAACGGATGATACTTAGGTTGATGCCCGACCCGGAACCGCCCTTGAAGATCATTCCCTCTTCGGTATACCAGTTCAAGATTGATTCCATAGTGTCTTCGACACCCAAAATGAAGCAAGCACTTGCCTGCTGAGCACGGTCATGCCAGCCAATGTTAAACCATACTGGTGAGTTAAACGCCGCACGCTGGGTGGCGCAAATATATTTGAGCTCTTCGCGGAAATTTTCGGCTTCTTCATCTGTAATGAAATAACCTTCTTGGACACCTTGCCGTGTGATCGTATCGGCAACTCTGTCAATAAGTTGGCGGATCGATGATTCTCGGTCCTTTGCGCCTGGAGTGCCTGCAAAATACTTCTGCGAAACAATGTTAATCGCATTTACTGACCACTGGGGAGTGAACTCGACGTCTTTTTGCTCAAAAACTGCTATACCAGTTGATGGGTTCATAATTACCGAATCACGCTTGACCCACTTTAGCTTGTCATAAGCTTTTGTGCCTGGTTTGGTGAAAAGGCGTGAAATACCGCCTTGAACGTTTGTTTGTGCCATTTTTTTTACCCTCACTTAGTTGTGCCGCTATCGCTCTTAAGGAAGGGAAACCCATGCTACAACAGTAAGGGGTCTCCCTTCCTTAGTAGCCAGGAAAGCAAAGCTTTCTCGGTAGATCCATCCCTTCCAAGGATAGATTTTTCTGAGCCAAGCCCATAAAAATCTATCTAAAAGTTCAAGTGACTATTAATTATTAATTTTGATTGTTTGTTAGAGTGAACAGCCAATTACATAGATAGCAGGTCTCTCGTCTGCTGTGCTATGTGGCCAGATAGGATCGCTCTCACATGTAGCCCTTAACTTTGGCTACACCAGACAACGATCCTTGTTAGTTCTTTCTCATTCGTGCAAGCTCTTGCTCAAACCCAGTTATGTCCTTGAATTGGCGGTAAACGCTGGCAAATCGTACGTAAGCAACTTCGTTTAGCTTGGCGAGAGCGTCCATGACCATCTCACCAATCACCTTAGAAGATACTTCCGAATCTTGGCCCGCTTGAAGCTTTGCCTCTATATCTGCAATAAGTAGCTCGAGGTCGACGCTTGTAACTGGAGTCTTTTCGGTTGCCCGCAGTAACCCCTTAAGCATCTTTTCTCTACTAAACAGCTCCCTATTGCCGTCGCTTTTCACGACAACGACCTGTGGCTGTTCTACACGCTCGTAGGTAGTGAACCTCGACTGACAAGATGCACACTCTCTACGTCTCCTGGTAGCTATACCTTCAGATACTTCCCTTGATTCAATTACCCTGGTGTCTTCGCAATTACATCGAATACACTTCATTTAGCCCTCTTTTCTAATGAACGCACCATATATGGTGTACTGTTTATAAATATACCCCTATTTGTAGGATCATTCAAGTAAAATATAGTGTATTAATTACTCTGATTTTTGCTCAGTATCATCTTCGGTTTTGGATTTTCGCTTTGTGAGCCTACGTAGGAATGAAGGCTTATCTAGTGTCTCTTCGTCACTCGATTTGTCGTTGTCGTCCATTGACCAAATACTTGCTGATGGCTTGTCATTTCTAAAATCATGCTCGTCATCTTCGTCGTCGTCGATGGTTAGGTCAACATCTAATGATTCGATATCGCTAACGTCGGCAGACTCGGCACCTGGTGCGACTGAGCTATAAGATGGCTTGTCAGTAGCTTCTGTTGAATCATCGTCGCTACTAACGCTAGTTACTTGCCGAGCAGGAGTGTCCTCCCCTACAGACCGATTGCCAAAATAAGATGAATCAAATCCGGTCGCTATGACAGTCACGATTACTTCTCCGTCAAGTTCGGGGTTGATAGTAGCTCCAAAAATGATGTTGGCATCATGGTCTGCTGCAGCTGTTATTGCTTCGGCAGCTTCGTTAATCTCATGCATCGACATATCCATGCCACCGATAACGTTGAACAGAATGCCCCGTGCGCCATCAATTGACACCTCTAGAAGAGGGGATTCGATAGCCTGCTTAGCGGCCTCGACAGCACGATTTTCACCACTTGAGCGACCGATACCCATTAGTGCAGATCCGGCGTTGCTCATTACGGTCTTTACGTCAGCAAAGTCTAGGTTGATCAAGCCATGTACAGTGATAAGATCGCTTATGCCCTGAACACCCTGACGTAGAACATCGTCAGCCACCTGAAATGCTTCGAGTAGAGGTGTCTTGCGGTCAATTGTCTGTAGCAGACGGTCATTTGGGATAGTGATCAAAGTATCGACACTTTTTGCGAGATTATCGATAGCTGTGTCAGCATTTCTACGACGCTTGTCGCCTTCAAATGAGAACGGCCTAGTCGCAAAACCTACGACTAGTGCTCCTTCTTCTTTTGCTATACGAGCTACGATATGTCCGGCGCCACTTCCCGTACCGCCACCTGCGCCTATAGTAATGAATACCATGTCGGAACCTTGTAGGACTTTTCGGATGTCTTCGATGGACTCCTGCGCTGCTTGTTCACCAACAATTGGGTCCGCACCAGCACCGAGACCTTTTGTAGCGTCGTGCCCTATGTGGATCTTTGTGCCGGCCTTTGAATAATGGAGTGCCTGGGCATCTGTATTAACTGCGATAAAGTCGACATTTTTTACGCCGGCATCAACCATACGGTTAACCGCGGCGCCACCAGCGCCACCGACGCCAACGACTTTTATTCTTGCAAATGTTTCTAATTCAGGTGCTACTTGTGGCATATGTTCCTCCAAACGATATAGGTAAGTATATATTAGTTACTCAGCAGATTACAACAACGCTTGGTGATTATCAACAAATGTGACCAAAATTTACAAAATGGTACTCAGGGCAATCGTTTAACGAAATATTGCTTTCTTAAATTTGCTCAATACTCCACCGCTTGAAGTCGTGTCACTGCGATGGCTATTTCCAGAGCCACTAAGCAGTGCATCGAGCATCATCAGACCAACAGCCGTGGCGTGTTCGGGGCTAGAAACTATGTCCTGCAGTCCAGATACACCCTTTACTGAGCCAATCTTAGCAGGAAGCTCTAGTTTATCCTTTGCAAACTCAGCAAGACCAGGCAAGTTGGCGCCCCCACCAACGAATACAACGCCACCGGGGAGTTTTTTGGCCTTTTTGACTCGTGCAAATTCTTTTTCTACAAGCTCTAGCATCTCGTCTACACGTGATTCCACGATTAGGCGAACTAGCTCTTTATCATACGAAACACCTGATACTTCTATAGGACCGCTGTCTTCACTATCAAGACGAGCAAATTTGCATTTAATTTTCTCTGCAACTTCTAGATCAATCTTTAGTCCGATAGCCAGATCATTAGTTATGTGTTGGCTTCCTACTGGTAGTACCGCGACATGTTCTATCTCTCCCTCTTCCAAAATTGCTATATTGGTAGTGCCAGCTCCGATATCTACTACTGCTGTACCGGTTTCTTTTTGGGTTCGGTCAAGCACTGATTCAGCGGCGGCTAGCCCGGCTGCGACTCTGTTTTTTGGGTTTATACCCGAGCGTTCAAGCGCGTAGTCAAGATTGCGGAGGATTGGTGTTGATGCTCCAATAATTAGTGCATCTACCTCTAGTCTTACACCCTGCATACCTACAGGGTCTTTGATGTTGTCTTGGCCGTCAATGCGGTAGTTTTTTGCAAAAACTTGGATAATTTCTCTGTTGGCGGGGAGTTGGATAACAGTTGCGGCTTCTTCTACGCGCAGTCGGTCTTCGTCACTAATCTGCCTTCCTGCGCCACTAATTGCAACTACGCCTCTTGATGACTGACTTGAAACATGCGCACCATTTACAAGAACGGTAGCATCCTTGATATGGATACCCGAAACTCGCTCTGCTTCTTCAAGCGCTGCTCCTATCGCGTTGGCTACTTCATCTGCATGTACGACAGTACCTTTACGCATACCATGGTTTGGGGCCGTACCGGCTCCAACTACTGAGATTTGAGTACTATCTGCATCATGATCTATAGTTCCTACAACACAACGGACTTTGGACGTACCAATATCGAGACCAACAAAGTATTCGTTTGATTTTTGCATATACTACTTAAGTATACCCTGATGACGCCATGCTTGCAAAATAGGCTACAGTTTGGTCAGAATTTCACAGCCCGTCTCAGTAATCAGTATGGTGTGCTCAAATTGTGCCGACCATGATCCGTCCCATGTCCGGAGCGTCCAACCGTCTTTTTCTTCGTATATATCTGGTTTTCCAAGCGTAGTGATCGGCTCAACGGCAATTGTCATACCAGCTTTCAATACTGGGCCAGTACCAGCACGTCCATAGTTCGGGATATCTGGCGCTTCGTGTAGTTTGTGCCCAACTCCGTGGCCAACCAATTCCCTTACAATTCCTAGCTTATTGCGCTTGAGTACTTTTTCGATTGTTGACGAAATATCGCCAACTTTGATGCCGGGTTTGATGACTTTTATGGCTGACATCAAAGCTTCTTCAGTACCGTTTAGCAGTCGCCTCACATCAGAGCTAGGTTCACCTCCCACGCAAACTGTGATGCCTGCGTCAGTAATTAGCCCGTTGTACGTGACGCCAAAATCAAAGTTGACCGCATCACCATCCTCGAGGGGGGTGTTATTGGGGATGCAGTGCTGAACTTGATCATTTACGGAGATACAGATTACGTCTGGGAATGGATTTCCGGGGCCATAGCCCAAAAAACTAGGTGTGCCACCGAGCGCCTTTAGCTCTGATGCGGCGATTACTGCAAGCTGTTTTGGAGTTATTCCAGCTACTGCTTGTTCGCGCATTATCTGGAGAATTGTAGCGAGCATTTTGCCAGAAACGCGCATAGCCTCAATGTCGGCGGGAGATTTCGGATTCATAGCGATAATACTTCTTTCAACTCTTGGAAAACCTGATCTTCACTCCTGGATGCGTCAACTTCAAATATCCTGATTGATTGTTTTTCAAATTCTGACAACACGAGTCCTATATCCCTGTGGTAACCTTCAAAGCGTCGTTTGACTGCTTCTTCTGTGTCGTCTTCTCTTTTGCGCTTCAATAGACGCTCGATCGCGGTTTTGTCATCTACTACTAAATGAAGAACTGCCCTTACATTAGGTGTTTCAATTGCTGAGGCAAGCCACCTAGCTTGACCAACAGTCCTTGGGCAACCATCAAGTAATATTTCGGGATTGTCGGCCATTCTACGAAGTTCATCGCGTACAATTGGCGTTACAATAGCGTCATCAAGTACTTTGCCTTGAGCCATTTCTGCCTTTTCGGCGCCCTCTTCGACTTCACGTAGGTGCTGGCCTACGGAAAACCACTGATATCCACCATTTGCCTCTAGCTTTTTGCACTGCGTGCTCTTCCCTGCCCCGGCCATTCCTAAAATGATTACCACGTTATCCCCTTTATTCTTATGAGAGTTTTGATTTTAGTAGTCCGGCGAGCTGTGACTTATCAACATTTCCAAGTTTAGCAATTGCTTCCTGCATTGCACTGGCAAAAGACAGCTCTTTGAGGTCTTTGCCTGCCAAAAAGTCGTCAACAGCCTTAGACAGTTCAACTCCCGACATAACAGCAGGTACAAATACCTCCAGGATAGTGACTTCTTTAAGCTCATTTTCGGCTCGTTCAGTAGAGTTGGCATCGGCATACATCTGGGCTGCTTCTTTACGCTTTTTGATTTCTTTTTGCATAACGGCTATTTCTTCTGCTTCAGTAAGATCTGCCGTTTTAGCAATCCGAGCATTCATAAGCGCCGCTTGAGCGAGCTTGAGAGCTTCAACACGAAAACGATCCCCCGCAAGGAGGGATGTTTTAATTTCTGCTTTGACTCTGTCGAGCATTATCTAGGTCCAAATTTAACTGGACGAACCTTTTCGACTTTTTTACGATTCGCTCGCACAATAGCTTTGCGACGTCGTTCTCTTTTCGAAATAGGTTTCTCAAAGGTCTGATTGGCTTTTGCCTGCAATATTAGTCCAGACTGCTGAACTTTGCGACTAAATCTTCGAATCAAGCTCTCGGTTGACTCTGTCTTATCTTTTTTCGTAACTTGTATCATGACATGTATTCTACCTCAGTTTCGTATCTGTTGCAACCCTACAATTGGTTTTGAGATTGTTTTCTTTGGGTTGCCGCCCTTTGCGACTTGAGTACTATGCCTTGGAGTTCTTTAAAAATGGGGAACTGCTTGTTCGTAAAATATACTTTTGTGTTGGCTTGTTTTTCAGAAATTAAGAAACCGACTTTTTCTAGCTTCTTGAGTTCGCGCTGTATATTGCCAGCATCTTCTTTAATAAGTTTTGCAAGTCCACGCACGTGAGTTTTGAAGTCAGGATATTTAGCATAGATGACTATGATTTTTCTACGGACCCTTGATGTGATGAATGTATCTAGCATATGCGTTTTATTGTTATTCAAACAACGAATATCAGTATAGCACACGGTACTGGTACTATGTAAAGTATGTTTTATTACGAAGTCGCTACTGCAGGCAATACGAGGGGAACCACGTCTATTTTCACCTATGAAAGCTCTTTGGACTTAGTAAACGGCACAATCGTTAAGGTAAGTATCCGAGGCAAAACATGCTTAGGCTTTATTGTAAAAAACGCTTCGAAGCCAAGCTTTAAAACCAATGCACTGGACATCTACATTCCGGCTAGTGTTTTGCCATTAGAGATTGTCTCAACGTTTAATGATCTACGAGAACTCTATCCTTTCTCAGAATCACAGCTTGCCGGACTATTCGCTCCCCCACCAGCACCAAAAAAGATTTCACAACCAGAGCCCGAAAGTATTGCTGGCCAACCGATACCCGAGCTGAACGTCGACCAGGCTAAAGTAGTTAGTCTACTTTTTTCTAGCTCAAGCAATAGCATTCTTTTTGGCGATACCGGCACGGGCAAAACGCGTATGTACATGCACCTGATTCAGAAATTTATCAACTCGGGCAAGAATGTAGTCCTCCTTGCACCAGAAATTGGCCTAGCCACTTACCTGTTTGAGGAGATAAGGGCCTACTTTCCAGATAGCATCCTTTACCACTCAGGTTTAACACCAAAGCAACGATACGACGCATGGGTCAAGTCTGCTAACACAAAATCAGGTTTTCTAATTGTTGGACCAAGATCGGCGTTAAGTCTACCCCTGAAAGATATTGGGCTGATAATACTAGACGAGGCACATGACACTTCATATAGACAAGACAGTGCTCCATACTTACACGCAAAAATACTGTCCGCGGTACTTGCAAAACACCACAGTGCAAAGTGCGTCTACGGGACCGCAACACCAAATGTCGTCGACTATTTTGGTGCTTCTCAGCTCAACAACCCGATTGTAGAAATCAAAACCCGTGCGGTCCAATCAGAGAACAAGGCTTCGATTAAAGTCGTCGATTACGCCGACGAAACCGAAAGATCAGCTGGAAGCCTGCTCAAGTCTTCCCTACAGTCTATATCAGATGCCGTTAAATCTGGAGGCCAAGCGCTAGTCCTAGTTAATAGACGTGGTACAGCTCGGTATGTAGCTTGCGAAAATTGTGGCAATGAAGAAAGATGCTCGGTATGCGATCACCTCGTCGTCTACCACCACGATACATACGAACTGCGTTGCCACTTCTGCAGTGCGCGTTACCCAGTTCCGTCAAAATGTAGCGCCTGCGGGTCTTTTGAAATATTAATGCGGTCGTACGGCACGAAAGCAATTACCGAGGAGCTCGCTAGGCTATTCCCTGATGTGACGATCAAGCGCTTCGACACCGATACAACCAAAAAAGATCACCTACAACAACACACCGAATCAGTAAAAGACGGTAGCGTGCAGATAGTTGTAGGAACCCAAATGATCGCTAAGGGGCTCGATCTGCCAAAATTAAGATCGCTAGTTGTACTCTCGGCCAGCAGTGGAAACGGCTATGGGGGGGAAGAGCGAGACTTTCAGCTCCTCTATCAGGTACTAGGTCGTGCTACAAGGGGTCACCAAAACACAAAGGTCATAATCCAAACAGCAACTCCGGACTCTAGAGTAATAGAAGATGCTACCAACAGAGACTATTCTAACTTTTACGCACGAGAGCTGGGGGAGCGAAAAGCATTTTTCTACCCACCCTACTGCCATATGATGATTGTGCATATTAGCCGAAAAACCGCCAAAGGGGCAAAGTCTGCAGGCTTGGCAGTGCAAAAAAAGATTTCAAGTGGCTACAGCGGAATTTCTGTCAGTTCGGCGATGCCCAACATAACAGAGCGGATTGGAACTCAGTATAACTGGCATCTGCTCGTCAAGTCACCAAAAAGAAGTCGACTAGTAAATATTGCCAAAGACCTAGGCACGGGCTACCTTTGTGAGCTAGACCCGATTGACACTCCCTAGCTTCTACTCTGTTATCTGGCGCTCATATCCTGTAAACTATAGCCATGTCAAAAAAAGAAGATATCATAACCCTGCCCCACGCGTCATTACGCACTAGGTCAAAAAAAGTTGGCTATGTGTCAGACGACGTGCTTGCTCTCATCAAAGACATGCAAGATGCAACACTTGACTGGGAAGATAGTCGCAAACACGAAGTAGGCGTCGCGCTGGCCGCGGTACAAATCAACAGGCTCGACAGAGTAGTTATCATCCGCAATAACTGTGACGACAAAAACGATAAGACTTTTTCTGTACTGATCAACCCCGTCATCGTCAAATACGAAGGTGATTTGATCAAAGACTACGAAGGCTGTCTAAGCATCAAGAACCTCTACGGAAACGTTCCCCGGTACGACCGTGTCAAGGTAAAAGCCAAGGATCTCGACGGCAAGGAATTCCGCATTACGGCAGAAGGTTTCATGGCGCGGACTCTCCAGCACGAAATCGACCATACAAACGGAATTGTCTACATCGACCACATCAAAGATGACCCCGATGCCTTTTTTAATCTAGATGAAGAAGGGCATCTTCACCCCGTAGATTATGAGCAAGTCTCTAAAAGTACTATTCTTTGGTAACGAACGGATCGCCACTGGCATTTCCTCCGAACCAGTCCTACTTAGGACGCTACTAGATAGCCCCCATGAAGTAGTTGGACTCGTAATTCATGCCAAGGAAGCAAAGAGTCGCACCAACAAGTCAGAGCCTATAGTAGAGCTTGCCGAGAGTGCGGGTATCCAGGTGATAAATCCCGAGAACCTTACCGACCACGTGCAAGAGATAAAAGATTTTGGGGCTGACATTGGGGTACTTGTCGCTTACGGAAAAATTGTCCCAGCGGAGATTATTGATCTGTTTGAGCACGGAATTATCAATCTACACCCATCTGCCCTACCAAAACTTCGAGGCTCAACCCCAATCGAATCAGTGATTTTGAGCGGAGAAAATAGTACCGCGGTCAGCATAATGAAACTGGCGCCCAAGATGGATGCTGGTCCGCTACTCGCACAGAGGAGTGTAGATATCTCCGCTGGCGCTTCAAAACAGCAACTTGCCAATCAACTACATAGCGAAGGCACAAAACTCATGCTGGAAGTGCTCGCACAGATCTCCATTGGAGATGCCGAAGAGCAAGAACAAGACGAATCAAACGCAACATTTTGCTCCACAATAAAAAAGTCTGACGGCCATATCGACTGGTCTAAATCTGCCGTGCAGATAGAGCGAGAAATCCGAGCTTACGCAGGGTGGCCTACTAGTTACTTTGAAATTACCGACCAGCGATACGTTGTAATTAGTGCCGATACATCAACAGAAACAATTTCTAATTTTACCGGTACTGTGGTAGTTGGTCAAAATACGCTTGGCGTACAGTGCGGTGAAGGTGTTGTATGGATTACATATATTCAGCCTGCGGGCAAAAAAGAAATGCCGGTGTCGGCATTTCTTAATGGCTATCGATCTAAACTTGAGGTCTAAGAAGCTGGCTGGAGCTCATCGGGATTAGCGGGTAATTGTCCGCTAGCCACAGCAAGTATCTGCTCGGCACTTGCACCTATTTCTGCCTTTAGCTTTTCTAGTTCTTCAGCGACTACTTGCTTATAGTTAGGGAAGTTGGTTTCAAGCCATTTCAGTGCACCTGCGTCATCTTTACGGTCAATGAAGCCCTCAAACTCATCGAGCTGGGCGTCACTCATCTGCTCTGCTAGCTTCATGCCAACGCGTAGCTCTAGTGTTTCGTATATATGACGAAGCATATCCGGCTTTTGATCAGCAGGAAGTGTCGCAAGCCCTATAGTTGCCAAAAAATCGTCATCTAGTTTAAACATATTATTGTATTCTCCTCTGTCGACTATTCTACCACGACTTTATAGTGAACGTTCTCTAATTTCACGGGTAAATACTTCGATATGGTCACCCTCTTGTAGATCCACACGTGATTCACTCTTAAAGCTCAGCCCGCACATTTCGCCCTTTTGGACTTCTTTTGCTTCTTGTGGGCCCTGCTTGAGAGCAATGATCTCTACCTCTGCAAGTACGTTGTCGCCACGTTTAACTTTTGCAAGTGCTGGCACAACAAGTTTACCCTTGGTGACTTCACCGCCACAAATGACTTCGGTCTTGGTGATTTTGAAAATACCCTTTACGATCAAACGACCAAACTCTGTTTCGATAATCTCTGGGGGAAGCAGTGCGCTTAGTTCGCCCTTGATGTCATCGAGAAGTTCGTAGATAACTCGGTACAGGCGTACTGGGACGTGCTGTTCGGTGGCTAGACGACGCACATTGGTCGCTATATCCACCTGGAATCCATATATGACTGCCTGGCTGGACTGAGCCATACGTACGTCGTTCTCTGTGATGGAGCCAACACCTGAGCCTACAATACGAACTGATACTTCATCATTGTCGAAAGTCTTGATCGAGTCGATCAATGAAGTAAGTGAGCCTTGTACGTCAGCCTTGACGATAACGTTTAGCTCCGTAACCGCAGTTCGGCGGTTCATGATGCGCATTAACTCTCCGCTGGTCATATCAAGGCTTGTCGCACCCCTAGAAGAAGCACCAGCTGAAATATGACGAGCCTCTTTTTCGTTTTTGACAACTTCAAATGAGTCACCAAACTGAGGTAA
>Ga0154020_10002436_pt1 | contig 22720 bp, 16 predicted proteins | sample Klosneuvirus_201_FD_109709 | JGI IMG/M metagenome (GOLD analysis project Ga0154020, IMG submission 109709) | Active sludge microbial communities from wastewater, Klosterneuburg, Austria - Klosneuvirus_20160825_MG | ecosystem: Engineered > WWTP > Aerobic digester > Activated sludge | place...
GGTAAAGTGATAAGTGCTGATACGGCTAATGTCGATGCTTTCTCAATGGCGGTGTTTAATGGTCAGTTGTATGTTGGTACTCAAACAGGTTCTGGTGTAGGTGGGGCAAAATTATATGTTGCATCTGATGCGGATATATCAGCCGGTGAAGCAACCTGGGTTGCAGTAAATACCACCGCAGGTACTTTTGTTAATACTGCTGTTGATGGCGTAGGTGATATAGCAGTCTATAATGGCAGTTTATATTTTTCAACACAAAAAGCAAATGGCGCGGATGTCAATTTGTATCTTGGTGGCACTGGTGTTAGCGCTACCACCGGATTTATTCGCATCAATCAAGCGTTAGGTAAGTTTGTCAGTGGTGATACTGCCGACATAGATGATATGAAATTGATAGTTTATGGCGGTCGTTTGGTTGTTGGGGCGATAACAGGGGGTGTAACTATGAGAGTTGGTTATTATAATGGTGTACCAGGAACAGGTATTACCAGATATAACAGTACTGCAGGTCGTTTGACTACAGCAGATGGTAATATTTTTAACATGTCTAATGTTACTGCGATGGCAGTATATAACGGTAGTTTGTTTGTGGCGATCAACTCTTCAACTAAAATAAACTCAGCAGTTGTGTATAGATATACAGGTGATTATGGAGGTATAGCTGGTACCACTGGTTGGGTAAAAGTGTCAACCCGCTTAGGTAAATTATCAGCAACAGATTCGGTAGATATACAGGCAGTTTCGTTTATGAAAACGTATAATGGTCGTTTTTATGCCGGTACATTGACTGGTGCGGCGACGGGCACGGGCGCGCTGTATGAGTATAATCCTTCAGCTGCTAGTACTTCAGCGTGGAGTATGATAAATACTGCTCGGGGCACGTTTGGGTCAGATGCAAATGTGGATGAGGTAAATAGTATGATAGATTTTAACGGGACTGCGTATTTAGGTACATGGGATTCCACTAGTGGAAATGGTGGTGTGTATACATGGGCAAAAACATTTGATAATTCTTATGGTTTACGTTTTGATGGAGGTGGTTCCGTAGGAAGGATAAGTTTTGCTGGGTCAGAGCAGGCAAATGATGTAAGTGGTCGCAGTGGAACATTTTTATTCACCCACTCCATTTCACTCGGTGCAGGCGCATTTGACTATGCCGAAGACTATCCTACTCTTGATGAAACACTTGAAACAGGTGAAATCGCTCAAATTGATCCAACAGTCGGTACATTTATCAAGCGTGCCGATAGTCGTAAGAATTTTATTGGTATTATTTCAGAGAATCCTGGTTTTAGATTGTCAAAAAATACTGACAATGCGGACGGTCGTTATATTCCGGTCGCGCTTTCAGGTCGTGTGCCAGTCAAGGTCTCTACGGAAGAGAATGGACCAATTGTTGCTGGTGATTTCTTGACGCTTTCAAATTTATATCCGGGTGTGGCGGTAAAAGCAGTTGGTCCAGGTCAAGTAGTAGGTCAAGCATTGGAAAATTATTCAGGCACAACAACAGGTAAGGTGATGACATTTGTAAATATCGGTTACTTTGATGGTAATTATATTGATGATGGGCTTACACTTGATAGTGTTACTTCAAGCACAACTTCTACAGCGCAGGTGTTTGATTCGGAATTTATTAGTCAGTTTATGGATAGATTTACAACTACCTCGGTAAAGAATTTAAATGCATTCAAACTTGAAGCTGGTATTAGTATTACCAGTCCGCAGATTATCACCAGGAATTTATCAGTAGACAGTGTCAGAGCGTTGTATGATGATGTGTCTATTCAGCTCAGTACTACAAGTCAATTTGTAGTGTCGTCAGTGTTCGGCGGTGTTTCTACGACAGTTACATCGATTGATCAAAATGGTAATGCATTTTTTGCTGGCGAAATATCAGCTTCAAAAATTATTGGTCTGATACCTGGGTTGGCTGACTTGCAAGCAGTGGTCAGTACCACGGTTGATCGAGTAGGTGTATTGGAAAATCAAAATCAGTTATTGACCGATGTGTTGACTGATGTTCAGGGTCAATTATTGACCATTTCAAGCGTTTCTTCAACACCAACATCCAGCGCCTTTGATTTTGGATCTTTCGCTCATAACAGTGGTTTACGGTTTGATCATATGGTTGTGTTTAATGGTGGTCTACAGACAGATTTAGTGGGTTCAGTTTCTGGTACAACTACGTTTATGGGTGATATGGTATTCTTTGGTCGTCCATATCTAAATTCTGATTCGGGTGGTTCGGCAATTATCGCTTCTGGTGATAAAGAAGTTGCTGTAATGTTTGATAATGAATACATTGAAAAGCCGACGGTGCAAGCAACAATTTCATTTAGCAATACTTCTACTTTTGAAGGTCAAATACCATTGGCAGATCGTGAAGTTGAGATTTTCAATCAAGATATTCGCTATATTATTTCTCGCGTGACCAGCAGAGGTTTTGTGATTGTGCTTAATAAACCGGCGCCATTTGATATTGAGTTTGATTGGCTGGCTTTGGCTGTAAAAAATCCAAAAATTTTTAGCACCATTTCGGAAGCTGTAAGCAATACAGAAGTTCCTGTAGAAAGTATAACTGAAAATATTCCGTTAGATGTGGTTTCTAGTACAAGCCAAGATAGCAATGAAAATGTAAGTGTGACAAGTACAGTGGATGTTCAGCCAGAAATCCAGGTTGTGTCTAGTTCTGTGCCGGAAAGTGTTGTAGAGCCAGTGGCAGCGGAAACAGTTCAGCCTGAAGGAGTGTCTTCAACGGTAAGTGAACCTTAATATGGGAAAAACAAAAAAATATATACTGTTAATGCTTGGAGGTGCGTCGATTTTTTTATCTGGCATTTTTGGCGGGTATATTTTGTTTTCAAATAATTCAGTCAGTAAGTCAGATGAACAAAATTTGCGTGAAAAAGAAAAATGGGAATATATAAATCCGCTGCTTGATTGTGGTGAGATAAATAATCTTTCAAATAAAGATGCTCAAGTATTAAAAAATAAAGTGTTGGATTTTATCACTGTTCAAAAACAGGCTGGGGCAATTGATAGTGCCGCGGTGTATTTTCGTGATTTAAATAACGGTCCTTGGTTTGGAATATCGGAACGTGAAAAATTTTATCCTGCCAGTTTGCTTAAAGTGCCACTTATGATGAGTGTGTTAAGACAATCAATGGATGATCCTTCTTTTTTAGGGCGGCAAGTAGTATGGCAGGGTTCCTCAAAAAATAATGAATATTTCAAAGCTGAGCATGAGTTGGAATCCGGTCAGTCATATGCGGTGGGAGAGGCGCTGTCGTTTATGATAAAGTATTCAGACAATAATGCTGTAGATGCACTTGTATCAGTTGTTGATAAGGATTCTTTACTAAAAAGTTATGCAGATCTTGGTGTTGAATGGCCGAAAGATGCCAGCTATGAGATCTCTGTAAGAACGTATAGTTCGTTTTTTAGAATTTTGTATAATAGTACTTTTTTAAACAAAGAATACTCTGAAGACGCGCTTCATTTGTTGTCAGACACTGCGTTTAGCAACGGGTTAGTAAAAAAATTACCACCTTCAATAAAAGTTGCTCATAAATTTGGTGAGCGAGAGGTAGATGGCAGTTTGAAGCAGTTTCATGATTGTGGGATTGTGTATTTTCCTCAAAAGCCGTATCTTCTTTGTGTGATGACTCGAGGTAATAGCTTTGATCGAATGGCAGATTTTGTGGCAGAAACTTCAAAAATTATTTTTGATAGCTTTAAAAAAGAATAGCCCTGTGAATAATTTTTTGTATCTTAGAAAAAATATGGTATAATTTTGTTATACTTATTTTTTTAAAGGTCGTTTCTCAAATTTAATATTTACTCTTTAATTATAATTAACGCATAATATGCAAGTAAATCTAAAAGCAGTATTACTAGGGTTAGGTGCATTAGTAGTGGTTTTTGCCGGTACTAGTGCTGTATTTTATAAACAAGTACGTGAGCTAAAAACAAATCCTCAAAAAGCAGGTCAAGAAGAAAATGAAAAATTGATTGCCAGTGTTGGTAAACTTGTGCTTTTGCCAGAAGGTGAAGCACCAACAATTGCTACCGTTACTGATGCTGAAAAATTAAAATCAGAGCAAGCCTTCTTCGCTAAAGCAATTGCTGGCGATAAGGTGTTAATTTATACCCGAGCTCTTAAAGCAATTATGTATCGCCCAAGTGAAAATAAAATTATTGAGGTAGCTCCACTCGTAATCGGCAATCCAACCCCAGCTCCAGCCGCATCATCTGAAAATCAATAAGAATTTGTCTGGGAAGCGTATGTCGCCAACGATACGCTTGAATAAGTTCCAAAGTTTTTATGGTAAAAAAACAACTGTTATTATTGTTAGGTTTAGGTTGGCTTTTTGTGGCAACAGTTGTTTGGGCGGAAGACTTTGGTTCAGCTAGTTTTGTTAATTCTAATCCTGTTGTAACGATGGGAGGAGGTAAGTCTACTTCTACAAATTTTCAACTTTTTAGTGGTTCCGGACAAATTATAATCGGAGAAAATTCCAGCAGCGCCTTTATAAGTCGGGCTGGTTTTTTTTATTTTCCATTTGTAAGCACGCCTGTGATCTCGGCAACTGCCGGTGATGGGCAAGTAGTTTTGAATTGGACTGCTGCGGCAGGTTCTCTCGGGTCTAATATTAGTGGGTATGCGGTGGGGCAGTCCACAAATTCAGGCGGTCCATATACTTTTACAAATACGGGAAATGTTTTGACTAAAACTGCGACAGGTTTGTCTAATGGAACCACGTATTATTTTGTAGTTCGGGCTTTAGATTTTTTTGGTGATGCCACGGTAACTTCTACACAAACCTCTGCTCAGCCGGTTGCTTCTGCACCTTCTGGTGGTGGCGGTGGCGGAGGTGGGGGTGGAGGGGGCGGTGGGGGCGGTGGATCGGTCTCTCCAGTTTCTCAGACTATAGTAAATTTTTCCGGACGTGCGTATCCCAAGAGTACGGTAACACTCCTAAAAGATGCACAGGTAGCAGCTTCAACAATTTCAGGGTCTGATGCTAATTTTCAAATATCATTGACTAGTATTTCCGCAGGAAATTATAATTTTGCTGTGTATAGTGAGGATAAGGATACGCGTCGATCAAGCTTGTTAACTTTTCCGGTAAGTGTTACTGCAGGTGCAACCACCAATATTACTGGTATTTTTATTGCACCAACCATTGCAGTAGATAAAAGTGAAGTAAAACGCGGCGAGAATATTGCAATTTTTGGACAGAGTGCGCCGCAAGCGGATATTATTATTTCAGTAAACTCCGAAGAGGAATATTTTGCTCGTTCAATTTCTGATGCTAATGGAGTCTATTTATATAATTTTGATACCTCTGTTTTGGAGGAAGGGAGTCATACGGCAAAATCAAAAGCCTCTGTTGCAAACCAGGATATTAGTAGTTTTGGTTTTGCGGCAAATTTTAAGGTGGGCAATAAAACAATACCAATTGGTAAAGGATCTTGTCCGCAAAAAGCGGATCTTAATAATGATTGTCGAGTAAATTTAGTTGATTTTTCCATTGCCGCCTATTGGTATAAAAGAGCGCTCAGTTCCTCTTTTTTAGATCTTGAAAAAATAAAATTAAGCGGTGACGGCAAGCTGAACTTGGTTGATTTCAGTATTATGGCTTACTACTGGACAGGCTAATTATATGAGTATGAATCAAAATTTAAAACGGGTTGTTTGTTTATTGACAGTTAGTCTAGTATTTTTTGCGCATAATGCTAAGAGTGCGGAGTTAAATTTTGTATCAGGATCTAGTCAAATAAATACATTGCAGCCAGTTCAGATTGATTTAGTTCTTAACTCTGGGCAAGAAAAGTTTAATGCGGTATCCGGTGAAGTGGTGTTCTCTGATGAAAGTGTTTCATTATTAGCAATAGAAGACGGACGATCAGTAGTTAATTTTTGGATTGATAAACCTACTGCATCTCAAGGCAATAGGATTGTTTTTTCCGGCATTACACCTGGTGGGTATCAAGGAAATGGCGCACAATTATTTTCGCTTATTTTTATGCCAAAAAAAGCAGGCTCTTTTACCCTGCGTATTGATCAGCCCCGTGTATTGTTGCATGACGGCGTGGGCACGCCAGCAAAGGTGGAGGCTCATGTCGCTCAGTTTAATATAGTCGGTTCAATAGGAAGTTCTGAAAAACAGTATTCTGTTACAGACACTGTGTCTCCGCAAGAATTTTCTGTCGAAGTTTCCAAAAATCAATTTATTGCCGAAGGAAGGTGGTTTGCTGTGTTTGCTACACAAGATAAAGAAACAGGAATTGCATTTTACCAAGCGCAAGAGCAGAAAGAAAACCAGATCGATCAGCTTGCGTGGCGCACCGTAGAAAGTCCGTATGTTTTACAAGATCAAAGTCTAAGCAGCTATATTTTTATTAAAGCGGTCGACCAGAAAGGAAATGAATTTATTTCTACAAAAATTCCTCAGCATGATTTTTGGTATAAAAAATCAAAATATTATGGTATAATAATAAGTATCATTTTCATCATCATCGTATTTCATGCGATGAAATATTTATGGAGGAAAAAAATAAAAAAATAAAATATTTATTTTGCTTACGTAATTTATTTGTAAGCGCCATCTTCTTCTTTGGTTTTTTTTGTAACGCCCAGCGTGTGCAGGCGGCTTCTTTTTATTTTTCTCCAAAAGCAGGTAGCTATCAGGTGGGAAAAAATATAGCTGTTAGTATTTATGCTTCTGCTCAAGAAAGTGTTAACGCGTTTCAAGGAACTATAAATTTTCCAGAAGATAAATTGCAACTGGTATCAGTGTCAAAATCAGGCTCTATTATGAGTTTATGGGTACAAGAACCGTCTTTTTCAAATACAAATGGCACAGCTCAATTTGAAGGAGTGGTGCTTAATCCCGGCTTTACTGGTTCAGGAGGAAAAATTCTTACCCTTACATTTAAGGCTAAAGCTTCGGGTGTTGCAGAAGTTTTTTTTGGAGATGGTTCAATTCTTGCCAATGATGGTGCTGGCACAAATGTTTTATCTGGTTTTGGAAGAGCAAGCTTTTCATTGTCAGATTCTGCTAACAATACCCCTGATACTGCGCCTGTGCAAATTGGTACTGGAGTGCCGTCTGCGCCAAAAATTATGTCATCTAATTGTCCTGAAGGCGGGTGGTGTGTTGGCAATGATCCTGCTTTTTCATGGGTATTATCATCGGGTGTAACAGCGGTTAGTATGGTAGCGGATCATAATCCGACTACTGATCCGGGAAGTAGGTCAGATGGTTTCATGAGTACTTTTTCATATAGTAATGTTGAAGACGGAGTGTGGTATTTTCATATAAAATTACGTAATGCCAATGGCTGGAGTGCAATTACTCATTATAAGTTTCAAGTAGATACAAAAAATCCAGATCCGTTTAATGTGTCATTGCTTGATCCGATCAGTGCTTTTGATCCGAAAGCAAAATTGTTTGTAGAGGCAAAAGATGTTGGGTCTGGCGTTGCTCGTTATGAGATTCGGGTTGATGACCAAGGGACAAAAACATGGGTAGATGACGGTCGTCATATTTTTCTCACAGAACCACTTGAACCGGGTAAGCATACAATATATGCAAAGGTGTTTGATAATGCAGGTAATAGCACAGTGGACTCTGTGGACGTAGAAGTTCTCCCGATTGATGCTCCGACAATTACAGATTATCCAGAAACAGTGCCAGCGGGTGAAGTTTTGTCCGTCAAGATACGAAGTTATCCAAAAGCTACAATTACTTTCTTTATTCAGAAAGAAGGTGGAGAGGCAATGAGTCAATTTGTGGTTGTTGATAGTCAAGGAAATGCCAGAATAATGTTTGATAACAAGTTAACGGAGGGTGTCTACACTATATGGGCGCAAGCAGTCAATGATAAAGGGGCAAGAAGTAGTTTGAGTGAAAAAGTAACCGTAGTGGTGACGCAAAGAGCATTATTGAGAATAGGTTCTTTACTTGTGAGTTATTTATCAATTTTAGTATCTTTGTTGAGTCTAGTTTTATTATTAGCTGCGCTTGTGGTTTATACATGGAGAAAATTGCAAATATTTAAGTTTGGTGTTAGAAAAGAAGTAGAAGCGGTAGAAAAAAGCGTGCATATTGCATTTGATGAATTGCGAGAAAGTGCGCGTAAACACATTGCGTCTTTAGAAAAAGTTCGTCTTAAGAGAGAGTTAACCAAAGAAGAAGCAAAAATTTTGACACAGCTTAAAAATCAACTAACTGATGCTGAGCGCATTATAAATAAAGGTGTGGAGCAGATAGAAAAACGGGTAAAATAATGATATAATAAAACGTACCACCAAAATGGTACGTTTTAATTTGTTATTGTATGTATGTATCTAGTTGTATAAAAAAAATAATCCTTGTTGGTTTAGTTGTTATTTTTGGTATCAATCCGATACTCGTGTATGCAGAAACTGATTTTTTTCCAAATGCCACTTCTGTTTCAACGACCGAAGCGCAAGAGTTGGATGCTGTTGCTGTGATTCAGGCGGGTGAACCTCCAGCTCGTCAGCTTGTAGCTGAGCCGATCGTACGTGTTGGTTTGTATAAGACTGTTGAGGCGGTGGTGTTTACTTCTGATTTTGTGTATGAGATTTGGATAGACAATACAATGAGGGGTGTTATTTCTCCAGGAGAAAAAACAGAAGTCCGCTATAGTAGCGGAGTGTATATGGTTAAAAATGAACATTTTGAATTTGGCTCTACCAGCTATATTAGGTTGGTGCCCCAAGAAGCAAATAGTTTTTTTATACTAACAAACTATAACCGTCCGGTTAAAGGGAGAGGAAAGATTAATTTTAATGCGTATAGAGGGGTGTTTGAGTATCGATATTCTCCCAAAAGTAAATTACCGTATATTATAAATGAGTTGCCACTTAATGCGTATGTGCAAGGGGTGGCTGAAACCCATGATGGCGCTGCGCCGGAGTATCTAAAGGCTTTATCAGTAGCGGTGCGATCATATGCGAATGCTCTTATTAGTAAGGTTCCGGCTACAGAAAAAAGACTATTTGATGTGTATGCCACCACCGTGGATCAATTATATTTAGGGTATAACTCCGAAAGTTTTATGCCAAGATTTGTCGAAGCCGCTCAAGCCACTGCAGGAGAAATGGTGCTGTATCAAGGAAATCCAGTAATCACTTTTTATTTTAGTCGCTCTAATGGAAAAACAAAAAATGGTAGTAAAGATAGACCGTGGCTTAAGGCAGTAGAGGCAAAATATGATAAAGGGAAAAAAATGTTAGGGCACGGCATTGGTATGAGTAATGCTGATGCGCAACAAAGAGCGATTAAAGACGAATGGGGGTATGCTCAAATTTTAGAGTATTATTATACAAGTACGACAGTAGAAAGGGTATTTTAATAACTATTCTTTTTCGTGGAATTTTTTATCTTCAGCCGCCAATCGTAAAATTTGTTCGCGTAGTCCGTTTGGGTTGGCAACATTTCTAAAATAAAATTTAGGCACCGGTCCGGCTGTTTGCAGGACAATATCACCGTAGTTAAATAAAGATGGTAATAGCCCATGTACTTCAGAAGTAGCATCTTGAATTTGGTATAGATCGACTTCAGAAATAGTGCGATGAAAAAGACTTTTTTGTTCCATATCAAGCAGTCTGTCATTGGTGACAATCCATAGGTCTAAATGGAAGGTTACAAAATTAGTATAAAAAAATAAGGCACACGAGAGGTAATAAATGCTGGCTGATAAAACCGCAATACTGTATCCGTTTGTGGTTTCTAGCAATGAGTGTAGTGAGGAATTGACCAACAACCAGTACAAGCCAACGGGGGCGGTCAGTAGTAAAAAAGAAAACAATATATACGGCACAAATGTGATGGCGTGTCGCCGACAAGTAAGTACGATTTTTTCGTATGATTTTTGATTGATTAATTTGCTAATACCCATATAGAAAAATTAAAAATACTGACCGTTGCCAGATTGAAATAGGTTCGTGATTGAGCCTAAGTTGAGTGTAAACAAAGGCTCTTGCCAGTTGATTGTTGGTATATATTTACAAGTAAAAAAGAGTGTAATTATTGAAAAACCAGTTACCAGCAAGGTTATAACAAAACTGCTTAGAGTTGTGGTGCCGGTAGAAATAATGTGTAGTAAATTTACGAAGAAAAAAATAAAAAAGACTAATAAAAATAGCGCGTATAAAATTAAAATTAAGTAAAGAGGTACTATAAGCATAGCGTAGTATGTTGCTAGATTGTTAATTATAACAAGACTTGCGTTTTGGGTGCATCATAACCAAGATGTGCATAGGCGGCTGGCGTGGCTTTGCGTCCGCGCGGTGTGCGTTCCAAAAATCCAGTTTGTAGCAAAAATGGTTCATAGATTGTTTCAATCGTATCCATTTCTTCGCTAATAGCGGCTGCAAGTGTACTTAAGCCAGCTGGTCCGCCGTTGAATTTTTCAATAAGTGTTTGTAATAATCTACGATCAGTCTCATCAAGTCCCAAATGATCAATTGCCAACATTCCTAAAGCTTCAGAAGCAATTTTTTTATTTACTACACCGTCGTGTTTCACTTCCGCATAATCACGCACTCGTTTTAAGAGGCGATTGGCAATACGAGGTGTGCGTCTAGATCGTTGTGCGATCAATAAGCTTGCGTCAGGATCTATATGCATGTTTAAAATCTGGGCATTTCTTTTGAGGATAGTTTCTATATCTTCATGATTGTAAAAATCTAAATGAAATGTATGTCCAAAACGATCGCGAAGCGGTGCGGAAATCATGCCGATTTTAGTGGTGGCACCAATAAGAGTAAATTTTGCGAGCGGCATGCGAATGGTGCGTGCTGCCGGACCTTTGCCTATAATAATATCTAATGAATAGTCTTCTAATGCTGGGTAGAGCACTTCTTCAATCGTTTTATTAAGTCTATGAATTTCGTCGATAAATAAAATTTCACCTTGTTGTAAGTTGGATAAAATTGCCGCTAAATCACCTACCTTTTCTAAAGTAGGTCCGGAGGTAATCTTGATATTGCTGTTCATTTCTTTAGCAATAATGTTGGCGAGGGTAGTTTTGCCCAAGCCCGGGTTTCCATAGAGTAGGATATGTTCAAGTATTTCGCCGCGTTTGTTTGCAGCAGCCATAGAAATACCTAAATTTTGTTTGATTTGATTTTGTCCGATGAAATCGTCCAGTTTTTGAGGGCGTAGTGTAATATCAAAAACCACCTCTTCGCTGTCAGCTTCGGGGGTGGTAAGTCGGGATTGTTCATCAGTAATAAAGTCTTCCATCATAAGATATGAATAAATTATACGATACAGCAAAAATAAAGTAAATAATCAGGAAATTTGGATGTATGTTGATGGGACGGTGTTTGTAGCATTATGTATGGTGTGGATAACTAATTGCTGTTAAATTTTTTCTTCTTATCTCAGCCCAAAGCCGCTCATTTGGCACATTTATTTTATAAGTGGTATAATGTGTCTTGCCACCCTGTTTATACTATATATTGTGGTTAAAAATAGTTTAAACTACAATATAACCTAAAAAGTGTAACTGATACGTTGGTCAGTAAAGCAGGGAGGTAGCTTAATTGCTCGTGTACTCATTCGTTTTAGAAATAGCCAAAACATTTGACTGTTTCTCTCACTTATTTCGAATATGCAAAATACTTTGGCAACCAAAACATTTGTGCTGGATAGCGAGTTTAAGTATTCGCCAGAAGGTCTTCGTTTTCCAAGACTTTTTACCAAAGATGGTGTTAGTCCATACGACATGTTTACCTATGAGCTACGTTCATCGGTTATTCGTGAACCAAGTGGAAAAGTTGTATTTGAGATGAATGAGGTGGAAGTGCCAAATACTTGGTCTCAAGTTGCTACTGATATTTTAGCTCAAAAATATTTTCGTAAAGCTGGTGTGCCGCAGTATGATGCAGACGGCGCAATTAAAATGAGTGCGGATGGTAAGCCTGTGTTAGGTCCGGAAAAAAGTGTAAAGCAGGTGGCGCATCGTTTGGCGGGTACTTGGCGTTATTGGGGAGAAAAGTATGGTTATTTTGCTACTCCTGAAGATGCACAAGTATTTTATGATGAGCTGGTATTTATGCTCATTTCTCAGCGAGTTGCGCCAAATTCACCACAATGGTTTAACACTGGTTTGTATTGGGCATACGGCATCAATGGTCCTTCCCAAGGGCATTATTATGTTGATCCTGATACTCATGTGTTGACTGCCTCTGTTGACTCTTATACCCATCCGCAGCCACATGCTTGTTTTATTCAATCTATTAAAGATGATTTGGTAAATGATGGTGGTATTATGGATCTCTGGATAAGAGAAGCAAGATTATTTAAATATGGCAGTGGAACAGGTACTAATTTTTCAAACTTACGCGGTGCCGGTGAAAAATTATCTGGTGGCGGCAGTTCTTCAGGTTTAATGAGCTTCTTAAAAATTGGTGATCGTGCAGCTGGAGCTATAAAATCAGGCGGAACCACTCGTCGTGCGGCTAAAATGGTTGTGCTTAATATTGACCATCCTGATATCGAAGAGTTTATTGATTGGAAAGTGAAAGAAGAAAGAAAAGTAGCTGCGCTTATTGCCGGAGGGTATGATTCTTCCTACGAAGGAGAAGCGTATCAAACCGTATCAGGTCAAAACTCAAACAATTCAGTGCGTGTTTCTCAAGATTTTTTAGAGGCGTTAGAAAATGATCAAGATTGGAATTTGATGGGGAGGGTAGATAAAAGAGTGATCAAAACTGTAAAAGCACGAGCGTTGTGGGATAAAATTGCGAGTGCTGCTTGGGCATGCGCCGATCCTGGCGTACAGTTTGATACTACTATCAATGACTGGCATACCAGTCCACAGTCAGGTCGTATCAATGCATCAAATCCATGCAGTGAGTACATGTTCTTGGATGATACTGCTTGCAATTTAGCCTCGATCAATTTAGGTTTTTATTACAATACTGATACATTTACTTTTGATGTTGATGCGTTTACATACACCACAAGATTGTGGACGGTGGTGTTAGAAATAAGTATTTTAATGGCGCAATTTCCAAGTAAAGAGATCGCGCAGCGCAGTTATGATTTCCGTACTCTTGGTTTGGGTTATGCCAATATTGGTAGTGTGCTGATGACCGCAGGTATTCCGTATGATTCACCGGAAGCAATGGCTTTTGCTGCATCGGTGACTGCTATTTTAACAGCAGAATCATATGCAGCTTCAGCTGAAATGGCGAAATTTTTAGGCACCTTTACTTATTATAAAGAAAATAAAGAAGACATGTTGCGTGTCATGCGCAATCATCGCCGCGCTGCATTTAATGCACCAAATGAAGAGTATGAAAAATTGTCCGTGAAACCAATGGGTATCAATCCTGAATTTGCACCGGCTTACTTATTGGTTGCGGCGCGTGAAAGCTGGAATAAAGCTGTGGAAATGGGAGAGAAATTTGGTTATCGCAACGCTCAAACTACATTGCTTGCACCAACCGGTACCATCGGTTTGTTGATGGATTGTGCCACCACTGGAGTGGAACCAGATTTTGCGTTAGTTAAGTTTAAAAAATTAGCAGGTGGAGGATACTTCAAAATTGTGAATGAGTCTGTGCCGGTTGCGTTGCGTGTATTAGGGTATGGAGAGGCTCAAATTGGTGATATTATCAATTATTTGCGTGGTCATGCATCACTTAAAAATGCGCCGCATATTAACCACCAATCTTTAAAAGAAAAAGGTCTTCAAGCTGTGGAGTTGGAAAAGATTGAGAAGTCTCTTGCAATGGTGTTTGAACTTGCTTTTGCGTTCAATGTATGGACTTTGGGAGAAGAGTGTATGCAACGACTCGGGTTTTCTAGTGAACAGTACAATGATCCGAATTTTAACTTATTGTCCGCGCTTGGTTTTACCGCAGAACAGATTGCTGCAGCCAATGAACATGTGTGTGGTGCAATGACAATTGAAGGAGCTCCTCATTTACGAAAAGAACATTACGCTGTGTTTGATACAGCAAATAAGAATGGTAAAAAAGGTCAGCGTTACATTCATTTCCTTGGTCATATTCGTATGATGGCAGCGGTACAGCCATTTTTATCCGGTGCTATTTCCAAAACAATCAACATGCCGCATGAGGCAACTTTAGAAGATGTTAAGACAGCCTATGTTGCTTCTTGGAAATTAGGTCTTAAAGCAATGGCTCTGTACCGTGATGGTTCCAAATTATCTCAACCTCTTTCAGCTAAATCTGATAAGAAAAAAACAGAAGAGAAAGAAGAAGTAAAGGTTGTGGAAGATAAAAAGCCAGCCGCAGACGCACCAAAAACATATAGTCTTTCTAGTAAAAATGAATCTGTAATAAATCAGATGGTGGCTGATGCGCAAGCATTGATAAAGTACAACCATGATGGATCAATTGGAGGCAATCGTATTTATGTTCATGGTGAACAAAGAAAAATGCCGTATAAGAGAACAGGTATTACGATTAAAACAAAAATTGCCGGACAATCATTATTCCTCCGCACGGGAGAATACCCGGATGGAAAATTAGGAGAAATCTTTATTGATATGCATAAAGAAGGGGCGGCGTTCCGCAGTATGCTTAACCTTTTTGCAATTTCTATTTCTACCGGTTTGCAATATGGTGTTCCTCTTGAAGAATACGTAGAAAAGTTTACCTTTACACGCTTTGAACCTAGTGGCATTACGGATCATCCAAATATTAAATTTTGTACTTCCATCATCGATTTTGTTTTCCGTGTATTGGGGATGGAGTATTTAGGACGTACTGACTTTGTGCAAGTAAAACCAGTAGGAATTCAGAAGAATAAAGCGCAACAAATGGAACAAATTGCTGAAAAGATGAGTGGTCAACATGTTATGCCGCTTGAAAGCAAGCATGAAAGTGCTTCAGTTGCGCAAACGAAAGTATCTCAAGCTGCAGCGCCACTAGTAGAAGCCGCCGTGCATGATGCAAACGTTGATGCTGTTGAAAAACAACTTTCAGGTATGATGGGAGATGCGCCCCCATGTGGTACTTGTGGTCATATCACCATAAGAAATGGAGCTTGTTATAAATGTTTGAATTGTGGCAGTACGACAGGATGTTCGTAAAAAGAAAAGATAGGAACGTTACAGCTCGCCCCCCATGCCCGTCGGGGCGAGCTGTTGTTTTAACAGATAATGTTGTATATTTTTACAATAAACTAATTCGTTCGGAAATGAATAACCCAGCTTTTTCATTTCTCTTACTCATGATGATTATGAAAATTTATACTAAAACTGGAGATGCAGGGGAGACATCTTTGTTAGGTGGTAAGCGAGTGGCAAAAAATTGTTTAGAAATGCAGGTGATAGGAGAGTTAGATGAATTAAATGCTTCTTTGGGGGTTGTGGTTACTCAATTTGAGTTGCAAAAACCAGCGCAAGAAATCTGTATGTTTATACAGATGATCCAGAGAGATCTATTCAAGATTGGAGCAGAACTGGCAGCTTTACAAAGTCCGTTGCAAGACATGGTAGAAAAAATTGATACAACCAGAGTTCTCCAAATGGAGAAATATATTGATATGTTTTGGCAGACATTGCCAGAATTAAAAAATTTTATTTTACCTGGTGGTGGTTTGGTGGGAGCGGAAATACACAGAGCTCGCACCGTATGTCGCCGTGCTGAAAGGCAGTTGGTGGATTTTTCTAAAAAAATATCGCTACGTCCTGAGCTGCAGATGTATCTAAACAGGCTAAGTGATTTTTTATTTGCGACAGCAAGGAAGGTTAATCACCAAGATGGGGTAGAAGAAATAGTAGTATAGCTAAAAATGGGTGTATGGTACTAAGGTATTGATTTTTTATATTACTAGTGATATTATTTTTCTAGTTTGGTTTTGCCCTGGTGGTGAAATTGGTAGACACAAGGGACTTAAAATCCCTCGCCGAAAGGCATGCGGGTTCGATTCCCGCCTAGGGCACATAAAGATAACTCATATAAGTGGGTTATTTTTTTATGTTGGATTATTATGTGATATAATTGGTGTATGAATTTTAAATTAAATCAAAAAGGTTTTTCTTTGCTGGAAATTTTATTAGCCAGTGCCATTTTTTTATTGTTTGCTTTAGGAATTTATAGCGGTATAAATTTGGTTTTTAAAGTGGTATATCAATCGCGCATGTCAATTTTGCAAACTGCGCTTCTTGCTGAACAGCTTGAAGTTGCTCGAAATCTGCCATATGAGAGTGTCGGTATTATAAATGGTGTGCCAAGCGGAGTGTTGCCATATTCCACAACTACGGTGCGTAATGGACAGCCATTCACAATTCTTACCACAGTTAGAAATATCGATGATCCGTTTGATGGCGTATTTGGCGGTAGCCCTGGAGATACATCTCCAGCTGATTATAAGTTGGTGGAAATGTCGACTATTTGTCATAATTGTTCACAGCAAAATCCTATTGTTCTCAGTACTATTGTTGCTCCAAAACAATTAGAAGGTGCAAGCCAAAACGGGGCATTATTTATTCATGTTTTTGATGCCAATGGTCAGCCGGTTGCCGGTGCAAATATCACAGTAACCAATACCGCTCAAAATCCAAATTTAGTTATCAATGATGTTACTGATAATGAAGGATATTTGCGTATCATTGATACGCCGACTGGTACGTTAAGTTACCATATCAATGTAAGTAAATCAGGGTATTCATCCGATTATACGATACCGGTAAGTGCTAGCGTGCCAACACCGATTAAACCACCTTCCAATATTGTGAGCCAAGCAATTACGGAAATTAGTTTTTCTATAGATAGAGTGGCAAATTTAGACCTCAATTTTATTGATCAAAGCTGTGCAGCAGTGGCAAATGCGCCTTTTACTATTCATGGAGAAAAAATAATCGGCTCTGATCCGGATGTTTATAAATATGATAGAAATCTTACAGCAAGTAGTTTGGGCGTATCCTCCTTCGCAAATATTGAATGGGATATGTATCATGTTAGTGTTACAGGAACTACCTATACAATTGGTGGTTCCACACCAATGTTGCCATTAGAAATTACCCCTGGGCTTACCCAAACTGCCTCAGTTATTTTATTGCCGCATTCAACTCACTCGTTATTGGTAAAAGTTAAAGATGCTGGTACAGGGCTGCCTCTTTCAGATGCTACAGTGCATTTGACCGGAACAGGGTATGATGAAAGTAGGGTAACAGGGTATGGATTTGTCAGACAAACAGATTGGAGTGGGGGTAGCGGTCAAACAAGTTTTTCTAACCAGGATCAATATTTTAATGATAATGGAAATTTAAAAGTTAACTCTCCTGCTGGAGATGTAAAATTAAAAAAAGTTGGTAGTAGTTATCTTAACAGTGGTTGGCTGGAATCATCTTCAATTGATATGGGAACGGCGGCAAACTTCAATAATATTATTTTTTCGCCCCTATCTCAACCGGTATCGGCAGGTGTTAATCCTATTACTTTTCAGTTAGCGACCAGTAATTCGAGCAGTCCCGCTCAATGGAATTTTAAAGGTCCGGATGGTGCAACGAGTACGTATTACACTGCTACGAGTACGCTTATTTGGAGTGGTCATAATGGGGATAGATATTTACGTTATAAAGTGTTTTTAAACACCGATGATACATCAGTCACGCCAACGCTTTCTGAAGTTGCGTTTACGTACATCACTAGTTGTATTCCTCCCGGTCAAATATTTTTTGGCAGTTTATCCGCCAGCAGTTATACGTTGGATGTCTCTCGTTCCGGATATGTAACCAATAACGATACGGTTGATGTAAGCGGCGCAACCGAAGTGATAGTGAATATTTCACCTTCAAGTTAATATGCGATTTGTGTGCAGTATAAAAAAAGATAATCGAGGAATTACGTTAGTAGAGGTACTGATCTCTATCGGTATTTTTGCTTTTCTTGTCGTAGGTATTTCTTCTCTTTTTTTAACAAGCTGGAAGTACAATAAAATTGTATGGGAACAGTTAAAAACTCAGAATGAAGGTAGAAAAGTTACGAGAGATTTTACAAATGAACTTCGCGTGGCATCGCTATCAAGTATTGGCGCATACCCGATAGAATCAGCCTCAAGCACAGAAATAGTTTTTTATAGTAACATCGATAGTGATACACTCAAAGAAAGAATAAGATATTTTTTATCCGGCAGAACTTTAAAAAAAGGAGTCATCAAACCGACAGGCTCTCCAATGGTGTATAGTTCAAGCAATGAAACGATCACAGAAATTGCTCATGATCTGGTAACTTCTACTATTTTACTATCATATTATGATAGTGATTTTTCAGGTGCTCAAGCTAAATTATCGAGCCCCGTAGATGTAACGCAGGTGAGGGTTGTTGGCATATCTCTCACGTTAGAAGAAGATCCAAATGCATCACCAGTGCCTTTTTACATTGAATCAAAAGTTATGCTAAGAAATTTAAAAGATAATTAAAGCTTACAGGATCGTAAAAACGAGTAGCGTTTTTATATTATTAAGTGTATGTAATTTATATTCAAGAGTGTATGGTGCTAGATTATATAAAAAATATATTTAACATTTTTTCTCAAAATAAGCGTGGAAATATTTTGCTGGTTGTGATGATTTTTGGTACGATCAGTCTAACCGTGATAGTTATCGGTCTGACAGGATATGCGGTTTCAGAAAATACAGCTTCCAATAAAAAACATGGCAATGAGATGGCGCTGCAAATAGCAGATGCGGGCATCAACTATTATCGATGGCATTTGGCACATGATAAAACTGATTATTATGATGGTAATGGTACCAGTACACCTGGACCATACGTCCATGATTATGAAGATAAAGATGGTGATGTGATCGGTCAGTTTTCATTGGAAATTACGCCTCCTCCTCCAGGTTCTTCTATTGTGCTTATTGAATCAACAGGCTGGTTGAGTTCTAATCCTAATAGCCGAGTTACCATTAAAGCTAGAATGGGTTTTCCGGCATTGACCGATTATTCTTTTTTAACCGCTACTGACGCATGGATTGGTGATACTGAAGTAACACATGGTAAATTTCATGCCAATGGAGGTATCCGCTTTGATGGTGTGGGGGATGCTCCTATTACCAGCGCGATGGCAACATATACCTGTAAATCCAATCATGGATGCGGTAATCAAACAAAATCAGGTATTTGGGGCGATGGGGGTCCTACGCAGTACTGGAGTTACCCTGTGCCAGCCAAAGATTTTAGTGCTGTTACCGCTAGTTTAGCGGATATTGAAGATCAGTCCGATCCTGCCAACGGTGGTGTTAATTTTTCTTCTTCTGGACAGCAGGGGTGGCGTCTACAATTTACTTCTTCTAGTCAGTTTATTGCATCAAAAGTTTTGACTACAAATTGTTATAAGGCTAAAGATGTCGGGAGTAATAATTATTTTTGGCCGTGCATAGATGCCGCTACATATGGTAGTGGTACTACATATAACATGCCGACAAGCGGAGCAATTTTTGTAAATGATAATGTGTGGGTAGATGGCGTAGTAAAAGGCAGAGCGACAGTTGGTACTTCTGTAGGAAAATCTATTATCATTAATGGTGATATTACCTATTCGGCAAAAGATGGCACAGATGTGCTTGGGCTAATTGCGGAACAGAATGTTTTAATTCCTAAAAATTCACCGGATGATTTGGAGGTTGATGCTGCGCTGCTAGCCCAAAATGGAGCTGCCAAAAGGTATTATTATCCTGGTAATACAAAAACAAATTTATTTATTTACGGATCTATTATTACCAATAAAACATGGACATGGAGTTGGTCTTCAGGTGGCGGTTCAATTATTTCTGGTTATGAAAACACCAATGCCACATATGATACAAACTTAACGTATGGTCCGCCACCCGGTTTTCCGGTCGGTTCAGAGTATAACTTGTTAAGTTGGGAAGTCGTGAAGTAATATTCGGCTTATTGAAAATAAAAAACCGTCTTGTTATAATCAAGAAAAGCCCTATTATTAATGTATTATTGTATGTCATCGATCAAAAAACTCGTAATACCTGTAGCCGGTCTTGGTACTAGATTTTTGCCTGCTACAAAAGCTCAGCCAAAAGAAATGTTGCCAGTTGTTGATAAGCCGATTATTCAATATGTTGTTGAAGATGCGGTAAAGTCAGGTATTACCGATATAATTTTGGTTACAGGCCCAAGCAAACGAGCGGTAGAGGATCATTTCAGTCCCAACTACGAGTTGCTTAATTGGTTAAAAAAACAAGGTAAAACCGAGGTTGCAGAAGAGGTTAAAAAAATCGCTGATATGGCAAATTTTGTTTTTGTTCGTCAAAAGGGTCCTTATGGCAACGGCACGCCGGTATTATGCGCTAAAAACGTGATAGGAAATGAGCCGTTTGCCGTTATGTGGGGGGATGAATTTTTTTATGCTCCTAAAAAACCTCAATTACAGCAGTTGATTGAAGTGTACGAAAAATATGGAGATCCGGTAGTAACTGCTTGTAAAGTTAGCAAAGAAGATACAAAAAAATACGGCATCCTTGATGCGGCTGAAGTGGAAAAAGATGTGTATCAAGTAAAAAATATTGTTGAAAAACCAGGTCCGGAGAAAGCTCCTTCTACGCTAGCCATGCTAGGTGGGTTTATTTTAACTCCGGATATTTTTGATGCTTTGCAAAAAACAAAACTTGGGAAAGATGGGGAATTATGGTTGGCAGATGCCCATACTAAGGTATTAAAAAAACGTCCGTACTATGCTTGTTTGGTTGATGGTACATATTATGATACCGGCTCAAAACTCGGGTATTTAAAAGCCAATGTTGATTTTGCTTTGCGTGATCAAAATTTAGCTAAAGATTTTAGGAACTATCTAAAGAGTGTGGTATAATTTTAGTATTAGGACATAGTACGTAAGGAGTTAGATATATGAAAAAAAGAATTTTTATTTTACTTTTACTAGTAGCAGCATTGCCGCTGGTAGGTTTGGGTTGTAAAGGGCTTTCAAAACAACAAGCCGCAGCCACTCAACCCATTTCTCTTGAGTATTGGACCGTTTTTGATAATGTTGATGCGCTTCAAACACAAATTAATGCTTATAAAGCGGATAGACCATACTTAACTATAAATTTAAAACAGTTACGATCAGATGAAATTTACCCACGCCTTCTCGAAGCGTTAGCTGAAGACAGGGGTCCGGATATTATCTCAGTGCGTAATCGTTGGATGACTTTTTATAAGCCAAAATTAGCGGCAATGCCAAGTTCAGTGTCTGATACCACAGTGCGAGTAGAAAAAACCACAGTTGGTTCCAAAACGGTGGTAAGCGGAGCTACGCTTAATTTGCCTACCATTTCTCAAATAGATAAAGAGTACTTGCAGGCAGTGAAAAAAGATGTGGTTATCGAAGATAAAATTTATGGTCTGCCTCTTTCGTTAGAGAATATGGCTTTATATTACAATAAAGATTTACTTGATAAAGTCGGTATTGCCGAGCCGCCAAAAAATTGGAATGAATTTCAAAAAGCAGTAGAAAAACTTGCCAAGATTGACAAAAACTCAGGTAAGATTTTGCAATCTGGCACGGCGCTTGGTACCAGTAATAATATTGCCGGTTTTGAAGACATTTTATATATTTTGTTTAAACAAAGCAGTATTGATTTAATTAATAAAGATAATCAGGTAAATTTTAATAGCGCTTCAACAGAAGCTGCCAATAATGCAATTTCGGTATTAAATTTTTATACTGATTTTGCTAATCCAACACGTAGTACATATACGTGGAATGAAGAAATGGATAATGCTCTTGATAGATTTATCAACGGTTCTCTTGCATTTTTCTTTGGGTACAGCTATCACTATCCGGTTATTAAAGCACGTGCTCCACAGCTCAATGTGGCAGTGTTGCCAATGTTGCAGTTAAATCCGGAACAGCCAATCAATGTCGCTAACTATTGGATACAGTCAGTAACTGACAAATCAAAGCATAAAAATGAAGCTTGGGCATTGGTAAATTTTCTTACTCATTCAAAAGCAACTAAAGATTATTTAGATCAGTCAGGAAGACCTTCAGCATTGCGTGCGTATGTTGCCGGTCAGTTAGACAATACAGAATTACAACCATTTGTTTCTCAGGCATTGATTTCTGAAAGTTGGTATCATGGAAAAGATTATGATACTGCAGTAAAAGCATTAGGAGATATGGTGCATGAATGGCTATTGCCAGCACCACAGGTTGGGCGAGAGTTGGAGTGGAAAAAAGAAACCATTAATCGGGCGGCGGCAAAAATAAACCAAACGTTATAATATAGTGTGTGTATGATAAAAGATACGTCCAAATTTTTAAGATTTATTTTTGCGCTGATTGTATCAATGCAGTTTTTGTTTGGTGTTAGTCAGGTGTTGGCACAAACCGCCCCAAGCAGTAAATTTATTCCTCAATGTGTGCTTGATGCTCCAACCGGTAATCCGGCTGATGAAAAAGAATGTCGCAGCATTAGTATCTATATAATTTTAATGTTTAATGTCATCAATTATTTATTTGGTATAGTGGGAGCTTTGGCGCTTATCTTTTTTATTTATGGTGGTTTTACCATGATTCTCTCTAGAGGAAATTCTGAACAAACTAAAAAAGGAATAGAAATTATTTCCGCTGCCATTATTGGTTTGATAATCGTTTTTGGTGCTTATATGCTCGTGCGTTTTTTGGGCACCACTGTAGGGCTAAAAAGTTCATATGGTCTTAAATAAAAAACAAAA
>Ga0154020_10002437_pt1 | contig 22719 bp, 14 predicted proteins | sample Klosneuvirus_201_FD_109709 | JGI IMG/M metagenome (GOLD analysis project Ga0154020, IMG submission 109709) | Active sludge microbial communities from wastewater, Klosterneuburg, Austria - Klosneuvirus_20160825_MG | ecosystem: Engineered > WWTP > Aerobic digester > Activated sludge | place...
AATAATAACAGTCATGGGGTTTCATAAATTAGTAAATACAGCACAGTTTTCCTATACAGTTAGGGATTTTAAGAAGAATGGGGGGATATATACTACGGCGCCACAAGGCTCCAGGGATTACTTCGCTTTTTGGGAAGAGGAGGATAGGAGGTGTAAATACGGGTACAGTGTTGGAGATTTGTGGATACCGGGCAGACATTACTTTCACTTAAACTTTCAACCCATGAGCCGTGTACCGGATTCGGTATTAATAAAGGCTATACAGGAGAGGGAGGATAGTAAGAAAAAGGTGTCTCGTACAGTAATTGATAAGGTAATGGATTTCCCTAAGTTTTGGGAAGTGCACTATGAGTGGTGGAACTTAAAACATATTGCATGGTATGGTGGTGAGTTCATGGGAGTAAACTCTACAGGGAACAGGCATACTGTCGCATTGAAGACCCGTGGCGCCGGGTTCTCTTATATGGAGGCTGCAGATGGAGTGTATAATTATAATTTTATACCAGGTTCAAAATCTTATTACTTTGCCGGCACAGAACCTTACTTAGTAGGGGATGCCATTATGGATAAAGTACAAACAGGATTGGATTGGATTAATAAGTATAGTTCTTATTGGAAACAAAACCGGCAGGTTAAGAAGAATATAATGCATCAGCGTGCATCTTATCTCGACTCGTACGGTGTAGAGAGGGGTACTTTCTCTGAAATTATTGCACAAGTAGTAGATAAGCCATCAAAAGTACGTGGTAAGCGTGGACGTAAAGCTGTATTTGAAGAAGCGGGATCATTCCCATCTTTGGAAGATGCTTTAGAAGTTACGCTTGGGTCACTTCGTGAAGGTAGTATGTATGTTGGCCAAGCATCTATATTCGGTACAGGTGGTGAATCTGGCCCCGGGATACAAGGATTAGAAAATATCTTTTATAATCCGGAGGCATGGGATATGCTCCCATTGTATAATGTTTGGGAGGATGGAATGCAAGGAACTGAGTGTGGGTACTTTGTACCGTGTTGGAGAGCGGATAGTTTTCACATGGATAAGGATGGGAATGTAGATATTGCAAATGCTATTAAAGCAGACAAAGCTATCAGGAAGAAGAAGAAAAAAACAGGTCGGCCAAAAGATCTTGATAGGCGTAAAGCAGAATACCCTAATACGCCATCTGAAGCACTTCAACGCTTAACAGGGAATGGATTTAATACAGCAGAAATAGATGCTCAGATTAAGAGGTTGATAACGAATAAGTCTTTGCAAGGATTGGTACGGCATGGAAAGTTGATACAAGGAGAAGCTGGGGTTGAGTTTGTAATGCAGCCTAAGCATATAGCAAGGCCTATTGAAGATTTCCCGCATAAACAGGATGGGAATATCGCAGGTTGTGTAAGTATGGTGCAAAGACCTTATGTAGATTTATTGGGTAAAGTACCGGAAGGATTGTACCAGGTGACGGTGGATAGTTATTATAAGGAGGAGTCGAATGATCAGACTTCATTATGGGTAACCAGGGTATGGAAACTGGATAATAATTTTGATACATCCTTTATGGGGTTACCGGTAGCATGGTATGTAGGAAGGCCGGTACGTTATGAAGATAATCACGACATTACATTTAATCTTGCTTCATTTTTTAACGCTAAGATACAAGGAGAAATTGCAGGGGGTGGCCAGAGTATTGTAAACTACGCCCGTACGAGAAGGTTATTACACATGCTTTGCAATGAACCTGAAATGGCTCATAATAAGGAGATAGCATCAAAATCTGCAGGTAACTCATTCTTAATGAATATGACTACGGAAAGAAAAGCTTTAGGGATAATGTACCTGGAAGATTGGCACGTAAAACCAAGAGGCCTGGATGAAAGTGGAAATAAAATACTGAATATACACCGTATATATGATATAGCTTTCTTAAAAGAGTTAAAGAAATTTAATCCTAAGTTAGGAAACTTTGACCGTATATCTGAAGCTATAATAGCTATGTTTATGCTGAAGGAGAATTACGCAATACAAATACAATCAAGAATACGTACGGAAGCAGAATCTTTTTATGACAGAAGCTTTTACGTTGAGGAGGATAGTAGCGACGTATCTACAGCCTATTAATAGTAATTTTAAGAAATTGGCATACATTTGAGAAAAATTTTAGACATGGATGCTGTAATTGTTGAAAAAACAGGTAACATATCAGATAAACCCTTACAGATAGTATCTTATGCTGAAAAGTACAAGAATAAACAAGAGTGGTTTAGAGCGAATATAGACCACTACATACACCGCTCCACATTTGGCGGTTTGACATCAGAATACAGCTCCAGGGACACCGACCTACAGGTACTTTACGGAGTATATAATAATGAGTTCCCACTTTCATGGTTTTCTCATATCACAGACCCGTTATCAGCAAAAGAAGAAAAGCATAAAGCATTTCCTGCCAAGATAAGACCGGTAACAATTCTACGCTCAAACATAGATTTGCTGTTGGGTGAATATCCAAGAAGGCCTTTTGTGTATAACGTACAGAATATAGGCGAGACGGGATACAACAGGTACATGGAACAGATGCGGTTAACAGCCCAGAAAAGTCTAACGAATATATTTATTAATGAAGCTTTACAATCATTAAAAGAGCAGGGGCAACAATTATCTCCTGAACAGTTACAACAGTTGGAACAGCAACCCCCAATCCCTGAGGAAGTTAAAGCGGAATTCATATCTTCTTATAAAGATATTATTGCTATCAAGGGTCAGAAATGGTTAAAGAGGATAATACGGGAAAGTGAGGTACGACAGAAGCAGCACAAAATGTTTAAGGATTGGTTAATTGTCGGTGAAGGGTATTCTTATAAATCAGTGGAGAATGGTAAGATTGTATATAAGAGGATATCACCTTTAAGTATATCTTATGACCAGAGTATGGTATCTGAATTTGTGGAAGATGCTGAATGGGTGGTATGCCGTGAATGGTGGACATTATCTGAAATCACAGACAGGTTTTATCATTCACTTAAGCAAGTGCACCATGAGAAACTGCAAAACGATAACCTATTCAATTCTCCACAAAGTTTTTACTCACAGTACAGAGGGTTGTGGGCGGAGAATTTTAATAAGATACCAGTATATCATGTGCAATGGAAAGGGTATAGGAAAGTTGGATTCTTAACCTATTTCGATCCGGTTACTTTCCAGGTAGTAGAAGAAGAGGTGGATGAAGACTATGTACCGCAGGAAGGTGAGCAAGTAGATTGGAGAGAGGTGATGGAAGTATATGAAGGTTGGAGAATAAAAGATGATTTGTATTGTGATATGGGCCCGGTAATGTACCAGAGTTCAGATGCCAATAATTTATCAAAGCATAAACTATCTTATAATGGACGCCGGCATTCAGATACACATTCCACTAATCTTAGTGTATTGAAAATGGGAATTCCATTTCAGATAATGTATATTATTCTGAATTACACTTTAGAGAAGACTATAGCTAAAAGTAAAGGAAAAATTCTACTGATTGATGAGGCAACAGTGCCGAAACATAATGGGTGGACGGAAGAGAAATTCTTCTATTGGGCTGAAGCTAAGGGGTATGCATTATTAAACCGGAACCAAGTAGGAGTAGATAAATCATGGAACCAGTACCAGGTATTGGACATGACATTATTCGACTCTATTAAACAGCTCATTGAGCTTATGGATTATTATAAATCTCAGTGGGACGATTTAATAGGGGTTACACGACAAAGAAAAGGGCAAACGTATGCCTCGGATGGACAAGGTGTAAATGAGAGGGCTGTATTTCAAAGCACTATTATTACCGATATGATGTTTATCGGGTTTGAAGAATTGGTGGAACGAGACCTGCAGGGATTATTAAACCTTGCTAAATTTGCTACTATTGAAGGAGATTATAAGCTATATAATGAAGATGAGTACTTCACTCAGGTACTTTCAATTCTACCGGAAGATTTTGCTTTTGAAGATTTGGGCATATTTGTGAATAAAGCTTCTGAAGAATTAAGAAAGTTACAGGAAATGAGAGGCTATGCACAAGCAATGTTGCAGAATAATCAAAAGGCATCTACGGTAATGGAGGTAATAGATGCTGTGAATATAAGCGAATTAAAGCAGAAGTTAAAACAAGTAGAGGCTATAGACGAGCAAGTACAAAAAGCCATGGCAGAATCAGAGCAGGAAGCTGCACAAGCCTTAGAGGAAAGTAAACAAAGATTTGTAGAATTTAGTAAGCTACTGGACCGTGAAAATATGGAAGCAGAGTATGATAGGAAAGAAGATATAGAGTATATTCGTGGTTCATTTAATACCTTTACTTTCCAAAATGGTGACGTGAATGCTAATAATGTCCCAGACACTATGGAAGTACAGAAGCTAATGGATAATAGGAAGAAAGCAGAGGAAGCTCGGGCAGACAGGTTAGAACAAAGAAAATTACAAAGAGAGCAATTCGAGCAGAAGAAAAAAGAATTCGCTCATAAGCAGGTTATGGATAAAAAGAACCTTGCAGTGAAAAAATCCAAGAATAAATCTAAATCAAAATAACACGTATATGAATAGCAATTTCATTAGGGTACTTAGAAATGCAGATGTACCCATTACAAGTTTAATGTCTCAGGATGTTCCGGTTGATATTACTGCAGTGGAACCTCCTGCCGCAACAGAGTCGTCTGATACCCCGGAACCACAAACTCCAGTAGAAGGGTTAAATGATGATGGTACTTTACAGGATGGGTATGAAAAGGATGCTGATGGAAATGTAGTTAAAGTACAAGAAGACCCTGGTGAACCTCAACCAGCTGATGACCATGAAACTTTTTATGAGGATGTTCAGAAAATTACCGGCCGTGAAATAAAAGTGGAATATCCTGAAGCGGTGGATCCCTTATCTTCTGAAGGGGTAGCTTTGAGGGAGACTGCTATCTATGAGAGTGGCGCCCAAAACTTTGAAAGGATGTTACAGCAGCAAGACCCAAGAGCTTATGCCTACATGCTTCATAGACAACAGGGAAGTGGAGATGAGACGTTTTTCAACGCCAACACTCATTTTGAAATGCCACAAAAAGATGTATTAGAGGAAGATGCGGATAAGCAGGCAGACGTATTAAGGTGGGATTATAAGCAAAAGGGGATTGATGCTGAAAGCGCTGATTTATTAGTAAAGAATGCCATTGCAAAAAATACATTGAAAGACCAGGCTGTTAAAGTAATGGAGGATTATAATGAGAATCAGAAAAAACAAGTAGAGAAAGTACAGGCGCAATATGAGGAGAGGGAAAGGGAGATTAATAAAACCATTAGTGGTATGGTAAGTCAAATTGAGGAAACTGTGAATAAAGGTATTAGGTTTATTATACCGAATGCAAATAAAGCAGAGTTCACCCAATTCATTAAACAGCACATAGCCTACGATGAGCAATCGGATACTTTCGTAATATCCCAGGAAGTAAACAAAGACAATATTCAATCAAGAATTGAGGCCTTGTTCTTTGAGTATAGAAAAGGAAACCTTGTAGATATGATAGAAAGAGAGGCTAAGAAGAAAGTGGCACAGTCTATACGTTTAGGGATAAATAAGAACAGAGCACCGAAAGGCTCGAACAATGATAAGAATGATGATAATGCTTTTGTATCTTTATCATCCATTCTACCGAAGTAGAAAATTACTAATCATATAAAGATACAACAATGAGTACTTTACAGTTACCACAAATGAAATTCCAGGTTCAGGAATCTCTATTCGATGCACAATCTATGCGTGATGAAGTAAACTTTTATCATCAACGTCAGGGGGCTCCCTCCGAGTTGACAAAAACCATAACTTATATTTTAGGGTCGTACAACCGTAATTACCCGATATCGTTAATGACTAACGGTGCAGTAGGGTATGGTAAGGACAATGCCTCTGTAGAAATTGATGATGTGCAATTCACTTACCCGGTAATGGGCCAAATGAATAAGGCCTGTATTACCTACTCTACCGAATACTCTGCAGGAGATAAGCCGGGTATCGGGAACAGTACGTTTTATGCCACTTTTGATGATGAATGGATTAAACAATTCTATGTAATTGAAAGTGAAAACGGCATACAAGCCTACGTACACGAGAAGGGTGTTCCGGTAGCTTCAGGCGGATTCCGGTATAAGTTGGAGTTACATGCCGCTGCCCCGGAAGATTATTGCCCAATCAGCGAATTGGCGCCGGGTATAAAATGGTCACCATTATTCTCACAGGTAGCAGAATCTGAATCCCGTTCCACAGAATCTTCTATGGTAATGCCCGGTTTATTCAAAAACCAAATGGGCTTTATGAGGGCTGGTATGAGTTGGGCCGGTAATGCTGCTAATAAGGTAATGAAAATTACTGCATCTGTACCACAAGCTGACGGCTCCATGAAAAGTACAAACGTATGGATGGACTATTTCATGTGGCAATTTGAACAGCGTTGGGCAGAAGAATGCGAGCATTACTATACCTATAGCAGGTATAACCGTAGAGCAGACGGAACTATCCCTTTGAAGGATTTACTTACCGGTAAAGTAGTGCCTACCGGCGCAGGATTACTGCAGCAGATTACCAACCAAACTACCTATTCTGACCTATCCTATAAGTTTCTTTCCAGTGCAATCGGAGATTCATTATATGGCCAGGGTGATACCAACAATATGACCATAACCCTGTTAACTGGTACAGGTGGTCGTAGAGAAGTGCATAAAGCCTTACTTAAAGAAGGCGCCCAGTTCTTCGGTAATTTTGGCGATGTGGTATCAAAATTTGTTACCGGCTCAGGAAGCAACCTGATGTTAGGTGGGTACTTTGATGGGTTTTACCACATTGACGGGTATGTGATTAAAATAAAACACTCACCATTATTTGATACCGGCCGTGTAGCCCAAAAATCTCCATTGCATCCAAAGACGGGACTGCCATTGGAAAGCTACAGGTTAGTATTCATTGATGATAGTGATGTGGACGGCAAACCCAATATACGTACCGTAGCACAGAAAGGCCGTGCGTATATGGATGGCGTAGTAAAAGGTCTTACACCAATGCCAAAATCAGTTCAGATCCTTGCTGGAGAAAGCGCTAACAACAAATTGCTTTCTACCGTACAGGATAAGAGCGAATACACTCGCTTTAAATCTGGAGGTATCCAGCTAATGCGTGGTAACAGGTGTTTTGACATTCAATGTACTGCAGGGCAGTAAGTATTATTTTCATAAACTTAAACCCCCACATTCTTGTGGGGGTTTTTATTTGAAAGAAAATTCGTAACTATGCTATTAGTGTACTATACAATCCATACATTTGTATAACTAAATTAATAAACATGAGCGATAAACATGCAAACTCACACAGGATAACTATATTCAGAACGGGTAACTTTCTTACCAAGACACAACCCAAAGAAGTAGCTTCCTTTCTTTCACAATCCAGGGAAAGTATCGGGTCTTATTTTGAAAAGAGGACTTCTCCAAAGATAGGTTCAGGTCTAAGCAGGGAAGAGGCTGAACTACTGATGCCGGAATTCATAGACCGGGTACCTGGAGACAGAGAGTTCAACGAAAAAGTTACTGAATTCTTTCGTGACCTTCTTACTCCGGTACCATTTAATGGAGGAATAGAACTTGAAATAGGTTTAACGACTAATAACGAAAAACCGGTATCTAAAGATAATATGCCATTAAATGCATCAGATTATATCAGGTACAGGCATGCATTAAAGCATCCGTTTGTAGCAGCCTCGAAAGAAGAGGCAGCCGGGAACCCTTTAAAGAAGTTTTACATTTTCGACCCACTGAATGTACAGAATAAGAATTTCAAAGCCAATGTCGCCAAAGACGCAGCAATGACTAAGTATCTGCAAGTAAAAGAAGATCAAAAACAGGTAGATATGATGTTGAGTTTATTAGGAATAGATGTAAGGGAATTTACCGGTAAAGATGCTGCTTCCTCGAAATTGGCAAAGCTTCGCACATTGGTGGAAACGGAAAGCGATAAATTCAACGCAGTATATGATGAGGGTGATTTAGAAATAAGAGCCACAATTGCCAATATGGTACGATTTAAAGTACTAAAACAAATCGGTAAGAGGTATGTGGTTACTGAAAGCAATGAAGAAATTGGTGCCACACTGGATGAGGCCATCTATTTCTTTAAGGATGACACCAATTCAGATAAGGTTATTGTGTTGAAAGCACTGGAACAGGAAGAGATGACAAAACCGGTAACACCAATTCAAAAACAAACTCAGGTATAAAAGTTTATGGGTAATAATAACTTAGTAGTTATAGTAGTCTATAACCGCTTAGAGAATATAAAAAAGTGGCTACATTGTTGGGAACAGTGTGTACAAGATTCAAGATTGGTAATCATACATACCGGTGAGGAAGACTGGTCCACATTCATTCCCGACCAAGTACTTTATCTGAAAAGAAAGAATAGAGGGTTCGATATAGGTTGCTTACAAGATGTATGCCTCGAACGATTAGAAGGATTCCCTGATAATTGGGAAAAGATGTTATGGATGACAGATGACACTTTTCCAATGCAGAAAGATTTCACAACCCCATTCTGGAGAGTATTAAAAGAAGGGTACGACATAGCTGCAATGAAAATAAGCCCGTTTGTACAAAGACATATCCGTACTACCGGTATTGCATTTACAAAGGAGACCTCAAAGAAAATTAAATTCCCTAAAGACCCGGTAATAACTAAACAGGAGTGTTTTCAATTTGAGCATAAAGGAGATGCCCACTTATTAGCGCAGTTCATGCATGCTGCCCAAGTAGCACCTGACCAACATTCTCCACTGTACGATACAGGGTATTTCATGGGATTAAGAGAACGGTGGCCAGATCATTTTAAAATATTCAACTATCAATACTTTGATAATTTCAAACCCGGTAATAGGATAACTATTATAGCGCCGTGTTATAATAGTTATCCTGTATTGGCTCACTCATTGATTATGCAATCTTACCCGGATTGGGAACTATGGTTAATCCATGATGGGCCGGGAGAAATTGCAGCTGTAGAAGACGAGAGGGTAAAGTACTTCCATACAGCAGAAAGAAAGGGTTATTGGGGGCATTCTATCCGCTCCGAATATTTACAAAAGGTTACCTCTCCATTTGTGTTGATTACTAACCCGGATAATTATTATGCACCAGTGTATTTTGACTATGCAATGAAGACGCTTGCTTCCGGAAGATATGTTGGGGCTTATTCAGGACAATTCATACACAATTATAATGGATACCAAGTCATTCCGTCCAGGTTACATCGTGGGTTTATTGATTGTGGTCAAATGCTATTAAGAACCAAAGAAGCTCAACAAGTAGGTTGGAAAAACATTACAGACCATTCTGCAGATTGGCTATTCTTCCAGGATTTAATTAATGCGTACGGACAGGAAAGATTCAAAGCATTTAATAATTGTACTTTTATACATAATTGATAGTATGAAACATAAATTAGTTACACACTGTAGGGTATGTGGCTCACAACTTTCCACTCCATTTTTATCATTGGGAATGATGCCATTACCTAATGTATTTTATACCTCTAAGGAGGCATCATTAAATGCAGAAAAATTACCGCTTGAAGTTACCCGTTGCAGTAATTGCAAATTGCACCAACTTACTGTGATTATTGCGCCGGAAGAAATGTTCTCAGAGTACACTTACCGGAGTGGGATTTCTAAAGGGTACATTACACATTGTACAAACCTTGCGAATGAATTAAGAGAAGTAGTAAGTTCAAATGATTGGCACCTGGACATAGCCGGTAATGATGGTACGCTATGCAACGAATTTCAAAAAGTGTTAGGATGCCGTTCATTAAATTTAGACCCTGCAGAAATAATGCAGGTTAACGATGTAAGGCAATACAGAAATTTTTGGGGAGAAGCATCTTGTAAGTTCCTTGAAGAAACCTGGCCAAAATTCAAAGTTATAACAGCGACCAATGTATTAGCACACGTCCCAGATCCCGTAGAATTCCTCGGGTTATGCAAACGAGTACTTTCAGAGGATGGGTATATTGTATTGGAATTTCCCTACCTATTTGATATGCTGAAAAGTTATGAGTTTGATACAATTTATTTTGAGCACATGAGCTATTTGTCACTATCAGATATAGCTCACATCTGCAATGAAACTGAATTACAGGTATCAAAAGTCATACATATTCCTATACACGGGGGTTCGGTAAGAGTATATATTAGCCATCAACAATCCTCTGAAATTTTCATACCGGAGGAGGACTTTGATGATTTTTCTTTAAGGGATTTTGCATGTAAGGTAGATGAGATAAAGATGCTCCTATCTAATAACATAAGAAGTATTCATGAAGAGGGAAAATCAATTGCCTGCTTTGGGGCGGCCGCTAAAGGTAATGTATTATTGAACTATATAAACTGTAACCATTTACTTTCATACATCATTGACGAAACCCCGGAAAAGCAATTAAAGTACAGTGCAGGTACTGGGTTAAAAGTATATGGAATGGATTACTTTAATGAGCACCCTTTTCCTGATGTGTTTCTGATACTGCCATGGAATTTTGCACAAGAGATTATGGATAAGTTAACCGGAGTGGGGTTTAAAGGGAAATTTATTGTACCTACTTATAAAGAACTTACATTTGTACTAAATAAGCTATGACTGTAAAAGACATGCATATAGAAATCAACCAGTCCACTCAGCTGGTTGCTGCAAACCGTTCTCGTAAATGGTACCCGGAAGAGATTGATTGGGTACTGAATAAGATAATGGGAAGATTTATAGAAGGCTGTCTTGTACCACGTTCAAATGGTTCCGGAGGATTCCAGGTGGACCAGGTAAGAGCAGATGATATTCGTGCGGTAATTGTATCCGGGAAAAGGTTGAAGACTTATATTGAAACAGAGAATACTTATATTGCCTACTTACCTCCTGATTACAATTACCTTATATCTGATGCCAGCTTCACATTTCCAACTAATTGTGGAGAACCACCCCAGGAGAAAGAACAAGTACTTTACCTACAAACTATAGAGCAGAAGCAAACAGCAAAAGTGTCTTCTCAATTCTACGAATCTGTGGAACTGATTATGCAGGGAGTACACATACAAGTTCCTGAAGATCTCCCATATAACTATGATTTATACAATGGGTATACTGACAAGCAGGATATTATATTTCTTACACCGTATCTATTATGGAAAGCGAATAAATGGGAATTAGGCCAGGTATCAAAACCGGGATTATATTGGGAAAAATTTGGTAAGCTATATATTCCGAATACATTCATTAATGTGTTGGAAACTTCTCCTATAACTTTAGCATCCTTAGAATTTGATGGTATTTCAGAAACCATACCTGACACGCAAACCGTAACGCTAAAGTACCACGATGCAGATAACCACAAGTTTCACAGTAACCGGCTAACTCCGTCAAATTTAATAGCCTCAATGAGAGGAAGTGCATTTTATAAAACATCCTATATTTCTCCAATATCTGAATTAGAGTCGAACTTATTGAGGATTTACTCAGACAAAAGTATTACAGTATGTGGTGCAGAGATATCATATATTCGTAAACCACAACCTATATCTTTACATTTGGGTACAGATTGTGAGTTAAGCGAAACAGTGCATCAAAAGATATGTGATCTTACCACTGAGTATATGCAAAGTAGGGTTAAAGATACACAAGGAGTTAATCTCACAGAACAAGATATGGCTAAACGAATTTTATTATAACTAACCACTAAAACCTATAATTATGGCTTTCAAAAAATCTAAATTCTTCAAAAATACAATGGGACACTTTGCAGAAGTTGTTATTGCCTCTACTACAGATGACCCGCAGGCCAACTATGAGTTGTTTGTAACAGCAGGTGGTAATGAAGGAGCTGTATGGGCATTCTTTGAAGATTCCGCAAATGATAATCCTGCACTTGCCCCAGGGGACTTAGCAGATGCAGCTAATGCCGATAAACTATTCTTCTTTGGTTATAAAGATGCAGATGGCATTGCATCCAGGACTACTGCTCTGAAAGTAAAAGACGTAACCAAAGATAGTATCTCATACGCTGCTGGTACAGCCCAGGCAATACAGGTAACCGGAGGTGGTACCTATCAATCGGGCCAGATTCTTCATGTAAAGATTATTGATACAAGGCCTACCCAAATCCCCTATCCATTTTGGTTATACACACAGGCAATTGGATCCGGGGGTATTAATGCCGCTATTACAGCCATTGCCAGTAAAATAAACGCAGAGAAAGTTGAGCCAATAGTAACAGCTTCTCCAGCCACTAATGTACTTACAGTTACAGGTAAAGAGGTAGATACCACCTTCAAGATTGTGTCGGAGTTGGAAACTACGCCGGCGCAACCAACAGATAGTTCTGCAATTACTGTAGCAGTTTCAACCCCCGGAGTACATAGCGTGGGCCTAAAGGAGGATGTAACAGAACTCTATCGTTATCATATCCTGAATAAGGGAGCTGTAGAGTACACGAATGGCCCCACTACTGGTAAAGAGTTTGGACACCCCAACATTGACCTTTCTGCCACACAGTGGGGGTACCTGTTATTGAGGGAGAAATTCCGCACAGAGGAAGGAGTTACCAGGAACTATTGGGCCCACAATAAAGTACTGATAGCTGTGCCCCAGACTGAATTGGCAGCGCTTGCAGCGCTTTAAACTCATACATCGCTTTAATAGTCCCGGCTTTATGCCGGGATTTTTATTATCTTTATTCTGGAAAAGTTATAAATATGACACCAAATGAAATTACTACGGAAATTGCAGTACAACTCTACAAAGAATTGGATGATGTTTTTAAGTTAATCTTATTCCAGAGGGTAGGGAATTGGAGATCAAGGCTAATTAGAAACTCAGCAGAGCGAAAACCGGATGAATTAAAGTCTTTATACCAGACTTTATACTTACCTATGGAAAAAAAGATGGTAGTACCTGCTTGCGTCGGGACCGATATTCCAGGAATTTGCCCAGCGGCTATCACCAAAAATAAGGTGCCAACTCCACTGCGTATAAACAGTAACCTATTCTTCTTCGTTGGCTCTGTAGATGGTTCGGTTCAGTTCTCATACGGAACTACACTGCTTAACGACTATTTAAATACTGGAAAGTACTCAAAAGACAATGTGAATTATGATTGGGTAGATAATCGGATTATCGTAGAGGATAAGCCAAATCTACCAATGATAAAAGTGACAGGTGTATTTGAAAGCCCTGAGGAAGTAGCTAAAATGAACTGTGAAAATGGTACTGGAGGATGTGATTTTTGGAATGAAGAATACCCGGTACCCAGAGACATGGCACAGCAAATAGTGTCCTATATCGTTCAAGAGTATAAAGCTATTCCTGCTAATACAGATAAACAAACTGACATAAACCAAAAATTGAATAATGGCCCGGATGGTAGATAAGAAAACATTTACTGTATTTGATATGTGGCAAGATTATGCTGCACTGATACTTAAGGAAGATAGTACACTGTTTGGTAAATTTCAGAAAGGTATAAGAAATTATTCAGTGTATCGAATCTTTAATGGAAAGCCAATACTGATTATGGATTATAAGAAATTCAGAAAAGTAATTGAACATTATTTCGATAAAGCGAAAAAGGAGATAATTTCTGGTAATGCCATAAACTTATATGGGGGATTAGGGAAAGTATTAGCAAAAAGAGTGGAAAGAGATTTTCGTAGTAAGAAACAGCTAAGAATTAACTGGGTTAAAACAAAGAAACAGCCACTAATTGATGATCCTGATGTACCGGGAAAATTAAAGTACAAATCCATTGTGTACTTTACGGACCCTGATTGGTGTAGGATTGCATGGTTTAAAAACAGCAATGTAACTAATATAGCATTGTATGCATTTAGACCTACGCATACGAGAGCCAGTAAAGTAAGTTCATTCTTAAAAGAATTTACAGAGGCCCTGAATAAAGATAAGTTATTAAAATACCGATACTTATTTCAGCCATTGGAATTGGTACAAGAGAAGAGGGAAGCCAATAAGAAGTCAAATGAAAGAATTCGGGAATCAGTACAATTAAAATTGCAGCAGAATGGAATATAAATCAGTTTCATTAAAGAGTGTAATAGGAAATGTAATCAGGAATACAAGATTACATGACCTATCATATATCAACTCAATGAAAGAGTGGATACCTGAAGCTATGGGTATGATGAAAACAAGAGCTTCACTTAAGTTGGTATATGAAGACCTCAATGTAAAATTTCATAAAGCCAAATTGCCTTGTGGATTAACAGATGTAATTGCAGTAGAGTATAATGGAAAGAGGATGCATTGGTATAATGGCGACCGCACCTACTCAGGTAGAACAATACAAAACTGCGGTACTACGGTATATGTGAGCTCTCCAAAAGTTGTAACTAAAACTATATCCATACCAAAGTTTGTATGGGAAGTTAATTATCCTGAAAGTACTTCTATAGCGCACCTCAACAGATTATATAGACTGTTCTCAAGCCACCTATTAGATATAGACGTTGAATTGAATGCAGACTTATTACCATTGTTAAACAAGCTAAACAGCCTCGAAATAGGTACTTTCACCGCTCGTTGGGAAAGTACTAAACTGGTTATTGAGGCGATATCAGATAACACACTCGGTGGTATTGATGGATGGGTTTCGACTACAAGCGGAAATAATAATATAAACTTACAACCAGTAGTAAGTGTAAGTGAAGATTCTCTACGAGAAGCAACCCTGTACCACGCACAAGCAATTGACATTCGCTCTGTACTTTCACTTCCCTATTGCGAGTACACGTACTATACTGAATTAGATTGGTTAAATACCTCACTGTGTGATGGAAAAATAAGGCTGCATTACTTTAGCCTTCTTATAGATGATGAAGGATTTCCGCTAATCCCGGATAACCAAAACTACAAGCAGGCAATATATTGGTATGTACGAGGAATGATGATTGGAGCAGGGTTTGATGATAAGGTATTTAAATATGAACACTGTGTGGCTTCTTTTGAATTGCATGCAGCAAGGGCATTGGGAGAAATTACTTATCCATCCCCAGACGTAACTGAAGCTGTGGATTCTTCACTTACAAGATTAGTATTTGATGAATATGCTTTTGATGATTTTTTTGAAAACAAACCCAGGGAACCAAGAATATACGAGTAATGAAGCCTCAAGTACTGAATAACGATACAAGACCTCAGGAGCAACCAGAAGGTTCTTATCCATACGGTAAGAACGGTGTACATGATTGGTACACAAATGCAGTCATGAATGAACCTGGGTTTGATTTAGTGCCGGCAGAGCTCCCCTATACATTTAATGGTGTGATAGAAACGGATAAATACCCAATTATATTTTCTACAGATAATACAAATTCAGCCATAGGCTGGTTCGATGCGTCTTCAGGAAATTATATACCGATAGTGGATGATAATCCTATGAATTTAGTAAACTGGCCCGCAAACGGAGATAGGTTGGGTTTTCATACAAATAACTATATAACGGGAGAAGCTCAGAGAAATTATAAAGGGGAGGTAGTAATATCTTTTACTGATAAGGTTACGTTCCCAAAGTACTTAAACTGTGACTTACCTTCCGTAACATCTGTAGATGATCTTAGACTATTCCCTATATTTAAAGAGCCCACGATTACTGTAACAGAAGGTCTTGGAGGAACACTATCTGCAGGTAGTTATTATGTAGCAGTTTCTTATGAAAAGAATGATGGTACTATAACCTCAAAATCAGAATTGAGTAATGGAACCATTATAGCGCCAGGTACTTTCGGAACTACAACAGATAAAAGTCTATTGATTACAATTACTGATGCAGACCCAAATTACAATTTCGTACGAATCTATGTAGTTGCCAGGAGTAATGACAAACTTACTGCTGTAGAGCTTAGTGATTCAGTGGAAATAAACAATGGTACAGCTATTTTAAATTACACAGGAACTAATTTAAATACAGAGGTAAGCGTATCCGAGGTATTAGTAAACCCGGCCGTATATGAAAGGGTAAGAACAATGGGGCAACTTAATGACGCATTGTATATTGTAGGGTTAGAAAAAGAAGCTGAGATTACGGATATGCAGCCTTACGCTAATATGGTTCAGATAAAATGGAAATCAGAATTGGTAGATGTGGCTGCTAAACCGGAAGAATATATAAAAGGAATGAAGCGGTCACTTATGCATGAGGAGGTTTATGCGATTTATATACAGTACCATAAAACTAAAGGAGGATGGACACAAGGGTTTCATGTTCCAGGGCTTGCTGCAGATTTAAATGATTTAGGGCCATCTTCAGAGGCATCAGAAAGCGGGTACCCTACAACTGTTCCAAGATATAAAGTAGAAGACAGAATAGCCACTTATAATGTAGCTGGTAAATTTGGAAGTACAGGAAAATGGATAAACGAGAATGAGTTTTATCCAAACGACGCATCGTTTAATTCTACTTCTATCGGCGGTCCTAATCTAATGGGAGCGAACGTAAGACATCATAAAATGCCATCACTGAGATGGGCTAAGAAAATATTGTGGAGTTCAGAACAGCAATACGGAATAACCAAATTAGATGCGTTGTTTCTATTTGCAGAAAATGTACAAATCCCTTCAAAATATAATGGGATAATTGATGGATATAGGTTATTATTTGCTAAACGTACCCCGGCCTCTACCCTTATACAAGGGCAAGCATTATTATTAAATGGTTGTGTAAATGGGTTTCAATTAAATGAGCCTACAAACGAGGCAGATATTTATACTTCCGGAGGTAACTGGAGGACTGCTATGCACATAGAAGGGTCTTCAACTTCAAGTGTAGATTATGAACCAAATTACCAACTCATGCAACTTAGGGCTGATACATTTAGGTTGCATTCATTTGACTTACTTTTTAATAAACCTTCTATAACCCCAACTTTCTTATCAGCCCAATTAAAACTGAGGAGGAATAACATTCGTACTGAGGGATACTTAGAAGATGGGTCAATAGCTGCCGAAAATGACGCACCATTAGAATATTTAATAGACTATACCAAAGCGTTTTGGGCTAATCCAATTTCTTATAATAGGTCTCTTTGGGGGATAAAGGAAAGCTTTTATCTTGAGAACGGGTTTAATGTTCGCAGATTCGATAATGCAAGGCATGAAGCCTGCTTTGCCGGTACTTTAAAAGACCCAACTGGGGATATAGAAGATTACTGGCCGTTAAACAGTTCAGTATCACAATTAAGCCTCACAGATGATTCTACAGGAGCTTGGGGGGCGCCCGAATTTGAAGAAAGTTACTTAGTAAATGTATTCTCTCTAAGAAGTGATGTGTATAATAGTTTTATGACACAAAATCTAATCCCAATGGGGCCTAAACACGCCTTAGCAGATAATTCCCCGTTTTATTGGGGAGATACATTCTTATCAGATTACAGCTACCATACCTATGGAAGACACGACAGTATAGATGTTCATGGAGAAGGTTATAAAGGAACTAAAGTAATAAGAAGGCATGTTTGTGAAACTATATCTAATGTTGCATTAAGATATGAAATTCCTGGAAACATGTATTCAAAATGGTACCCAAAGACACCTGTTACATTAGTAGCCCAACAGCAATCAGTCAATATATGGCCGCCACAGACCCCTGTACAGGAACCTGGGGTAGCATTAAACTATATAACTTATTACGAACGCAGTAAAGAGCCTAACCAATTTGGGTATAGCCGGGATTTACACGCACTTAATGATTTTTTGACAATTTCTATATTTAATCCTAAGAGAGAATTGATTGATAAGTTCCCCTTCAGAATACATCGTGGGGGGAAACTATCCAGGCAGAATAAACGGTCATGGCGTACATTTCTTCCATTGGATTATTATGAACTCCAAAAGAATATGGGGTTCCCTATAAGTTTAAATAGCTATAATGACCGGTTAATTATACACCACGAAAGAGCATTATTTCAGACTCAGGATAAAGCCAAATTAGAGTCAGGGTTATTAGGTATTACACTTGGAACCGGGGACATATTTCAATTTGAGCCAAAGATGTCTTTAGATACTAAGTTAGGGTATGCAGGTACACAGCATGAATTAGCCTGTTGTAAAACTCCTATAGGGTATGCTTTTATAGATGTGGAGCAAGGACAACTATTCATACTTTCACAAGAAAGTCTCAATGATATAACAGATGGATTAAAACAATTAATGGAGAATTACCTAAATGGTAATGTACTTTCAAATAACCCATTTATTGGTCATGGGGTTACTATAGGCTGGGATGAAAGATACAAAAGGCTATTAGTAACTGTAAAGGGAACCAATTCATATACATTTTCTTACAACTCAAAAAGAAAGGCCTGGGCATTTGCACATGACTATATTGCAGACATGTACTTTCATACACGTACGCAACTTTACTCAGTTAAAGACAATCTTATCTATAGGCATAATACCGGGCCTTATGGACAATATTATTACAACTATGACTATGTCACAAGAAATACAAACCCATTCTTTATTGATGTAGTATTTAGGGCAGAAAAAGACATGATATTAGAGGTAATTAATTGGAAAACTGAATTCATAAATCCCATCCCGTCTGGTCAACTTCTTAATGACCAGCTATTTGGTACTTTAACGCATATCTCTGTATGGAACTCTAATCAACACAGTGGTAGAATTGCATTAGAATACAATCAGCCATTAGAAATGGGTAAAGTGAGAAGAGTACAAGGAGGATGGGCATTTCACGATTTTAGAAATATACTCATAAATAAGGGGGTAGTGTTTTTAGAAGACTTATTTGGAGATTATAAATTGCTGACAGCGCAAGCGGATAGTACAAAACCATGGTACTCTAAAGAATTAATGAATGACACTTGGTTCTGTGTGAGATTTGAATTTGATAATATTAGCAACAAACCTGTAATTTTACATGACGTTTCTTTACAAGCACAAATATCTTCACGATGACACTATACACACGATTAAATAGAAGGAAATTGGAGCCGGGGGGTTTAATGAATTTACTATCATATCTTAAGGATAATCCGGAGATATTGAAGGATACCTCAAATGTATCCGGCAATATGCCAAATGAAGAAATTAATCATAAGGGTCAAACAATAGGCAACATAGCTAATACAGGGGCCATAGTAGGAGCCCCAATTGCAGAGGCTATTGCAGGTAAAGACCCAATATCCGGTCGTGAGCGGATAGGTTCGTATGCAGCAAAGGGAGCGCTTAAAGGAGCCGCTTTAGGAACTTCAATAGCACCTGGGGTTGGCACAATAGTAGGGGCTGGTTTAGGGTTAATAGGTGGAATTTTTGGGGGTGCGAAAGCCCGTAGGGAAGCAAGGAAGCGAATAAGGATTGATAACAGGGATAAATTGTTATCTGACATGCAAAGATCCAATGCGTTGGCAGCGTCAAATCAGGATGCTGTAACAGGGTACAATGTAGATTACTATGCAACAGGAGGTACTTTAAAAGCACCACTTACAGCCGCCTACATGACTGGTGGGTATGCAAAACCATTATCCTCTGAAAGTACTGAATTAGTGGGGGATTCACATGAGGAAGGCGGGATTGACATACCGGGAATTAATGCTGAGTTAGAAGGTAATGAAACTACAACGGGGGATTATGTATTCTCTAAGAAATTAGGATTTGCTAAACTTCATAAACCAATTGCAAGGGCTATTGGCCGAATAGAGAAGAAACCAATTACAGCTGATAGAGCAAATTCATTGAGTAGGTTAAAAGCCAGGGAGAGGCATTTAATAACACAACAGGAACAAATTAAGCAATATTTAAATCTGCCGCAATGATACCAATAATAGATGAAACCTTAACGGGGCCTGGAAAAAGAGTTAGGAGGAAGCTACGGAATACCATATCAAATAACTATGGGGTATATTCCGGTATTGTGGATGAAACCGGGAAACATAATAGAAACCCAACTGAATACCAAGCTATACATAATATGGTAGAGTACATGAAGAATAACAATCCCGAAGAAAGTAATGTATATAGGCCTGAATTTATGCATCATAGTATAAACCTGGATATAAATCAACCATTAACCATGGCTAAAATGGGTGGAAGATTAAGAAAATTGGAATTAGGCGGGCCTGGAGATCCTCTATTGGTAAAACCCACAAGCCCCGCATTTTGGATAAGCCGGGCATGGGCGCCTCTATTGGCAGAACCACCGAAACCATCAGAGCCACCGGTTTCCACATCTTGGGTAGGCAACTCATGGTTACCTCCCGGTACTTTGAGGGATACTACACCTACAGATGTACCATTTAGTCCAGATATTCAAAGGGCTACTTCAAGACAATTCAGGACTTTACCGGGGGTAAGCAAATTACCTGTAGAGATTAATGACACTAAAACTAAACTAAGACCAGGCATTGATTGGAAAGCTCGTAACGCTAAAACTAAAGCTGTTGCGGAAAGTTTAGTACCGTTCGTATCTAATATTTGGAACTCATTTAAGAAACCCCCGGAACCAAAGCGCCCTAATTTGTTAGATTACCCCGTATTTAGGGATATAAGTTTAGCTGACCAAAGAACGGCTATAAATAGAAACTATGGAGTTGCAAATAAAGCAACTGAAACCCAATTACCGGAAAATACTGCAGAAGCAGTAAAGGCTTATAACCGTGGCCAGCAGGTACAGGAACTATCCCGGGTAAATGAAGTTGAAAGAAATGCCAATATTCAGGTAAAGAACCAAGGGGCACAAGCAGATATGCATGTACAGTCTGTTAATAAAGCTAAATTAGATGCTTATGAGGACAGAAAGATAGACAGGATAATAGCACAACAAAGAGAACAATCTGCTAATATATCAAACGCTGCCGATAAGTATATAGGAATAAAGAATGAAAAGGAGAAATCGAGGGTGGATATAGAAAAGACAAAGACCTTGGCTACAGCTTATAAAACTTCTGGGGTTTTTAAGAGGGAGCGTATTCGTATGAGAGATGCGGGAATTAAAGATCCTATGGGGCTTGACTATGAAGATATTGTTGGCATGACTTTGAAGGAAGATGATAAAGAAAAATCTTATGGAGGGAGACTACGTAGATTAATATGACACCACTATACAACTCATACAAATTAACTAACAGTACAGAAATTCCTCTGTACGCAGGCTCCGCTAATCCAGAAAGTTTGCAGGTAAGCCAGATTATGCAGCAGAGATATGATGCCGCAAAACAAGGGGCAAATGGCATATTACAAGGTTCAATGAAGTTAACCGGTCTTGGAGTTGACCAGAAATATGCTGATGAAATGCTGAATAAAACTAAAAGTACCATAGACGAGTGGAATCAACGGCAGGATTGGGAAAATGGAGTAGAAGCTGTAAAGCAAGTGGGTAATGAGTATGCTTATACAGCCGCCGCTTTAGCTGTACCAATGAAAGCATACAGTGATTGGGTTGAAAATGAAATAGACAGTAAGGATAAAAATCTTGACCCAACAACAAGAGCTGTATTAAAGAGAAAGGCCATAGAGAACTATAAAGGTCTAACCCGTGATGAAAATGGAAGACTTGTAGGAACATTTAATGGAACCCCGGTAGCAAAGTACGTAGATATGACGGAAAGGACTGACAAGTACTTTAAAGATTTCGTTGCTGATAAAGGAGGAAATGATTATAGGTATAGTGATGGATTCATAGAAAAGTGGGGAGGTAATAAATGGGAAAGGCTCAGTGCAAAAAGAGCACAACAAATTTGGACAGCAGGATTTGCCTCAGACCAGGAGGCACAAGCTTATGTACAGCAATATGGAGAAGTTAATGGGTACATGAAAGCTAAATCAACTTCTACTAAGGATTTTATAGAAGATATGGGAATTGATGGTGAAGCAAGATTAGCCAATTGGAAATCACTTGGATACAGTAGCCCAACTGCATTAAAGGAATCGAATTATTCTAAGACGTTTACAAAATCTCTAATCAATAGTGCTTTGCAATATGGTTTAGCTAAGTACGAGCATAATAATGTAACGACTGATAGTGGCTCGAAACTGGATGTTCTTGCAATAGAAGACCATAAAGCAAACATAGCCACTAAGAATATGATGATTCCAATGTCCCAGGGAAATTTGAAAGCAATAGCAGATAAGTATCCTGATTTGGATAAGGCGTTTATAGATAACACAAATGCATTAAATGCTGCTGATGCTATAAGAGGTAAGTTAGAAGACCCGGTAATAGCTACACTACCCGGAGATAGTGATGGGGCTCAATTAATGGCTTGGAGTAAATTATCCCCTGAGCAAAAATTAACTAAGGTAAAAGAACATTATAGAGAACAGGAAGGGGGTGCAGGACTTACAGACTCTTATATACAATCACTGAAAACAGTTGACAATGCAAGAAAGGAACTTGAAAACATAAGTAAAGCAGAAGAGCTTATTGAAAACGCCGGGTGGGCAGCGTTAGGGCAATCTAAAGAAACCGCATATAAAAAAGCAGGATATGTTTTAGACAATAATGGAAAATGGGTGGCCCCTGAACATATACTTAATCCCAATCCAAAAGATATACATACAAGTAAATTTCTTAAAGATAAGGCCGCCGCAAAAGCTTATGGAAGGAAATATAAGGACCGAATACTTAAAGACCACTCACAACCGGTTAATTGGGTAGGTATGCCAACCGA